>PJQF01000007.1_pt1 | contig 112122 bp, 62 predicted proteins | sample 1503741 | NCBI WGS metagenome assembly PJQF01 (sample SAMN07775949, study PRJNA414020) | Biofilm metagenome, whole genome shotgun sequencing project. | isolation source: biomolecule (vanillin) treated reverse osmosis membrane biofilm | place: India: Nagpur | collected 2017-03-21
GAACGGGTCAAGGATTACTGGGGCAAGGACCTGCCGGTCAACCAGGGTTTCTATAACTACGACAAGGTCGAGGTGGAGTTCTACCGCGACAGCGACGTGGCCTTCGAAGCCTTCAAGGCCGGCGAGTTCGACATCTATATCGAGCACCAGGCCAAGAATTGGGCGAATGGTTACAACTTCCCGGCGGTGAACCGGGGTGACGTGATCAAGGCGCAGATCGCTCACCAGATCCCCACCCAGAGCCAGGGCCTGTTCATGAACACCCGCCGGCCGACCTTCAGCCAGACCAAGGTGCGCGAAGCCCTGGGGCTGATGTTCGACTTCGAATGGACCAACCGCACGCTGTTCAGCAACGCCTACAAACGCACTTTGAGCTACTACCCCAACAGCGAGTTCGCGGCGACCGGCGTACCCGTGGGCCACGAATGGCTGATGCTCTCGCCGTACCGCGAGCAATTGCCGGCGAACCTGTTTACCCAAGCCTTCAGCCTGCCGCAGACCGACGGGCGCGGCATCCCCCGTGAAAACATGCGCCGCGCCCTGTCGCTGCTGGGCGAAGCCGGGTGGAAGCTGTCGGGCCAACGCCTGCTCAACAAGGACGGGCAACCGCTGCGCTTCGAGATTCTGCTGGTCAATCCGAACCTGGAGCGCATCCTGCAACCCTATGTCGAGAACCTGATCAGCATCGGCATCGACGCGCGGCTGCGCACCGTTGACCGCGCGCAGTACAAGCAGCGCCTGGATCAGTTCGACTTCGACATGATCCTGATCACCCTCAATCAAACCCTGAGCCCCGGCCTTGAGCAGTGGCAGTACTTCCACTCCAGCCAGGCCGCAATCAAGGGCAGCAAGAACTACGCGGGCATCGCCAACCCCATCGTCGATCACCTGCTGGAACAACTGCTGGCCGCCCAGACTCGCGAAGAACAACTGGCCGCCGGCCGCGCCCTGGACCGAGTGCTCCTGTGGCAGCACTACAGCATTCCCAACTGGTACCTCAACTATCATCGCCTGGCGTACCGTAACCGGTTCGCCTTTGTCACCACGCCGCCCTACAGCCTGGGCCTGAGCGCGTGGTGGCTGAAAGCGTCGGAGAAAGCCCAATGATGTCTTTGCGTACTTCACTGTTTGCCGGCCTGTTGCTGTGCTCCGCAGCCCACGCGGCGCCGCAACATGCGCTGACGCTCTACAACGAGCCGCCGAAATACCCCGCCGACTTCAAGCACTTCGACTATGTGAACCCGGATGCCCCCAAGGGCGGCACCTTCCGCGAATCGAGCATGGGCGGCTTCGACAGCCTCAACCCGTTTATCAGCAAGGGCGTGCCGGCCGACAACATCAGTCTGATCTACGACACCCTGGCCATGCAGAGCCTGGACGAACCCATCACCGAATACGGCCTGGTCGCCGGCAAGATCGAAAAAGCCCCGGACAACAGCTGGGTGCGTTTCTACCTGCGCCCCGAAGCGCGGTTCCACGACGGCCACCCGATCCGCGCCGAAGACGTGGTGTTCACGTTCCAGGAACTGATGAAGGAAGGCTCGCCGATCTACCGCACCTACTACGCCGATGTCGATGAAGTGGTCGCCGAAGACCCGCTGCGGGTGTTGTTCAAATTCAAGCGCACCAACAACCGCGAGTTGCCACTGATCCTCGGCCAACTGCCGGTACTGCCCAAGCATTGGTGGGCCACGCGGGACTTCGCCAAGGGCAACCTGGAGGTGCCGCTGGGCAGCGGGCCGTACAAGGTGGCCGAGGTCAAGGCCGGGCGCATGATCCGCTACGAGCGGGTCAAAGACTACTGGGCCAAGGACCTGCCGATCACCAAGGGTTTCTACAATTTCGATAACCGCATCACGGACTACTACCGCGACAGCACCGTGTCCCTGGAAGCGTTGAAGGCCGGGCAGTTCGACTACTGGCTGGAATTCAGCGCCAAGAACTGGGCCAACGCCTACAACATTCCGGCAGTGACCCAGGGGCGGTTGATCAAGGAAGAGATCCCCAACGGCAACCCCACGGGCATGCAAGGTTTTGTGTTCAATACGCGCAAGGCGATGTTCCAGGACGTGCGCGTGCGCAAGGCCATCAGCCTGTTGCTGGACTTCGAGTGGAGCAACAAACAGCTGTTCAACGGCGCCTACACCCGCACCCGCAGTTACTTCGAAAATTCTGAAATGGCCGCCACCGGCCTCCCCGGCCCGGATGAGCTGAAAATCCTCGAGCCCCTGCGCGACAAAATCCCGGCCGAAGTCTTCACCCAGGCCTTCGAGCCGGCCAGAACCGACGGCAGCGGCATGATCCGCGCCCAGCAACGCGAGGCCTACCAACTGCTGCAGGAGGCCGGCTGGCGCATCGTTGATGACAAGATGGTCGACACCACGGGTAAACCTGTGACCATCGAGTTCCTGCTGGCACAGACCGAGTTCGAACGCATCCTGCTGCCCTTCAAGCGCAACCTGGCGGACCTGGGCATCGACCTGGTAATCCGTCGGGTGGACGTCTCGCAGTTCGTCAACCGTGTCCGCTCTCGGGACTTCGACATGATGGTGGGCAGCTTCCCGCAGTCCACTTCGCCGGGTAACGAACAACGGGAGTTCTGGAAGTCTTCCAGCGCCGACAAGCCTGGCAGCCGCAACTACATGGGCCTCAAGGACCCAGCAGTGGACCAGTTGGTGGAAGAACTGATCGACGCCGATTCGCGCAAAAGCCTGGTAGCCCATGCCAAAGCACTGGATCGCGTGCTGCAGTTTGGCTACTACGTGATCCCCAACTGGCACATCAAGACGTTCCGCGTGGCGTATTGGGACCACCTGGGGCACCCCAAAGTCCCGCCGCGCTACGACGTGGGCACAGCCACCTGGTGGAGCAAACCCAATGTCAAACCTGCCGTCACCTTGGACACAGACACGAACGCCGATTCGGCGAGCGGAGGCGATTAAATGCTGGCCTATATTGTTCGCCGCCTGTTACTGATCATCCCCACGCTGTTCGGGATCCTGCTGATCAACTTCATCATTATCCAGGCCGCCCCCGGTGGTCCGGTGGAACAGATGATCGCCAAGCTTGAGGGCTTTGAAGGCGCCACCAGTCGCATTGCCGGCGGCGGCGCCGAAGTCTCGGTGGCCGGTTCCAGCAGCTATCGCGGCGCCCAAGGTTTGGACCCGGCGCTGATCAAGGAAATCGAAAAGATGTACGGCTTCGACAAGTCGGCGCCGGAACGCTTGTGGATCATGGTCAAGAACTACGCCCAGCTGGATTTTGGCGACAGCTTCTTCCGTGACGCCAAGGTCATCGACCTGATCAAGGAAAAGATGCCGGTGTCCATCTCCCTCGGGCTATGGAGCACGCTGATCATGTACCTGGTGTCGATCCCCCTGGGGATCGCCAAGGCCACGCGGCATGGCAGCCATTTCGACGTGTGGACCAGTTCGGCGATCATCGTCGGCTACGCGATCCCGGCGTTTTTGTTCGCCATCCTGCTGATCGTGGTATTTGCCGGCGGCAGTTACTTCGACTGGTTCCCGTTGCGCGGGCTCACCTCCAACAACTTCGACGAGTTGAGCTGGGGCGGCAAGATCCTTGACTACTTCTGGCACCTGGCATTGCCCATCACTGCGCTGGTCATCGGCAACTTCGCAACCATGACGCTGCTCACCAAAAACAGCTTTCTCGACGAGATCAACAAGCAGTACGTGGTCACCGCCAAGGCCAAGGGCCTGACCAACCACCGCGTGCTCTACGGCCATGTGTTCCGTAACGCGATGCTGCTGGTGATCGCCGGGTTTCCGTCCGCGTTCATCGGGATTTTCTTCACCGGCTCGTTGCTGGTGGAAGTGATCTTCTCCCTCGACGGCCTGGGCCTGATGAGCTTTGAAGCGGCGATCAACCGCGACTACCCGGTGGTGTTTGGCACGCTGTTTATCTTCACCCTGCTGGGGCTGATCGTGAAACTGATCGGCGACCTCACCTACGCCCTGGTCGATCCGCGTATCGACTTCGCCAGCCGGGAGCATTGAGATGAATCTATCCCCCCTCAATCGCCGCCGGTTCGAGCGTTTCAAGGCCAACAAACGTGGCTGGTGGTCGCTGTGGCTGTTCCTGATCCTGTTCGGGCTGAGCCTGGGCGCGGAGCTGATCGCCAACGACAAGCCGCTGGCCGTGCACTACGACGGCGACTGGTATTTCCCGGCGCTCAAGCGCTACCCGGAAACCACCTTCGGCGGCGAATTCCCACTGGAAGCCAACTACAAGAGCCCGTATATCCAGGAGCTGCTCAAGGCCAAGGACGCCTGGACTCTGTGGGCACCGATCCCGTTCAGCTATCAGAGCATCAACTACGACCTGAAAGTGCCGGCCCCCGCGCCGCCCTCTTCCGTGAACCTGCTGGGCACCGATGACCAAGGCCGCGATGTACTGGCGCGGGTGATCTACGGGTTCCGGGTTTCGGTGCTGTTTGCCCTGACCCTGACCATCCTAAGCTCGATCATTGGCGTGATCGCCGGAGCCTTGCAGGGTTTCTATGGCGGCTGGGTCGACCTGGCCGGGCAGCGTTTCCTGGAAATCTGGTCCGGGCTGCCGGTGCTGTATTTGCTGATCATCCTCGCCAGCTTCGTGCAGCCCAATTTCTGGTGGCTGCTGGGCATCATGCTGCTGTTTTCCTGGATGAGCCTGGTGGATGTGGTGCGCGCCGAGTTCCTGCGTGGGCGCAACCTTGAATACGTGCGTGCAGCCCGGGCACTGGGGATGCAGAACGGCGCGATCATGTTCCGCCACATCCTGCCCAACGCCATGGTCTCAACCATGACCTTTATGCCGTTCATCCTCACCGGCGCTATCGGCACCCTGACCGCACTGGACTTCCTCGGCTTTGGTCTGCCAGCCGGCTCGCCATCTCTGGGTGAACTGGTAGCCCAGGGCAAATCCAACCTGCAAGCACCGTGGCTGGGCATGAGCGCGTTTGCCGTGCTGGCGATCATGTTGAGCTTGCTGGTGTTTATCGGCGAGTCCGCTCGCGATGCCTTCGACCCGAGGAAATGAGATGAATCAGGACAATCTGATCGAAATCCGCGACCTCAGCGTCGAGTTTGTCACCGGCGAGCATCACCACAGGGTGGTCAACAACGTCAGCTTCGACATCAAACGCGGCGAAACCATCGCGCTGGTCGGCGAAAGCGGCTCTGGCAAGTCGGTGACCGCCCACTCGATCCTGCGCCTGCTGCCCTACCCCTTGGCACGGCACCCGAGCGGCATCATCCAGTACGCCGGACAAGACTTGCTGACCCTCAAGGAAAAGACCCTGCGGCACATTCGCGGTAACCGCATCGCAATGATCTTCCAGGAGCCGATGACCTCGTTGAACCCACTGCACTCCATCGAGAAGCAGATCAACGAAGTGCTCGGCCTGCACAAGGGGCTGACCGGCAAGGTTGCCACGCAGCGCACCCTGGAATTGCTCGAACTGGTGGGCATTCCCGAACCGCACAAGCGCCTAAAGGCCCTGCCCCACGAGTTGTCCGGCGGTCAGCGCCAGCGGGTAATGATTGCCATGGCATTGGCCAACGAGCCGGAACTGTTGATCGCCGACGAGCCGACCACGGCCCTCGACGTGACCGTGCAGTTAAAAATTCTGGAGCTGCTCAAGGAGTTGCAGGCACGTCTGGGCATGGCCTTGCTGCTGATCAGCCACGACCTGAACCTGGTGCGGCGCATTGCCCATCGCGTCTGTGTGATGCAGAAAGGTTGCATCGTAGAACAGGCCGAATGCGAGACGCTGTTCCAGTCGCCGCAACACCCTTACACCCAGGAATTGCTGGCGGCCGAACCCAGCGGTGGACCGGCCAATAATGTGGTCGGGCCGCCGCTGCTGGAGGTCGATGACCTGAAGGTGTGGTTCCCGATCAAGAAGGGCTTTTTGCGCAACACCGTCGATTACGTCAAGGCGGTCGATGGCATCAACTTTAGCCTGCCCCAAGGGCAAACCCTGGGCATCGTCGGCGAAAGTGGTTCGGGCAAATCAACCCTCGGCCTGGCGATTTTGCGCTTGATCGGAAGCAAAGGTGGGATTCGCTTCGAAGGCCAGCAGCTTGACCGCCTGACGCAACAGCAGGTGCGCCCGCTGCGCCGGGAAATGCAGGTGGTGTTCCAGGACCCGTTCGGCAGCCTGAGCCCGCGCATGAGCGTCAGTGAGATCGTTGGTGAAGGTCTGCGCATTCACAAAATGGGCACGCCGGCCGAGCAGGAAGCGGCGATTATCGCGGCGCTCAAGGAAGTGGGCCTGGACCCGGAGTCCCGCCATCGCTACCCCCACGAATTTTCCGGCGGGCAACGCCAACGCATCGCCATCGCCCGCGCGTTGGTGCTCAAGCCGCGCCTGATCCTGCTGGACGAACCTACCTCGGCGCTGGACCGCACGGTGCAACGCCAGGTCGTGGAATTGCTGCGCAGCCTGCAGGCCAAGTACAACCTGACCTACCTGTTCATCAGCCATGACCTGGCGGTCGTGAAGGCATTGAGTCACCAATTGATGGTGGTCAAGCATGGCCAGGTGGTGGAACAAGGCGATGCGCGGGCGATTTTTGCTGATCCGCAGCACGCGTATACCCGGCAGTTGCTGGAAGCGGCGTTCCTCGTTCCTGCCTGAATGCACGCAGACCTAATGTGGGAGGGGGCTTGCCCCCGATGAGGGATTGTCAGCTGATGCAGCTGTGGCTGACCCACAACAATCGAGAGCCCCCCCTCCCACCTTCAGCCCTACTCCTTTAAGCCTGCCTAGTAGCGAACCAATATCATTTGCGCTCACCCCATCCTTTTGCTTTAATCGCGACCAATTCTTATTTACACCGTTTCTCTCGCGCTGGATGGCTAGTGTGTCGACCTCCTTCACCCACCTCTACGGCACCCACCACGGCTGGCTGCTCGGTCTGTTGCGCAGACGCCTGAACGACCGCTGGGATGCCGCCGACCTGGCCCACGACACCTTTATCCGCTTACTCAGCCGCCCACCGACCGAGACCGATCACGCGCGCCAGCGCTCCTACCTGGCCACCATCGCCCGTGGTTTGTGCATCGACCATTGGCGACGTCGCCAACTGGAAAAAGCCTGGCTCGACAGCCTCGCCCTGCGTCCCGAAAGTACCCAGCCGTCGCCGGAACAGCGGGCAATCATCGTCGAAACCCTCTACGAAGTGGACGCCATGCTCGCCCGCCTGCCGAGCAAGGTTCGCGAAGCATTCCTGCTGGCCCAACTGCATGGCCTGCCCTACAAAGCCATTGGCGAGCAACTGGGCGTGGGCGAACGCATGGTCAAGAAATACATGGCCCAGGCCTTGCTGCATTGCGCGATCCTCGAAGCCGAGCTGGATGGGATGCTGGTGCAATGAATACCCCCGGCAAGCTCAGCCATGCCAGCCTGGAACAGGCCGCGCACTGGTACGTGCGCCTGCAGGACCAAGGCAGCGCCCAGGAGCAGCAACGCTGGCAGGCCTGGATGGCGCAGAACCCGGAGCATCTGGCGGCCTGGCAGTATGTGGAGCGCGTCAGCCAGCGTTTCGCGCCGCTGATGGACCAAGCCCCGAGCGCCAGCCGCGCCTTGCGCAGTTCGCGGCGCCAGACACTCAAAACATTGCTGGTGTTGTGTGCCGGTTCAACCCTGGCGTGGGGCACTTGGCGCAACACCGCCCTGCCCCGGCTGGTGGGCGGCTGGAGCGCCGACTACGCCACCGGCAGCGGCGAGACCCGCGATGCCGTGCTGGCCGATGGCAGTCATGTATGGCTCAACGCCCTGAGCGCGCTGGATGTACGCTTCGATCCCCTGCAACGCCTGTTGCACCTGCGCTTTGGCGAAGTGCTGATTGATACGGCCAAGGACGCCGGCCGGCCCTTCCTGGTAGACACCGAACACGGCCGCCTGCAGGCCCTGGGCACTCACTTCAGTGTGTTGCAAGGCGAAGACCACACTGAGCTCAACGTCTTTGAGGGCCGGGTGCACGTGCGCACCGCCAGCCAGCAGGTGCGCATCATCGACGCCGGCCAGCAAATCGCGTTCAACCGCGATGGCTTCAACACAACCACCGCGGTATCCCCCGCGCGTGAAGCCTGGAGCCGTGGCGTGCTGCTGGCCGACAATTTGCCCCTGGGCCAGTTGGTGGCCGAGCTCAACCGCTATCGCACCGGCCACCTGGGCTGTGACCCGGCGGTGGCGCACTTGCCGGTGATGGGTTCATTCCCGCTGATGGACAGTGACCACGCTCTGCATCTGCTGCAAGCCGCGCTGCCGGTTCGGGTCGATCGGCTGATGCCATGGTGGGTCACCGTCGGCCCACGGTAAGTTTTTCCCCGCCGCCAGTTCCCTTTTTCAACACTCGTTCGGTTAACCCTGTAGACGCTTTCAATTCGCCGATCGACTTGATCCAAAGGGAAACATTCATGTCGCAACCTGCTCGCTTCGCGCTGCGCCCATTGGCGCTGGCCACTTCGCTGTTTTGCCTCGGTGTGCCGGTGGTGCATGCCGCCGAATCGCCTTCGACCCAGGAGACCACGCGCAGCTACCGCATCGCTGCTGGTTCGCTGATCAGTGTGCTGAACCGCTTTGCCGAGCAGTCGGGCATTTTCATTGCCGGCCACAACAGCCTGGCCGCCGGCAAGACCAGCCCTGGCCTGTCGGGCAACTACACCGCCGCCAGTGGCTTGCAACACGTGCTGCAAGGCAGCGGCTTGCAGGCCCTGCCCCAGGGCAACAATGGCTACGTGCTGGAACTGATCGCGGCCAGCACCGGGGCCCTGGAGCTGGGCGCTACCACCATTTCTGGCCAGGACTTGGGCGCTACCACCGAAGACACCCACTCCTACACCACAGGCTCGATGGCCTCGGCCACCGGTCTACCGTTATCAATGCGTGAAACCCCGCAATCGGTCACCGTGATCACCCGCCAGCAGATGGACGATCAGGGTTCCAATAGCATTGCCGATACCCTGCGCCGCGCCCCTGGCGTGAGCGTGCAGAACTACGACAGCGAGCGCTGGGAGTTCTCCAGCCGTGGCCTGCCGATCACCAATTTCCAGTACGACGGCGTCAACTCCACCTACGACGGCGTGTACGACTACGGCACCACCAGCACCGACATGGCGGTGTACGACCACCTGGAAATCATCAAAGGTTCGGCTGGCCTGTTAAGCGGCTCCGGCGACCCGTCCGCCACCGTCAACCTGATCCGCAAAAAGCCCACCAAGGACTTCAAGGCCTCGGTCACCCAGACGTTCGGCTCTTGGGACAACTACCGCACCGAAGGCGATATCTCCGGCTCTTTGACCGAGTCTGGCAATGTACGCGGGCGCTTTGTCGGCGTGTATCAGGACCGCCAGTCCTACCTGGACCATTACCAGAACACCAAGGACATCGCCTACGGCATCCTGGAAGCGGACCTGACGCCCGACACCCTGCTGACCTTTGGCATCGACCAGCAGAACACTCGCTCGCGCGGCGCCAGTTGGACCGGTTTCCCGATGTACTTCAGCGACGGCTCGCGCACGAATTTCTCGCGCTCGTTCAACCCAGCCGCCGACTGGAGCCGCCGTGACTTCCAAAACCAGACGCTCTTCGCCTCGGTACAGCACAAACTGGCCAATGACTGGTCGCTCAAAGTCAGTCTCGACCGCAAACGCAGCCAGCACGACACTCTTTTGGCCTCCGCCAGCGGCGGCAACCCGGACCCGGTCACCGGCGACGGCATGTACATGTTCATGGGCAAGTACAAGGGCGACCAGGTGCAGAACACCCTGGACGTCAATTTCAGTGGACCGTTCAGCCTGTTCGGCCGCGAGCATGAGTTGATCATGGGCTTCATGGCCACACGCTCGAAACAGGACGTGCCGGTGTACGGCTCGATCTACCCCGGCGTGGGCGGCAGCATCTTCGACTGGCAAGGTGAATACGCCAAACCGAACATCCCACGCAGTGGCCAGAACGATATCGTGCAACGCCAGACGGGTGCCTACCTGGCCACTCGTCTGAAGCCTACCGATGACCTGTCGGTGATTCTCGGCACCCGCGTGAGCAATTTCAGCGGCACCGACAGCACCGACTTCTACGACCCGACCCAGACCGACAACCGCACCACCTACCACCAGAGTGGCGTGGTCACGCCGTACGCCGGGATCGTCTATGACCTCAACGACACCTGGTCGGTGTACACCAGCTACACCCAAATCTACCGACCACAAACCAGCAAAGACGCTGACCGCAAATTACTCGACCCCGTGGAAGGCCAAACCTACGAAGCCGGGCTCAAGGCCGCGTTCTACGACGGTCGCTTGAACGCCAGCTTCGCCGCGTTCCGCATCGAACAGGACAACGTGGCCGAATATGTCTCAGGCTTCGATACCGACTCGATTTACCGCCCCATCGCCGGCGCGACCACCAAGGGCGTTGAAGCCGAACTGTCGGGCGAGGTGCTGGACGGCTGGAATATCGCCGCCGGCTACACCTACCAGCACACCCGCGATGCCGATGACGGCTACGTGTACAGCTCGGTGCTGCAGACCACCACGCCACAGCAAGTGGTGCGCCTGTTCAGTTCCTATCGCCTGCCCGGCGCACTGGAAAATGTCACCGTGGGCGGTGGCGTGAACTGGCAGAGCGCGTTCTTCGGCAACGTGTTCCAGCCCGATCCGAGCGATACCGTCAACTTCGGCCACGACTCGCGCATCACCCAGGACAGCTACTACCTGGTAGACCTGATGGCGCGCTACCGCTTCAACGAGCACCTGAGCACCACGTTGAACGTGAAGAACCTGTTCGACAAAAAGTACTACACGGGCCTCGGCAACTTCGGCACTGGTTTCTACGGCGAACCGCGCAGCCTGCAGCTGGCGACCAAGTGGGACTTCTAAGCTGACGCCATTGGCGGCGTGTGTAATGATCATCCCTCGTTCTTCCAAGGGATGGAGCCACCGCTATGTCACCGGACACTTGCGCGACACACTCGCCCCGCTTCTGGCGTGACGAGCGCTTGCCGTTCATAGAAGCGCGGACCATCGCCGACGGGCGCAAGGTCACTTACACCCGTCACGCCCATGAGCATTTTTCTATCGGCGCGATCACCACCGGACGCAGCTATTACCACTACGGCGCCGAGACCTTCCAGATCAGCGTCGGCACGGTGGTATTGATGAACCCTGGCGACGTGCATGCCTGCAACCCTATTGAGAACGAGCATTGGTCCTACCATATGCTCTACCTCGATACCCCGTGGCTCACGAACCTGCAATACCAACTGGGCTTCAGTACCGAACAGGGTTACCGGCCATTCAATACGCCCCATACCCGCGACCCGGTGTTGTTCAGCGGCCTGTTGGCGCTGTACAGCACATTGGTGGACGAACAGGCCGAACTGCTGCAAAAGCAAAGTGCACTGATCAGTTATTTCAGTGAAGTTCAGCAGCGCCTAAACCCATCGCTTACGCCAGTGCGGGAGGTGAACCACAAGCTGGAACGCGCCGCCGAATTCATCCGCGCGCACTGCACCCTTGCGTTGAAACTGGAAGATATTTGCCAGGCGGCCGAGCTGTCGCCGTCGTACCTGATCCGCGCGTTCAAGCAGTATTACGGGCTGACGCCCCATGCGTTTGTGGTCAATGAGCGTATCCAGCTTGCCCGCAGCCAATTACGCCAGGGCGAACTGATCGCCGATGTGGCCCTGGCCGCAGGCTTTGCCGACCAAGCGCATTTCCAGCGTGCCTTCAAACAGCACTTCGCCGCCACGCCCGGCCAGTACCGCGACCGGCTCAAGCCATCAGCAAATAACCCACACTGGCCACCAGCAACGCGGCCATTGAGCGGTTGAACACGCGCACGCCCTGGGGGTTACTCAAGTAGCGGCGCAGGAAGGTGCCCGCATAGGCCCAGCACGCCACCGACAGGTAACAGATCACCAGGTAGAGGCTTGCAAACAGCCACACCTGACCGGCGTCGCCATCGGCCACGAACAGGCCCATTCCCGCCACACAAGCCAGCCAGGCCTTGGGGTTGAGCCATTGCATAATCGCGCCGTAAAGCATTGATGGCGCAGTGGCGGTGCCCTCGGCGTCCAGGCGGCCATCATCGACGGCCAGTTTCCAGGCCATGTACAGCAAAAAGGCCACGCCGCCCCATTGAATCAATTGGGTCAGGATTGGCCAGCGCACCAACACTTCATGCAGGCCCAGGCCGATCAGCACCAACAGCAGGGTGAAACCGACGGCAGCGCCGAACACGTGTTTCTGGCTGGCGGCAAAACCGAAGCGCGCGCCGGAACTCAGGGCCACGACATTGACCGGTCCCGGTGTGATAGAGGTGGCCAGGGCGAAGGCGGCCATGGAAATAATCAAGCTCATTGCGGATCCCTTTTTATGGTGATGCATGAAGAGGGATCCACGGTATAAGGCCGAGCCGAAACGGTATTGAACAAAATCACCCTGGCCCCCAGTCCCGCGGCGAGGCTGCCTCAGCGCTGCGCAGGAATGCGGATATCGCCCTCCCGGCATTGGGTTTTCACACTGCGCGGGCAGCCGGCGAACGCCAGCTCCTTGGTCAGGCAGACGCGCACTTCCGACAGCACCTTGCCTTTGCAGATCACGGCCAACCCATGATTGCCCATGCGCGGGTTGCTCTCGCGAAACAACGCCTCGATCTCACGGGCAGGCAACGAAGGCGGTGTATTGAACGGTTGCAGTTGCGGCGGAATGGCGACAACGCCCAGTGCCACATCGGTCTTTTCCAGATATGCCATTGGATCCAGCCCACTGCAAGTACCGTGCTTGGCCCATTCGTGCTTGAGCAGGGAACGCGTGGGAAACAGCGCCGCGCCCTTGTCCATCTCTTCGCGAGACAAGCGTGACTGGGAATCACAGGACGCCGGCCACCCGCCCTTCGCGTATTGCGGCCACAGACCGTGAAGCACAAAACCGTAGCCTTTACCTGAACACTGTTCGTTATCCGGGTGCGTCAGGCAAAACGTCGGCGACCATGACAGCGACAACACGTAGAAATCAAACTCTCCAGGCGTGCCCTGACTTCTTGGGGCCGCCATTGCGCCTGTAGCGAGCACAAGGCACAACACCATCCAGTATCTCATCCGTCTATTCCTTGAGAAAAAACACGTATATCGCATCTAGCCGGGATGATGGGGGTTGCGCTGTAGCACCTTGTCCAGAATCCGGTCGGTTTTCAATGCCTCGATGGCCAGCGAAGGATGCTCGGCTTCACCACGGATATGCGCGTTCATGGCCAACACGTGGTGCCACTGGATATGCGCGTGGCATGGCACGTCCAGCACTTCGTTGGTCTCGCCTTCAAGGCGCAGCGGTTGGTCTTCGAAAACGGCAAACGTAATGCGACCCTTACTGCCGATCAGCTCGACGTTGTCTTCCCGTCGGTCGGCAACAAAGTTCCAGCAACCCATGCCCAGCGCGCCCGAGCTGAAGGTCCAGCAAGCTGTAACCGCGTCCTCGGCCACATAGCGACCTGCCTGGCGTGCTGTAAAACCGGACACCTCGACGATATCCCCGGCCAGGTACTGGAACAGGTCAAAGCCGTGGCTGGCCAGGTCGGCAAAATAGCCGCCACCCGCGATCAGCGGGTCGGTGCGCCAGTTGGCGGCGCTGGCGTCCTCGGCAGCCGGTGGTTTGCACAGGGTCCAGGTAAGCTGACGCAGCTCGCCGATGCGCCCATCCCGCAGCCAATCGCGAACTTGCTGAAAGCACGGCAGCGAACGGCGGTAGTAGGAGACAAACAAATGCAGCCCGGCACGCTCGAAGGTACGTTGCATCAATGCGCTTTGCTCGGCATTCAGCGCCATGGGTTTCTCGACGCAGCAATGCTTGCCGGCCGCGGCCACCATCAGGCTGTATTCCAAGTGGCTGTCGGGCGGTGTGGCGATGTAGACCGCGTCCACCTCAGGGTCGTTGATCAGCGCTTGGGCGTCGGTATAGGAACGGGCAATGCCATGGCGTGTTGCATAATCGCGCACGGCGGCCTCGCGACGCCCCATCACGGCTACCAGGGCCGAACCTGGCGCTTTGTAGAAAGCGGGCCCACTCTTCAATTCAGCGACACTGCCACAGCCGATCATGCCCCAACGTACGGTGCTCATCTGTTTTCCTCGTGCGTTTTGTTCAGTCGGGCAGTATCCACATACCCATCCCTGCGCGCCATAACCACTTAGCATGACAATTGCATTACACTTTTATGACATTCATGCCGCTGCGGGACACAGACGATGAAAATCAGGGCAACGGTCATTTGCGAACACGAGGGGCATATCCTCTTCGTGCGCAAGGCCAGATCAAAATGGGCGTTGCCGGGTGGCAAGGTCGAGCGCGACGAACGCCCGGTGGGCGCCGCCGAACGCGAGCTGGAAGAAGAAACCGGATTGAACGTGGACGGCCTACTCTATCTGCAGGAACTCAAAGCCCGCGACACGCTGCATCATGTGTTCGAAGCGTCAGTGGTGAACATCGCGGACGCGCGACCCTGTAACGAGATTGTCGACTGCCAGTGGCACGCTTATGGCGCGCTCGACCAGTTGGACACCACCGACGCCACCAAACACATCGTCAAATCCTTTCTACGCCGCCTGTAAATCGGCGCTCTGGTCGCTGGCCAACACCCCTCGTATCACCAAGCCATTTGCTCTCTGCCGTTCGACAAAGGATTTGACGAACGCGGCAGCGGCTGCCTGCACCAACGGTACTGTCAGTGTTCAAAAATCCAGCGTCTAGTTGTAGCGAAAACGCCGAAACACCCGCGCCAAAAAGCCTCCTTCACGACCTCTCGTCTGCTGCCTCGGCTTACGCTTGACTCCAAGCGACGATCAAAAGAGGCTCTTGGCTATTCGCCATCATCCCCGAGCACTCCCATGAGCATCGATCACCCAAGCCAGCCCGACAGTGACGTGTACCGAACGCTGTTGGAGTCGACCAAAGCCATCCCCTGGCGTATCGATTGGCAAACCATGACGTTCAGCTACATCGGCCCGCAGATCGAAACATTGCTGGGCTGGACCCCGCAGAGCTGGGTCAGCGTGGACGACTGGGTCGAGCGCATGCACCCGGATGACCGTGAATACGTGGTGAATTTCTGTGTGTCGCAGTCCCGCGCCGGCGTGGACCACGAGGCGGATTACCGGGCACTGACGGTCAACGGCGACTACGTGTGGATTCGTGACGTGGTGCACGTGGTGCGCAAGGACGGCGAGGTCGAAGCCCTGATCGGCTTTATGTTCGATATCAGCGAACGCAAGAAAACCGAAGAACACTTGGTACGCCTGCAAAAGCAACTTGAGGAATATTCCTGCCAGGACGGCCTGACCGGCATCGCCAACCGACGCATGTTCGACACCGTGCTTGAGCGCGAATGGGCCAGCGCCCAGCGCAGCCAGTTGCCGCTGTCGTTGATCATCCTGGATATCGATTTTTTCAAGCAGTACAACGATCACTACGGCCATATCAAGGGCGACGAATGCTTGCGCCAGGTCGCACGTACCCTGTCGCTGGCAGCCAACCGTCCACGGGATTTCATCGCGCGGATCGGCGGTGAAGAGTTTGTATGGCTACTACCGGAAACCGACGCGGCGTCGGCCAAACAGGTAGCAGGACGTTGCCTGCACCTGATCTGCCAGCAGCAGATCGAGCATGGTTTTTCGGCGGTGTCGAACCTGCTGACCATGAGCCTGGGCGTCGGTACACGTATCGTCACACCAGATAGTCCGATGCTGGAATTTGTCGAGGGTGTCGACAAATTGCTCTACCAGGCCAAACGCAATGGACGGATGCGCGCGGAGTTTGCCGAGGGTGAAGTTTGACGCGGAGGTCAAATCGCGGGCAAAAAAAATCCCAAGTAGCTGATGGAAACTTGGGATTTAAAAATGCATAAACCGTGGGAGGTGAACGCCCGGCTATAGTAACGACTGTAAAAACGTGTAACAAGACTATTTCAATCCTTTCGTCGGATTGGAAGTGTTGTAAGTCCTTCAATAACCACATGTTTTTTAGGGTAGTGACGGATATAAGTGCCACTTTTTGGTGCAACTACCGGGTATATTTCCACTTATAAAAAAGGGTTATTAATAAAAATAACGACGCATCCTTCGATGGGTCCACGCGTGATTACACCCTGTTTTTTTCGTAGCGTACGTCGTCACACTCAACCTGCCCTACTTTCGACCAGCCCAGGCGTTGGTAAAAACCGTTTGCACGAATGTGGTCACGCCCGTCGGTGATCAGAAACAGTGTGGTGTGGTGTTCAAACAACACGGCTTCGGCAACAGCCATCAGTTTCCGACCGAGGCCGAGACGCTCGTGAGTCGGCAGTACGAACATCGCAAACACTTCGCCTTCGGCCAGGTCGACCATCGCAAAGGCTGCAGGTTGACCGTCTACCTCAGCGATCCATGCACAGGACGCGTCACGAATGCTCTCGGCCAGAACTTGGGGCGTAATGCCCAGGTCGGCCATCTGCGCAACGCTCAAATGGTTTTGCACCACAGACGTACGGATGGCGAAGAGCGTGGCGACATCGTCCTGCGTCGCTACCCGGATAGTGGTTTGCATACTGGCGCCCCGTCCTTGGATAAAGGCGCAATTGTAGACAAATGAGAAGCCAGGGGTTGGGATGGTTTTGTAAGCCGAGTGCTGGTGGCCGAGGCCTATTTACGCGCCACTTTGTAGCGTACGCAATCCTGGTAGAAGCTTTGGCGGATCGCCTCCGGCTTGAGGCGTGAACGGCTGTCGTAGGTCTGTTCGGTGATGCCCATGGCCATCATGCGCATCCAGGATTTGTTGAACTTGAGGGTCTGGATCTTCTGCCGAGCGGCGTACAACGACACCCCCGACAGCTTGAGTTCCTGGGCCCTGGCAGCGGTGCCAGCGCCCCAACTGCACATGTACTTGTCACCCTCGCGCAGCTCCCGTGCCTGCACGACAGCCGCGCCCCCTGCCAGGGAGCAGGCGATCAGCATGATTCCAACATTGCGCATTTGCATCCCCGCCTAACCACCTGAAAATAAAAGCGATTCTGGCGAGAATTTTGTTACAAAGGGGCCATTAAATTGCCTTATCGAGTGAACGGGTTGTTGGCGAGTACGCTCGCCTCACAGCGTTCACCCATTACAACGTTGCAGGCAGTCACCACTGATAAGTCGCACTCGCCTGCACCGTGCGCTGCGAGCCATACCAGCACCACGAGTACGAATAGCACGACGCGACATACTCTTTATTCGCCAGGTTGGTAGCGTTCAGCGCCAGGCGCAGGTTGTCCTTGAGGTTGACGATGTTCTTGATGTCGTAGTGCACCGCCGCATCGAACAAGGTGTAGCCCGGTACTTTCAGGGTGTTAGCCGTATCGCCCCACGAAGAGCCGACATAACGCGCACCGGCGCCGGCACCAAAACCCTTGAGGTTGCCGTCATGGAAGGTGTAGTCCGCCCACGCCGAGGCGGTGTGACGCGGAACCGCGTAAGTGGTGGTGCCCTCTGCGTTGATGGCCGGGCCTACGCCGATGTCGCTGATGGGTGCATAGCGCACGGTATTGTTGGACTTGCTGATGCGGTTATCCAGGTACGCGTACGCCGCAGTGATGTCCAAGTTGTCGTTGAGGCTGGCCTTGCCTTCCAACTCAAAACCACGGGATTGCACTTCGCCGTCCTGGCTCTGGCAACGACCGGTACCGCACAGGTGCGTCGGGTCCGGATCGGTCGTCAGTACGTTGCTCTGGCGCAGGTCAAATATCGCCGCCGTGATAAAGCTGTTACTGCCCGGCGGCTGGTATTTGATGCCGATTTCATACTGTTTACCTTCGGTCGGCTTGAACACCGAGCCGCCATACCCGGTGCCCGACTGCGGGTTGAAGGATTCCGAATAGCTGGCATACGGCGCCAAGCCATTATCGAAGAGATAGACCAGGCCGACACGACCGGTGAAGGCCTTGCTGTCCAGCGAGGATTGACTCTTGACGCCCGTGCGAAGAGTTTTGGTGCTGCTCTCGGCGCTGGCCCAGTCATAACGACCACCCAGCAGCAACACCCACTTATCCCACTTCATCTGCTCTTGCAGGTAGACGCCGGTCTGTTCGCTACGCGACGTGCCGTCGGTGGTGTACGCCGGTACCGCAACGGCTGCGCCGTAGACCGGGTTGAAAATATCCAGGGTTGGCCCGGCAGTGTAGGTGCCTGAGCCGGACAGGGTGTCGGTGCTGGTGTTCTGATAATCGAGCCCCATCAGCAAGGTGTGCTGCAACGGGCCCGTGTCGAATTTGGCCTGGACCTGGTTGTCGAGGGTATAAGCGTCCATGTCCACATCAGTGGCGATAGTCGAACGGCGGATAGTCCGATAATCCGTCAGCAGGTAGTTGCTGTAGAGGCTACGGTATTGGCCTTCACTGCGCAGGTAACGCGCGTTTTGGCGTACGGTCCACACGTCATCGAAGTGATGTTCGAAGGCGTAACCGATGGAGTAATACTCGCGGTCACTCTTCTCAAAGTTCTTTTCACCGTCGTAGAAATCCACATCAATGCTGCGCCCGGTTGGGCTGTGCAATACCGAGCCCCAGGCGGGGACTGATCCGTAGGACGCGCCCTTGGGGTCCTTTTGAAAATGCCCAAGCAGCGTCAGCGACGTGGCATCGTCCGGGCGCCAGGTGAACGCGGTCGACAGCGACTGGCGGCGGGTCTCGGTGTGTTCAACCTGACCATCGGCATCGTCGAAAAGTCCGGCAACACGGTAGGAGTACACGCCCTGATCGTCTATCGGCCCGCTCAAATCGAAGGTGGTGCGTTTCTTGTCGAAGGTGCCGTATTCGACGCCCACTTCATGAAACGGCGTGTCCAGCGGGCGCTTGGTGACCATGTTAATTACCCCGCTCGGTGTGCCTTGACCGTAGAGCACCGACGCCGGACCACGCAGCACTTCAACACGCTCCAGGTCGAAGGCGTCTTTTTGCGGCAAGGCATCACGACTCGATGGCATCCGCAGGCCATCAAGGTAGGTGGCCGGAGCAAATCCGCGGATGGTCAATTGGTCCAGACGCGAGGCGGTAGCGCCACGGGTTTCCGGGACCACAGCGGCGCTGTAGCGCAGGATCTGGTTGAGGCTCTCGGCGTTCTGCGCACGCATCTGGTCTCGGGTCACGATGGAGATCGACTGCGGGGTTTCAATCAGCGCGGTGTCGGTCTTGGTTCCCGACAGGCTGCGCGTGGCCACATAGCCGGACACCGGCCCAGTGGGGCTTTCAGCCTGGTAGGCAGCGCTGATGGTGGTGGGCTGCAACTCCATGGCGCCGCCGTTATCCGGGATGGCTTCCAGGCGGTAGCGGTCGGCGGAAATCTTCAAGGCTTGCAGGCCGTTGCCGGCCAGCAGTTGGTTCAGGGCCACATCGGTGTCGTATTGCCCGCTCAAGCCATTACTACGCTTGCCCCGAGTCAAGCTTGCATCAAAGGCCAACACCAGCCCCGCCTGCTCGGCCAGGCTATTGAGGGCCTGGCTCAAGTCACCGGCCGGGATCTGGAAGCTACGCACAGCGCGGCTGCTTTCTTCGGCAAAGGCGGATTGGACATTCAGCAACGGCACTGCGGCAAAAGCCATCGCCACTGACAGAGCCAGTGGATGCAAGGGACGAGCGAGGCGCGACATGGGAAATCCTGCGTAATAGAAGTTCTATTAACCATGACGGCCATGTCCGCAAATCGGGCAAGAATGAGATCGGTTTTTATCTGAGAAAGTTTTCCCCGTGTACTGATGCAATCAGTTGGACCGCTTTTTTGTGTAGCCCTCTGCCAGGACATGGGTGGGCTCCCACGAATTCCTCTGGTTCAAAACTGGTACTTCATCCAGTCATGATCCAGGGATCTGAAAAAAGCGATCCGTCCATCACCCCCATGCCACCACCAACAACCCTACCCCCAACGCCAGGCACAAAGGCGAATAAAACCACGTGTCCATACTCGCAAACCGCGACCCACTGACTTTCTTGAAAAACCCGACCAACTCCGAGTCCCCAATCGCCCTGGCAAACATCACCAAGGCAATCGCGCTGATCCCCCACTGCAATGCCCCATGGGACACTGGCGAGAAATAAAGCCCAGCCCGAAGACACACGAGCAGCGCAATCGCCACCAGCCCCATCGCCACCAGAAAAGTGCCCAATGCCGACGGTTTAAACGCCGGGCGTGGCCCGCTGGCGAATTCGCCGGGGAGTTGGGGGATGGCGGCGAGGCTGCCGAGTTTGCCTCCCGCCGCCCAGTACAGGTGGACCATGCTGATGCAGGTAAAAATGCCGACAATCCACCGCGCGATGACAAAGCTCATGGCTGGCTCTCCTTAAAGGTGCGAAACAGGATAGTCGCCCAGAGATTTTTTGCAGGCATTTCGTCGGCAGCTGATGCTAAAGTGCCGCCCCATGAAATTCGCCCGTGCCGACCGCTCGCTCATTGCCTGGATGCTGTATTGCTGCGTCCTGTTCAATGTGTTCGTCTGCAGTATTGGTCATGGGCAGATGGTGGGGATGCAGCTCAATGGCATCGGCGGTCAGTTCTGTACCGTGGACCCGCGTACCCAGGCGCCCCAGCCGTCCAACTCCACCGATGAGAACCTGCCCACGCTGTCCAAGGCGTTTGGTTGTCCGCTATGCTCCTCCGGCGGGATGGGACCGGCGCTCAGTTCCAGCCTGAATGTGGCGGTGTTGCCGCAACCCCATGCGCCACCGCCGGCCATTGTGCTGGCCGCCGACATCCCTGCTCGCTTCACCTGGCCCGCGGCTAACCCGCGCGCGCCTCCTGCCTTCGCCTGATCCCTTCGCTTTCCGATCTGCACCGGCCACCGTTTTTCCAAGGAGATACGGACGGCTGTGCGTTGCTTTCAAGCCAAGTTTTTCAGGATTCAACCATGAAACATTTACCCCTGTTGGCGGGCCTGTTCGGCTGCCTGCCTGTCTGCGCCTGGGCCATTGAGCTGGCCCCGACCACCATTGATGGAGAATCAACTGCCGAGCCTGGCCTGTCCCTGGATCAGTCCAGCGGCGTGGCTTCGCGCTTGGGATTGAGCGTGCGGGAAACCCCGGCGTCGGTGGCCATAGCCAATCGCAACGATATCGAGCGTCATGGCGCCAAGACCTTCCGCGATGCAGCCAACACCCTGCCCGGCGTCAACGCCAGCGCACCGCCGGGTTTCGGTGGGTTTGTGTCTTATCGTGGATTTACCAGCAGCCAGATCACCCAAATGTTCAATGGGATCAACGTCGCCACCGGCCTGGCGCGTCCCGTGGATGCGTGGATCTATGACCGGGTGGAACTGGTCGGCGGCCCCTCCTCCTTGATCAACGGCGCTGGCTCCGTGGGCGGCTCACTGAACTACGTCACCAAGTTGGCGACCCGTGCGGACCAAGCCGCCGAAGGCCAACTGACCTATGGCAGCTACGACACGGCCGGCATGGCTTTTGGCGTGAACCAAGCGTTGACCGAACCGGGTGCCGAGATGCAGCACTATGCGCGCCTGGATGTCAGCCGCAATACGAATCACAGCTACATCGACCGCGCTCAGCGCGATGCCTGGAGCCTGGCGTTTTCCCTGCTCAGTGACCTCACTCCCGACCTGTCACACACCCTGGCCCTGGAGTATCAGGATGAACACGAAGACAGCCCGTATTGGGGTACACCGGTGCTCAACCCCAAGGCCGGCGAGCTGAAGATCGACACACACAACCGCTTCAACAACTACAACGTGGCAGACGGTCGTTATGAACAGCGCACGCTGTGGGCACGCTCGATTATCGACTACCGGATCAACGACAGCACCACGCTGAAAAACACCCTCTACCACCTCGACAGCCAGCGCGACTACCGCAACCTGGAGACCTACCAGTACACCACCAATAACAGCGCGGTGAACCGGTCCACAGCCTACCAAGTGCGCCATCAAGGCGAACAGAACGGCAACCAGTTCGAGCTGCGCCATGACGACAGCCTGTTCGGCCTGTCGACCACTTGGTCCGGCGGCTTTGAGTACAAGGTCAACAGCACCACCAGCACGCCCTGGAATATGCCGGGTAACAGCACGGTGGATCCAAACGACTTCAATCCCGGGCACTTCTACGACATCCCGCGAACCCAGGAAAAGTTCGGTAAGGACAAGACTAATGAAGTCACCACCAAAGCACTGTTCGTGGAAAACCGACTGGGCCTAACCGATAAACTCTCGCTGCTCAGCGGCCTGCGTTACGACGCCATCGACCTGGACGTGACCAACCACCGCGTTGTCACGACTACTAACCCACGGCACTTCAAGCGCCGTTGGGAGCCGGTGACAGGCCGCGTGGGCCTGACGTACCAGTTCATCCCCTCAGCCAATGTCTACGTGCAATACAGCACCGCCGCCGAGCAGCCCACTACCACCACTCAGGTGTTCGACGTCTCGACCGGCAAGCAGTGGGAAGTGGGCAGCAAGTTTGACTACTTGGACGGGCGTGGCTCGGCGACCGTGGCCGCCTACAGGATTGAGCGCAAGGATTTTGCCGTCACCGACCCACAGGACCCGACCACCAGCATCCCGGTCGGCGCGCAGTCGTCCAAGGGCATCGAGTTGGCGAGTTCGCTGCGCATCACACCAAAGCTTCTGGCAGAGGGCAACTTCGCCTGGGTGGATGCGGAGTACGACGAGTTCAACGAGAAAATCGCCAGCGGCGCAGTGGTTTCGCGTAAAGGCAATACGCCGACCAACGTGCCCAAGCGCGTGGGGAATGTGTGGATGACTTATGATTTCGCCGAGGACTGGCAAGGCGGCGTGGATGCGCGGTATGTCGCCGAGGTGTACGCAGATAATGCCAACACGATGACCGTCCCTGCCTACACCCTGTTCGGGACGTTCCTGCGCTACAACGTGGATGCGCACACGTCGGTGACTGGGCGGGTGCGCAACTTGACCAATGAGGTGTATGCCGAGTTTGCGCATGTATCGCCGGCTTACTACCTCGGTTCGCCGAGGACCTTTGAAGTGGCGGTGCAAACCAAGTTCTAAACAGCAACGTGTTCACAATGTGGGAGGTGCGGTGCGACGATTCGGCTTGCTCCCTCCCACATTACGGATCATTTCAGGCTGGCTTCAACTTTCCCCGCTACATCCTCCGTCAACCAAGCCTTCCACACTTCAGGGTGTTCTTTCATAAACGCCTGAGCCACGTCACGTGGCGGTGTGTGGTTCTCGCTCATGGTCGCCAAGGCTTTGTTCAGCGGCTGAATCGGAAACTCGACCTTCTCGAAAAACGCCGCAATCTGCGGGTGTTCCTTCTGAAACGGGGTAGACACACCGATGCTCAACTTGGACGCCAAAGACCGCGTAGGCTTCGGATCGGGATTATCCGCATCCGTCAGCGTTTTCCAGGCCTCGGCATCGAACGGTGGTTCTTCCAGCTGGATCAACTTATAGCGGCCCATCAAGGGCGTCGGCGACCAGTAGTAGAACAGCACCGGCTTGCCACGGCGGATCGACGAGGCAATTTCGGCATCCAGTGCCGCCCCCGAACCACTGCGAAAGTTCACATAACTGTCGTCAAGGCCATAGGCCTTGAGCTTCTGCTTGTTGACCACTTCCGAGGTCCAGCCGATGGGGCTGTTAAGGAAGCGTCCTTTGCCTGGGGATTCCGGGTCTTTGAACACGTCCTTGTAACGAGCCAGGTCTTTTACGCTTTTAAGGTCCGGTGCCAGAGGCTTGATGCCTTTGGCGGGATCGCCCTTGACCACGTATTCCGGCACCCACCAACCCTCGGTGGCACCTTTGACCGTATCGCCCAGGCCGACAACCTTGCCTTCGGCCTCGGCCTTCACCCACACCGGGCTGCGCCCTGCCCACTCTTCGCCGATGACCTGAATGTCGTTCTTGGCCAGGGCGGTTTCCAGCGTAATAGTGGTACCGGGCAAGGTGTCGGTGGGCAGGTCGTAACCCTTCTCGACAATCACCCGCAGTATTTCGGTGATCAGGCTGCCGCTTTCCCAGTTCAGGTCGGCAAAGTGTACCGGCGCCTGCGCGGCTGAGACAGACAGACTCAGGGCCGTAAACGACGCAGCCAACAGCGTTCTCAATCCTTTCATGCCCTTGCACCTCGCGATATCGCAGCAAACAGCGGACGGCTTTGCTGCTATGCGCGAAGCCTCTGAATAGTTAAGTCAACTCAACTGTAGTAGAGGTTCCGGGAGATAGGAGATGTTCGCAGTATTTGTTGGCTATTCGCTGGCCTTGAACGTTACCAGCTCACCCTTGCGCCATTTGGCGGCCTTCCCGGTCACGGCTTTGAGGGTTTTGGTCAGGCCTTCCTGCAGTTGTTCATTGGCCGCAAACACCAGCATCACGCTATGGCCTTCCTTGAAGACGATGCCGTGACCTTCGGCCGTCGACACAAAGGCATAGTCGCCCAGGCCATACACCGTCAACTTGATATCGCGGAACTTGAGTTCGAACTTGCCACCTTCGCGACTGGGCAATACCGCGGCACGAAAATGGTCACCCACCTTGAGTTCCAAGCGCGGCTTGTCATCTACGACCATCGCCGCTTCCGTGTCTATTTCGGCGATGTAGATGCCTTCCGGCGTCTGCTCAGTGATGTAAACGAAACGGGATTGAAACTGTTTGACCAACTTTGCGCGCAAATCACCCAGCACGAACAACGCGTGCATATCCAGATTACTGACTGCCAAGGAAACGCCCCCACATCGAAAAGAGCGCTGTCCGCCAGAGCGGGCAGCACAAAAAAACGGCCATCTCGGCTCGATCACACAACACAATCATAGAAAAAACTGAAGAAGATCTCGCGGCTGCGCTCCAGGAGACTAGTGCAGACGCACACGATGGGCCTCATGCAAGGTCATCGCGAATCGCAGGAGATCACAGGTTCAATAACCAGAGAATACTGGTCGACCCGCTTCAGAAAATAACACTATTAAAAACGCAGTTTCCGACAGCGTATACAAACAAAAAACGCCTCGGCGTGGAACCAGACGCCAACTGCCGACGACAATACTAAAACAGCAACACAGGTTAAAACCACCTGTAACGCTGCTGCTGGGTCAACAAAGATCGATCGACAGGAGCTGACCATGCAACGACGCCAATACAACGCTATGCCTTCCAGCACTCGTTCATCATGGCAGGACGAACATCCATACTACTGCTTGCACAGTCCCAACGGGTACCCTCAATCAGTTCTTTACCAAGTAGTACCCGCCGGAAGAAACTTCTTTCATATCCGCGAAGTGACCAGCGGCAGGATCAAAGGCTTTCGCAGCGACCACATCGAGGCCTGTGAACTGGCCAAGCGGCTGGAGGCCTCCCTGCTCGGGGGGATCGTTTCGTCACCCGGATGACTTTACTGCGCCGCCACCCCTCAACAACTGCCATACTGGCCTGTCCATTGAAATTGGCCCCGTTCGGGTCAGGTTTCATCAGTGCAGTTGGTTACCTCGAAGGGAAGGCTATACGTGACGGAATTTGATATTGGCGAATTTTTCATCCACGGCGACGCAAGGGAAGTAGACGGTGAGTTTCAAGCAGTGATCGTGATGCGCGCCAAGCCACCGTTGACCACTGTCACCACGCATCAGGTGGAAAAGGACCGTTGGTTCAAGACGCTGGATTCCGCCGCCATCGCTGGAAAAGAATCCGCCCAGGCGCTCAAGACTGCGGTGGATTCAGGCGCGCTGACCTCCTGACAATCCGATCGAACTCTACCGCGCCACAAGCCTCCCATGCATAACCATCCAGAAACCTGCAGGGAGAACGATATGGACGCGCCAATACCTACACTCGAAACGTTATTCGAACAACTGGGCCTGGACTCGTCGCCGCAAGCCATCGACGCCTTCATTGTCGCGCACCCGCTGAGTGACGACGTGAAGTTGATCGACGCACCGTTCTGGACGCCGCAACAGGCTCAGTTTCTGAAGGAAGAACTGCGTGAAGACGCTGACTGGGCCATCCCCGTAGATGAGCTCAACCAGCGCCTGCATCAACCGCAGTAACCCACTCGACGCAGGCGGCCTGCGGCTCGCAGCCGCTTGCCCTACCTGTAACCGTGCCTAACGCACAGCCTTCGCCGCCTCCGGCTTATAGCCCAGACGCAAGCCACCCCAATGCCGCCCACGGACCATGATAGGTACCGACAAATCGTGCATCAACTCGCCGGTATCGCGGGTGTAGGTCTGCAACAACACCGCTTGTTGATGGCTGCCGCAACGAATCCCGGTGCGGTCGTCGAACTTGCGCTTGGTCCGATTCTGCACCGCGTCGACTTGGGTATCACCGGTCAGCGCCTGGGAAAACGCGTTGTTGTGGGTCGGCACATAGCCTTGGGGCGTGCAGGCAATCGCAAACACTAACCCTTCGTGACGTGGCAGCAGCGCTTCCTGAATCGCCGGCAACACTTGGTCGGTATAACCGTCGAACCGCGTGTGGTACTTGCTCGGGCTGGTTTTGGGGATCAGCGTGTAGCTGCGGTCGAACAGGTCGTCCAGGCTGATGCGGTTTTGCTGCACATCCGCCTCGAACTGCTCGGCAATGCGGCCAGCCCCCTCCCGCGCCAGGTCGTAGACACGCTGGTGATAGTCATCGAGCCCGACCTCGGCGAGGCGTTCGCTGATGGTTTCCGCCTGCCCTTCCATTTGCACTGCGGCGTCGGCCAATTGGCGGGTTTGCTGGTCGCTTATATCCAGGTCGCTGCGCATCTGTTCAACGGCGTGGAACAAACTGTCGAGTTGGGCGCGGTTGGTGTCGGCGCCCTGGGCGATCTCATTGACCTGCCCTTCCACATCCGCCGCCAGGCTGGCGATGCTGTGCAGTTGTTCGCCAGCCTGCTCCACCTGCTCGACACCGGTGTGCAAGTCCGCCGACAACTGGCGAATCTGCTCCACCACCTGAGCCGTTCGCTGCTGGATATCCGCCACCATCAACCCAACTTCATCGGTGGCGGTGGCCGTACGACCGGCCAGGCCACGCACTTCGTCCGCCACCACGGCAAACCCGCGCCCATGCTCGCCCGCCCGCGCCGCTTCAATGGCGGCGTTAAGCGCCAGCAGGTTGGTCTGGCTGGCGATGGACTGGATCACCAGGGTGACGCGCTGGATTTCTTCGCTGCGCTGGCTCAAGGCCTCGATCAACTCGCGGCTGGCATTGGCACGTTGGCTGAGCTGGTGCATGCGGATGATCGACTGGGCCAGAACTTCACGACCTTCGGTGCTGCGCTGATGGGCTTGGCTGGCAGCATCCAAAGCCTCGCGGCTCAGTTGGGAAGTGACTTTTTCGGTGCCGATCATCACTTCGGCACTGCTGACAATCTGCTTGGCGGCGCTCAATTGCGATTGCACGCGCGCAGCCAGCTGCTTGACCGAATACGCCACTCCGGCGGCGGACAGTGCGTTATGGCTGGTGGTATAGGACAGGTCGCGGGTCAGCTCGCCTATCGCATCGACGGCGGCAGACTGCTCGATCACAGGCTTGGGACTTTTCAGGCGGGGCAACCAGATGACCAGCAAGGCCAGTGGCAGGCAGAGGTACAGCGGCAGGCTGGCATAAGCAAGGCCCAGCAGTACCAGCACCAGGGCAGTGCTCTGCAAGAGCGGCATCAACCAGCCGGGCAACCCGCGCACCACCGCTTGGGGTGGCACTGCTGCGCCCATCAGAGTTCCGTCTCCAGCCATCTTCATTACCCCACTGCTTGTCGTTATTGTGTCTGCATTTAACGCCACTATCGGGCCATTATCCATGGGCCTTTAGTGGGGTGGGCTGCAGCAGATCAATAGACGGGCGTAACGGGGGTCTTTCTCTGGGGAACCGCGCGGGCGGCCCCCAGCTTCACCGCATCAGGCTTGGCGCTGATGCTTGTCGATCTGCTCGTGGCGCTCTTGCGCTTCGATGCAGTACTTGGTGGTCGGGCTGATCAACAGGCGCTTGAGGCCGATAGGCTCACCGCTGTCATCGCACCAGCCAAAGGAATCTTCCTTGATGCGTTCCAGTGCACGCTCAAGCTGCGGCAGCATGCGCTGGTCGCGGTCGATGGCGTTTACCAGCCAGGTGCGCTCTTCTTCAACGGAAGCGGCGTCGGCCGGGTCAGCCGGAGTGTCCAGGCTTTCAATGGCGATACGGTTCTGTTCAATGCGCTCGTGGTGCTCCACTTTCATGTCTTGCAGCAATTGCTCAAAAAAAGCGTGCTGTTCGGCATTCATGTAGTCATCCGCCGGCATGGCCAGCAACTTTTCCTTTGTCATTGATTTCTCTATAAAAAATACGTGCATTAAGGCGAATAAGGGAGCGTTCCGGCCGACCTCTGCAGGTCTCGGAAGGGCGCCATCCATTCCAAGCGCCACCCGGCACTCAATTTACGAGGGGCGGCAGTCTAAGGCCGACTTGAGGGCGCAGCAACTGAAAAGACAGGCATTTTTACCGATACAACCCCAAAAGGCACCAGGACGGGCTTGGCGAATGGTTATCGGAGTGCGTTTATAGCAAGAAATTCAGTGTTGTGGAGCTATATAGAAGACAAACGGTTGAAACAGACTGTTGATGATTAAATGTGGGAGGTGCGGTGCGACGATTCGACTTGCCCTCAGTCGAATCGTCGCACCGCACCTCCCACAGTTTGTACCGCGTCAGCGTTTGAGTTTGCGTTTATTGCGGTACTGGTCGATCACCACCGCCACCACGATGATCAAGCCTTTGATGATGTCCTGGATATACGCATCCACCCCCACAAAGGTAAACCCGCTGGCCATCACCCCAAGGATAAGCGCGCCGATCACCGTACCGGTAATACGCCCTACCCCGCCCGCCAGGCTGGTGCCGCCGATGACCGCTGCCGCAATCGCGTCCAGCTCATAAGACATGCCCATGCCCGCCTGACCCGTGGCGGCGCGTGCCGAAGCCACCACACCTGCCAGGCCTGCCAGGAGGCCGGCGATGCTGTAGACGATGATCAGGTGACGCTTGACGTTGATCCCCGAGGTCCGCGCCGCCTGCATGTTGCCGCCGATGGCGTAGGTGTACTTGCCGTACTTGGTGTAGCGCAGGGCGATATGGAAGATTACCGCCACCACCAGGAAAATGATCACCGGCATCGCGCCATGACCAATAGCCGTGTACGAGTCCGAGAGCATGCTCACCGGCTGGCCTTCCGTGTAATAACGCGCCAGACCACGGGCCGAAACCATCATGCCCAGTGTCGCGATAAACGGCGGGATACCGGTGACAGCAATGATGCTGCCGTTGATCGCCCCTGCCAGCAGCCCCACACCCAGCCCCATCGCCACCGGAATCCACACGGGCAGATCGGTCAGCGACGGGAACACCGCCCGGGAAAAGTCAGAAGTCTGAGCCAAACTGGCGGCAATCATCGCCGACAGCGCCAGCACCGAGCCCGAAGACAGGTCGATCCCCGTGGTGATGATTACCTGCGTCACCCCGATGGCCAGCAGGCCGATGATCGATACTTGCAGGATCATCAGCACCAGCCGCTGGGAATTCATCAAAAAGCTCTGGTCACGCACGATCCAGCCGAACAACTCAAACACCAGCCCGATGCCGATCAGCACCAGGAAGATACTCAGCTCGGTGGGCAGTCGCCGCCGGTTCTTGACCGGTGCCGTGGCAGGCTTGTTGTCTGTTATCGCGTTCATAGCCAATCACCTTCTTATTCTATGGTGCGGGCCAACCGCAGGCCCGCACGGCTGTTCGTCAGTGGACTACGGTCATACCGGAGGCCAACTGCATGACTTTTTCCTGGGTCGCATCCGCACGGTCCAGGGTGCCCATCAGTTCACCCTCGTGCATCACCATCACCCGGTCGCTCATGCCCAGCACTTCAGGCAGCTCCGAGGAAATCATGATCACCGCCATGCCTTCGCTGGCGAGGAAGGAGATCAGGCGATAAATCTCGGCCTTGGCACCGACGTCGATGCCTCGGGTCGGCTCATCCAGGATCAGCAACCGCGGATTGGTCATCAACCACCGGGCGAGCAAGGCTTTCTGCTGATTGCCACCGGATAAGGTGTCGATGCACTGCTCAAGAGACGGGGTTTTCACCCGCAGCTTCTTGCACATGTCTTCGCACAGCGCACGCAGGGCTTTCTGCTGGATAAAACCGTTACCCGAATAGTGCGGCAGTACCGCCATTTCCATGTTTTCCAGCACCGACAGGCACGGGAACAGGCCGCTGAGCTTGCGGTCCTCAGTCAGCAGCGCAAAGCCTTTCTCGATGGCCATGTGCGGGTCGGTAATGCGTACCGGCGCGCCATCCAGGGTGATCTGCCCGCTGCTGCTTGGGGTGATGCCAAAGATGGTTTCCGCCACGTTGGTACGGCCCGAGCCCATCAACCCGGCAATACCGAGGATCTCGCCAGCATGCAGGTCGAAGGAGACGTCCTTGAACACGCCATCCAGGGTCAAGTCGCGCACCGACATCAGCAACTCGCCGATAGGCGTCTCGCGCACCGGGAACAGCTGGCTCAGCTCGCGACCCACCATCATCGAGATCAAGCTGTCGCTGTTCATGCTGTCAGCACGTTGCAGGCCGATGTAATGGCCGTCGCGGAACACCGCCACTTCATCGGCGATGGCAAACACTTCGTTCATTTTGTGCGTGATGTAGACGATGCCTTTGCCCTGCGACTTGAGGTCGGCAATGATCGAAAACAGGTGGGCCACTTCCTTTTCGGTAATGGCCGAAGTCGGCTCATCCATGATCAGGATGTCGGAGTCGTAGGACACGGCCTTGGCAATCTCGACCATCTGCCGTTCGGCGATGCTCAGGTTACCCACGTGTTCCTCGGGGTCCAGGTTGATGCGCAGGCGCGCCAGCAACTCGGCGGTGCAGCGGTGCATTTCGCGGTGGTTGACCATGTGCAGGCTGTTGAGCTGCTCGCGGCCGATCCAGATGTTTTCGGCGATGCTCATATGGGGCATCAGGTTGAGTTCCTGGTGGATCATCGCGATCCCGGCTTTCTGGGCCGCCAGGGGTGTTTCAAAGACGATGGGCTTGCCGCGCAGACGGATTTCGCCAGCATCCGGCTGATAGATACCGGCGATGATTTTCATCAAGGTCGATTTACCCGCACCGTTCTCGCCCATCAGCGCCAGCACTGTGCCGGGGCGCACACGCAGTTGTACGTCGGCCAAGGCGACGACGCCGGGAAAGCCTTTGCTGATGTTGACGATTTCCAGCAGGTAGGGTTCTTCCTGCGCCAGCGGCTGGATACCGGGAGGCTGCGAGACAACGGCTTGAGCGAGCATAGGGAGGTACTCCATCAGCAGGGCGGGCACGACCGCCCTGCCGGTTCATTGTTGTTATGTCTGGGCTACTTGAACTTGGCGACGTTTTCCGGAGTGATCAGTTGGAACGGGATGATCACGTTCTGCTCGACCGGCTCTTTCTTGGCCATCTTGCGCGCCGCTTCCACCGAGCCCACCGCCTGGCCCTTGGCGTCCTGGAACGCGGAGGCGGCCATGTCACCCTTGGTGATCGCATTCAAGCCGTCCGGCGTACCGTCGACCCCCGCGATCAGCACACTGCCTTTTTCCTTGCCGGCCGATTTCAAGGCCATGGATGCGCCGATCGCCATCTCATCGTTGTTGGCCAACACAGCATTGAACTCGCGGCCTTGGGTCAGCCAGTCGTTGACCAGGGTCATGCCTTTGTCCCGCAGCCAGATACCGGTCTGCTCCTGTTCGATCTTGATGTCCGGGTACTTGGCCAACACTTCCTTCACGCCCTTGGTGCGATTGGTGGTGGAGTTGTTCGCCAGGTCGCCCAGCAGGATCACGATCTTGCCCTTGCCGCCGAGTTTTTCAGCGATGTACTGCATTTGCAGCTTGCCGGCCTCGACGTCATCGGAGGTCACGGCCACTACGTCCTTGGGCAGGTCTTTCTGGTCCGGACGGCGGTTGACGAACACCAGCGGGATGCCCGCCTTGGTCGCGGCGTTGATGATGTTTTTGGTGGAAGCCGTGTCGACCGGGTTGACGATGATGGCGTCGACTTTCTGACTGATAAAGTTCTCGACCTGGCTCAGTTGCTTGACCACATCGGCGCGGGCGTCTTCGAACTGCAACTGCACGCCGTCGCCCTTGGGATAGGACTTGGCTTGCTTATCCATGTCTTCGCGCAGGTAAGTGAGGAAGGTGTCATCGAACGCGGACATGCTCACGCCGACCTTGATGTCGGCGGCGCTGGCAAAACCGCTGGCCAGCATCATGGATAAAGCCAGCGCGGTAAAACGGATCGGGGTCTTCATGAACGGTCTGTCTCCACTTTCTTGTTGGTTTTTTGGACGTTGCGTTTATCAGAGCTCGGCGGGCAGTCGAACGACCGGGGCGCCAGGAATGCAGCAGACCAGCGCGCCTTGGTTTTCGACGCACAGCACATTAAGGAAGGAGAAGTAGAACGGCCGGGCGCGGGGCAGACCGCGGGGCGTGTGGGCAGGGCGTAAAACTCGCAGTACAGCGTTGAAGATTTTCATCTGACGGTACCTGGTTGTTTTTGATCTTGTTTTTGTAGAGTCGCTCGAATCGAGTCCGAGACGTACTTTATGCAACCTGGAAAAGACTTTATTGGAAAATAATTTCCATATCAACCTGTTTTAGAATTTTATTCTATTTTTGTTGAAACCACCTGCTGACGCTCGGCGCTCAGGCGTGCGGCGTCCAATATACGGGTGGTTTCCAGCGCGTCATAGGCATCTACCGGCAAGGGTCCCTGCCCTTGCACGGCCGCTTGCAGTTGCCGGTAAAACTGCGTCCAGCAGCCCTTTTCTGAAGGCACCCGTTCACGCTCATCACCTTGCTCAAACCAGCCCCAGCGGCGGTGCTCCTCGGCGCCCCAGTGCTCGCCTTCGGTTTTCGGCGATTTGCCCGCCATCAGCGCTTCTTCCTGGCCATCCAGCCCGTCCACCGTGTAACAACCCAAGGTGCCACTCACCCGAAAGCGCGGGGCCTGGCTGTTTTGCAGGGCGTTGCCCCACAGATGGGAAATAACTCCGTTGGCATGGGTCAGGGAGATGAAGAAACCGTGGTCGACGCTGGGGTGTTCGGCGGTGTAGTGCAATTGTGCGAACACCCGGTCCACTGGGCCAAACAGTTGCAGCGCCTGGTCCACCAGATGACTGCCCAGATCACGCAGCCACCCCCCGCCACTGGCATTGCCCACCGCTTGAGGGCTGAAGCGTTCCACGCGGGATTCGAAACGAGTGATGGTGCCCAGTGCACCGGCGTCGATGAGCTTGCGCAAGGTCAGGTAATCCGAGTCCCAGCGCCGGTTCTGATAGACGCTGAGCAACACCTCATGGCGTTCGGCAGCGGTGATCAACGCCTGGGCCTGTTCAGCGTTGGCAGCAAAGGGTTTGTCGCTGACCACCGCCACACCGTGTTCGATGGCTTCCAGCACCAGCGCCGGGCGGCCCTTGAGGGTGGTGGAAATGACCAGCGCATCGACACCGGCTTCGACGATCTGGCCAATGCTGTCAAAGGCCTTCACACCTGGAAGATCAGTACTTAATTGCTGGCGCCGCTCTGGTGAGCGCGTCACCACGCCGACAAACGTCGCACCCGGCAAAGTCGCAATCAGCGGCGCATGAAAAAAGCGCCCTCCGTGGCCGTAGCCGACTAGTCCGATTCGCATGATCAACTCCTGAGTTGAATTGGAAACCCAATCAACTGTGGGAGGGGGCTTGCCCCCGATAGCGGTGGATCAGAAACAAATTTATTGCTGACCCACTGCTATCGGGGGCAAGCCCCCTCCCACATTGACCGAGTGTTAGCCGTAGAAGTGCGGACGATCCGGCAAGCTCACCTTCACAATCTGCTCACTGCCCTGCGCCTCAATACACGCATCCGCTGCCACCGCCGCCGCAAACCCATCCCACGCCGACGGCCCACCGACCTGCCCAGCGCGCACGCTATCAATGAAGGCCTGCAACTCCACGTCATAGGCACCGATAAAACGGTCCTTCCAGTCCATCAAAATTGCGTTCGACAGTTTGGCACCGCTGCGCAATTGCACTTGTGAAGGCTCCGGCAATTTGGCGATGCCGGTCTCCCCTACCACTTCGCACTGGATGTCGTAGCCGTACTGGCAGTTCACAAACACTTCCACATCGATACGGGTGCCCTTGGCGGTTTCCAACAGCACGATCTGCGGGTCACGCAGGTGGGCCAAGGCCTTGCTGGTCTTGCGCGGGAACACCACTTGCACTGATACGTAGTCGTCGTTGAGCAACCAGCGCAGCACGTCCAACTCGTGGATCAGGGTGTCGGTGATCGCCATATCGGTCTTGTAGTTCTCGCCCACCGTCGGGTTGCGGTGCGCGCAATGCAGCATCAGCGGCTCGCCGATCTGGCCGCTGTCGATCACGGCCTTGAGGGCGCGATAGCCTTCGTCATACGGGCGCATGAAGCCCACCTGCACCAGGCGCTTGCCGTGGGCCACTTCGGCCTCGACGATCTTGCGGCAGCCTTCGGCAGTCACCGCCAGGGGCTTTTCACAGAACACCGGCTTGCCGGCGGCGATGGCCGCGAGCACGAATTCTTCATGGCTCGGGCCCCACGAGGTCACCAGCACCGCTTCCACCTGCGGCGAGTTGATCAGCGCGTGGCCGTCCGGATACACCTCGGCGTCCAGCTTCAACTCCGCAACCACCTTGGCGGCCTGCTCAAGGTTGATATCGGTCACCGCCACCACCTGGCTGTTGAGCAAGGTCTGGCTGCAACGACGAATATGGTCGCGGCCAATGGCGCCGGTACCGATCACTCCAAGCTTCAAAGACATACAAACACTCCTCTTGTTATTAGTACTGCCGGGCCTTCGCCAGGTGTTCATTGAGTTTTTTCGCCGCTGCGTTGGTGCGCTCACTGGTGGAAACCTGCGCCACGCCTACCCGCCACCACGACAGGTAGCCGTGGATCATGGTCTTGGGCAGCACTTTGATGTCGATCAGGGTCGAGACGGTTTGCGTGCGCGCATCGGCCAGAGCCGCTTCAAGCTGCTCCACGGTGCTGACCTTGTAGGTCTTGCAGCCGTAGGCCGCCGCACTCATGGCGAAATCCACCGGCACCAGCGCGCCGTCGAGCTTGCCGCTCTCGGGGTTGCGGTAGCGGAATTCGGTACCGAAGCTGTCCATGCCATTGCCGATCTGCAGGTTGTTGATGCAGCCGAAGGCCATGTTGTCCAGCAGCACTACGTTGATCTTGCGTCGCTCCTGGATGGAGGTGGCCAGCTCCGAGTGCAGCATCATGTAGGAGCCATCGCCGACCAGCGCGTAGACCTCTTTGGTCGGCTCGGCCAGCTTCACGCCCAGCGCAGCATTGATCTCGTAGCCCATGCACGAGTAGCCGTATTCGACGTGGTAGGTGTTGACGCCCTTGCTGCGCCAGGCGCGCTGCAAGTCGCCAGGCAAACTGCCGGCGGCGGCCACGATGATCGCGTCATCGGCCAGGGTTTGATTGAGCACGCCGAGTACGCGACTTTGGGTCAGGCACGAGCCAGTCAGCTCGATAAATTCGCGCAGTACAGCGCGGTCCAGGTGGTCATCGACCTCAGGCACAAAGTCATCACCCTGGTATTCCACCTGGTGCACACGGTCCACTTCGGCGTCCAACTGCGCCTTGGCCTCACTGATCTGCGAGCCCCAACCGGAGCGATAATCGCCGAGGGCATCGGCCAGCGCTTGCAGGGCCAATTTGGCATCGGCCAACACCTGCACGCCGTCCAGCTTCAAGGCGTCGGCGGGGCTGATATTCAAGTTGAGAAACGTCACCTCGCCATGTTTGAACAGTGACTTGGATGAGGTGGTGAAGTCGGTATAGCGGGTACCGATACCGATAATCAAGTCGGCCTCTGGCGCCAGCAGGTTGGCGGCCAGGCAGCCGGTTTCACCGATACCGCCCACGTTCAGCGGATGGCTTGAGACCACTGCACTTTTGCCCGCCTGGGTTTCAGCGAACGGAATATCAAAACGCTCGGCAAACGCCTGCAACGCAGCATTCGCGCCGGAGTACTTTACGCCGCCGCCACAGATAATCAGCGGCTTGCGCTTGCCTCGGAAAGCCGCCAACGCATCGCCAATCATCGAGGCGGTGGCCGGACGGCGGTCGATACGGTGCACGCGTTTTTGCAAGAAATAATCAGGGTAGTCCCAGGCTTCGGCCTGCACATCCTGAGGCAGCGCCAGGGTTACCGCGCCGGTTTCAGCAGGGTCAGTGAGCACGCGCATGGCGTGAATTGCGGCGGTCATCAGTTGCTCAGGACGGTTGATACGGTCCCAGTATTTGCTCACCGAGCGGAACGCGTCGTTGGTACTGATGCTCAGGTCGTGGAACTGCTCGATCTGTTGCAACACCGGGTCGGGCTGGCGGCTGGCGTAGACATCACCGGGCAACAGCAGCAACGGGATACGGTTGGCGGTGGCGGTCGCCGCAGCGGTCAGCATATTCGCCGCGCCAGGGCCGACAGAGGCGGTGCACGCGTAGATCTTGCGGCGCAGGTGCTGCTTGGCAAAACCGATGGCGGCGTGGGCCATGCCCTGCTCGTTGCGGCCCTGGTGCACCACCAAATCGCCGCTGTCCTGCTCCAGCGCCTGGCCCAGGCCCAACACATTGCCGTGGCCGAAAATGGTAAACACGCCGGCGACAAACTTGCTCTGCACGCCATCAACTTCGATGTATTGGTTATCCAGGAACTTCACCAGGGCCTGGGCCATGGTCAGTCGTGTTGTGGTCATGTCGCGCCCCTTAACGATTTTGCAGGTGGGCGATGCTTGCCCCCAACGCCTGCTGTATATCCGCCAACTCATGCACGCTTGTGGCAAATGGCTCGAACGACAGGTAGCCGCTGTAACCGGTGCTGAGCAACGTGTCGATCTGTGCGGCATTGCCGAGGATGTCGCCCTCGCCGACCAGCACGCGGTGGCCGTCGCGGATCGAGTTGAGCGGCGCCTCGGCATCTTCCACGCCGGAGATATGCACCAGGCCGGTCAACTCCGGGAAGAACTCATGTTCATTGGCCAAGTGGTGGTGGAAGGTGTCGTGCACCACGCGGAACACATCCAGGCCGCCAATGGACTTGATTGCGTCCACCGCCACACGCTTGCGGCGCAGGGCAGACTCTTCGAAGCCCAGGGGTTCGACGAAACCGAGAATCCCGTACTCGCGCAGGATCGGCGCCAGCTCACTCAATGCAGTGCGCAAACCGGCGGCGCGCTGGGCATCGTTGCGCGTGTCGCCCGGTTCATTGAGCGGGCACATCACCAGGCCTTGGGCGCCGCATTCACGGGCGTAGGTAGCGAGTTTGATCGCCTGGGCGCGGCGCTCGTCGTTCCACACATCAAAGGGGTACAGCGCGTTGATCGACAGCACCGTAATGCCCTGCACCGCGCATAACTCACGCACGCGACTGGCCGGGGTGCCGTATTCGATTTCACGGTTTTTGAGGTCATTGCGAATTTCGATGGCATCGCACTGGAGCGCGGCCGCCAATTGGATGAAATCCGGCAGGGACAGGTTGGGCGCGACCATGCGGTTCAGGGCAAAGCGTAGAGGCGACTTCATTGTTGTTCTCCGTCTAGAACCGTTTTAAAGGTCAAGCAGCCAACTGTGCTGCGGGTCGTTGTGGAAATGCCAGGCGCGTTTGGGGCCGGCCATGACGTTCAGGTAATAAGACTCGTAGCCGTACGGCACACTGACCGGGTGATAGCCCTTGGGCACCACCACCAAGTCACTGTTTTCCACGGCCATGGCTTGGTCGATGCTGCGGTCGTCGGTGTAGACCCGCTGGAACACAAAACCCTGGGGCGGGTTGATCTGGTGGTAGTAGGTCTCTTCCAGAAAGCTTTGGTGCGGCAGATCGTCGGTGTCGTGCTTGTGCGGCGGGTAGCTCGACGAATGACCCGACGGCGTGCGTACTTCCACCACCAGCAGCGAATGGGCCGGTGAGGTGTCGGGCAGGATGTCGCACACGTAACGGGTGTTGGCGCCTTTGCCACGTACGCTGCGCTTGCAGTCTTGCGGGCGGATCAGGCGCGGTTCGTAACCGCCGGCACCGGGAGCAGCGCAGACGGCAATTTGTACGTCGCTCAAGGCGGTGACCTGGGCATCGGTGCCCGGCGGCAGGTAGGCGGCGAACGGGGACTTTTCTTCGAACACTGACTGGCGATCACCAAGGTTCTGCCAGTTGAAGCCCTCGCCGTCGATATTCACCCGACCGCTGAGCAGCACCAGGCACAGCTCTTTATCGCCGGCGCTGACCGGCAGGGTTTCACCGAGACTCAGACGGTAGGCTTTGAACCCTACGTATTCCAGACGCCCCTCTTCCAAGGCAACCATGGTTTGCCCGCGTTTATTGCTTTTGACCAACAGACTCATTGTCCAACCCTCTCAGTGAGAAGAGCACGCAAGGTGTCATAGCCCTTTTTCGCATAGATATAACTGGGCGCCACCGCCGGATCCTGCTCGGCTTCCACCACCAGCCAACCTTCGTATTTGGCGGCCAGCAGCACATCGAGCAACTCGGCAAAATCGATATCGCCATCGCCAGGCACGGTGAAAGTGCCGTTGACGATGCAGTCGGGGAAGCTCCACATCTGGTTGCGCGCCAGTTGCACCACCGGTTTGCGCACGTCCTTGAAATGCACGTGGCACACGCGGTCAATGTGTTTGCGCAACACGTCGAGGGGTTCGCCGCCGCCCATGTAGCAGTGGCCCGAATCGAACAGCAGGCCGACTTCCGGCCCGGTGCGGCGCATCAACTCGTCGATGTCTTGCGGGGATTCGACGTACGCGCCCATGTGGTGGTGGTACGCCAGTCGCACGCCTTGGGACAAGGTAAAACGCGCTAACTCAGTGAGCTTGTCGGCGTATTCCTGCCAGGCCTGCTCGCTATGAAAGCGCGGGCGTTCGATCAGGCGAATGCGCGAGCCCTGGATCGAATCGGCCACCTCGCCGTACACCAGCACCTTGGCGCCGTTTTGTTTCAGCAGTTCGACGTGGCCGGCAATGGCTTCGATTTCTTCAGCCACCGAGCGGCGCGCCAGACGGCTGGAATACCAGCCGGAGACCAGCGCCAAGTCATAGGGACGCAATACGTCGCCGACGCCCTTGGCATCCTTGGGGAATTTGCCGTTAAGTTCGAAACCTTCGTAACCGATTTCCTTACCTTCGCTCAGGGCAGTGCTCAGCGGAGTTTCACCGCCGAGGGCCGGAAGGTCGTCGTTGCTCCAGGAGATCGGGTTGATGCCAATTCGGATTGCGGGCATGGCTGCACCTTTATTATTTTCAGGTATCACTGAGATCTGCTTTCTGCTTTATGTGGGAGGGGCTTGCCCCCGATAGCGGTAGTTCAGTTACAGAAGTGCTGTCTGACACTCAGCCATCGGGGGCAAGTCGAATCGTCGCACCGCCCCTCCCACATTGGATTGCATTTCAAATTAGGAACTGGGTTTAGCCTCGCGCACTGCGCCAGGCGTTGATCAATTGCTCAAAGGTCGCCTGTACCTGCTGAATCAACGTCTCATCATCAATCTCCCCCGCCATCCACAAACGGCTCGGTTCCTGGAAGATCGTGCGGCCCACGGCAAACCCACGGCAGGTGGTGCTTTGGCTGGCTTGCTGGAAGCCGTCAGCGAGAAACTCAGCCGAGGCATTCAAGCCCAGCAACACCACGCCACGGCAGTACGGGTCACGCTCCTGGATCAGCTCGTCGAGCTTTTTCCAGTCCTCGGCCGACTGCGCCTCGATTTTCCACCACGCCGGGTAGATGCCCAGGTTGTACAGGCGCTTGAGGCTGCGGTAGAGCGCGTCCGGGTAGGTGGACGGGTGATCCTTGGGCGGGATGACTTCCAGCAGCAATTCATGGCCGCTGACCAGGGACGCCTCGTACACCGCCTTGAGCTGGGCTTCCTGTTCCAGGCGCAGCAAGGGTTCGTCATCCGGGTGGAATTGCACCAGGCACTTGATGATCTGTTCCTGAGGCCAGGCAATCAGGTTGCTGCCAATCGAACGGCCATGCTCGAAGGCCAAGGGCCGCGAGTTCTGCACTTCCACCGGGCGGGCGATCCACCAGCCACGACCGCTGGCGGCGTTGAGCGCGTCCTGACCAAAACGCTGGTCGGCCAACAACCCCACATCGGCGGCAACGCCCTGCTCGGCGAGCTTTTTTTCCACGCGTTCGATGGCCTGGATAAATAGCTGCTTGATATCGCTGATGCGTGCTGGATCCTGGCCGCCTCTTTGCGCCAAGTCGACCAATTGCCAGCGGTGGTCAAAGGCGAAAATAAACAGTTGCTTCCATTGCTTGCGCGGCACGCTGACACGGTGCAGACGTTGCAGGGTCACGTCCTGGTCCGGCCGGGTGATCGGCACCGGGCTGTTGAACAGGTAATCAAGCTCGGCTGGCGTCGGCATGGCCGGAGCGCAAGCGTGGCGCGAGACCACCAGGCCGCCACAGGCATTGGCCAGTTGGCTGCAACGTTCGTCGCTGGCGTCATTGATCCAGCCGCTGAGAAAGCCCGACATAAATGCATCGCCGGCGCCCAGCACATTGAGCACTTCCACACGCACGCCAGGGTAGATCGCGCCGTCTTCCAAGCGCGCAGGAATCGCACCGTGGATGACCGTGCACCCCTGCGGCCCGAGCTTGACCACCAGCGTGGCGGGCGTAAGTTCGCGCACGGTGCGCAGCGCGGTGAGCAGGTCTTCGCTGCCGCCAGCGATCAGGAATTCTTCTTCGGTGCCGACGATCAGGTCGAAACGCGGCAGGATTTTCTGCACATGCTGGCTGACATTCTGGTCCGCGACAAAACGCGTCTCGCCATCTGCCTTGCCTGCCAGGCCCCACAGCACAGGGCGGTAGTCGATATCCAACACGCGCTTGACGTTGTGCTTGGCCGCATAGTCCAGCGCTTGGATGCTGGCCTTGTACACACCGTCGGTGGAGAAATGCGTGCCGGTAATCAGCAGCGCTTTGCTGGAGGCAATAAAGGCTTCGCTGATGTCTTCGGCGCGCAGGGCCATGTCGGCGCAGTTTTCGCGGTAGAACACCAACGGGAAGGTTTCGCGGTCCTTGAGGCCCAGCAGCACCAGGGCAGTGAGCCGTTCCGGGTCGACCTTGATACCGCTGACATCACAGCCTTCGCGGGCCAGGGATTCCACCAGGAAGCGACCCATATGATCGTCACCCACGCGGCTCAGCATCGCCGACTTAAGGCCCAACCGCGCAGTGCCGAAGGCGATGTTGGCGGAGGAACCGCCGAGGTATTTGGCGAAGCTGGACACGTCCTCAAGCCGCGCACCTACTTGCTGTGCGTAGAGGTCGACGCCCAGGCGCCCGAGGCAAATCAGATCCAATTGACGCCCACTGGCAAAACGAGTCTGGCCCATGCTGGCTCCTGTTATTTTTATCAGCCTGCGTGGTGCCGCCGTGGTGACGGCTCACGCTCTTGGTGAGAGCAGACTAGAACGTTCAGCGGGCTCAATCAATATTTATTCCAGAATTATTTTTAGTGGAATATTTTTTCCAATAAGCCAGCATAATGGCACCCTAGCCCGCGTGCATCGTTTCAGCAGCCCACCGGGGCCGTGATGCCGGGGTATTTTTTTGCGCCTACCCTGTAGACTTGCGCCACCCATCAGCGCATCAGACGAACACGCCAGAAGGATTGCCCATGTCCCGCACCGATCCCGAGACCACCCTGGAAGCCCCTCTCGCCAGCCCTCCGGTCAATGCCGAACGCCTGTTGCAGCTGATCACCGACGAATATGAAAGCCTGCCTCGGCAACTCAAGCGCATTGCCAGCTACATGAGCCAACAGAGCGACCGCATCATGGTTGACCGCATCAGCGACATCGCCCGCGAATGCGAAGTGCATCCCTCGGCGATCGTGCGGTTTTCCCAGCGTTTCGGCTTCAGTGGGTTCAGTGAAATGCAGGCACTGTTTCGCGAGGCCTACACCCACAAGACCACGCCGGTACAGAACTACCAGCAGCGCATTCGCAGCATGATTGCCAACAAATCCCAGAAGGCCAGCGGCGGCGACCTTGCGCGCGAATGCGTCAACGCCACGCTGTCGGGTATTGAGCGTCTGGGGCTGGAGTTGGATGACGTCGCGTTCGACAAGGCCGTAGACCTGGTGGTCAATGCCGACAATATCTACGTGGTGGGTGTTCGCCGTTCGTTCGCGGTGGCCGATTACTTGGTCTACAACCTGCAGCACACCAACAAGCGTATCCATCTGATCTCGGGTCTGGGCGGCAGCTACCGCGAGCAGATGCGCAGCGTGCGCGCCAATGATCTGGTGATCGCCATCAGCTTCACGCCCTACGGCAAAGAGACCCAGCACTGCCTGCGCATTGCGCAACACCACCAGGCAAAGACCCTGATCATCACCGACAGCAACCTGTCGCCCCTGGCCAAGCGGGCGAACGCAGTGTTGTTGGTGAATGAAGGTTCGTCGTTTGCCTTCCGCTCATTGAGCGCGACCCTCTGCCTGTGCCAGGCGCTGTTTATTGCGGTGGCGTATCGGTTGGAGTTGAAGGTGGACGAAATTCACGAGCAAGTCGGGTTCGACGACTGACTATCAAACACCGCAAAGCAAATGTGGGAGGGGGCTTGCCCCCGATGGCGTTGGAACAGTCGATGTTGCTGTCGACTGACACTTCGCTATCGGGAGCAAGCCCCCTCCCACAATGGACCGAGCTGGGTCCGGATCAGTGCATGAAAATCGCGATCAGGATGATCACCGGGATCGGCACGCCGAGGAACCAAAGCAGTAATGAGCGCATGTTGTTCTCCTTGAATTAACGAACGTAGTTTTCGGTTTCGACGTACACCACGGCATCGCGACGACGACCACCAAAGGTCGCAGCGAAGCTGGCAAAGAACGCACCGATCAACAGGGCAACAAAGGTCCAAAGCGAGGTGTAAGCGGCGACCTTGGCGGCGGTATCAGCAGCCTGTTTGGCTTTGAGCTTGGCGTCTTCGACGGCTTTACGGGCATCGCCGTAAACCTTGTCGATACGCGCTTCGGCGTCGGCCTGGCTGAGGTTGGTGCGCTGGCTGATCAACTGGGCCAGGTAGGCGCGGTCTTCAGCGGCCAGTTGGCCGTCGTTGCTCAGGGTGCGGGTGAAGATGCGGGCGACTACGCCGTGGGCCGCGTCATCGCTGACGGCAACCGGGCGGTCATCGCGAAATAGGCTGTCGACGTAATAGTCGAAGTCGCCGCCGTTCACGCCTTTAGCCGCACTGCCCGCCGCTTGAGTGATTCCGCTGGCAGCACCCGCCGCCACGCTGGCACCGGCTTTGACGCCACCGCTGACAACACTGCTGACCGAACCGACCACCAGCACTGCGGTAACCAACGTGGCTACCGCCCAGGCCAGGAAGCCATGTGCTGTGTCGCGAAAGTACACCTCGTCGCCATGCATCCCGGCCCACTTCACACGTAACCGGCCGGCGATATAGCCACCCAAGCCGGACGCAACGATCTGGGTAAACGCCAGCCAGACAATGGTGGAAATGCCAAGCCCCTTGGCACTGATACCGCTATCGGCCCACGGCGACACCGCCGAAAAGCCCAGGCCGAAACCCAGCAGTACCAAAATCAGCGACAGCGCAGCTGCCGCCGCGGCCCCTGCAAAAATAGCCCCCCAGGAAACCCCGGAGAGCGTGCTCGACTCTTGCAGCGTGGATGAGGATGTGATCATTGTTGTTTTGCTCCCGGCAGGAAAAATAGTGTTACAAGTCTCAAAAGGGACAGTGCAGGCACCATGCCAGCGAGTAATAAAATTAAAATCGTTAAAATTCAACACGTTAACTCGATTGAACTTAACCGAACCATGCAAGTTGCAAGATAGGGCTTTCACCAGCGGGCGTTATGCAAGCCCTGCCCCCCTTTATGAGCGCCAATCGTGGAAACAGGGTGAGGTTCAGAAACATGAAGTTTTATTTAGGAAGCGTTCAGCCATTTCTTGGCAAAATGCCCCCACTTCTAGTGTGAATCGCTCACCAGGTAATCCTATGACCCGCATTTTGACCATCGAGGATGACGCCGTAACGGCCCGCGAGATCGTCGCCGAGCTGAGTAGCCATGGACTGGACGTAGATTGGGTGGACAACGGCCGCGAAGGCCTGGTCCGCGCCGTGAGTGGTGATTACGATCTGATCACCCTCGACCGCATGCTGCCCGAACTCGATGGCCTGGCCATCGTCACCACCCTGCGCACCATTGGGGTGTCGACGCCGATCCTGATGATCAGCGCCCTCTCCGATGTCGACGAACGCGTACGCGGCCTGCGCGCCGGGGGTGATGACTACCTGACCAAGCCGTTCGCCTCCGATGAAATGGCCGCCCGCGTCGAAGTGCTGCTGCGCCGCAAAAGCATGGTCAAGGAGTTCGAGACCGCCCTGCGCGTGGCCGACCTGGAACTCAACCTGATCAGCCGCGAAGCCAGTCGCGCCGATCAGCCCCTGAGCCTGTTGCCCACCGAATACAAACTGCTGGAATTTTTGATGCGCAACACCGGGCAGATCCTGTCGCGGATGATGATCTTCGAGGAAGTCTGGGGCTATCACTTTGACCCAGGCACCAACCTGATCGACGTGCACATCGGCCGCCTGCGCAAGAAAATCGATCCACCGGGCCTCACGCCGCTGATCCGCACGGTACGAGGTTCCGGTTATGTCATTGCTGAACCCCTCTAAGGGCTGGCGTTCTTCCAGTAGCCGTCTGCTGGCGCTGTACAGTTCGCTGTTCGTGGCCTGGAGTTGCATCCTCATGGGGGTGCTGTATTACGAAGTCTCCGGTTACCTGAGCGACCTCTCGCGCCACTCGCTGATGCAGCGCCAGCACCTGTTCCAGCGTTTCGACGGTGAAGAACTGGTGGAGGCGCTGACCACCAGCATGACCTTCGACATGAAGGGCGTGGACGCCTACGGCCTGTTCGACGAACAATTTCGACCCTTGAGCGGGCCGATCCGCGCGATACCACCCGACTTGCCCCTGGACGGCAAGATCCACACCCTGACCAATTGCGTCGACTCCGACGATCCCAAACTGCCCAAGGACAGCTGCGACGCCGTCGCCACCCACACCGACGAAGGCCGCTGGCTGGTGCTGGTGCGCGCCAACGGTTCGCTGTTTGGTGTGACGCGGATCATCTGGCATGCATTGCTGTGGGCATTGTCCCTGACGATCATCCCCGGCGCTGCCGGCTGGCATTTGCTGCGCCGCCGTCCGTTACGGCGGATTCGCGGGATCCAGGCCAGCGCCGAAGCCATCGTCGCCGGCGACCTCACCCACCGTTTGCCATTGTCCAACCGCCGTGACGAACTGGACATGCTCGCGGCCATCGTCAACGCCATGCTCGACCGCATCGAGAAGCTGATGAACGAGGTCAAGGGTGTGTGCGACAACATTGCCCACGACCTGCGCACCCCGCTCACTCGCCTGCGCGCGCAGTTGTACCGCATCAAGCAGCAGGCCGAAGCCGAGTCGGCGCATGCATTGCAACTGGACGACGCCATCGCCGAAACCGACACCCTGATGGCGCGCTTTCGCGGGCTATTGCGTATCTCGGAGCTTGAAGACCACCAGCGCCGCTCAGGCTTTCTGGTGATGGACCCACTGCCGCTGCTGCGCGAGTTGCACGACTTCTACCTGCCCCTGGCCGAAGAAGGCGAACTGCATCTAGTGCTCGACACCCCGGAATCCTTGCCGTGGATCACCGGCGATCGCGCACTGCTGTTCGAAGCCCTGGCCAACCTGCTGAGCAACTCAATCAAATTCTCCCCTGCGGGAGGCGAAGTGATTTTGCGCGCGGTCAACGATGGCGGCAGCACGCGCATCGAAGTGCACGACTCCGGGCCGGGCATACCGGCGGCAGAACGCAAAGCAGTGTTCCAACGGTTTTATCGCGTGGATGAGAGCGACCAACAAGGTGGGTTCGGGTTGGGCTTGTCGATTGTGGCGGCGATCATCAACTTGCATGGGTTCAAGTTGGAAGTAGGCAGCAGTGCAAGCGGGGGCGCGCGTTTGGTATTGGAGTGCCGCCAACAGCTTATGCCCGAATAGCCTTAACCGAGTGAATGTGCGTGTTGTGGTGCGCCATTCATTATTCTGCTGTACCCGTTATCTTGCTGTACCAGCTATCCCGTGGTGCCAGTTGTCTGCGGTGACAGCTATCTGTGGTGACAGTTGTCTGTAGTACCAGTTGCCTGCAGTGACAGTTATCTGTGGTGAGCGGGCCTGCCCCGCGCTGGGTGGCGAAGCCGCCCCAAACCAGGCGACCCGGACGCTGCCTGATACTACGCGGTGCGCTTATTGGGGCCGCTTCGCAGCCCGGCGCGGGGCAAGCCCGCTCGCTACAGAAGCGCGCTCATGAGGTCAGAAATTCGCCCGCAGCGCCTCAACCCCGCCCTTGTAAACCCCGGCAAATTGTAGTGCCAGTTGTCTGTGATGACAGTTATCTATGGCGACAGTTATCTGTGGTGACAGTTGTCTGTAGTGACAGTTATCTGTGGTGAGCGGGCTTGCCCCGCGCTGGGTGGCGAAGCCGCCCCAAACCAGGCGACCCGTTGCTGCTTGACACTACGCGGTGCGTTTATTGGGGGCCGCTTCGCAGCCCGGCGCGGGGCAAGCCCGCTCACTACAAAAGCGCGCTCGTGAGGTCAGAAATTCGCCCGCAGCGCCTCAACCCCGCCCTTATAAACCCCGGCAAATTGTAGTGCCAGTTGTCTGTGATGACAGTTATCTATGGCGACAGTTATCTGTGGTGACAGTTGTCTGTAGTGACAGTTATCTGTGGTGAGCGGGCTTGCCCCGCGCTGGGTGGCGAAGCCGCCCCAAACCAGGCGACCCGGACGCTGCCTGATACTACGCGGTGCGCTTATTGGGGCCGCTTCGCAGCCCGGCGCGGGGCAAGCCCGCTCGCTACAGAAGCGCGCTCATGAGGTCAGAAATTCGCCCGCAGCGCCTCAACCCCGCCCTTGTAAACCCCGGCAAATTGGAGTGCCAGTTGTCTGTGGTGAAAGTTATCTGTAGTGACAGTTATCTGTGGTGAGCGGGCTTGCCCCGCGCTGGGTGGCGAAGCCGCCCCAAACCAGGCGACCCGGGCGCTGCCTGATACTACGCGGTGCGCTTATTGGGGGCCGCTTCGCAGCCCGGCGCGGGGCAAGCCCGCTCACTACAGAAGCCCGCTCATGAAGTCAGAAATTCGCCCGCAGCGCCTCAACACCGCCCTTGTAAACCCCGGCAAATAACTCTTCGACCGCAGCATCCGTGGTGCCCGCCGCCGGTGTGAATACGCCCGACCAGGTTACCTTCGCCGACGATTCGCTCAGCGCTTCAACCTGCAACGTCGCCAGGTACGCAGTCACAGGAAATGACGATTCCTCGATGGTGTAGCTGTAGGTGCGCGCCACGTTATCAAAGGTCTGCAAACGTTCTACGATCACACCACCGTCGCCAGTGGTCAGGTGACGCAAGCGGCCGCCTTCGCCTGGCTCGCTCTTGGCGATCAGCGGCAACCAGTCCGGCAGGCTGTTGAAGCCGCCAACCAATTGCCAGACCGTGTCGGCCGATACCGGGATTTCAATCACTGCAGATGCTGTTGCCACGGTAAATCTCCAAGTCGTAGGAAAACGTCGTCCAGACTGCCACGCAACGCGCCTCAATGCATCAACTCCCTCAAGCAGCGGCGAACACAACACCTTTAAGCGTTCTTGCTGAAATCTAATCCCTAAGCCGGCTTCCACCGTTGCGGGTGAGGTGAAAGAACCATTCTCGATAACTTGTAAAACCGCGCCGTAATGCCTAGCTTATGCGCCCCCCGCCCTGCGCTTTAAGGCCCTGCCCCCATGGTTTTGCGTTTTCGTCCCGTCGTTAGTTCACGTTTCGCCCTCGGCCTGTTGCTCAGCGGCGGTGTTGGCAACAGCCTCGCGGCAGAGATCGAACTGCCGGCCGTGAAGGTTCAGGGCCAGGATGAGTCCGGTTATCGCGCCGATACCGCCTCGGTCGGCGGCTTCACTGAAGCACCGCTGCTGGAAACCCCGGCGTCGATCAGCGTGTTCAACGCCGACCTGATCAAGGACCAGCAAGCGCGACTGCTCAGTGAGGTGCTGCGCAACGACGCCTCGGTAGGCGACAGCTATGCGCCCATCGGCTACTACGAAAATTTTGTGGTGCGCGGCTTCTCGCTGAATGCGGCAAGCAGTTACAAGATCAACGGGCGCACCATCACCGGCGAACAGAACGTGGCCCTGGAAAACAAGCAACAGGTCGAAGTGCTCAAGGGCCTGGCCGGCCTGCAAAGCGGGATTTCCGAGCCCAGTGGCGTGATCAACTACGTGACCAAGCGCCCTGAGGATGTGCGCTCGGTCACGGTGTCCACCGATGACCGCGGCAGTGGCTATATCGCCACCGACGTCGGCGGCTGGTTTGGCAGCGAGCAGCAATTCGGGCTGCGCGCCAACGTCGCCCATGAAGACCTCAATTCCTACGTGGAGCATGCCAACGGCCAGCGCGACTTTGTGTCCCTGGCCTTCGACTGGAACATCAGCCCCGACGCGGTGCTGCAACTGGACGCGGAATACCAGAACAAGCAACAACGCTCGGTACCGGGCTACCAGTTACTGGGCGGCACTCAAGTGCCCCACGACGCCTCGCCGAAAAAACTGCTGGGTCACCAGAGCGGCTCCAAGCAAGTCGGCATCGACTCGTTGAACCTCAACGGCAGGTTTGAATACCGCTTCAGCGACCAGTGGAAAGGCAGCGTCAGCGCCGCGCGCAGCAAGGTGGTGATCGATGATTACAGCTCGTTCGCCTGGGGCTGCTATGGCTCGACCAGTTGCACCTCAAGCGTGCCGAACACCTTCAGCCCCGAAGGAAACTACGACGTCTACGACTACCGCAGCCCCGACGACACCCGCCGCGACGACGAAGTGCAGGCGGCCATGACCGGGTTGTTCGACACCGCAGGCATCGGCCATGAGCTGACCTTCGGCACCAGCGCATTCCGTCGGGTGATCGACAAGCGCAACCCGGTCAACGAGTACATCGGCACCAGCAACATCGACGAAGACACGCCAACGTTCACCCCCACCGACAAACCGCTGAATCCAAGCCACCGCAACCTCGACAGCCGCCAATACGGCGTGTTCGTCACCGACCGCATCCGTTTCAATGAGCAATGGCAAACCATCCTCGGTGGCCGCGAAGTGCGCCTGGATGAAAAATCCTTCGACGCTGTCAGCGGCGACCAGACACGCCATACCCAGCAATACGTGTTCCTGCCCCAGGCTTCGCTGATCTACACACCCATTGAAAACCTCTCGCTATACACCAGCTACAGCAAGGGCCTGTCCCTGGGCGGCACCGCGCCGTGGTTCGCCACCAACGCTGCTGAAACCCTGGCACCCACCACCTCACGCCAGATCGAAGCCGGGGTGAAATACGACTGGCGCCGCATCAGCTTCGCCGCTGCCGTGTTCCAGACCCGCCAGGCCTACCAGTACGCAAAGCCCGGTGCTGCCGGCGACTTCACCTATGTGCAGCAGGGCGAGCAGAAAAACACCGGATTAGAACTCTCGGCCAACGGCTGGGCCACTGAACGTCTGCAAATCTCCACCAGCGTGGCGGCGATTCGCGCACGGGTGACCGGCAGCGGCACGCCGCAATACGAAGCGCATCAGGCGATCAACGTGCCGAAGCTGCGCGCCAGTGTCTACGCCGACTATGCGTTGCCGTGGGTGAATGGGTTGGCGGTGCTCGGCGGCGTGCAATACAGCGCCAAGAAGTACGCCAACCGCAGCGGCAATGTGGAGGTGGGAGATTATGCGGTGGTCAACGTCGGCAGCCGCTACACCACCAAGGTCGACGGCTACGAGACGGTGTTCCGCCTGAGCGTCGACAACCTGTTCGACAAGCGCTACTGGCGCGACGCGGGTGAGTACATGGGCGATGACTATCTGTTCCAAGGCGCGCCACTGACGGCGCGCCTGAGTGCCTCAGTCAACTTCTGACGCTTACTTGGGCATCTTGCGAAAACCCACCGCCAGACGGTTCCAGCTGTTGATGGTCGCGATCGCCACGCTCAGGTCGATCTGCTCTTGGGCGCTGAATTCAGCGGCCAGCGCGTTGAAGTCTTCGTCCGGGGCGTGGGTCTGGCTGATCAGCGTCAGGCTTTCAGCCCAGGCCAGCGCCGCACGTTCACGGGGGGTGAAGAACGGCGTTTCACGCCAGGCTGACAGGGTGTAGAGGCGACGCTCGGTTTCGCCGCCCTTGCGGGCATCGGCGGTGTGCATGTCCAGGCAGAAGGCGCAGCCGTTGATCTGCGACACACGCAGGCGGATCAATTCCAGCAACGGCAACTCGATGGAGAGTTTGCCGACCGCCGCTTCAAGGGCAAGCATGGCTTTCATGGCGTCCGGGGAAGCGGTGTAGAAGTCGGTACGGGATTGCATGGTGAAACTCCAGAACGGTGGGATTGGTGGCTAGGTTAGTCACCGTCGCGGCCGTCAGGAATATCCAATTCCGGGGAAGATCAGGTAGCCAATGCATCAGCCCGGCAACGGAATCACCCGCAACGGCCGCACCGACTTATAAGAAAAACTCGAATAGATCTCTTTGACGCACGGCAGCGTCTGCAACACCTCCCGCGCAAACTCGCCAAACGACTCCAAATCCTTGGCGACCACTTCGAGCAAAAAGTCATAGCGCCCCGATACGTTATGACAGGCCACGATTTCCGGAATCTCCAACAACCGCTGCTCAAACGCCCGGGCGATATCCTGGGTGTGGCTTTCCATCATGATGCTGACAAACGCCGTCACCCCATACCCCAGCGCCTTGGGCGAAAGAATCGCCTGGTAACCGCTGATCACCCCGCTCTCCTCCAGGTGACGGACCCGACGCCAGCACGGTGACGTGGTCAGGGACACGCGTTCGGCGAGTTCGGCCACGGTTAAACGGGCATTGCCTTGCAGGGCGTTCAATAACGCTTTGTCGGTGCGGTCCAAAGTGACGGGCATGATTTGCCTCTGTTCATTATTTTTAGGGTTTTTTCATCCCTTAACGCGGGATTTGTCGGCAAAGTTTGGAAAATTCAGCGTTGGTTATGAGCATAGCATTGTAGGAAATAAGGAGCGCCCGACATGAACAATAAACATAATGCATTCGGCTTTTCTACCCGCGCCATCCACCACGGCTACGACCCCAAGGACCACCACGGCGCGCTCGTGCCGCCGACCTACCTGTCGGCCACGTTTGCGTTTCCCACTGCCGAATACGGCGCCGCCTGTTTTGCCGGCGAAGCCGACGGCCACTTCTATACCCGCATTTCCAACCCGACTCTGGCGCTGCTGGAATCGCGCATGGCCACCCTGGAAAACGGCGAGGCGGCAGTGGCGTTCAGCTCCGGCATGGGCGCAATTGCCGCGACGTTCTGGACCCTGCTGCGGCCAGGCGATGAGGTGATTGTCAGCCAGACCCTCTACGGCTGCACCTTCGCCCTGCTGCATCACGGTATCGGCGAGTTCGGCATCAAGGTGCGCCATGTGGACCTCACCGACCTGGCCGCCCTGCGAGCGGCGCTCAGCCCTGCCACTCGTATGATCTACTGTGAAACCCCGGCCAACCCCACCCTGCAATTGGTGGACATCACAGCCGTGGCCGCCCTCGCCCATCAACAGCCAAATGTGACGGTGGTGATCGACAACACCTACTGCACGCCGTACCTGCAACGCCCGCTGGAACTGGGTGCCGATGTGGTGGTGCACTCGGCCACCAAGTACCTCAGCGGCCACGGCGACATCACCGCCGGCATCGCCGTCAGCAACCTGGCCACGGCCCAGCGCATTCGCCTGCAAGGCCTCAAGGACCTGACCGGCGCGGTGATGTCGCCCCAGGATGCGTCGCTGCTGATGCGCGGGCTCAAGACCCTGGCCCTGCGCATGGACCGCCACTGCAGCAACGCCCAGGCCGTGGCCGAAGCGTTGCAGGCGCACCCGGCGGTGGAGTGGGTCACGTATCCGGGGCTGCCCTCTTTCCCGCAATACGAACTGGCGGCGCGGCAAATGAGCCAGTCGGGCGGCATGATTGCTTTCGAGCTCAAAGGCGGGATCGATAGCGGTCGGCGCTTCATGAATGCCCTCAAGCTGTTCACCCGCGCGGTCAGCCTCGGCGACGCTGAATCCCTGGCCCAGCATCCGGCGAGCATGACCCATTCCACCTACACCCCGGAACAGCGCGCGCACCACGGCATCAGCGAAGGCCTGGTGCGTTTATCGGTCGGGCTTGAGGACGTTGCCGACCTGCTGGCGGATGTGCAGCAAGCACTGGCCACATGCACGCGCGCCTTGCCGCGCCGAACGCTGATGGCGGCGCATGCGGTGAGATGAGTTTGTTTTGCCCTGACGGCGGTCGGACAGGTCCGGCCGCCGTTGGCCGTGCTTAATCTGGTTTTTTTCCCAATTGGATCCCCATCCCGCCGCCAGGCTGTACTAGCATACGTCCTGCACTCGACATTCATGGACGAACTGATGAACTCAAACCTGTTCCCACATATAGGCAAGGTCATCGCCAGCACCGGCAGTCGCCATTTCCCACGCATGCTGCATGACCTGATTCTCACCCAACTGGCAGTGGACGCCACCCATATCACCCAAATGCGGGTGAGCCCCGAAGGGCACACCCGCCGCAAGATCAGCCCGGTCTACACCGATTCGGTGGCGGCCCTGGGCGAAGCACAACCCGCCGCACAACTGCACCTCACACGCCGCAAAGACGACGTGCGCTACGTGCTGTCGGTGTACCGCTCGCACCAGTCCGAAAGCTTTTCGCCTCAGGAGCGCAGCATGCTGCAGGACTTCTCCACCCTGCTGCTGCCGATGGTGGAAAAACACATCGCCGCGATCCAGCCCTGCCGCCAGGACAGCGATCCGAGGGAGCCGCAAAACCAGGGCATCGACACCCTGCGCCGACGCATTGAAGAACGCCTGGTGCAATCGGGCCTGACCCTGTCCAACCGCGAGCTGGAAGTGTGTGTGGGCTTGCTGGCCGGGCGGACGGCGCCGGAGTTGGCGGAGCAACTGGCATTGAAGGTCAACACGATTGAAAGCTACCTCAAGCGGGCGGCGATCAAACTGGGGATCAGCGGACGGCATTCGTTGTTGCGCTGGATGTATTCCACGGACGACATCACCAGTTAAACCGGTGGGAGGGGGCTTGCCCCCGATAGCGGTGTGTCAGCCATAGATGCATCAACTGACAGTCCCTCATCGGGGGCAAGCCCCCTCCCACACTTGATCTTCACCGGCCAACAGAAATCAGTCCCTGGCCAATGCCTCAATCGGGTCCAGCCGCGCCGCGTTCCGCGCTGGCACAAAGCCGAACACAATGCCGATCAGCGTCGAACAGGCGAAGGCTGTGACGATTGAGCCGACCGAAAACACCATTTCCCATTCCTTCACAAACAGCGAAAACAGAAACCCCAGCGCGTAGGACAGCGAGATACCAATCAAGCCGCCGATCAGGCACACCATCACCGCTTCCACTAAAAACTGCTGACGAATGTCCGACTGCCGCGCGCCCACTGCCATGCGAATACCGATCTCACGAGTACGCTCGGTGACCGACACCAGCATGATATTCATCACGCCAATCCCCCCCACCAGCAATGAAATCACTGCGATCAACGACAACAGCAGCGCCAGGGAGCGGCTGGTTTTTTGCACCGTCTGCATGATGCTGTCGAGGTTATTGGTGAAAAAATCCTTGGTGCCGTGGCGTTGCAGCATGAGCTTGTTGACGTTGTCTTCCACCACCTTGCTCGGCTGGCCGTCCTTGATGCGCACGGTGATGCTGTCCAAGTGGCGCTGGCCTAAAAGACGCCCCGCCGCTGTTTCGTAAGGCACCCACACGTTGAGCGCCTTGCTGGCGGCGAACATGTTTTTGTTGTCGGCCGTCACGCCAATCACTGTGCACGGCAGGTTGCCCACCAGGATCACCTGGCCCAACGGGTCCACGTTCGGCCCGAACAGACGGTGCCGGGTGTTGTGGTCGATTACCACCACCTGGGCCTGGCGCCGTGCATCGCTTTCGCTGAAGGCAATACCGGCTTCAAGCTTCAGCCCCTTGACCTTGAAGTAGCGGTCGCTGACGCCATTGACTTGGGCATCCAGATCAATATTGCCGTAGCGCAGCAACAGGCTGCGGCCCACCACCGGCGTGGCACTGTCCACGTAGTACAACTGGTTCAACGCGTCCACATCCGACGGCATCAGGGTTTCGATGGCCGAGGCGCGGCTGTCGCCGAAACTGGTGCCGGAAAAGATATCGATGGTGTTGCTGCCAATCGCCTGGATGTCCTTGAGCACATAGCGCTTGGCGCCTTCGCCGATGGCCGAGATCGACACCACCGAGGTGATGCCGATGACAATGCCGAGCATGGTCAGCAAGGTGCGCATGCGATGGGACACCAGCGCGACCCAGGCCATGTTGAACGCTTCCTTGAACAACCCAAGGCTCGCCACCAACCGCCGTGCGCCGCTGCGCCGGGGCTCTATCGGCGCCTCGGCAGGCGCGTCCAATCCACTGCGGGTGTTGGCCTTGTCACTGATGATCTCGCCGTCGCAGACCTCGACAATACGCTGGGCATTCGCCGCCACCTTGGGATCGTGCGTGACGATAATCACCGTGTGCCCGGCCGCGTGCAGCTCGGCGAGGATACGCATCACCTCCTTGCCGCTGTGGGTGTCGAGGGCGCCGGTGGGTTCGTCGGCGAGGATCACTTCACCGCCATTCATCAAGGCCCGGGCGATACTCACCCGTTGCTGCTGCCCGCCCGACAACTGGCTGGGACGGTGGGTGGTGTGGCTGGCCAGCCCCAGGCGTTCGAGCAACTCCCGTGCGCGACTGTGGCGTTGAGTCTGTGGGGTGCCCGCGTAAATCGCCGGCATTTCCACGTTGTGCAAAGCACTGAGGTGCGCCAGCAAGTGGTAGCGCTGGAAGATGAACCCGAAATAATCGCGGCGCAGTTCCGCCAGTTGTTCATCACCCAACGAGCGGGTTTCGATGCCATTGATCTTGTAACTGCCGGCAGTGGCGTAATCCAGGCCGCCAAGGATATTCATTAAGGTGGATTTACCGGAACCGGACGCGCCGATAATCGCGATCATTTCCCCGGCCTGAATCGTCAGGTCGATACCCTTGAGCGCAATGAATTCACGCTCGCCGGCCATGAAACTGCGGGTGATGCCCTTGAGTTCCAACAGTGGCTGGCTCATCCGTCAGTTCCCCGCCACAGCAGGCGACGCATCACCGATCACCACTTTATCGCCCTCGGCCAAGCCCTCCAGGATCTGCACCTTGACGTTGTTGTTGATGCCGGTTTTTACATCACGGGACACCGCCTTGCCCTTGGCATCCAGCACCCGCAGCGCGTAACTGCCGTCCTTATTGCGCGCCCCGAGCGCCGCCACCGGCACCATCAACGCGGCCTGGGCGGTGTCGAGGACGATACGCACCTGGGCGGTCATGGCGATGCGCAGGCGATGGTCGGGGTTGGGCACATCGAACAACGCGTTGTAGAACACCGCCGTGTTCTGCTTGGGCGTGCCGGCGGTCTGGGTTTCAAGGAAGTTCTGCGGCGCCGGCTCGGTGCCGCGCAGCTTGGCGTAGTAGCGTTTGTCGGCTTCACCGAGGATGGTGAAATACACCTGCTGGCCGGGGCTGATATGAATCACATCCGCCTCCGACACCTGGGCCTTGACCGTCATGGTGTCCAGGTCCGCCAACTTGAGCAGCACCGGCGCCAGTTGGCTGGCAATCACCGTCTGGCCTTCCTGGGTGACGATGCCCACCACATCGCCGTCGATGGGCGCATTGATACGGGTGTAATCCAGGTTGATCTTGGCGGTGTCGATCTGGATATGTGCGCTTTTGATCTGCGCATCCAGGGCCAACAGATTGGCCTGCTGCACCTGGAAGGTCGATTCGGCATCTTCAAAGTCCTGGCGCGATACCGACTCGTCATCCTGCAAACCTTTGTAGCGTTCATACACCGACTTGGCCTGCTTGAGCTGAGCCGCCGTGGCCCGGCGCTGGGCCTGGAGATTTTCCTCATCCACTTGGGCTTTGCGCAGGGTGTTTTGCAGGATCAACGGGTCGATTTCGGCGAGCCATTGGCCCTTTTTTACCTTGTCGCCCACTTTGACCTTGAGTGACTTTAACTGGCCGGAGACTTGGGCGCCGACGTCGACTTGCTTGATGCCTTCGAGTAGGCCGGTGGCCAGGACGGCGTTTTCGATGTCGCCGCGTTCGGCGGTGGCGGTGAGGTACAGCGGTGCGTCGGCCGGCGCCTGGACGGTGTAGATGATTAGGCTGATGGCTACGGCCAGTACGGTGAATATGCCGATTTTGCGGAATTTAGAGTTTTGCATAGATGACCATAGAAAGTGGTTTGGCCCGGCCTATTGGGTTGGGCTTTTTTTGATTGGGTACATATCCGTTTCTGCAGGAATGGATATGCACACCGAAAGATCGCTATCGGGGGCAAGCCCCCTCCCACCTGTGAAAGCAGTTCGACTCAATAAACCGGTCGGCTCTAAGGCCATCGCGCTCTTGCTTGTGATCCGCGGTCGCCCCGTAAAACCACGCTGGCCGAACGCAGGTTTTGGAGCGGCGGCCCACGTTCCAAAGCCGGAGTGAGGGCACACCGAGCCTAGGCGAGGTGCCGAGTGGTGGGGCGAAGGCCTTTTGGTTACTTTTGGCTGGGCCGGCATTCCGGCCTTTCCAAAAGTGACCCGCTGTAAGAGCGGAACCACAAGCCGCCGTTACCGCAGGAATGGATATGTGCACCGAAAGATCGCTATCGGGGGCAAGCCCCCTCCCACATTTAAAGCGGTATACCCTCTTCACGAAACCACCTCCCCAATCACCGCCGTGTCCAACCACCACCGCGCCAGCCCGTGAACATTCGGCGCCTTGAGCAATGTGAAGTGATTCCCCACCCCATACCAAACCTCCAAAGAGCTGCCCTGCTTACGCCACCCCTCAATCATCCCCCCCTGCTCCCGCTGATTGCCCACCGCATCCAACGCCGGATCCTGCGCCAACACCAACCGCACCACCCCGCGATATCGCTGAGTCGGCCGATACTCCGTACGCAACGCCGCTGCATAAGTCCGGGCCGGTCCCGCCATCGCATCAACACTGGCACGGGCCGGCAACAACCCCACCCCAACCATTCCCCCATGCAGGCTCTGGCGCTGCGCCACTTCGTCGCCAACCGCGAAGGTTTCACGGTCAATCCCCAAGGGTTTCCCCGCCGCCAGCTGCATCGCCTCGATCAACCTCAACAACGCCGCCGTCGTCGTATAAGCCCGACCCGCACTACCCGGCGCTTCGCTGTCGATCACCGTCAACGACGCCACTTCCCGTCCAGCCGCCTGCAACCGCAGCGCCATCTCCAGTGCCACCCAGCCGCCAAACGAATGCCCGACCAGATGCACCGGCCCATGCGGGCACTCATGTTCCAGCGCGTGCAGATAACAGCGCGCTGCCGCTTCCACCTGGCTGTGGGGCACCGCCTCGCCATCCAACCCACGTGGCTGCAAGCCAAACAACGGCCAGTCCCGTCCAAGCGCTTCGCTCAGGCCCACAAACCCGGTGACGCTGTCCCCTGCCCCCGGCACGCAGAACACCGGCGCATACCCGGCCCGTCCGCTCTGGATCCGCAGCAACGGTTGATGCGCCGTTTCCCTCACCGGTGAACACCCTGCCAATGCCTCTGTCATCGCCGCACCCAGCGCACGGATATGCGGCGCCTGCATCATGCTCTGGTGATCACCCGGCACTTCAACCTGACGCAACTGCCCAGGCGCCAGGGCGTCATCCCAACCCAGCGACACACTGCGCCGCGACAACTCGGTCGGCCGCTCTATAGCGCTGAACAGGTGCACAGGCACCGGCAGCGGAAACAAGCTGTAGTGCGCCAGCGCATGCCCATGCCCGACTTCGCGCTCGATAAAGCTCAAGAGGTCCGCATCCGCAGCCGCCGCCATTTGCGCGTATAGCAAACCTTGATCGCGACAGCGTTGCAGCACACCTGCAAAGTCCAACTGTCCAATCTGCGCGTCCAACTGTTCAATCCTTGCCAGCTCATCCACACCTCCCTGTGCGTTCCAATAGGCGCGGCACTGCAACAGCAAATGCCGCTTGAGCGCGTCTGGCCCGCTCCAACGCGCCTTGCCCTGGTCGGTCAGGCGCGGCACGTAGCTGTCGATCAAGCCAAGGAACGCCACGGGTTCATCCAGCCCCAGTAGCTGCATCGCCACTTCATAGGCCAGCACACCGCCAAATGACCAGCCGGCGATGCGATACGGCCCATGGGGCTGCAAGCCGCGAATCAGGCCCACCATGCGCGCCGCCAAGCCTTCCAGGGTGTTGAGGTGCGCCTCGCCGAGCGCCACACCCGGTAGGCCATAGATCGGGTAATCACCCGGTAAATGCTGGCCCAGCGCTGGGAAATACACGTCCATGCCGCTGAACTCATGCACCAGGAACAACGGCGCTTGCGAGCCGCTGCTGCGCACCGTAATCACCGAGCTGTCGCGCACCGGCTCAGCGGTGCGCTGGCGCAGCATGGTCGCCACCGACGCCACGCTGGCGTGCTGGAACAACTCAGCCAGGCTCACTGCCAGTCCCGCTTCGTCCATCAGGTTGACCAGGCGAATCGCCAACAGCGAATGCCCGCCCAGTTCAAAGAAGCTGTCATGCCGGCCCACCTGCTCCAGCTTCAGCACCTCGCCCCATAATTGCGCCAAGGTCTGTTCCAGGGCGTCGGTCGGTGCTTCGAAATCACGACTGACCAGCGCGTCCAGAGCCGGCACCGGCAAGGCTTTGCGGTCAACCTTGCCATTGGCAGTCAACGGCAAGCGGTCCAGCGGCACATAGGCCGATGGCAGCATGTAGTCCGGCAATTGCCCTTGAAGATGGGCACGTACGTTGTCGATGCCGACCGGTTCGGCAGCCCAGGTGAAATACGCCACCAAGCGCTTATCCCCCGGCGCGTCTTCACGGGCCAACACGACCGCGTCCTGAATACCCACGCAGGTCATCAAGCGCGCTTCGATCTCTCCCAGCTCAATACGGAAACCACGGATTTTCACCTGATCGTCATTGCGCCCGATGCATTCGAGCAGGCCCTGCGCCGTCCAGCGGCCGAGGTCGCCAGTGCGGTACATCAAGGCGCCTGGGTTGAACGGATCCTGCACAAACTTTTCAGCGGTCAGTTCAGGACGGTTCAAGTACCCCTTGGCCACGCCGTCACCACCGATGCAGATTTCACCGGTCACGCCCTGGGGCACTGGCTGCAAGTGCGCATCCAGCACATAAATCTGGGTGTTGGAGATCGGTCGCCCCACCGGAACGCTGTCGGCGTCGTCGGCAAGTGCGCGCACTTCATAGGTGGTGGCGTAAGTGGTGGTTTCCGTCGGGCCGTAGCAATGCACCAGGCGCAACGTCGGCGCCTGGGCCAACAGGCTGCGGAACGCCGCTGGATCGGCACGCTCGCCGCCGCACAGCAGGATGCGCAAACCCGCCAACGCGTCGGGAATCAGTTGCACGTACTGGTTGAACAGCGCCGTGGTGACGAACAACACCGTCGCGCCCTTTAACGCCATGCCGAATGCCACAGGGTCGAGCAAGGTGGCGTGATCGATCACCTGCACTTGCCCGCCATTAAGCAGTGGCCCCCATACATCCATGGTGCTGGCGTCGAACGCCGGGTTGGAGGCGAAGGCCACGCGGTCGCTGGCATTGAAATCGGCATAGCCGTTGTTGAGTACCAACCGCGTGATGCCCCGATGGGGCACCAGCACACCCTTGGGAACGCCGGTGGAGCCGGAGGTGTACATGATGTACGCCTCGCTGTCCGAAGACTGCGACAAATCCGGGTTATGGCTAGGTTGTGGATCGAGGGCCAGGGTGTCCACGTCCAGGCGTTGCTCCGCGTATTCGATCACCGCGTCGCTGTAGGTCAACAACCAGCGCGCACCGCTGTCCTGCACCATGAACGCCTGACGTTCGGCGGGCGCGTTGATGTCCAGCGGCACATAGGCGGCCGCGCACTTCAACACGGCCAGTTGGCCGACCAGCAGCGCGACAGAACGCGGCAGCAGGATCGCCACGTTGTCGCCAGGTTTTACGCCCAGTCCTAACAGGTAATGGGCCAGGCAATTGGCGCGGGTATTGAGCTCGCCGTAGCTTAGGCGCTGCTCGCCATGCACCACGGCCAATGCGTCCGGACGCGCTTGGGCCTGGGCTTCGAACAGACGCTGCACCGTGTGTTCACGGGGGAAGTCGCGGGTGCTGGCATTGAACGCTAGCCGCAGTTGGTGCTGTTCGGCGGCGGGCAGGATCGGCAAGCGGCTGATGGCGACATCGCTGCCCTGTTCCAGCGCCTGCACCAGTTGCTCCAGGGCCACATTCAGGTACTCACACAGGCGCCGGGCGCCCTGCCCCGAGGCTTTCAAGGTGAAGCCATCGCCCAGGTCATCCACGCTCATCGACAGGCCGTAGTTGCTGTGTTCCTCGGCCTTGAGCAGCTCAATACCTTGCCATGCCTCGGCGACTGCACCGCCCTGCGGCGCGCTGTGCCGATAGTTGAATAGCACACTGAACAGCGGCGTGGTCACCGGCACGCCGCTGCAACGCTGGGCCAATGCCAGCGGCGCGTGTTCGTGGCTGAGCAGTTGGCTCAGCCGCGCATGGGTGGCGCGCGCGGCGTGGCGTACCGAGTGCTCGCCCAGGTCGACCCGCAACGGCAACGTATTGATGAACACGCCCATGGCCCGTTCGGCGCCCTCACCGCCTTGCAGGCGGCCAAGCATCACCGTGCCGAACACCACCTGCTCACGGCCGGACACCTTGCCCAGCACCTGGGCCCAACCCAGGTGCATCAGGCTGGCGGCGCTGACGCCGGATTGGCGCGCCTGAGTGCGCAGGCGCTGGCTTAATTCGGGAGCAATCGTCAGACGGGCCTGCTCATCAATGCCCAGCTTGGCCACGTCCGTGGGCTCGTCGATCTGGCCGAGCATTTCGCGGAAAAACCCTTCGTGATCGTCTGCGCCCAAGCGCATCTGCGCCACGTAGTTGCGATACGGCACAGGCGTTCCCAGGCGGTGTTGAGTGCCCAACAGAAACGCCTGCATCTCGTGTTGCAGGATCTCCAGGGCGATGTGGTCCATGACCAAGTGATGGAACAGCAAGGTGGCGACCACACGCGGGGTTTCTTCGCTGCACACCAGACGCATCAACGGCGCTTGGGACAGGTCGAGGCGTTGCGGCAGCGGCGCGGTTTCAACCCGCAGCGACGCCTTGCGCCAGACCACCTGCACCGGTTCTTCCAGGCCGTCCCAGTGGAACGACGAACGCAGGATGTCGTGGCGCTCGATCACCGCCTGCAACGCCAGGGCAAAGGCGTCCAGACGTTGGCGGCTGTCAAAGGCAAACTGCGCCTGCAACACATAGGCATCGCCTTCCTGCACGGCGCGGTGGTGATAGAGCATGCCGGCCTGCAACGGCGTCAGGGGGTAGATATCCTGCACATTCGCCGCACCGCCGGGGATGCAGGCGACGAGGCGGTCGATGGCGACTTGCTCCAGCGCGATCAGCGGCAACATGCCCGGCGTGATCGAGGTGCAACCGTCAACGATGCCATTGACCGGCACCGCCACTTCACGACCAGTGCCCAACGCCGCCGCCAGTGCCGACAAGGTTGGCTGACCGAACAGCACTTTTACGTCCGCCGACAAGCCAAGGCCGCGCATGCGCCCCATCAGGCTCACCGCCAGCAACGAATGCCCGCCCAGTTCGAAGAAGTTATCGTGACGGCCCACACGCTCCACCTTGAGCAACTCGGCCCACAGGCTGGCCAGGGCGATTTCCGTGTCGCCCTGAGGCGCTTCGTATTCGCGCACCACCACCGAATCCAGGCCCGGCGCGGGCAGCGCCTTGCGGTCGAGTTTGCCGTTGGGACTCAGGGGCAATGCGTCGAGATGAACGAAGATCGCCGGCACCATGAATTCAGGCAAGTGATGCAGCAACTGACTGCGCAGCACGTCGATGTCGGTGAAGGCTCCGGTGTAGTACGCCACCAGACGGTCTTCGCGGGCGATCACGGCAGCCTCGTTGACTGCTGGGCACTCGGTCAGGCGCGCCTGGATCTCGCCCAGTTCGATACGCAGGCCACGGATTTTCACCTGATCGTCGTTGCGGCCCAGGTACTCAATATTCCCATCGGGCAAGTAGCGGCCAACGTCGCCGGTGCGGTACATGCGGCCGCTGGTAAATGGATCTTGAAGAAAGCGTTCGGCGGTCAGTTCCGCACGGTTCAGGTACCCCCGCGCCACTTGCACGCCGCCGATAAACAGCTCGCCGACCACGCCCAGCGGCACCGGTTGCAACTGCGCGTCCAGCAGGTACATGCGGGTGTTGGCAATGGGCTTACCGATGGGAGTGTTGTCCGGCGTCACCGGGCCCGCGCAGTTCCATGCCGTCACGTCGACGGCCGCTTCGGTCGGGCCATACAGGTTGTACAGGCCGATCCCCGGCAACTGCGCCTTGAACCGGCGCACCAGGCTGCCCGGCAAGGCTTCGCCGCTGCACATCACCCGCACCAGCCCGGCCGCCTGGCTGACGTCGCCATGGGCCAGGAACACGTCGAGCATCGACGGCACAAAGTGCAACGTGGTGATGTGTTCGGCCTCGATCACCTCGCACAGGTACGCCGGGTCTTTATGCCCGCCAGGACGGGCCATCACCAGGCAGGCGCCGGTAAACAGCGGCCAGAAGAATTCCCAGACCGACACATCAAAGCTGAACGGGGTTTTCTGCAAGACCCGGTCCTGGGCGGTGAGCCCATACTCGTCCTGCATCCACAGCAGGCGATTGACCACGCCGCCATGGTCGTTGATCACGCCCTTGGGCTGGCCAGTGGAGCCGGAGGTGTAGATCACATAGGCGCTCAGGCCCTGCACCGCGGGGTTATCCACGGATTGCGCGTGCCAGCTCGGTTGGTCCAGATCGACCACCGGCACCGCGCCCACCAGCGCACGAGTAGCGCCCTGGATCAGTACAACAGCGGGTGCGCTGTCGCTGAGCATGTAGGCGATGCGCTCCAGCGGGTAAGCCGGGTCCAGCGGCACATAAGCGGCGCCGGCCTTGAGGATCGCGTACAGGCCGATGACCATCTCCAGGCCGCGCTCCACGCAGATCGCCACCCGCGAATCCGGCTGGACCCCCAGCGCCAGCAAGTGATGGGCGAGTTGGTTGGCCCGCGCGTTGAGCTCGGCGTACGTCAGTTGCTGTTCGCCAGCCTTGAGCGCAATCGCATGGGGCGTGCGTGCCACCTGTGCTTCAAACATGCCGTGCAAGGTCTGGTCGAGGTTGTAATCCACCTGGGTGGCGTTGAAATCGAACAGCACGTGCCGGCGCTCGCCCTCGTCCAGCAGCGGCGCATGCTCCAGCACCGCCTGGTCGTTATCGACCATGGCCTGCAACACGCGGGTGAAGTAGCCGACGTAACGCTGCATCGTCGCTTCATCGAACAGCGCCACGGCGTATTCCAGCGCGCCGATAATCGTGCCCTGCACTTCGCCGAGGTTCAGCGAGAGGTCGAACTTGGCAAAGTGGCTGTTCTCCACGATGCCTTCCAGGGCCAGGTCGCCCAGGGCCAGGATCGGCGCGCTGCTGTCCTGCCAGGCCAACAGGGTTTGGAACAGTGGGCTGTGGGCCAGGCTGCGTACCGGCCGGGTGATTTCGACCACTTGCTCGAAGGGCAGGTCTTGATGGGCCTGGGCCGCCAAGGTCAGCGCCTTGACCCGCGCCAGCAGCGCTTCGGTAGTGGGCGCGCCCGAGGTGTCGATGCGCACCGCCAGGGTGTTGACGAACAGGCCGATGAGGCCTTCGACTTCAGTGCGCGTACGGTTGGCCACCGGCGAGCCGATCACCACATCTGCCTGCCCCGAGAGCCGCGCGAGCAAGGACGCCCAGGCGGTCATTACCGTCATGTACAGCGTGCTGCCATGGCGTTGGCTCAAGGCCTTGAGCCCGGCGGTGAGGCGCTCGTCCAGACGGATCTCCAAGCTGCTGCCGGCGTAGTCCTGCTGCGCCGGGCGCGGGCGATCGGTGGGCAGGCTGAGCAACGCTGGCGCACCAGCCAGGGCCTGTTGCCAATAGCGGCTCTGGCGGTGAAGTACTTCGCCGCTGAGCCACAAGCGTTGCCACACGGCAAAGTCGCCGTATTGGATCGGCAGTGGCGGCAACGGGTCGGGCTGCCCATGGCTGAAGGCCTGGTACAGCGCCATCAGTTCGCGGGTGAGTACGCCCATGGACCAGCCATCGGAGACGATATGGTGCAGGGTCAGCAACAGCACATGGTGCTCGTCGGCCATCACCACCAGGCGCCCGCGCAGCAGCGGGCCGCGTTCGAGGTCGAACGGCGCCGACGCTTCGCCGTGGATCAACGCATCCAGCGCCTGTTGCGGTTGCGGGTGGCGGCGCAAGTCCTGCACTTGCAGCGGCAGCACGTCGTCGGCCGCGACGATCAGCACCTGGGCGTCGTCACCGTGCTGGGCGAAGCGGCTGCGCAGGGTTTCGTGCCGCGCAACGATCCGCGCCAGCGCCCGTTGCAAAGCCTGCACATGCAGTTGCCCGCGCAGGCGCAAGCCGATGGGAATGTTGTAGGCCGTGTTGGCGCCTTCCATCAACGCCAGGAACCACAAGCGCTGCTGGGCGAACGACAGCGGCACCGGCTCATCGCGGTTGGCCGGCAGGATCGCCGGCAAGGTGCTGCGACCGGCCTGGGCCAGCACGTCGGCAACGGCGGCCAGTTCGGCATTGGCAAACAGGTCGCTGAGCAACAGCTCCACGCCCAGGCGCTGGCGCACTTGGGACACCATGCGCATGGCGAGCAGCGAGTGCCCGCCCAGTTCAAAGAAGTGGTCGTAACGGCCGACGCGCTCTACCTGCAAGACATCGGCCCAGATCTGCGCCAGGCTGCTTTCGATCTCGCCCTCGGGCGTCGCGTATTGGCGGGTAAACACCGCGGCCCTATCCGGCGCCGGCAGGGCCTTGCGGTCGAGCTTGCCGTTGGCGGTCAAGGGCAGCGCGTCAAGCTTCATGAAGGCGACCGGGACCATGTAGTCCGGCAGGTGCGCCACCAGATGGGCGCGGATATCGCCCACCGCCAATGAGTCAAGTTGCGGGTTTTCGGTGTAGTACGCCACCAGCCGCTCGTCACGCACCAGCACCACCACTTCCTGCAAGCTCGGCAGTTGGTTGAGTTGGGTTTCGATTTCCCCCAGTTCGATGCGCACACCACGGATTTTCACCTGATCGTCATTGCGGCCCAGGTAATCGAGGTTGCCGTCGGGCAACCAGCGCACCAGGTCACCGGTGCGGTACATGCGTCCGACGTTGAACGGGTCGTCCAGGAAGCGTTCGGCGGTCAGTTGCGGACGGTTCAGGTAGCCACGCGCCACGCCCTTGCCGCCCACATACAACTCGCCCGCCACGCCCAGCGGCACCGGGCGTTGTTGCTCGTCCAGCACGTACACCGTGGCATTGGCGATGGGTTTGCCGATATGCAACGCCTGCCCCGCCTCGACCTTGCCAGAGGTGGCGACCACCGTGGCTTCGGTAGGGCCGTAGTTGTTGATCAGCTCAAACCGCTGCGCCCGCCCGAACTGCCGCAGGCGGTCGCCGCCGACCAGCAAGGTGCGCAGCGTCGGGTGCTCGATGTGCTGGCTGAAGGCGTACTCGGCCACCGGCGTCGGCAGGAAGCACACATCCAGCGGCTGCGCGCACCACCAGGCCAGCAGCGCGTCGATGTCTTCGGGGCCGTCGTGGGCCGGTGGCAGGTGCAGGGTCGCGCCGACACACAGCGCCGGCCACACTTCCCAGGCCATGGCATCAAAGCCGAACCCGGCGACGCTGGCGGTGTGGCGCCCGGCGCAGAGGTCGAAGGCGCGGCAATGCCAATCCACCAGGTTGGTCACGGTGTGGTGTTCCACCATCACGCCTTTGGGCAGGCCGGTGGAGCCGGAGGTGTAGATCACATAGGCGAGGTTCGCGGGAGTCACGGCGACGCTGGGATTGCTCGCCGCGTGGTGGTGCCAGGTGTAGCGGTCCAGGTTGATCACCGGCACGTCCAGCTCGGGCAGGCGTTCGAGCAACGCGTGCTGAGTCAGCACCGCCACCGGGGCGCTGTCGCTGAGCAGGTAGGCGAGACGCTCGGCCGGGTGGGACGGGTCCACCGGTACGTAGCAGGCGCCGGCTTTAAGAATCGCCAGCAACCCGGCCAGGGTGTCCAGTCCACGACGGGCGACGATGGCCACGCGGTCATCGGGTTTGACGCCCAGCGCCAGCAAGTGATGGGCCAGCAGGTTGGCTTGCCCGTTGAGCTCAGCGTAGGTCAGCGAGCGTTCAAGCTGCACCGCCGCGATGGCATGCGGCGTGAGAACGGCCTGGGCTTCGATACGCCCATGCAAGGTGGTGACCTGGGGGAACTCGGCCTGGGTGGCGTTGAACTGTTCCAACAGCAACCGCTGCTCGACGGCGGGCACCACCGGCACTTGATTGAGCGCGGTGTCCGGCGCCTGCTCCAGGGCCGTCACCAGGTTTTCCAGGGCAGTTTGCAGGTAGGCGCAGACCCGCTGCGGGTCCACCTGGGTGCTGGCCAGCAGGCTCAGGCCAAAGCCTTCGCCCAGGTCATCGACGCTCAGGGTCAGTGGATAGTTGGTGCGTTCTTCAGCACTGAGGGCGGCGATGCCTTGCCACGCCGAGACGGCTTCGGCGCTGGCGGCGGGCGCGCTGTGGCGATAGTTGAGCAGCGCGCTGAACAACGGCGTCGGCGCGATCACCCCACTGCAGCGCTGGGCCAGGGCCAGTGCCGCATGCTCGTGGCGCAGCAGTGTGGTGAGCCGACCATGGGTGGCCTTGACCCCGGCGCGCACGTCCTGGCCGTCCACGTCCACGCGAAACGGCAAGGTGTTGATGAAGATGCCCAAGGCGCGGTCCGTGTCATGACTGCCTTGCATACGGCCCATCAACACCGTGCCGAACACCACCTGTTGCTTGCCGGCCAATGCTCCCAACACCTGCGCCCAGCCCAGGTGAAACAGGCTTGCCGCGCTTACCCCCAACTGCCGCGCCTGGGTGCGCAAACGCTGGCTCAATAGCGCCGCCAAGGGCAGGCTGAGCTCGCTGATGCCCCGCGCATCGCCCTGCACATCCTGCAAGCCAAACGGCAAGGTCGGCTCGCTGATATCGCCAAGCATCTGACGGAAGAAGCCTTCGTGTTCCTGCTCGCTGATGCCCAGCCGTGCCTGGGCTACATAGTTGCGAAACGGCACCGCCTGGCCCAACGCCGCGCCCTGCCCCAGCAGGCACGCCTGCATTTCATGGCACACCACTTCCAGGGCGCTATGGTCCAGGGCCATGTGGTGGAACAGCAAGGTGGCGACGATGCGCCCATTGGCCGGGTCATCGGCACGCACCAAGCGCAGCAACGGCGCCTGGGTCACGTCGAGGCGATAGTGGCGCGCATCGAACAGGGCGTGCAGTTGGGCGGCGATCTCGCCATCCGCCGGGTCGAGTTGCAAGGCCTGCACCGGCAGGCGCGCCGTGCGCCACACCACTTGCGACGGCTGTTGCAGGCCATCCCAGACCACGCCGGTGCGCAGGATGTCATGGCGGTCCATCACCGCTTGCAGCGCCTGGGCGAACGCCTCGAAGCGCGCCAGACTGTCGAACGCGAACTGAGATTGCATGACGTACGGGTCGCCCTGCTCGGCGCTGACATGGTGGAACAGGATGCCTTCCTGCAACGGTGCCAGCGGGTAGATGTCCTGGATATTCGCCACGCCGCCGTCGACGGTGGCGACGATGCGGTCGATCTCGTCCTGGCTGAGGCTGGACAACGTCAGCATGTCCGGTGTGATGTGCTGGGCGCCGGCCGGGATGCCATTGGCCGGCACGTCGACTTCACCGGCCTTGGTGGCGGAATACTCGCCGGCCTTAATCAGCTCGATCAGCGCCGGTTTGTGCTCGCGCAAGGCGGCAAGGATCGCCGGGTCACTCAACGCTTGCTTGTTGCCTTGCACCGACAACTGCTCGCCCTTGAGCGCCAGTTGAATGTCCTTGGTTTTCAGGGTTGCCAGCAGCTCTAAGAGGCTCACAGGACGATCTCCATTCGTTCGGTCATTGCGGCGTAGCCGGCCAGGGTCGGCTGTTCGAACAGCGCCCGGACGTCAGCTTCCATGCCTTCCTGGCGCAAGCGCCCGATCAAGCTCACGGCAAGCAGCGAGTGCCCGCCCAGTTCAAAGAAATTATCCTGGCGCCCGACCCGCTCCACGTTGAGCAACTCGGCCCACAGCTGCGCCAGCAGGATTTCGGTATCGCCTTCCGGCGCTTCGTACTCACGCACGTTCAAGGCGTGCAGGCCGGGCGCTGGCAAAGCCTTGCGGTCGAGTTTGCCGTTGGGGCTCAAGGGCAGCGCGTCGAGGTGCACGAACAGCGCGGGCACCATAAAGTCCGGCAGGTGTTGCAGCAGGTGAGCGCACAGTGCATCGATCTCGGTTGGCGTACCGGTGTAGTAGGCGACGAGGCGATCCTCACGGGCGACCACCGCCGCTTCGCTGACCTGGGAGTGCTCAAGCAGACGCGCCTGGATTTCCCCCAGTTCGATACGCAGGCCACGGATCTTGACCTGGTCGTCATTGCGGCCCAGGTATTCGATAGTGCCGTCGGGCAAGTAGCGGCCAAGGTCGCCGGTGCGGTACATCCGACCCGCGTGGAACGGGTCGTCGAGGAAGCGCTCGGCAGTCAGCTCAGGGCGGTTCAGGTAACCCCGCGCCACTTGCACGCCGCCGATAAACAGCTCGCCGACCACCCCCAGCGGCACCGGCTGCAACTGCGCATCCAGCACATACATGCGCGTATTGGCGATAGGCTTGCCGATGGGGGTGTTGTCCGGCACGTCGGGGCGTGCGCAGTTCCAGGCGGTCACGTCCACCGCCGCTTCAGTCGGGCCGTACAGGTTGTACAGGCCGATCCCCGGCAACTGCGCCTTGAAACGCCGCACCAGGCTGCCCGGCAGCGCTTCGCCGCTGCACATCACCCGCACCAGCCCAGCCGCCTGGCTCACATCGCCATGGGCCAGGAACACATCAAGCATCGACGGCACAAAGTGCAGCGTGGTGATGTGCTCCGCCTGGATCACCTCACACAGGTACGCCGGGTCTTTATGCCCGCCGGGGCGCGCCATCACCAAGCGTGCGCCGGTGAACAGCGGCCAGAAGAATTCCCATACCGACACGTCGAAACTGAACGGGGTTTTCTGCAACACCGCGTCATCGGCCTTGAGGCCATAAGCGTCCTGCATCCACAGCAGCCGGTTGACCACCCCGGCGTGTTCGTTGATCACGCCTTTGGGCTGGCCAGTGGAGCCGGAGGTGTAGATCACGTAGGCCTGATGCCGGGCGGTCAGGCCCGGGACCTCGGGGTTGCTCAGCGGCTGATGCTGCCAGGTGTCCAGGTCCAGATTGAGCAGCGGCACGTCGCCCAGCAAGCCTACGGTGGCGTTCTGGGCCAGCACCACGACCGGCGCGCTGTCGTGCAGCATGTAGGCGATACGCTCCAGCGGGTACGCCGGGTCCAGCGGCACATAACCGCCACCGGCCTTGAGGATGGCGAACAGGCCGACGACCATGTCCAGGCCCCGCTCCAGGCAAATCCCCACCCGGGCATCCGGCTGTACACCCAGCGCGCGCAGATGATGGGCCAGGCGATTGGCACGCTCGTTGAGTTGTTGGTAGGTAAGCTGCTGCTCGCCCGCCTTCACCGCGATGGCGTGCGGCGTGCGCTGAACTTGGGCTTCGAACATCCCGTGCAGGGTCTGGTCGAGGTTGTAGTTCACCTCCGTGGCGTTGAACGTCACCAGCAGTGTGTGTCGCTCCTCGGAACTCAGGATCGGCAGGCGATTGAGCGCCTGGTTCGGTGCCTGCTCCAGGGCCTCGACCAGCCCGGACAGGGCCACTTGCAGGTACCCGCAGACGCGTTGCGCATCGACCTGGGCCAACGCAGTCACGTCGTAGCCATCACCCAGGTCATCCACGTTCAAGGTCAGCGGGTAGTTGGTGCGCCCGTCGTTGACCAGGGTCTGCATACCTTCCCAGGCGTGTTGCGCCTCCTGGGAACGGGTGGCGCCGCCGCGATGGCGATAGTTGAGCATTGAGCTGAACAACGGCGCAGGTGCAGCCACCCCACTGCAACGCTGGGCCAGGGCCAGGGAAGCGTGCTCATGACCGAGCAAAGCGGTGAGCCGCGAATGCGTGGCGCGTACGGCGGAGCGTGCGCCCTGACCGTCGATATCCAAGCGCAGCGGCAACGTATTGATGAACACGCCCAGCGCACGGTCGGCCCCTTCACCGCCTTGCAGACGCCCCACCAACACAGTGCCGAACACCACACTCTGGCGACCGGACGTGGCCGCCAGCACTTGGCCCCAAGCCAGGTGGAACAGGCTCGCGGTGCTCACCCCCAGCAAACGGGCCTGGGCACGCAGGCGGCGGTTGAGGTCGCTGTCCAGGTGCAGGCGGTGCTCTTCGATGGCGTTACCGTCGCCGCGCACGTTTTGCAGGCCGAATGGCAGGGTTGGCTCGTCGACATCGCCGAGCAAGGTGCGGAAGAACGTTTCGTGCTCCTGCTCACTCACCCCCAAGCGCGCCTGGGCCACGTAGTTGCGGTACGGCATCGGTGCAGCGGTCGGCGCCGGATGGCCCAGCAGATAACCCTGCATTTCCCGCAGCACCACGTCAAAGGCGGTGTGGTCGAGGGCGATATGGTGATAGAGCAGCACCACAACCACACGCTGGTTGGCCGGATCGTCGGCGTAGGCCAGGCGAATCAACGGCGCTTGGCTGATGTCCAGGCGGTAGCGGCGTGCATCAAAACGTTGATGCAGGCCGGCCAGTACATCGCCTTCAAGCTGCAGCTGTTCAAGAGGCAACCGGGCCTTGCGCCACACCACTTGCAGCGGTTGCACCAGCCCTTCCCACAACACGCCGGTACGCAGGATGTCGTGGCGGTCGATCACCTGTTGCAGCGCCTGGGCAAAGGCGTGCAGGCGCTCGACACTGTCGAACGCCAGGTGCGATTGCAGCAGATACGGGTCGCCCTGCTCGGCGGTGAGGTAGTGGTAGAGAATGCCTTCCTGCAACGGCGCCAACGGGTAGATGTCCTGCACATTGGCAGCGCCACCGGGCACCTGGGCAACCACTTGATCAAGGGTGGATTGGTCAAGTTCCACCAGCGACAACAGGTCCGGAGTCAGGCGCAGGCAGTCGACCGGGATGCGGTTGGCGGGCACCTGCACTTCGCGCCCACTGCCCACCGCTGCCGCCAGCGCGGCCAGGGTCGGCTGGCTGAACAGCACGCGCACATCGGCGCTGAGGCCGACCTGGCGCATGCGTTCGATCAGGCTGACCGCCAGCAACGAATGGCCGCCCAGCTCAAAGAAATGATCGTGGCGACCCACCTGCTCAACCTGCAACACCTCAGCCCAGATCGCGGCCAGGGTGGTTTCCACTTCACCCTGAGGCGCTTCGTAGTCACGGGTCAGCAACGCGGCCTGATCCGGTGCCGGCAAGGCACCGCGGTCGAGTTTGCCGTTAGCCGTCAGGGGCAGCGCGTCGAGTTTGACGTAGGCCACCGGCACCAAAGCCTCCGGTAACTGCGCCTGCAGTTGCTCGCGCAGGCTTTCAATCAGCAGCGGCTGTTGCTCGGTGAACCAGGCGATCAAGCGGCCTTCGCGCACCAGCACCACCGCGTCGCCGACGCCTTGCAGTGCCGCCAGGCGGCTTTCGATTTCGCCCAGTTCAACGCGCACGCCACGGATTTTTACCTGGTCATCGTTGCGTCCCAGGTACTCGATATTGCCATCGGGCAACCAGCGCACCAGGTCGCCGGTGCGGTACATGCGCCCGTCATTGAACGGGTCTTGCAGAAAGCGTTCAGCGCTCAAGTCCGGGCGATTGAGGTAACCCCGCGCCACGCCGCTGCCGCCCACATAGAGTTCACCGGCCACCCCCACCGGCACCGGACGCAACTGCGCGTCCAGCACGTAGACGCTGGCATTGGCGATAGGTCGGCCGATATGCAGCGCCTGCCCGGCACGTACGCGGCCCGAGGTGGCGACCACGGTGGCTTCGGTGGGGCCGTAGTTGTTGATCACCGCAAAGCGTCGCTCCTGGCTGAACTGGCGCAGGCGGTCGCCGCCGATCAGCAGGATGCGCAAGGTGGGGTGCTGCAAGTCCTGGCTGAACGCGTATTCGGCCACCGGCGTGGGCAGGAAGCTCACGTCCAAGGGCTGCGCCAGCCACCAGGCGAGCAGTTCGTCGATGTTTTCGTTGCCCACATCCTCCGGTGGCAGGTGCAGGGTGGCGCCCACGCACAGCGCTGGCCATACCTCCCAGGCCATCGCATCAAAGCCAAAGCCGGCCACGCTGCTGGTGTGGCTGACGGCGTGCAGGCCAAAGGCTTCACAGTGCCAATGCACCAGGTTTTCCACGGTGCGGTGTTCCACCATCACGCCCTTGGGCTGGCCGGTGGAGCCCGAGGTGTAGATCACATAGGCCAGGTGGGCCGGTGTCAGGGCGGCGAGTTGCGGATTGCTGACGGGGTGGTGCCAGGTTGCGTGCACGTCGATGCTGATGACCGCGCCCAGCAAGTCGCGGGTGCTCGCTTCGGCCAGCACCGCTACCGGTGCGCTGTCATGCAATAAGTAAGCAATGCGCTCGGCGGGATACGCCGGGTCAATCGGCACATAACCGGCGCCGGCCTTGAGAATCCCCAGCAACCCCACCAGCATCTGCGGTCCACGACGGCAGCACAGGGCGACGCGGTCGTCCGGCTGCACACCCTGTGCGATCAGGTGATGGGCCAACTGGTTGGCACGGTGGTTGAGCTGCTGATACGTCAGCGACTCGCCGTCCTGCACCACGGCTATGGCATGAGGTTGACGGTCGGCCTGGATTTCAAAGGCACCCTGCACGGTGTGGCCGCTCGGGAAATCCGCAGCCGTGGCGTTGAACTCGCGCAGCAGGGTTTCGCGTTCGCTGGCGGGGAGAATAGGCAACTGATTGAGCGGGGTTTGCGCGGTGTTTTCCAGGCTATCGACCAAGTGTTCAACGGCATTGGCCATGTACTCGCACAGGCGCTGGGCGCCGATGCGGGGCAAGGCCAGCACGGTCAGGCAGAAGCCTTCGCCCAGATCGTCGACGCTCAGGGTCAGCGGGTAGTTGCTGCGCTCTTCCCCGCCCAGCAACTGCACGCCTTCCCAAATACCTTGGCCGTCGCGGGCCATGGCGCCGGGATGGCTGTGACGGTAGTTGAGCAACGCGCTGAACAGCGGCGTGGAGGCCGCCACCCCACTGCAACGCTGAGCCAGGGCAAGGGACGCGTGTTCGTGGCCGAGCAACGCGCTCAACCGTGCATGGGTGGCCTTGACGGCAGCGACCGCGCTGACTGCGGTGTCCACCCGCAGCGGCAAGGTGTTGATGAACATCCCCAAGGCCCGATCCGCACCGTCGCCGGCCTGCATACGGCCCATTAATACGGTGCCGAACACCACGTCGTCACGCCCACAGACCAGTCCCAGCACCTGGGCCCAAGCCAAGTGCATCAGGCTTGCCGCGCTCACGCCCAGGCGCCGCGCCTGTTCACGTACGCGTTGGGCCAGCGCCATGGTCAGGGCCTGTTCGGCCTCTTCGATATCACGGCCGTCGCCCTGCACGTCCTGCACGCCGAAGGGCAAGGTGGGCTCATTGATGTCGGCAAGCATTTCGCGGAAAAACCGCTCATGCTCGTCGACGCTCACACCCAGGCGCGCCTGGGCCACGTAGTTGCGAAATGGCGCGGCCGCCGGCAAGTCCTGGCCGTGGTTGAACAGGAACGCGCCCATCTCCTGGCCGACCACGTCCATGGCGGTGTGGTCCAGCGCCAAGTGGTGGAACAGCAGGATAGCTGCCACATGCCCGTTCACTGGATCCTGGGCGTAAACCATGCGCAACAGCGGCGCCTGGGTGATATCCAGGCGGTAATGCCGCGCATCGAAACGGGCGTGCAGCTGTTCGAGGATGTCGCCCTCGGCGGGATCAAGGTTCACCTCCTGCACCACCAGCTGCGCCTCACGCCAGACCACCTGCACCGGGCTGTCCAGGCCTTCCCAGACCACGCCGGTACGCAGGATGTCGTGACGGGCGGCGACCTGTTGCAGCGCGCCCATAAAACCGTGCAACCGCTCAAGGCTGTCGAAGGCCATGCGTGATTGCAGCAGATACGGGTCGCCCTGCTCGGCGCTGATGTGGTGGTACAGGATGCCTTCCTGCAAGGGCGCCAGCGGGTAGATGTCCTGCACGTTTGCCGCGCCGCCGGGGACATTGGCGATGATGCGGTCGATGGCGCTTTGGTCGAGTTGCACCAGGGTCAGCATCGATGGCGTGATGTGGGCGCAGCCCGAGGGAATGCCATTGGCCGGCACCACAACCTCCCGACCACTGCCCACCGCCGCCGCCAGCGCCGCCAGGCTCGGCTGGTTGAACAGCACCCGCACATCCGCGGTCAGGCCCGCCTGACGCATGCGTTCGATCAGGCTGACCGCCAGCAGCGAGTGCCCGCCCAGCTCAAAGAAATGGTCATGCCGGCCCACACGGTCGAGCTTGAGCAGGTCCTGCCAGATCTGCGCCAGCAGGCTTTCCACCTCGCCTTCCGGCGCTTCATAACCACGGCTGAGCAGCGCGCCTGCATCCGGCACCGGCAGGCCTTTGCGGTCCAGCTTGCCGTTGGCGGTAAGCGGCATCAGCGCCAGCCAGACATAGGCCGACGGCACCATGTAATCCGGCAACTGGCCTTGCAGATGGGCGCGCAGTGTTTCGATTGGCAGTGGCGCGGCGGCGGTGTAGTACGCCACCAGACGCTTGTCGCCGGGTTCGTCTTCTCGCACCAGCACCACTGCATCGTTCACGCCAGCGAAGGCTCCCAGGCAGGCTTCGATTTCACCCGGTTCGATGCGGAACCCGCGAATCTTCACTTGCAGGTCGTTGCGTCCCTGGTACAGCAACGTGCCGTCGGCCTGCCAGCACGCCAAATCGCCCGTGCGGTACAGCACGCCCTCGCCAAACGGGTTCGGGATAAATTTTTCGGCGGTCAGTTGCGGCTGGTTCAAGTACCCCTTGGCCACGCCCGCGCCACCGATATACAGCTCGCCGACCGCGCCCAATGGCAACAGTTGCTGGCGCACATCCAGCACATAGGCCTGGGCATTCGCCATCGGCCGGCCAATCGGAATACTGCCCTCGCCCAGGTGGGTGATTTCATGGGTGGTGGAGAACGTAGTGGCCTCCGTCGGCCCATAGCCATTGAGCAAGTGCCGGGGCTTGCCGTGCTTGAGCACGCGGCCGATCACCTGCGGGTCGAGCACATCGCCGCCGACGATCAGATAACGCAACTGCGGGAACACCGGCAGCAGCGCATCGGCGTACTGGTGGAACAACCCGGCGGTCATCCACAACACGCTGACGGATTGCTCCTGCAACAGCGCGGCAAACGCGGCCTGGGACAACAGCACTGCCTGTTCGACCACCACCACGCAGCCGCCATTGAGCAGCGGCGCCCACACGTCGAGGGTGCTGGCGTCGAACGCCGGGTTGGAAGCGAAGGCCACGCGGTCCTGCGGGTTGAACTCGGCGTAGCCGTTATTGAGCACCAGGCGCGAGATCGCGCGGTGTGGTACCTGCACGCCCTTGGGCGCACCCGTGGAACCGGAGGTGTAGAGGATGTACGCCACGCTGTGGGAGGAAAGTACCAAGTCGAGGTTGCGCGGGGACAGCGCGTCCAGATTCAGCTCGGCCAGGGAGTTGAGCACCCGCTTCGCGCCACTGTCCTGCACGATAAACGCCTGGCGTTCCAGCGGCGCATTCACGTCCAGGGGCACGTACACGGCGCCACACTTGAGGATCGCCAGTTGGCAGATCAGCAGATCGAGGGAGCGCGGCAACGCAATCGCCACGCTTTCCCCCGGTTGCACGCCCTGATTGATCAGGTGATGGGCCAGACGGTTGGCGCGGCGATTGAGATCGCGATAGCTCAAGGATAACTGGCCTTGCACCGCCGCCACGGCTTCGGGACGCGCCAGGGCCTGGGCTTCGAACAGTTGGTGCACGGTCAGTTGCGATGGGTAATCGCGGGCAGTGGCGTTGAATTCCACCAGCAGTTGGTTGCGCTCGGCAGGCGGCACAATCGATACGCCTTGCACTGGCGTGGTCGGCGCTTGTTGCAACGCGGTCACCAGATGGCGCAAGGCAGTGAGCATGTAGTCGCCGACGCGCTGCACGTCCAACGTGGCTACGCCTTGCACGGTCAGCGCGAAGCCTGTGCCCAGGTCATCGACGTTGAGCACCAGCGGGTAGTTGCTGCGCTCCTCGGAGCTCAGGATCTGGATGCCGGACGCCGCAAACGGGCTGTCTCCCGGCGCTTCATCCGGCGCGCTGTGGCGGTAGTTGAGCAGCGTGCTGAACAACGGCAATGAGCCCGGCACCCCGCTGCAACGCTGGGCCAGGGACAGCGACGCGTGCTCATGCCCGAGCAACTGCGCCAGGCGCGCGTGGGTGGCGCGCACGGCGGCTTGTACGCCGACTGCGCCGACGCTGACCCGCAGCGGCAAGGTGTTGATAAACATCCCCAGGGCGCGGTCGGCACCCTCGCCGCCCTGCATACGGCCCAACAGCACGGTGCCGAACACCACGTCCTGCTGACCGGAGACTTGCCCCAGCACATGCGCCCAGGCCAGGTGCACCAGGCTCGCGGTGCTCACGCCCAATTGCCGCGCCTGTTCGCGCAGGCCCAGGCTCAGGGCCGGTTCCAGCGGCAGGTGCGCCTCGACAATGCCGCTGCCGTCGCCGTGCACATCCTGCAAACCGAAGGCCAGGGTCGGCTCGTCGATATCACCCAGCATCTCGCTGAAGAACGCTTCATGCTGGGCCTGGCTCACCCCCAGCCGCGCCTGGGCCACGTAGGTGCGGTACTGCACCGCGTCAGGCAGTTGCGCGCTGCGCCCGGACAGGCTGGCGCTCATCTCCTGCACCAGCACGTGCAGGGCGGTGTGATCGAGCAGGATATGGTGCAGCAGCAGGATGCCGACGAAGCAGCCCGGCGCTTCGGCGTAGGCCAGGCGCATCAACGAGGCGCGGGACAGATCGAGGCGATAGTGGCGTGGGTCGAAACGCTGTTGCAGGTGGGCCAGGGCATCCACGCCTGGGGTTTCGACCCGCTCTACGGCCAACGGCGCCTGGCGGCAGACCACTTGCACCGGTTCGTCCAGGCCTTCCCAGAGGATCGCGGTGCGCAGGATGTCATTGCGTTCGATCACGCTGTGCAGCGCCTGGATAAACGCGTCCAACGCCGCTTGATCGTTGAAACCCAACTGCACCTGCAACACGTAGGGATCTCCGTCGGTGGTTGCCAGGTGGTGATACAGGATGCCGGCCTGCAACGGCGCGAGACCGTAAATGTCCTGCACATTGCCGATGCCGCCGGGCACCTGTTGCAGGATGTGGTCGATGGCGGCCTGTTCGAGTTCGATCAGCGGCAGCATGTCCGGGGTGATGACGGGGCTGTCTGCGTGTATCTGGTTGACAGGCACCCGCACTTCCCGTTGCCCGCCCACCGCCGCGGCGAGTGCGGCCAGAGTGGGTTGGCCGAACAACACGCGCACATCGGCGCTGAGGTCGACCTGGCGCATACGCTCAATCAGCTTGACTGCCAGCAGGGAATGACCGCCCAGTTCGAAGAAGTTGTCGTCGCGCCCAATGCGTTCAAGTTTGAGCAGGTCTTGCCAGAGGGTCGCGATGGCTACTTCAACAGGGCCGCGTGGCGCCTCGTAATCACGTCGGGCCAACGCGTCGGCATCCGGCGCGGGCAAGGCCTTGCGGTCGAGTTTGCCGTTGGGGGTCAGCGGGAAGGTGTCCAGCAACACGAAGGCGCTGGGCACCATATGGTCAGCCAGGCTCAGCCGCAAATGATCACGCAGCATCGCGACGTTGATGTCGCCTTCGGCGATCACATAGGCCACCAGGCGTTGGTCTCCGGGCGTGTCTTCACGGGCGATGACTACGGCGTCGCGCACACCTTGAGCGGTGGCGAGGCGCGCCTGGATTTCGCCCAACTCGATACGGAAACCACGGATTTTTACCTGGTCGTCGTTACGTCCCAGGTATTCCACGCTGCCATCGGCCAACAGGCGGCCGAGGTCGCCGGTTTTGTAGAGGCGCTGGCCGGTGGTTGGGTTCGTCAGGAAGCGCTCGGCGGTTAATTCGGCGCGGTTCAGATACCCCCGCGCCACACCGGCACCACCGACGTACAACTCGCCGACCACGCCCAATGGCAGCGGCTCGCGCTGTGCGTCCAGCACATACAGTTGCAGGTCGGGAATGCGCACGCCAATCGGACTCACGCCCACCAACTGCGCATCCGCCGCGTGCAGCGCTCGATAAGTCACGTGCACGGTGGTTTCGGTGATGCCGTACATGTTCACCAGTTGGGTGCCAGCATTGATCGCCCGGGCGTACCACGGCTTGAGCATGCCCGGCTCCAGGGCTTCGCCGCCGAAAATCACTTGGCGCAGCGAGTGGGCCTGGGGGCTGTTGCCCTGGGCCGCAATCAACTGGCGGAAGGCGCTTGGCGTTTGGTTGAGGATGCTCACGCCCGCTTCGCACAACAGCGTGTAGCACTCGTCCGGCGAGCGGCTGACCAATTGCGGCACGATCAGCAACTGGCCGCCGTGCATCAACGCGCCCCAGATTTCCCACACGGAGAAGTCGAACGCGAAGGAATGAAACAGTGCCCACACATCGGTGTGGTCGAAGCCGAACCACTGCTCAGTGGCGCTGAACAGTCGCGCCACCTGGCGGTGTTCGATCATCACGCCCTTGGGCTGGCCGGTGGAGCCGGAGGTGTAGATCACATAGGCCAGGTGCTGCGGGCTGACCGCAACGTGCGGGTTGATCAGGGATTCACCGCGCAGCCATTGAGGTCGATCTGCGCCAGTTCGCCCACCAAGTGACGGGTGTTGGCCTGCACCAGCACCGCCAGCGGTTGGCTGTCGTGCAGGGTGTAGGCGATGCGTTCCAGCGGATACGCCGGGTCGATCGGCACATACCCCGCGCCGGCCTTGAGGATGCCCAGCAGCCCGATGATCATTTCCGGGCCGCGCTCCACGCAGATCGCCACGCGGTCATCGGGGCGCACGCCCTGGGCCAGCAGGCGATGGGCAACCTGGTTAGCGCGTTCGTTGAGTTGACGATAGCTGAGGCGTTGCTGCTCGAAACGCAGCGCGATGGCGTCGGGATGGGCCGCGGCGTGGGCTTCGACGTGCTGGTGGATCAGGCCGGTGTCGGCGTAAGCGCGGGGGGTGTGATTGAGATGGTGCAGCAGGTGATGACGCTCGGTCTCAGGCAGGATGTTCAGGCCGCTCAGCGGCATCTCCGGTCGCTGTTCAAGGGCGTCGGCCAGGCTGTGGAGCGCTGTGTGCAGGTAGCTCGCCACCCGAGTTGCGCCAATGGAGGCGTCCACCATCACCGTCAGCGCGAAGCCTTCGCCCAGGTCATCCACATTCACCGTCAGCGGATAGTTAGTGCGCTCCTCGGCACCCAGCACCTGGATGCCCTCGGCCACCTCGATCACCTCGGCCATATCCGTCGCGGCACTGTGGCGATAGTTGAGCATCGCACTGAACAGCGGCGTCGGCGCGGCGACCCCGCTGCAACGCTGGGCCAGCGCGAGGGATGCATGCTCGTGATTGAGCAATGTGGTGAGCCGCTCATGGGTGGCCTTGACCCCGGCGCGCACGCTCTGCTCGCCCACATCCACCCGCAACGGCAGGGTATTGATGAACATCCCCAACGCCCGCTCACCGCCCTCGCCCGCCCCCATGCGGCCGAGCATCACGGTACCGAACACCACGGCTTCACGGCCCGAGACCACGCCCAATACCCGGGCCAGCGCCACGTGCATCATGCTTGCCACGCTGACGCCCAAGGGCCGCGCGAGGCTGCGCAGGCGGCGGCTCAGATCAGCGTCGACAGGCATGCGCGCCTCGTCGATCCCCTGGCCATCGCCCTGCACATCCTGCAAGCCAAACGGCAGGGTCGGCTCATCAATGTCCCCCAGCATCTCGCGGAAAAACCCTTCATGGGCCTGCTCGCTGACGCCATGGCGCACCTGGGCGATATAGCTGCGAAACGCCACCGGCTCAGCGGCCTGGGCTTGCTGGCCGGCCAGGTACAACTGGATCTCGTGGCGCACCACATCCAGCGCGGTGTGGTCGAGAATGGTGTGGTGGAACAGCAACATCGCCGCTACCCGCTGATTGCCTGGGTCGTCGGCAAACACCAGGCGCAGCAGCGGCGCCTGACCCAAGTCCATGCGATAGGTACGTGCGTCGTAGCGGGCGATCAGTTGAGCCAGGGCATCGCCACCGCTGAAATGCGCTTCCTCACACGCCAGCGTCGCCTTGCGCCACACCACTTGCAGCGGCTCGTCCAAGCGCTCCCAGACCATGGACGTGCGCAAAATATCGTGACGGTCGATCACCCATTGCAGCGCCTCGGCAAAAGCGTGCAGGCGCGCGCGGCTGTCGAACACAAACTGCGCATGCAGCACGTAAGGATCGCCTTGCCCGGCCGAGAGGTGGTGATACAGCATGCCCTCCTGCAACGGTGCCAATGGGTAGATATCCTGCACATTCGCCACACCACCGGGGATGGCCGCGACGATACGGTCGATGGCCGTCTGATCAAGGCTCACCAACGGCAACATCTCAGGCGTGATGCGGTAAGCCGGGCTCAGCCAATCACCGCCATGCTCAGCCACCAGCGCCAGCAGGCTGGGCTTGTGAGCGATCAACTGATCCCACAGCCGGTCATCCAACGCCTCATCGTCACCGAGGATGATCAGATCGCCCTCTTCCAGTTGCAGACGGATCGCATGGGTGGAAATCGCTGCCAATAATTCGCTGAACTGCATGGGGGTAACCTGCCTGGTAAGTCACGGTGGAGGAGAAAGTCCGTTTTCAGCTGCCGTTTGAATCGGATGCGCTGTGCGCCCAACGTTAAAAAGCGGGCGCAGCCGGGGGCCTGGAGAGGCTTCCGGTAGGGGTAGGAAATTAAGGGATTTGGGGGGTGGGGGGTGACATGGGAAGCGGGGACAAGGGGACGCCGAGATGGTTCCGTAATTTTCTGCCGTTATCCGGCGAGCTGTTTGCGAGGTGTCTGGAGGATGCGGGGCGACTCATTCCTTTTGCACCAACAGGACAGCTAGACCGTAGGTCGTCAGGGAGGGTGCAAAAGGGATGCAACTTGATTGCAGAAAGGATGCAAAAAGAGCGCAATCAGGATGCAGATAGGGTGCAAAAACACCGGCGCAAGGCCGGTGTCAGTGTGATACAAAGTCATTGCATATAAGTAAAATCTGGGGCTTTTACTGATGAGCAAAATACTCCTCGATCAACCCCAGCGCTTCGCCCAAGCTTTCCACAAACTCTGCCTGCTCATCTGAATACTCTATTGCGATGCTTTTAAACTGTGAGCACAAAGATGATTTAGATTCCAAGTCCATCATTTGCAATGTCGAAGCTAATCGTTCAAGCCCCTGCATTGCAGCATCTGGATTTAATGCATCACCCCCCGAAAACTCAAGAAATATAGCAAACTCAACAATGGCTCGCGCAACGTGCTTATTGATTTCCTGGCTCACGAGTCACCTTCACTGAAATATTTTTTATGCCCAGCTCATCAAGCATTTTCTGAGCTCTATTTGCTTGAGCCAGTGTAGGTACTTCCCAGCGCGCAGTTAAACCATTCTGACTTAACACATCAGACTGCCTAAGCGCCTGGTCCTTCGATTTGTTCGTCGTTACAACCGAAATCTTGCAATCAACTAAAACCTCACCATCCACACCATCGAATTTAACCAACCTTATTGATCCATCCGGCATTGTTCTTTCTAGCGCAGGAGCTTGGCCAGATTGGGTTGCAGGATTGGAGCGAGCACCGGTTGCTGAGTCATTGTAATCACGGGCACGCGAACTCGTACCTGCATTCTCATCAACCCACTTGATCTTAGTTGACGCAAGATCATCTACCTTACCGGCAGCGTCACCAGTTGCTTTTGCACCATCAAACCCTGACTAAGACAAACTCCAAAAAAGTATCGCGATCTGAAATCAACTCAATGAAATCCCTAGCCGACTTTCTAGACATGGCAGGAAATGCTTCACCGGCAGCCACCGCCAAGGCAGAAAAATCCGCAATACAGTCTAAGTCAGGGATTCTTTTATCCCCTACAATTTTAAACCCTTCAATTCCGAGCACAGCCGCATCGCGTGCATCACAATAATTCAGCAACTCATGACTATCGCTCAAGTTAAATAACGGCACACCGCACCAAAGTCTGGTTGGTTCAGGTCCAAAACCCAAAAAAACAAACTCCTTCATTGCTCTACTCCCATGGTGCGACCCAGTTTTTATCATTTTTATCTGATACCTGCACGATTGCACCAGTCCGGTCATTCCGAACAACGTACGAACCATCTTTGGCTACATAACCAGTTGCGGGATCATTGAGCCGCGTACCCGAGACTGGATCGAATCTAGTGTCTTTAGTCACCACAGTCTTGCTGGGATTCGCGATGACGCTTTCAAGCGAGTCCGTTGTCCAGCCTCGCTTCCCCATCTGCTGAGCAATTTTTGGCTCAATGATGGATTGCATTCCTTTTGCACCAACAGAACCAACCGCACTCGTCCCGCCCTTCCCAACAACAAGCCCCACCCCCGGAAGCATACCAGCTATCTCGGCATGCGTTCCCTGCAAGGTCTTCTGCACGGCCAATCGCATGTCATCCTGATTGCTATCCAGAAACCCTCGGACGATCAGCCGCTCTTCCCAGTTGAGTGCGCCGCTGCTTTCGTATTTATCGAGTGCCGCATTTCCCACGGCAATTAATGACCGTTGAGCGTCACAGCTGGCGACATCGGTGCAGTGCATCAGGTCCATCCCGGACTTCTGGTCGCTGATGCCTTCGTACTTGAGCGTCAGGTCTGCTCGACACGCAGCAGGATTTTCTGCTCCTCTGCACCCTTTCAAGTCCTTTACCAGGTCATCCACTTCGTGGTGATTGAGGTAGTTGTAAGCCGTGGCGTTCTTGGCGATTTCGGCGCCTTTCTGTACATCGCCTTCCGTAGCGCCAGCCGCCGCGATACCTACCAGTTGCGAAGCTGCCAACAAGAGCGCCGGGTTACCTTCCACCGCGTGCGCAAGACTGGTGACCAACGCTTCATTTGCACCTGCTGCCAGCGCCCCTGTGGCAAAACTGCCGCCACCGGCCTCGCTGACCAAACCACCGACCAAAGCATGGAGCGCTACTTTTTCAGGGCCGGACTCGGGCCAGTTTTGACTTTGAGAGAAGTCCCCCACTGCGTTAAAAGCGATGGCCTGCAAGGTACTCTGGAGTTGCGAAACAAGGGCCTGATTAAGGTTTTCTTTCAGACCACCACCTTGCAGCAAGGTACTGAGGCCTGCCTGGGTAGCCCCTTGTGCTCCTGAGTACGCTGCAAACTTGGCAATATCGGAAGCCGAGGCAAGATCCAAGCCTTGGGTAATGCCGTTGACCTTATCGCCTGTCACACCGAATGCGGGGTCAATTACGCCGGCAGTGAATCCAGCGGTCAGAGCGTTGGTGGCGTAGCCTTCAAAGCGGCGCTTGACGTAACTGGTAGCGCAGTAGCAGGTAACTTAATGACTGGGCTACTCTGAAGAACCCCCTTCAACTCATTTGGGCTAATAGTAAACACAGAGCGGGAATTGGAGACTTCTACGTCGAAATGACCTTTCACGACGTGATCAAAGCCCGCAGATACAGGTTTTCCAGTATCACGGATAAGGAGTAGTTTCTGTGCGCCCATTGGCAATATTTATACAAGATTGCACTCGACCGGACACAGGTATTGCAGCCTCACCTGCGGCTTTTGCACCAGAGGAAACTCAGACAAATGAAATGTCTAACCTATCGACCCGCCATGAAATCAGCTTCCCCTCAAGGAAACCAAAGTCCGCCAGAAAAATCTCATCACAGAAGGTCAATCCACTACAGCACAAACAACTATCCCTCAACTCGCCGATAATTCTGTATGAATAGCCTGGACCTTCTCTAAGGACTGAGGGTGTGACATGAAAAACCTCTTGAACAATATACTCACCAAAAACCATGGGCAACAACTCTGCCCGATACACTCGCCCTATCTCAAGCTGATAGGGAAGATAACTTGCAAAGCAGGTAAGCCGCTGACCACATACAACAATCGAGACCTCCTCTTCTATTTCAGGATTGATGCCATCAACAAGCACTGAATAAATCATGGCACAGGCCTTATAGTTTTATCTTTAGGATCACCATTCAACATCTTCCAAAAACTCTTGCCACTTTCCACATGGATTGTAGTTATGGCGCCATCAGAATTAGTTCCTACGAACCCATACTTCGCATCTCCACGGGACGAATTACCCATGAACTGCACGTAGCCAGTTCGCATTTCGCCCTTGTACAGATACTGAACCTTATCCCCGCCTTGCATAATGTCTTTGCCCACCTGCAAATATTCGATAGACGACTTTGCCCCAAATTCAGCACCGTGTTTTTCAAAGTGACCAATCAGCTTTGCTTCATCAGCAAAACTAGCCGACCTCACATTTACAGGCGCTTTTGCACCACCCGCCACAGCCCGCTTGTAAGCCAAACCCCCTGCAACAGTACCCAACCCTACAGCCAGCGCAACCTTAAGACTATCCGCAATGTCCTTCGCCTGGCTATCGCTCAGCTCCCATTTCGCCTTGATCGAATCGACCATGGCGCCGACTGAATGCTCGGTCGTGGCTGTCGCCAGCATTTCCTGGAATTCAAAATTGCCGTTGATGAGGTTCTGTATCGCATCCCGGGCACCGGGCGAGGCGTATTCAGCGATGTCTTTGATGGCGTCCAGATTCGCCATGGTGTTGGCGACTTCTTTGGACAATGCGGCACAAGACCTGGGATCAGCCTTGCAGCCGACAATAGCGTCAATGTCCTGCTGCAGGCTTAACTCTTTGAACTTACGTGTGGTGTCTTCGATGCAGGAGGCATCGGTGCAGCGGGTTATCTGTTTGGCGGCTCGCTCAAGTTGGTTGTGTGCCAGGTAGTTGTACTGCGTTGCGTTCTTTGCAATCCAACCGCCTTTCTCCAGCGCGGCCGCATCCGTATCTTCTTTTGCTGCAGCCGCTAACACGCCGACGATTTGTGAGCTCATCGTCAACAGGTTGTCATTCCCCTTGACCAAGGAATCCAGCTGGGTGACCAACGCCTCGCTTGCAGCGGCGGCCAAGGCGCCAGTTCTAAAGTCTCCGCCCGTGGCTTCTGCCAGCAGTCCACCGACCATGGCGTGAATCGCTACCTTCGGCGCCGAACCATCCGCGAGGACGTTTTTGGTGTAATCGCCCACCAGGTTGAAGCTGGCTGCAGCCAGTGTATTGAACAGCGCGTTCTTCAATGCATCACTGACGCTTGCGCCCTGCCCCAGCGCCTTATTCAGTAACAGAGACGTGCCATTCTGCAGCCCCTGATTGGCCGCAAATTGGCCGACGCCAGTCCAGGTGTTCAGCGAGCCCGATGCAGTGACTTTCTCTAGGGCCGTATTGGTTTGGGCCCCCGTCCACTGATCAAAATACCCCACAGTCAGACCAGCGGTGATTGCCGAAACGGCGTACCCCTTCATCGCGTCGGAGGACGTCACGTCCTTGAAGACGGCGCCGAGATTGCCTCGGTTATTGATCGCGCTGACGCTGGCATTGGTAGAGGCGCCTGTTGCTACAGCACCTACCATGGCGCCCCCCACACCGCCCCCTGCGGCGGCGGCAGCCATTGGCCCGATAACCGCCGACATCACAATCGCGATGATGATTTGCGACGCAGGTCCTAGCCCCGAGTGGCTGTACTTGAAGCTGTCGTGCACCTCCCTGACTTGGCGCCAGTCCACATCACCGCGATTTTCTGCGTCCTTGAGCCAAGCCAGTTGTGGATCTGCTTTGACCATTGCCTCGATGGACTGGCTGACGGTCTGCTGATTAACCTGTTTGATATCGATCTTCAAACCTTCAACGGCCTTGATCGCAATACTGCCCTCGGCAACCAACTGACTTTGCCGCAGCGTTTCGTCGGTACTGCCCTTGCCCCTGGATGAAACCCAGAACGCGCTGTTGTTACTCTTCTCGTGACTCTCCTGGCGCAAATCCTTCACCGCCTCAAAGGTCACTGCACCACCGCTGCTAATGGTGATATCCGCACCACTCTCCAGCCGCGCGCCCTGGTACAACTGGTCGCCGCCACTGACGAGGTTGAGGCTGCCGCCGGTGCTGATCTGGCTGCCGACAGCGCGTACGTCGGTGACTTCATCGCGCTGGGTTTTTATCGCGCCAAAGCTGCCCTTTTTCTCGTAGTCGTACAGGCTGTAGTCGCTGTCATTGGCGCTCAATAACTCCAGTTGTCCGCCCGCGATCAGGTAAGCATCCTTGCCGCTGGTGACTTGGCTGGCATGCAGCAGGATGTCTTGCCCGGCCGTTGCCGTGAGGTTGCCGGCCGCGTTGAGTTGGCTGCCGATTTGGCGCACTTGGGTGGTTTGTTCGTGGGTCTTGGCACCGTTGCGTTTGCTGTGTACCTCGTGGTCGGTTTCGTTGGCGGCGGCAAGTAGGTTGATGTTTCCGCCGGCGGCCACGCTGAGGTCTTTGCCGGCATTGGCCTGGCTCGCCAACAGCGTGATGTCGCCGCCGGCTTGCAGGCTCAGGTTGCCGGCGGCGTTGACGTTGGCGCCAAGGTGTTCGGTACGGCTGTGTTGGGTGACAAGGTGCCCGCCGTTTTGCGTGGTGCGCACTTGCTGGATGTCGGTGACAGCGATGAGGTTGATATCGCGGGCGGCGGTCAGGCTCGCGTCGCCGCCGCTGCTGATGGCGCCTCGGTTGTTAATGTCGCGCCCGGCATCGAGAGCCAGTTGCTGGCCCGCGCTGATCTGGCTTGCGTGATCGAGATGGGTGATGAGCGTGCCGTCACCCTGGTATTGGGCGTGGGCGGTTCGCTCATTGACGATGTCGCCGGTGAGGCTGGTGAGGTCCACATGGCTGGCGCGGATTTCGCCGGCCATAGCGTTGCGGATGCTGTCGGTGGCCAGCAGGCTGAGGCGTTCGCCTGCAGTCATCGAGCCACCGTTGAGCAGGCTGCCATCAGCCATGGCGGTCAGGTCCTGGGTGGCCCTGAGCGTGCCGACACTGACGATATCGCCGCCGCTGACCAGGTTGATGTCCTGGCCCTGCACCAGGCTGGCGCCACGCAGGTTCTGGTGGTTAACCGTCGCCAGGTACAACACCGGTACCAGCACGTCTTCGCCTTGTACCTGGCGTTTTTCCATCCATACGATGTCGTGGGTCAGCGCGGCGACTTGTTGCGCGGTGAGGCCGACGCCGACGCTCAGTTGCAAGCTGTCGCGCGCGCTGAGGCCGTTGTCCATCAGGTGACGAAACTGCGCTTCATCGCTGTTCTGACCATCGAGAAAGCGTTGCCCGGTCTTGGCCAGCACGGCGTCACGGATCAGGCGACTTTCGTAGTAGCCGTCGCCGAGGCGGCGCCACGCCTCGTCGGTGTTGTAGCCGATCTTATCGAGCAGGTACTGGGAACTGAGGAAATTGCCCAGGTGGGTGAACAGCGGGTTGGTCTCGATGAGGTACGGGCTGCCGGGATCCTTGCTCGGGATAAACAGGCCGTACTCGCCGCTGGGCAAGTGAAACTCAGGCGGACGGGTCAGGTCATCGCTGAGTCGGTCGGGGCTCAGTTCAAGGTCATTGGGGTTGTGGCCGACCTCACCAATCAGCTGCGCCAGGGTGTTTTCGCGCAGGGTGCCATTTTGCAGGTATTGCGTGGCGTTCAGGTTGAGGCTGCCGCCCGCTTGCAGGGTGGCGGCGTACACTTCGCGGCCGTCTTCACGCCAGGTAGTGAGGGTGCCGGGGTTGCTGAAGCCGGGGCCTTCGGAACGGGCCTTGAGTTCGGCAAAGCGCAACGGATCAAAAGGCGCGCTGTTGAAGGCCGGCAGGTCGTGAAACTCCATCTGGTCCCACAGGGCTTTGTCGATGCGCCCAGGGGTGCCGATGATCGTGCTGGACAGGCCGGTTTGTGAGGCGGCGCCCTGGTTGAGCAAGCGACGCGCGCTGAGGTGCATGTCGCCGTTGGCGGCCATCAGGCTGTAGCGGTTTTCCAACGTGTCGGCGTCGATATACAACTGTTGACCGGCCACCAGGCGGGCAGCCTTGGTGGAGCCGGGAGCGGCGGTTTCGCGCCAGGTTTCGGTGATGTAGATGGTGCCGCGCTTGAAGCTGTCATCGCCGTCACAGTGCTGGCCACAAACCCACTGAATGCTGCCGCCGACCAGTTCGCGCTCAAGGGCAAGCACCGTGCGGGCGTTCTCGAATTCAAGCGTCTTGATGTGCAGGTTGCCTTCGCTTTCCACGGTGCCGGACAGGTTGCGAAAGCTCGTCGCCTGGCCGCCGTCGGCGGCGGCGAAACTGAAATCGCCAACGCTGTAGACGTCGCCTTCGAGGTTGCTGAAATGCTCGCCGCGTATGTGCAAGTCACCGCCGCTGAACAGCAGTCCGGTATTGGCCACGTTGGCGCTGATCAGCAGGTTGCCTTGACTGCCCAGGCTGCCGTCGTTATTCAGTTGGGTTGCGTTGAGCTGCAGGTGACGGGCCGCACTCAGCACACCGAGGTTGTGCAGCACATCACGTACGCGCAGTTGGATGTCGTTGCCGCTGAGGATCTGGCCGTGGTTCTGGATGAGGTTGCGGGCGCTGAGAGTGGCATCGCCCTTCACGGCGATCAGGCCACTGTTGTGCAGATCTGCGTCAAGGGTAAGTTGCAGGTCACCATCGCTGAGCAGTTCGCCGCTGTTGTCGAAGGTGTTTGCGGCGAGGGTAATGTTGCCTGCCGCGACGGTCTTGCCGCTGTTGCTGACAGCATCGGCAATGAGATTCAGGTGGCCTTCGGTATGGAGCGTGCCGCTCTGGTTGTTGACCTGTTGAGCCGATAGGCTCAGTTCGCGGGCGGTGACGATCTGCCCGCTGTTGTTTATTTGTTGGTGGGCTTCGATCTTCGCGCTGTCTGCAGCGATGTTGCCGCTGTTGTCGACAACAGCGGTCTTGATGTCCAAATGGCCGCTTGCGTTGAGCTCACCTTGATTGTCCAGGCGTTCGGCGGTGATCCTGAGTTGCTTGCCGGCAATACGCTGGTCCTCCTGAATCCCACTGACCACCTTGCCCTGATTGCTCACGGTTGCCGCTTGCAAGTGCACATTGCCTGCACTGGCGAGGGTGTGCTGAACCACCAGATCGCCCTTCGCCTGCAGGTCCACATCTCCTGCCGCAAAGGTCGGGCCTTGCAACTCAATTGACGCGGCCGTGGCGTTCAACGCGCCGACGCTGGTGGTGTGGGCCAGGCTCAGGCCACCGTTGGCATTGATGACTATGTCCCCGGCGGTACTCGCCATATCCCCGGCCAGCCTTACGCCCACGCCTTGTTCCGTGCCAATCAGACGAATCGCCCCGGCATACATGCCGCCAAGGGCGCTGGCGTCGATGGCCAGTTGCGGCTTTTCGCGGCCATCATCGGCATGGGCACGAGTCTGCAGGCTGTCGGCGCTGACGTCATTGCGGCCGGTAATGATGTTGAGCTGGTCGGCGTGCAACTGCGCATTGAGTTTGGCGGTGCGAGTGATCAGATCGAATTGACCGACATTGCGCGCATTGAGTCCGGCGCCTTCCAGGGCGATATCACCGCCGTCCACGCGAAAGTGATCCAGACGCCCGCCGTCCAATACTGGCTTGCCAGTGGTCAGCGTCGCCCGTGGCGTATTGATAAAACCGCAGCCATTGCAGGTGATGCCATGGGGGTTGGCGACAATCACGCGCGCAGCCTGCCCGGCCACTTCGGTGTAGCCCCCCAGGTGGCTGCGATTGCCACCGGTGACCTCATTGAGAATCACGCTGGCTGCCTGCCCCTGCAAGCCGGGGTTGCCGAGGATCACCCCACCGAGCTGGGTGTTTTGCGTGGCATTCGTGGCGTTGTTTAGGATCAACCCGTTGCTGCCGACGTTGTAGTCGGTGAACAGGTTATGGGACAAGCCGCTGCCGTTGGGACCGGCGATATTGACCACCGGCACGCCATTGGGCGCTTGATCGATGCTGGTGCCGGGGCTGGCGGGGTCGACGCTCAGTTGCGCGGCAGCCGAGACGATCGGGTTGAGAAACAAAATACCTGCGAGGCTCAGGGCCAGGCACTGGTTAAAGGGGCTGCGCGCGTCCATAGGCAAGGTTCCTTGTTGTTAGAAGAACAGGTCGATTCGGGCGTACATCGGGTGCTCGCGGTGCTCGATCACGGCCGGGCGCTCCAGAGCACGGGCGAATACCAGCGATGCGGCAAGGTGCCGGCCGCGCGCGCTGAGTTCCCAGGCATTGCCAGTGAGGCGCCCGGCCACGTCGGGGTTGTGCGGCCCACGGCGAATAACCCCAACGTCGTAGCCGAAGCCGACGCCCACTTCGTGCACCCACGGGCGCAAGGCGTCCCAACCCACGGCGTGGCGCCAGCGCAGTTGGCTGCGCCAGTAGCCGCCGCTGTTGCCCGAGAGATTCTGTTCGCTGAACCCGCGCACCGCGCCAAAGCCGCCGACGCTGAGGCGTTGTGGTCCATAGAGTTCGTCTTCGGCACGTTGGCCGGTGGCCAGGCTGTCGACGCTCCAGTGTTGGTCCAGCCAGCGAAAGGACTGCAGGTAACTGAGGGTCAGGCTGTATTTCTGATAGCGGGAGGTGGGGGCGCCGGAGCGTGTGGAGAGGTCGCGCTGGGCGTCCAACGCGCCGATGCCTTGCTGCCAACCGGCATCAAGGTTGAAAAAGGCATTGCCGATGCGACGCCCATGGTTGAACCCCAACTGGCGCTCAGTGATGCGATGGCTGGACGTGCGCAACAACGCGTCTTCCAGGTAGTTACGTGTACGCAGGTGGCTCAGGCCGATGTTGAGCGCGGTCTTGCCGAGGTTGTCGCGGTGTAGCACGCGTTCGGCGCGAAGTTGCTGGGTAGAGGTGTCGCCGGACAACGCGAAGGCAAAGCCGGACGCGTCATTTCGGGTGCGGTAATAGCTTTGGCTGTGGCTGAAATTGAAGGTCCACCAGCCATACGGCAAGCTGTAGAACAGGCTTTGGCTTTCGGAATGTCGCCAATGGTCGCTGACCGTGTCACGGTTGGCGCGCAGGCTCAGTTGGTCCGCCAGCCCCAAAGGGCTGTCCCATTCAAGGCCAAGACCGGCCTGCTGGCGGCCGGTGCTTTCGTCTCCGTGGTTGTTGCGGTTAGCCGAGACGCGCCAGGGCTTGAAGCGTTCGCCCTTGAGTGCGACACGGCTACCGCCCACCGCTTGGCCCGGCATCAACTCAAGCTGCGGCTGGCGCGAGGGCAAGCGTCCCAGCTGATCGACCCATTGCTCCAGCTCGCGTAGATCCAGCACGTCACCGACGCTGCCAGGAAAGGTCATGGCTGACTCGGCGGGACTGGCCAGTGATGAGCTGTCGAGGCCTTCGAGGCGCCCTTCCACCACGATGATTTTAAGCTCGCCGTTTTTCAGGTCTTGCTGCGGCAGGTACGCCCGGGTGGTGACGTAGCCACGGCGCAGGTAATGGTCGGTGAGGCTTTTGAGCACCTCGTTTAGCTGAGGAACGCCAAGGCAGCGCCCCGACCAGGGAGCAAGCAAGGCCTCGCGCTTTGCCTCGGAGAGCAAGGTGGCACCTTCAACGGTGATGCGCGTGAGGGTCACGCACTGGCCGTCTTCAACCAGAGCAGGTGCGGTGCGTACTGCGGCTTTTCCAGGAAGGTTTTGCAGTTCGTCCAGACGTCGACGCTGCTCTTCCAGCACTTGCTGTTGTCTTTCGCGGGCCAGCTCTCTGTCGCCCGGTAAGGTTTGCGCCGCGGCAAGAAGTGGACCGCAGAGCAGCGCCACGCCAAGTAACGCGGGTCGTAAAACGGCTGACATCCTTTTCACCCTCACTGGGACTCATATGGAAAGAGCACGCAGCTTGCCGAGGCTGAATCGGTTAAGGAAAAGCGGAAAGGTTACAAAAATCCCAGGATTGCGAAGGGTATTCCTACGTCTGTCGCACAGCGCTCAGGACACCGTCAGTTTTTTCCTAAAAGTGTGGGAAAAGATGAGGCTCTTGGCGGGAAGAAAGATGAAAAAAATAAAAGTGTGGTTTTTTCTCCCACTCAAAATCTTCAAACCTACAAGCGCAGTGGAAAAAGGAAAGTCGATGGGTAGATCAATCTCTCAGAGAGGTAAGACAGGACGCTTAACCATCACGCTTTTGCGCTTAGCTGAAAACGAAAACTGCAGATTAATACCCCGCAGCTACCGTTTTACATCGTAAAAATCGTAGTTTCATCGACAAGCGGTCACGCTTCCCGCGCCTTCACCTTCAAATGCCGCGCATACCACGGCCGCTTCGGCACACGCTTGAACAACCCTGTGAGCGCATCGTCGTCAGCACCAAAGGTAATACGCAACGCGAGCTTCATGGTCTCCGGGTCCATTTCCATCGACTTGCCCATTTGCAACCCCGGCGTGGTGCTGCAGCCGTGGGTGTCCGGGCCGAGCCACGGGTCGCCGACTTCGACCCAGCGGCCCGGGGCGAACCAGGCTACGCCGTTGACTTCCAGCCGGCTGACTTCGCCTGGATTGAAGCGTTCATGGGCGCGGAACCAGTCTTCGATGCGGTCGTCGATCCAGCCGTGGAAGTGCCAGAACACCGGGTTTACGTGGGAGGAAAACGGGTCGCCAAGGAAGTCGTTTTCGGCGGCGTACCACCGCGCGGCAAAGTCTGCCGGGTCGCGGGCAAAGGGCACTGGCGCGCCGTTGGAGGGATCGCGGGGCACCGAGGCCCAGCGCATGTGCAGCCAGTCGTGCAGGCCCAGTTCCATCTCGGAACCCAATTGGCCCAAGGTGTATTTGGCCAGGTAACGCGGGTCGCGGTATTGGGACTCCCAGACCTGGAAGTTGCTGTGGTACGTCTCTTGCGACTTGATGTCGCTGACCCACTGGGTGTATTCGCTGTCGTCGGGGGCCAACCAGGTGGGCGGCAAGGCGAAGCCATCGTGGTTGTCGAAGTAGCGCACAAAGCCCAGGCGATCACGCTCCAGCGCCGGTTGCGGTTCGGGGAAGGCCGGCCAAGAGGGTAAGTCCTGCATGGCGCGTGCAGTGCCGAGCATATGCCGATGCATAAAGAAGAAATCGATGCCCGAGCCGTTGCGATCTTTGCGCTTGCCACGGGCGTCGCGCTCCTGGCCCCGTGGGCCGGGTTGCCAGCCGATGCCGCGCAGGGCATCGCGTTTTTCTTCGGAGAGTTTGTGCCATTGGTCGCGAGTGGCGTGCCACAGCTGGTGGAACAGGCGGTGTTCGGGGGCGATCAGCCAGGCGAGCAGGGTCGGGTTGTGGCCGATGCGCTCGCGGGCTTCGGGAAACAGCTGTTTGTGGGCGATAAAGCGGTTGTCGCGTTCGGTCAGGGCCAGGGGGCGATTCAGGTCGAGGATCTGCCCGCTGAGGGTGCCGCTGCCGGCGTTGCCGAAGTCGGCCCAGACTTCATCGAGGGTCATCTTGAATTCATAGGCGGGCCTGCCATCGGCCGAGTCGCGGTCGATCAGGCGCCAGTAGAGCAAGGCGCCCTCGCCCGTCAGCAAATCGCCCAATACCCGGTAACGCGGTTCACCTTCGGCACGCAGGTTGGCGGCGGTGTCCAGGTAGCCGCGCAGGCCTCGGCCACGGGGGGCGATGTCGAGCAGCAGTTCCAAGCCTTGCAGCGGCAGGCCCTTGAGGCCAGCGTCGCGGCCTTCCAGGCGCAGACTCCAGACGCCACGCAAGGTATTGGCCAGTTGCTGGCCGGCGGTGTCGGCCAGATCGACCGTGGCTTCGCCGGGGGTGATGGGGAATTCTTCACGCGTCCACTCGCGATGGGCATAGAAAGCTGCCGGCACAGCGGCGCCGGTGAGCGCGAGGCCTGCGATGAACCCACGTCGAGAGATGGTCATTGTTTACCTTAGGAAACGGCTTGATCAGAGCTAGAACGTTTGCTGGCAGGGGAAATTTACCGCCGCCGTCTCGCCCGCCTAAATTTCCCCGCTCATCGCTCGTTCTTCCCAGATAGCAAAGGCCTCAACTGACTGAGATGGCAATGACAAAATCACGTTCGAAAAAGGCGTTGTATATCGGCCTGCCGCTGGCCCTGGCCGTCGGCGCTGGCTTGCTGGTCTGGGATCACTGGTTCAGGGGCAACGCCGGCTACTCGCTGGAGGTGATCAAGCAGGCCAACGAGATGCAGGATCGGTTGTTGTCGTTCGACAGCCATATCACTGTGCCGGTGGATTTCGGCACCGCAGGCAAAGAAGCGGACAAGGACGGCAGCGATCAATTTGACCTGGTCAAGGCCAGTCGGGGCCGCTTGTCCGGCGCCGCCCTGACCATCTTCGGCTGGCCGGAAATCTGGAACGGCCCGAACGCACCGCACAAACCCACCGAAGGGTTTGTCGAAGCGGCACGCCATGAACAGGAAGTGCGCTACAAGATCATCAGCGCCATGGTGCGCGACTTCCCCAATCAGGTCGCCATCGCCTACACCCCGGACGACTTCCGGCGCCTGCATGGCGAGGGCAAGTTCGCGATCTTTATGAGCATGCTCAACGCCTACCCGCTGGGCAACGATCTGAACCAGTTGGACCTGTGGGCCGCGCGCGGCATGCGCATGTTCGGCTTCAGCTATGTGGGCAATAACGCCTGGTCGGACTCATCGCGCCCGCTGCCATTCTTCAATGATTCGGTGGATGCGCTCGACGGGCTGTCCGACATCGGCAAACAAGCCGTGCACCGTCTCAATGACCTGGGTGTGATCATCGATGTGTCGCAGATGTCGACCAAGGCCCTGGAACAGGTGGCGCAGCTGAGCCGCACACCAATGGTGGCGTCCCACTCGGCGCCGCGTGCGGCGGTGGATATCCCGCGCAACCTCAGCGACAAGGAATTACAGCTGATCAAGCACAGTGGCGGCGTGGTGCAGATCGTGGCCTTCTCGGCCTACCTGCGCCCGCTGAGCCAGCCAACCCAGGACAAGCTCAACACGCTGCGCGCCCGTTTTGACCTGCCGCCCCTGCCGAACCTGGCCATGGCCCTGATGCCAGGCGATCCCATCATCGCTGCCTGGCCCGAGCAGCGGTTCGGCGAGTACGCCAGCGCGCTGTACGGCATCCTCGACGAGGAACCCAAGGCCACCCTCAAAGATCTGGGCAACGCGATCGACTACACCGTGCGCAAGATCGGCATCGACCACGTCGGCCTGTCTTCGGACTTCAACGACGGGGGTGGCATCGACGGCTGGAACAACGTCGGCGAAATCCGCAACGTCACCGCCGAGCTGATCCAGCGCGGCTACTCCGAAGCCGACATCGCCAAGCTGTGGGGAGGCAACTTCCTGCGGGTCTGGGACCAAGTACAAAAAGCTGCCAAACCATTGGCCAACCATTAACCCTCTAGAAGCCAGTCCATGACCGACCGCCGTACGTTTCTCAAGCAGGCAGGGGTACTTGCCGCCAGCCTGCCGCTGGGCGCTGCCATCCTGCCTCAGGCGCAAGCAGCCGCAACACAAGACCCATGGACCGGGTTCAAGCGACTGTTCAACCAAGACCCGGACTACCTGCACTTCTCCAACTTCCTAGTGACCTCGCACCCCAAACCGGTACGCGAAGCCATTGAGCGTTACCGCGCACAGATCGACCGCAACCCAGGGCTGGCCATGGACTGGGACTTGCAGGAAACCTGGAAGCGTGAAGGCCAGGTGCGCGAATGGGCCGGCCGCTACCTGAAGGCCTCTCCCCCGCAGATCGCCTTGACCGGCAGCACCTCCGAAGGGCTGGCGATGATCTATGGCGGGATCAAGGTACGGCCCGACCAGGAAATCCTGACCACGGTTCACGAGCACTACGCCACCCAGAACGTGCTGGACTTTCGTGTGCTCAAGCAAGCCACACAGGTACGCCGGATCGCACTGTTCGACAACGCCAACCAAGTCTCTGTCGATGAAGTACTCGGCAATATCCAGCGCAACATCCGCCCCAACACCCGTGTGTTGGGCATGACCTGGGTGCAGTCCGGCAGCGGCGTGAAGCTGCCCATCGGCGAGATCGGCAAGCTGGTGGACGAGCACAACCGCAACCGCGATGAGCAAGACCGCATCCTCTACGTGGTGGATGGCGTGCACGGCTTCGGCGTGGAAAACCTCGATTTCCCCGACATGCACTGCGACTTCTTCATCGCCGGCACCCATAAATGGATGTTCGGCCCGCGCGGCACCGGTCTGGTGTGCGCCCGCGACCCCGAGAACAAATACGTCACGCCGATGGTGCCGACCTTCTCCGAGGACAAGGACTTCGCCACCAGCATGACGCCTGGCGGCTACCACGCCTTCGAGCATCGCTGGGCCGCAGATGAAGCCTTCAAGCTGCACTTGCAGCTGGGCAAGGCCCAGGTGCAGACACGCATCCATGGGCTGAATACCGAGCTGAAAGACCAATTGCTGGCGCAGCCACAGGTCGAGCTGGTCACCCCGCGCAACCCCGCGCTGTCCGCCGGTTTCACCTTCTTCCGAATCAACGGCCAGGACAGTGAAGCAGTGGTGGCCCACATGATGAAACACCGTGTGGTGATCGATTCGGTGGACCGTGATGTCGGCCCCGTGATTCGCACCTCGCCTGGCCTGCTCAATAACGCCGACGAAATCCAGCGGTTCATGACCCTGCTGCGCCAGCGGGTGTGACGCTCACTTTTCCCTTTGAACGAGATGCCCACATGATTCCATTCCGACTCAAACCCTTGACCACCCTGATGCTCACCGCCCTGTGCAGCGCCCTGCTGCCAGGCGTGGCCCAGGCCGCCGCGCCACAGCCAGGCAAAGTGTTCAAGGACTGTAAGGACTGCCCGGAAATGGTCGTGCTGCCCGCCGGCACCTTCACCATGGGGACGCCTGAGGATGAGGTCGGTCGCGAGCCGGATGAAGGCCCGATGCATGACGTGACCTTCGCCAAACCGTTCGCCATGAGCCGCTTCCACATCACTGCCGGTGAATGGGACAGCTATGTGCGCCAGACCGGCGTGAAGATCGCCAATGGTGACACCCGCCCCGGCCGCGAATGCATCGCCAGCAAGCCGCGCTATCCACAAGGCCCGCGTCAGCCGGCGGTGTGCATGGACATGGACGACATCAAGGCCTACGTCGCCTGGCTGTCGAAAAAGACCGGCCAACACTACCAAATGGTCAGCGAAGCCCAGCGCGAATACGCCGCCCGTGCCGGTTCCACCGGGCCTTTCCCGTTCCCCTTCGATGAAGGCAAGGGCTACAGCATCGCCGAACACGCCAACACCTACGGGCCTGCGGACGGCTACAGCTACTCGTCGCCAGTGGGCAGCTACCCGCCCAACGCGTTCGGCATGTACGACATGCACGGCAACGTCTACGAGCGCGTCGCCGACTGCGAACATACCAACTACATCGGCGCCCCTGCCGACGGCAGTGCCTGGGTAGAATCTAATTGCGAGTCCTATCAGATTCGCGGCAATGACTGGGGTGAAGCACCGGTATTTTCGCGCTCGGGCAACCGCAACACTATCTACCCGCAGACGCGGGGCGACTGGATCGGCTTCAGGGTTGTGCGTGATCTCTGATTACGCACACTGAAACCGGCAAAAAAAACCGCCTGGCATGAGCCAGGCGGTTTTTTTATGTCTGGAGGGCGCCGGCACACGTGCCGGCTCCCGGTGGATCAGAACGCGTACTTGGCGTTGATCATTGCGTTGCGAGGTTCGCCGTAGGAGCCCGAAGTGAATGTACCAATACCGTCGTAATACTTCTTATCGAACAGATTGTTCACATTCAGACCAACAGTCAGGTGCTCATCCACTTTGTAGTTCGCCAACAGCCCCACTACTGCAAACGGATCCTGCGTTGCCTTGTAGGTAGGGCCGGTGTATTGAGGGACTTGCCCCTCGGCGTACATCTTGCTCTGCCAGGTAACGTTGCCGCCAATGGTCAGACGTTCCAGGTCGCCCTGCAAGCGGTAGGTAGTGCCGAGCTTGAGGAGGTTGGAAGGCTGGTTGGTCTGGACACGCTCACCATTCTTGTCGTGAGACTCACGATAGGTGTAGCCACCGAATATGTTCCAACCCTTGGTCAACTCGCCCGAAATCTCGGTCTCGACACCACGAGTGCTGGTGCCGCTGATAGCCTTATAGGCTGTTTTGTTGGAGTTGGGATTGAAGACCTCCTCAGGGCTGTTCTTCTGCTCTACATCAAACAACGCGATACTGGCGTTCAACGCACCGTTGAAGAATTCGCCTTTCAAGCCAATCTCGTAGTTGTCACCCTGCAGCGGCTCCAGGGACTTGTCGTCAACCGTCTTGTAGAACGTCTGCGGCAAGAAGATGTTGGTGTAGCTGGCATACGCCGAATAGGTGTCGTTCAACTCGTAGACAATCCCCGCATAGGGAGTGACAACTCCGGTTTTACGAGTTTTGTCAGTGGCTTTGCTCTGATTCGAAATGCTCGTGACGCGGTCTTCCTGATCCCACCAGCTGACACGAGTACCAAGAATTACGGTTAACGGATCGAATGGCTTCAGACGCACCGCAGTGTAAACCCCGCTTTGCTGAAGGCTCGTAACCGTTCCGCCATTTTCGACGAACTTCGGTCGAGCGAACTGACGGCCATCCCAGGCGAAAATATTGTCCACCGCCGCGAAGTCGCCATCGGCTCCAGTGCTGACGTAGTCCGGAAAGTTCAGGTGCGTGCGCGAAGTGCTGGCACCCACTACCAACTCATGCTGACGCCCACCCAAAGTGAACGGGCCGGTGGCAAAGGTATCCAGGGTGTCTTGAGTCCGGTAGCTGTCCAGACGACTGATATAGGCATTTGCGCCGACGCCTGTCACTGGGTCTGGCGCGCCATTACTGGCAGAAGCCCCCTCCCCTTTGCGATAGCTGTATTGGTGGCTGTAAGCAGTTTTCCAACTCCAGTCGTTAGCCAGCTTGTGATCCAGCATGGTGCTGAAGTTATAGCTGGTGTTGTCCTGGAATGCCCAACGGCTGGCAGGGTTGAACGAACGGGAGAAATTAGTCTGTTTGCCGGTGTTGTAGAACAACGGGATATGCCCATAAGTCGTGCCATCGGCGTTGTTGTTCTGGTAATCGAGGCTGGTGCGTAACGTGGTGTCATCACTCAAGTCGATGTCCAGGGCGCCGTACATCACACGCTTTTCTTGCTTGTACCAATCAATGAACGAATTTTGCTTCTGATAAGCCGCGACGAAACGTCCACGCACATTGCCGGTTTCTGTCAGCGGACCCGAGACGTCAACTTCGGAGCGGTAGCGGTCCCACGCCCCCGCCTCTCCGGAAACGTATGCCTGGAAGTCGCTGGTAGGACGCTTGCGCACTAGGTTGACGGTGGCGGATGGAGTGCCTGCACCACTCATCAGGCCGGTCGCGCCGCGCACAACTTCAACGCGGTCATAGATAGCCATGTCCGACAGTGGGCCGGTGTACTGCTGTGACTCGTTGGCCACTTGCGACGGAATGCCATCGTACTGAAAGTTCTGTATTGAGAAGCCACGGGAATAGAAAGAATAACGCTCACTGTCGCGGTGGTTGATGCTGATACCCGGCGTGAACGCCATCACTTCGTTAAGCGTCGAAAGATGCTGGTCGTCCATCAGTTGACGGGTAATCACGCTCACCGACTGCGGCGTTTCGCGCAAGGACAAGGGAAGCTTGGTGGCGGTGCTGGTTGCTCCCGTGGTGTACGAACCGGTGTTTTCGGTCGTCTCCCCAAGACCCTCGGCACTGATCGTGGTCGCGCCCAGGTTCAGCGCCGAACCGGTGGATGGCGCCATCACGATATAGCTGCCGCTGGCTTCGCGACTGGCCTGCAAGCCACTGCCCGACAACAGTCGAGACAGGCCTTCATCCACGCCAAACTGCCCTTTCAACCCTGGAGTGGAGCGCTGGCTGGCGATCGCTGGATCGTAGGAAATCGAGACACCGGCCGCCGAGCCGAATGACATCAGCGCATCCGATAATTTACCGGCCGGAATCGCGAAGGCAACCTTGCCGGCTTCGCTCTGGGCAAGTGCGACGCTCGGCATCAATGTGGCGGCAGCTGGCACAGCCAGCGCGGCGCCCAACATCATCAGACGCACGGTCTGCGGCAATTTCTTCAGCGCGTAATGCTTGGGCGTAGACAACCAAAGGAGATAAGGCATCGACAGCAATCCTTGAACAATGAGGCGTGTGTTTGGCAGAAATTAGTGGCGTCTTTGAGCGCCTCTGGTTAATAAGACGGTTCAGGTAATGAAAACCAGACTCATTTACCTGCTTTTTTTTACCACCCCTCTAAACGCGCTCAACCCTCAACCGCCAGGGGCATTGAGGGTCGAGCACGCGTGCTCATAGAAATGAAAGCATCCATGGGAAGGGATCGGCGCACCGGCCTACGGGTGCCGGCCATGAAACATGGCCGCATCCAATCTATAACGTGGGGCTGGCGGACAAATTTAGGGTCCGCGCCCAACGCAATGAGGCTAAATCGCGCCGTAGTCGAAACGTCTTCTACAAAAGCCCGCGAGCGATCAAATGGATCGCCGGGCCTCCACTCGCCCTTAGCACGTAGCCACGTCGCGACCGAGGTAGTTTCATGACTGCAAAACCGCGTAGCGCCCTCAGCGAACTCTTGAGCCTGCTCAAGCCCTATCGCTACACCGTCATTCTGTCGATTCTGTTCGGCATCCTTGGAGGGGTGAGCGTCACGGCTCTGCTTGCCACGGTTAACCAGGGCCTGCACAGCGAGTCCGGCCTCACCACCGCAGTGGTCCTGGCCTTTGCCGGGCTATGCCTGCTCGCCCTGCTCAGCAGCATTGCCGCCGACATCGGCAGCAACTTCGTGGGCCAAAAAGTCATCGCCAGGCTGCGCAAGGACCTCGGCGCCAAGGTGCTGTCAGCGCCAATCGAACAGATCGAACGGTACCGCAGTCACCGCCTTATTCCGGTACTGACCCACGACGTCGACACCATCAGCGACTTCGCCTTCGCCTTCGCTCCGCTGGCCATTTCCATCACCGTTATCCTCGGCTGCCTGGGCTACCTGGCGAGCCTCTCGCTGCCGATCTTCATCATGACCCTGCTGGCCATCGGCATCGGCTCGGCGATCCAGTTCATCGCGCAAAGCAAAGGCATCAAAGGCTTCTACGCCGCGCGGGAAGCTGAAGACAACCTGCAAAAACATTACTCGGCCATCGCCGAAGGCGCCAAGGAACTGCGGATCCATCGCAAGCGCCGTCACGCCATGCTGACCCGCAACATCCAGGCCACCGCCGACCACATCTGCGACACCCACGTGCGCTCGATCAATATTTTCGTGATCGCCAAGAGCCTGGGTTCGATGCTGTTCTTTGTGGTCATCGGCCTGGCACTGACCCTGCAATCGTTCTGGCCCAGCAACAACCCGGCCATGATGAGCGGCTTTGTACTGGTGCTGCTCTACATGAAAGGCCCGCTGGAAAACCTGATCGCCAACCTGCCGATCATCAGCCGCGCGCAGATCGCCTTTCGACGCATTGCCGACCTGTCCGAACGCTTCTCGTCGCCGGAACCGCACTTGCTGCTTGACGCCGATGAGAGCCGCACGCCGACCATGAAGCATCTGGAATTGCGCGACGTGCAATACGCGTTTCCGCCCGTGGAAGGCAGCGCGCCCTTCAAGCTGGGCCCGGTGAACCTGACCATCGAGCCTGGGGAAATCCTGTTTATCGTCGGCGAAAACGGCTGCGGCAAGACCACCCTGATCAAACTGCTGCTGGGCCTGTACACCCCGCAGCAAGGTGAGATCCGCCTCAACGGCACAACGGTGGACGCCCATGGCCTGGATGATTACCGGCAGATGTTCACCACCATTTTTGCCGACTACTACCTGTTCGACGAACTGGTGCAAAGCGATAAAGCCCTGCCGGACGACGCCAACCAATACCTGGAGCGCATGGAAATCGCGCACAAGGTCAGCATTCGCGACGGCGCTTTCACCACCACCGACCTCTCCACCGGGCAGCGCAAGCGCCTGGCGCTGATCAACGCCTGGCTCGACGAGCGTCCGGTGCTGGTCTTCGACGAGTGGGCCGCCGACCAGGACCCGACCTTCCGCCGCGTGTTCTACACAGAGCTGCTGCCGGACCTCAAGCGCCTGGGCAAGACCATCATCGTGATCTCCCACGATGATCGTTACTTCGATATCGCCGACCAACTGGTGCGCATGGAAGCCGGGCGCGTCATTACCGAAAAAGCCTTCGCCTGACCTCCCCCTCCGGCGAGCGCCCTGCCGCTCGCCGCTGCCTGCCAAGTCCCACGTCACACCTAAATCTCGTCGGCCACGCTTCGTCTTTCTGACAACGCATATTTACGCAGCCGATGGCGACGAGACCAAACATGAACCCACTGAATCAACTCCCCGACGACGACTTGCTGGCTTTGTTGATGGCCGACGACGTCGGTTCAGAGCATTCCATCAAGGCTTCCACCCATCGCGGCCCCACTCCCCTGTCCTTCGCCCAACAACGCCTGTGGTTCCTGCAACAACTCTCGCCCGACAGCAGCGCCTACAACCTGCCTAACGCGCTGCACCTGCGCGGGCCGCTGGATACATCGGCGCTCGCCGCGGCCTTGCAGCAGATCATCGACCGGCACGACGTGCTGAAAACCGCGTTCCAGACCGTCGATGATGAACCCCGGCAAGTGCTTGACCCGCAAGCCCGCATCCACGTGCGCGAAGAGGACCTCTCAGGCCTGGCACCGCACGCCCGTAGCACCGCCGTGACTGAGCGGCTGGCCGCCGAGGCCGGTGCACCGTTTGACCTGGGGCAAGCCCCGCTGATTCGCGCCACCCTGATCACCCTTGAGCGCGACGAGCATATCCTGCTGTTGAACATGCACCACATCGTCTCGGACGCCTGGTCCAACCCGATCCTGATGCACGACCTGATCCAGGCTTACCAACGCGCCTGCCAGGGCGACACCACGCCGCTGGCGCGACCTGCCATCCAGTACGCCGACTACGCCCGCTGGCAGCGCGAGGAGTACCCGAACACGCCGGCACAACAGCGGGCCGCCGACTATTGGGCGGGTTACCTGGGACGGGAGATTCCCACGCTCGACCTGCCTACCGAGTTCCCCCGCAATGCCGAACAACAACACCGTGCCGGCAATCTTCAACTGTCAGTGCCCACAGCCCTGAGCCAACAGTTGCACGGCTTCTGCCAGCAACAGGACCTGACGCCGTTTATCGTGCTGCTGGGCACCTGGCAACTGCTGCTCAGTCGCTACAGCGGCCAGCAGGATTTCACCGTTGGCGTGCCGAATGCCAGCCGTAATCAGAGCGAGACCCAGGACCTGGTGGGGTTCTTCGTCAGCAGCCAGATCTATCGCACGCAACTCACCGACGACCTGACCACAGGCGAGTATCTCCAAGCGCTGCGCCAGCAATCGCGGGCGGCGATGGAACATGCCGACTACCCGATTGAACTGATCATCGAGCGCTTGCAGCTGCAACGCAGCACCCAGGCCAACCCGTTGTTCCAGACCCTGTTCAACTGGCGGGTGAACCAGGATCAACCGGCCGCTCTGACGCTGGGTGAGCTGAGCCTGGCGTTCCTGCCGGTGGCGCAACATGAGGCCAAGTTCGACCTGTCGATGGACGTGGACTACACGCCACAACAGATCACGGCGAGCATCGAGTACAGCACGGCACTGTTCGGCGCGGCGACGATTGAACGCCTGGGACAGCACTGGCTGCGCTTGCTGCAAAGCCTCGTTGACGGGCCGCAGCGGCGACTGGCCGAACTGCCGATGCTCGACCACGCCGAGCAACATCAGATGGTCAGCGCATGGAACGCCACCGCCACCCACTACCCGCTGCACCACAGCGTCCAGCAACTGATCGAAGCCCAAGTGGCGGCCACACCCAATGCCACGGCGCTGGTGTTCGGCGATCAACAGCTGAGCTATCACCAGCTCAACCAGCGCGCCAACCAACTCGCCCACAAGCTGATGGAACTGGGCGTCGGCCCCGATGCACTGGTGGGTATCGCCACCGAGCGTAGCCTGGAGATGGTCATCGGCCTGCTCGCCGTGCTCAAGGCCGGCGGCGCCTATGTGCCGCTGGACCCGGAATACCCGCAGGACCGCCTCAGCTACATGATCGAAGACAGCGGCATTGGCCTGCTGTTGACCCAGCAGCACCTGCTCACGCAGTTGCCGATTCCGGCTGCGCTGCCGGTGCTGACCCTCGATCAACTGGACGTCAGCGCTTATGCAGACACCAACCCGGAGGTCGCCGTTGACGGTGAAAACCTGGCCTACGTCATCTACACCTCAGGTTCCACCGGCAAGCCCAAAGGCGCCGGCAACCGGCATTCGGCCCTGACCAACCGGCTGTGCTGGATGCAACAGGCCTATGGGTTGACCGCCGACGACACGGTGCTGCAAAAGACCCCGTTCAGCTTCGACGTGTCGGTGTGGGAGTTCTTCTGGCCGCTGATGACCGGCGCCCGCTTGGCCGTTGCCGGGCCTGGCGATCATCGCGACCCGGCCATCCTGATCAGCCTGATTCAGCGTTACCAGGTCACGACCCTGCACTTCGTGCCGTCGATGCTGCAGGTGTTCCTGCTGGACGAACAGGTCGCCCAGTGCACCCGCCTGACACGCATCATCTGCAGCGGCGAAGCCCTGCCGGTGGATGCCCAACAACAGGTGTTCGCCAAACTGCCGAACGCCGGATTGTTCAACCTCTACGGCCCCACCGAAGCCGCCATCGACGTAACCCACTGGACCTGCCGCGAGGAAGGCAAGGCCAGCGTGCCGATTGGCCAGCCGATCGCCAACCTCACCACCTACATCCTCGATGCCGAGCTGCAACCGGTGCCCGCCGGTGTCATCGGCGAGTTGTACCTGGGCGGCGAAGGCCTGGCGCGCGGTTACCACCGCCGCCCTGCCCTCACCGCCGAGCGCTTCATGACCAGCCCGTTCGGTGATGGCCAACGCCTGTACCGCACCGGCGACCTGGCCAGCTACCGCCCCGACGGCGTGATCGAATACCGTGGCCGTATCGACCACCAGGTAAAAATCCGTGGCCTGCGCATTGAACTGGGGGAAATCGAAACCCGCCTGATGGAACTCGATTGCGTGCGTGAAGCGGTGGTGATCGCGGCTGACGGGCAACTGGTGGCCTACGCCGTGCCCGCTCAAGCCCGTGACGCCGCTGAACTGCGCAGCGACATCAAACACCGTTTGAGCGAACACTTGCCCGACTACATGGTGCCGGCCCAGTTGATCTTCCTCGACCAACTGCCCCTGAGCCCCAACGGCAAACTGGACCGCAAGGCTCTGCCGAAACCCGATGCAAACCTGTTGCAAAAAGCCTACGTGGCGCCGCAGAGCCCGCTGGAACAGCAGATTGCCGCCATCTGGCAAGACGTGCTCAAGCGTGAAGCCGTCGGCCTGCACGATGACTTCTTTGAGCTGGGCGGACATTCACTGTTGGCTACCCAGGTCGTCTCCCGTGTGCGTCATGCCCTGAACACCGATGTGCCCCTGCGCAGCCTGTTCGAGTGCAGCACCTTGCAGGCGTTCGTCGCCACCTTGGCCCAAGAACCGGTCCGCCACGAGCCGCCCTTGGTCCGGGTCGCGCGCGACCAGCCGCTGCGCCTGTCTTACGCCCAGGAACGCCAGTGGTTCCTCTGGCAACTGGACCCTGAAAGCACCGCGTATCACATCCCGGCGGCCCTGCGCCTGCGCGGCCATCTGGACACCCAGGCACTGCAGCGCAGCTTTGACCACCTGATCGAGCGCCATGAAAGCCTGCGCACCTCGTTCACCCAGGACGGCGAGCGTACCGTCCAACAGATCGCCGCCCACGCTCCGCTGGCGATCAGCGTCGAGTCACGGCTGGGCGCAGAGGAGCAGGCGATCCAGGCGTGTGTTGAACACGAAATCCAGCAGCTGTTCGACTTGCAGCATGGCCCGCTGCTGCGGGTCAAACTGCTGAAACTGGCGGATGACGATCACGTCCTGATCCTCACCCAGCACCATATTGTCTCCGATGGCTGGTCGATCAACGTGATGATCCAGGAGCTGATTGCCCTGTACGCCGGTTTCAGCCAGCAGCAACCCGTCAGCCTGCCTGACCTGCCCGTCCAATACGCCGACTATGGCGTGTGGCAGCGCCAGTGGATGGAGGCCGGAGAGCGCGAGCGCCAACTGGCCTACTGGACCGAACAGTTGGGTGGCGAGCAGACGGTATTGGAACTGCCCGCCGACCACACCCGGCCGTCGGAGCAAAGCTACCGCGGCGCCCAATTGGAACTGGCGCTGGGCCACGAGCTGAATCAGTCGCTCAAGCAATTGGCCCAGCAGCAAGGCGTGACGTTGTTCATGCTGTTGCTGGCCTCGTTCCAAACCCTGTTGCACCGCTACAGCGGGCAAACCGACATCCGTGTCGGTGTGCCGATTGCCAACCGCAACCGCGTGGAAACCGAAGGGCTGATCGGGTTTTTCGTCAACACCCAGGTGCTGCGCGCAGAGCTCAACGGCCAGGCGCGGTTTGTCGACGTGCTGCAACAGGTCAAACACCACGCCTTGCAAGCCCAGGCTCATCAGGACCTGCCCTTCGAGCAACTGGTGGAAGCCCTGCAACCGGAGCGCAGCCTCAGCCACAGCCCGCTGTTCCAGGTGATGTACAACCATGCCAGCGTGCAGCCGCAAAACAGCGTCAGCCTGCCCGGCCTGAGCCTTGAAGTCTTGGAAGGCACGCTACCCAGCACCCAGTTTGACCTCTCGCTGGACACCACCGAGTCCGCCGACGGTCTGCTGGCCACCCTCACCTATGCGATCGACCTGTTTGAAGCCTCAACCGTCCAGCGCCTGGCCGGGCATTGGCAAAACCTGTTGCAGGCCATCGTCCGTAACCCGCAGCAACGCCTGGGTGAAATGGACATGCTTGGGCATGAAGAGCGGCAGCTGATGCTCCATGACTGGAGCAGTGCCACCCTCGATTACCCAAGTGAACAACGGGTTCATCAGCTGTTTGAAGCCCAGGTGGCGAAGCAACCATCAGCCCCGGCCTTGCTCTTCGAAGACCGCCAGTTGAGTTACGCCGAACTCAACGCCCAGGCCAATCGCCTGGCTCGCCATCTGGTGAGCCTGGGCGTCGGGCCCGACGTGCTGGTGGGGATTGCCGTGGAGCGCGGCCTGGACATGATCATCGGCTTGCTGGCGGTGCTCAAGGCCGGTGGCGCCTACGTGCCTCTGGACCCTGAATACCCGCAGGATCGGTTGCTGTGCATGATCGAAGACAGCGGCACGCAACTGATGCTGACCCAGAGCCACTTGCGCGAACGCCTGACGATTCCTGCCGAGGTGGCGCACCTGTGCCTGGACCAGAACCAAGCCTGGGTCGATCTGGACGACAGCAACCTGGTCAATCGTGCCCATGCCGATAACCTTGCCTATGTGATGTTCACCTCCGGCTCCACTGGCCGGCCAAAAGGCGTGGGCATCAACCAGTCCTCGCTGACTCGCCATGCCTACGTGTCGTTGGGGTTCTTCAATCTCAATGGCGGCGACCGCATCCTGCAGTTTTCCACCTTCAACTTCGACGGTTTCGTCGAGCAGCTGTACCCGGCCCTGATCTGCGGCGCGTCGGTGGTGCTGCGCGGCACCGAAATCTGGGACACCGAGACCTTCTACCACGCCCTGATCAAGCACCAGATCAGCGTGGTCGACCTCACCACGGCCTACTGGAACCTGCTGGCCAAGGATTTTGCCGCGGCTGGCCCACGGGATTACGGGCGCCTCAAGCAAGTGCACGCCGGTGGTGAAGCCATGCCGCCAGAAGGCCTCGCCGCGTGGAGCCAGGCCGGCCTTGGCCACGTCAAATTACTCAACACCTACGGCCCGACTGAAGCCACGGTGACGGTCACGGCCCTTGATTGCACCGACTATGTAACCGGCGCACGCCCCACGCCCTTGACCATGCCCATCGGCAAGGTCCTGGCCGGACGCAGCATTTACCTGCTGGACGACAGCGGTGCCCCGGCGCCGATTGGCGTGGTGGGCGAACTGGTGATCGGCGGCGAGTTGCTGGCGCGGGGTTATTTCAATCGCCCGGACCTGACGGCCGAGCGCTTCATGCCCGACCCGTTCAGCCAAAGTGGCGGCCGCTTGTACCGCACCGGCGACCTTGCGCGCTACACCCCCGACGGGGTGATCGAGTACGTCGGCCGGATCGACCATCAGGTGAAGATTCGCGGGTTCCGTATCGAGTTGGGCGAAATCGAAGCCCGACTGCTGGAGCACGACATGGTGCGAGACGCCATCGTCCTCGCCCAACCGGCCGCCAGCGGTTTGCAGTTGGTGGGTTATGTGGTGCCCCAGGCCACGGCCGTGCCGCACGCAGAGCTGCGCCAGTCGATCAAAGCCGCGCTGGCAGCCGTGCTGCCGGACTATATGGTCCCGGGCTTCCTGATGTTCCTTGATGTATTGCCCCTGAGCCCGAACGGCAAGCTGGACCGTAAAGCGCTGCCCAAACCGGATGCCAGCCAACAGCAAAACCACTATGTGGCGCCGCGAACGGCCCTGGAAATCCAGGTCGCCGGAATCTGGCAAAGCGTGCTCAACCTTGAGCAGGTGGGCCTCACGGATGACTTCTTCGCACTGGGCGGCCATTCGTTGCTGGCGACCCAGATCATCTCCAGGGTGCGTCAGGCCCTGGGGCTGGATGTGGCCCTGCGCAGCCTGTTCGAACGCAGCGTGCTCGGGGATTTCGTCGCCGGCCTGGACGGTCGCGCGCGGCAGCATGAGCTGCCATTGGTGCCCGTCGAACGCACTCAATCGCTGCCCCTGTCCTACGCACAGGAGCGCCAGTGGTTCCTCTGGCAATTGGACCCGCACAGCGCCGCGTACCACCTGCCGGCCGCCCTGCGCCTCAAGGGCGCGCTGGATGTCGCGGCGCTGGAGCACGCGTTCAATCAACTGATCGCGCGTCACGAAGCACTGCGCACCACCTTCGTGGTGGACAACGAACAACCCCGCCAAATCATCGCCGACCAGGCACCGCTGGCGTTGGTGGTCGAGACGCTGAACGGCACGCCGGACGACGCCACGATCAAGGCCTTTGTGGAGCACGAAACCCGGCAACTGTTCGACCTCCAAAACGGCCCACTGCTGCGGGTCAGGCTGCTGCGTCTGGCGGACGATGAACATGTACTGGTACTGACCCAGCACCACATCGTTTCCGATGGCTGGTCGGTGCAGTTGATGGTGGAGGAACTGATCAGCCTGTACGGCGCCGCCCAGTCTGGACAGCCTCACGCACTGGCACCGTTGCCCATCCAGTACGCCGACTATGCCGCCTGGCAACGGCAATGGATGCAAGCCGGCGAGCGCGAACGTCAACTGGCGTACTGGACCGGCCAGTTGGCCGGTGAACACAGCGTATTGGAGTTGCCGACGGATCGCCCGCGCCCGGCGGAACAAAGCTACCGAGGTGCCCACCTGTCAATTACCCTGGCGCCTGGCCTGGGCGATGCCGTGCACGCCTTTGCCCATCGCGTTGGCGTGACGCCGTTCATGCTGTTGCTGGCGTCTTTCCAGACCCTGTTGCACCGCTACAGCGGCCAAAACGATATCCGCGTCGGTGTGCCGATTGCTAACCGCAACCGGGTCGAAACCGAGGGGCTGATTGGCTTCTTCGTGAACACCCAAGTCATGAAAGCCGAGTTCAGCTCGCACCTGCGGGTCGAGGCTCTGCTGCAACAGGTCAAGCAACATGCACTGGATGCCCAGGCGCATCAGGACCTGCCATTCGAACAATTGGTGGAGGCCTTGCAACCGGAACGCAGCCTCAGCCACAACCCGCTCTTCCAAGTGATGTTCAACCACCAGAGTGCCGACAAACCCAGCGCCACCGAACGTCCGTCACTGCCTTCGGCGTTGCAGGTCGAGGGATTGGACTGGGAAGGCAGCACCTCGCAATTTGACCTGACCCTCAGCACCAGCGAATCGGCCGAAGGCTTGAGCGCGACCCTGACCTACGCCACCGACCTGTTCAACGCCACCACCATCGAGCGCCTTGGACGGCATTGGCAACAGCTGCTGCACAGCCTGATTGGCGACCCACAACAGCGAGTTGCAGATTTGGCGATGCTCGACCACGCCGAGCAGCAGCACATTGTCAGCGCGTGGAACGCCACCGCCACCCACTACCCGCTGCACCACAGCGTCCAGCAACTGATCGAAGCCCAAGTGGCGGCCACACCCAATGCCACGGCGCTGGTGTTCGGCGATCAACAGCTGAGCTATCACCAGCTCAACCAGCGCGCCAACCAACTCGCCCACAAGCTGATGGAACTGGGCGTCGGCCCCGATGCACTGGTGGGTATCGCCACCGAGCGTAGCCTGGAGATGGTCATCGGCCTGCTCGCCGTGCTCAAGGCCGGCGGCGCCTATGTGCCGCTGGACCCGGAATACCCGCAGGACCGCCTCAGCTACATGATCGAAGACAGCGGCATTGGCCTGCTGTTGACCCAGCAGCACCTGCTCACGCAGTTGCCGATTCCGGCTGCGCTGCCGGTGCTGACCCTCGATCAACTGGACGTCAGCGCTTATGCAGACACCAACCCGGAGGTCGCCGTTGACGGTGAAAACCTGGCCTACGTCATCTACACCTCAGGTTCCACCGGCAAGCCCAAAGGCGCCGGCAACCGGCATTCGGCCCTGACCAACCGGCTGTGCTGGATGCAACAGGCCTATGGGTTGACCGCCGACGACACGGTGCTGCAAAAGACCCCGTTCAGCTTCGACGTGTCGGTGTGGGAGTTCTTCTGGCCGCTGATGACCGGCGCCCGCTTGGCCGTTGCCGGGCCTGGCGATCATCGCGACCCGGCCATCCTGATCAGCCTGATTCAGCGTTACCAGGTCACGACCCTGCACTTCGTGCCGTCGATGCTGCAGGTGTTCCTGCTGGACGAACAGGTCGCCCAGTGCACCCGCCTGACACGCATCATCTGCAGCGGCGAAGCCCTGCCGGTGGATGCCCAACAACAGGTGTTCGCCAAACTGCCGAACGCCGGATTGTTCAACCTCTACGGCCCCACCGAAGCCGCCATCGACGTAACCCACTGGACCTGCCGCGAGGAAGGCAAGGCCAGCGTGCCGATTGGCCAGCCGATCGCCAACCTCACCACCTACATCCTCGATGCCGAGCTGCAACCGGTGCCCGCCGGTGTCATCGGCGAGTTGTACCTGGGCGGCGAAGGCCTGGCGCGCGGTTACCACCGCCGCCCTGCCCTCACCGCCGAGCGCTTCATGACCAGCCCGTTCGGTGATGGCCAACGCCTGTACCGCACCGGCGACCTGGCCAGCTACCGCCCCGACGGCGTGATCGAATACCGTGGCCGTATCGACCACCAGGTAAAAATCCGTGGCCTGCGCATTGAACTGGGGGAAATCGAAACCCGCCTGATGGAACTCGATTGCGTGCGTGAAGCGGTGGTGATCGCGGCTGACGGGCAACTGGTGGCCTACGCCGTGCCCGCTCAAGCCCGTGACGCCGCTGAACTGCGCAGCGACATCAAACACCGTTTGAGCGAACACTTGCCCGACTACATGGTGCCGGCCCAGTTGATCTTCCTCGACCAACTGCCCCTGAGCCCCAACGGCAAACTGGACCGCAAGGC
>PJQF01000024.1_pt1 | contig 110183 bp, 73 predicted proteins | sample 1503741 | NCBI WGS metagenome assembly PJQF01 (sample SAMN07775949, study PRJNA414020) | Biofilm metagenome, whole genome shotgun sequencing project. | isolation source: biomolecule (vanillin) treated reverse osmosis membrane biofilm | place: India: Nagpur | collected 2017-03-21
CCACCAATAAATGGCTCCGAATGTTCCTTCTCTGCGCAAGCCAGTGTTGATTTCATCCATGTCAATCACATCGGCCGTCATCGACATCATCAATACAAAAAGACTACCAATTCCAAAAGAGAAAAACGGTAATGCAAAAATGAACATATACGGTTTGCCTGGAATGAAAAGAAACCACAGCATGATGTAACCGATCACTGAGATTCCTTGCGAGAAAATGAATGCTTTTTTCTTACCGAACATTTTCGATAAACGTGTTACGATCGGAATCACTAAAAACGTGGTTCCAAGGGCGCCTAAACATCCGAAGAGTGTCGGCCAAATTCCAGCTGCTCCCGCATCACCGCCAAAAAGATGGTAAACGATTATAAAGAATGAAAATGCGGCAATTGTATTGAAAGCATTAAAAACTAAAAATGTAGCAATGCAAAGTTGACGGAATGGTTTGAGTGATAATGCCTCCTTAAAGCTTAAAAGTATTTCTTTGAGGCTGGCTCCGATGGTGCTGAAACTGAGTGGTGAGAAGTTTTCATGCAAAGTCGATTTACCTTTTATGAATATAGCCGGCACCATCGCACACAATGCAAAAATGATACCCACCCAAACAGCCAGTGTACGTGTAGCCACATCAGCAGATTCAAAAAGAGTTTTATCATACATGATCACCCAAAACCACGGAGCAATTACCCACGCCCATTGACCGATCCATTGTGAAATCGCCATGATGCTGGTACGCTCATGAAAGTCGTTGCTCATTTCGTAGCCCATCGCTACATAGGGAACACTAAAGAGCGTGAGACCTAAATAGAAAATGAATGACCAAACCATGAAAAAGATAAAGTTGTATTCCACACCATCGGTGCGATACAATTGCCACATAATGATGAAGGAGAGCCCCATAATAATGGAACCAATAAAAACATATTGTCTTCGTCTGCCCCATTTGGATTTGGTGTTATCCGAAATGAATCCCATGATGGGATCCGTGAAGGCATCAAAAATCCGGGGGAAGAAATAGATGGTGCCCCACATCCAGCCCGGGAAGCCCAAGTCTTGCACGAGCACGACCATGAAAATCCCCAGCACAGCCGGAAACATTTGGTTCGCCAGCATTCCCACACCGAAGGCAATTTTTTGACCCATCGGCACTTGATTAGTAGAGGTAGACATTGGTTTGGTTTTTAGGATGAAAAAATTTTCTATTCGTGATTTTGCATTCCGTTTTATTTTGCAGGGGGAGACATTAATTCCTCAAGTAGTTTTTTCTCATCTCCCCTATAAGTTTTAACAATCGGGTTTCCTCCGCGCGTCAGATTTTTAAACACGCCTTGATCAACTTGTTGCCACAAAGCAAATTTTGCTTCGCCATTGAGTTTAAATAATCCAAAATGATTTTCAGAACCATTCGGATTTCCTGCATCTTTCCATTGTTCGTCAAATGCTTCGAAGATGAAGCAGGAGATTCCCGATGCATTTGTCCACTCGCGCATCAATTGATAAAACTTACCTTGTTTGTATTCATCAGTAGCACGCGATCCATCACTTCCGTAAAAACCATCTGATATCGATGCCCAACCCGTTTCTCCAATATGAATGGGTTTATCGACACCCAAGCTTTTTACATAAGTAGCAACTGCTTCGTATTGTGTCTTTGCAAAATCTTTTGCACGGATCATTGCAGCATTTGTTTTTTCTATTTCAGAAAGCGATGCTTCATGATGAGGTACACGCCAAAAGTCAGGATTGTAGTGGGTGTTGTGATATGGATAGGTGTGCATAGAAATGTAATCCACAGCTTTGATTATTTTTTCCAGGTCTTCCGTATGATAACTAGGATCACCACCACCCCATGACGTAAAATCATCAGAGCAAGTGATCCACAAATCCTTCGGCAACTGACCAGAAGCCTTCAACGACTGAACATAGGTGACCCATTTCAATATGACGGAAGGTTGCACGTAATAACTTGCAGCCCATCGTATCATCGCCTCATTTCCAACAGCAAGTATTTTCACGATGTCGGGATATTGATTGGCCAACGCTACAGCGCGTGCGATTTCGCCTTCGTTTTGATCGCTTTCGATGTTGTGATCAGGTGCTTGATCGGTCCAGGCATTTTTGCAATCAATCCAGGCACCCAGCATTACATACATTTCAAATGTTGGATCGGTCTGTTTTAATTCGTGAATGGCTTTCAATAAGTTAGATGCATGTGCCAATTGAACATTGTAAGTACGCACGATCTTGATTCCCATGGCCGATAGAATTTTCAGATCTTCCTGTAGTTGGGGAATGGTGGGTTGTAGTTCTCTTGATTTTTCGCGGTAGCCTTCGTAACAAATGGCCAGGTAGTTCGGATTTCCTAAAATATCTTTTGCTGTCACTTTTTTTTGGTTAACGGGTTTATCGGATTGCGTTTTTTGTTTTGGGTTACACGAAATGCTCATTGCAAAAGCCACACCGAAACAAATCGATTGTAAGACTGACTTTGCAATTGCTTTCATTTTCTTGTCTCTTTATTTATGAATGATAGGTTAATCCAAAGCCAAATGGAAAAAGAGGTTGTATCGAGTTATCCCAGAAGTTTGGACCATACTTTCTTCCTTCGTAATCTTCTACTGACTTCGGCCACGAATGCGGTAGCTTACCTTTGAAATCGGAATCACCAAACAAAACTTCAGCTATGCCATCACCTTCGGAGCCCGGGAACCACGCAGCTACAAACGCATCTACTTGCTCGAGTTGTTTAGTGACTACCAGCGGTCTTCCTGATATGAGTACGACCACTGTTTTGATTCCTTTGGCATGATAGGTGTCAATCAGCTTTTGATGTTCCTCCGTAAGCGTGTGTTGGTATTTGTTCATCACACCACCAATGTCACCCATAAATTCTGCGTAGGGCGTTTCACCAACTACAATCACTGCCACATCAACTTGATCCGAATCAGCAGTTCCTGTTGGGTCATATAATACTTCGTGAGCTGAAATTTTTCGGATACCTTCTAAAAGGGTAGTAGCGCCTGCATAACTTTCTGTCATGCCCTGCCAGTTGACTGTCCAACCACCGGATTGCAAGCCCGAATTATTTCCGAACTCGCCCACTACTACAATTCTCGCATCTTTCTTTAATGGCAAAATGTTGTTCTCGTTTTTAAGTAGCACAAGCGATTCACGCACTGCCTGCCGTGCTACATCGCGATGCACCTGGATTCCGATTTTTGGAATAAGCGTGACATCCGGAAACGGATTGTCAAACAAGCCAATCCGAAACTTCTGTTTCAATACTCTGCGCACCGCATCGTCTATTCTTTCTTGCGAAATCGCTCCGTTCAACACCCCGTTGAGCACGCCTTCCACATACATATTAAAGTCGCCTTCAACAGCCATTACTACATCCACACCGGCATTGATCACATCATTTCCACCAAAGCGCGAATAGGCCTTCCAATCTGAAACGACTATGCCATCAAATTTTAATTGTCCTTTGAGTACATCCGTAATCATTTTGCGGTGCGAATGCATCGGCACACCGTTCAACGTGTTGAACGAAGCCATCACTGAACCTACACCTGCTTCCACGGCTGCTCGATAGGGTGGAAGCAAGCGCTCAAAAACTTCTTCTTCACATAATGTCGTATTGCCACCTTCCACACCAAAATCGGTGGAGCCATCGCCAATAAAATGTTTGGCGGTAGCGATGAGTGTTGGTGATTGCCCCACAGGTCCTTGATGACCAAGTACCGAGGCTTGCCCCAACATAGTGGTGATCTCCGTACTTTCCGAAAATGCTTCGTACACACGTCCCCACTTTTCATTGTAAGGGATTGCCACGCATGGTGAGAAGACCCAGTTAAATCCGGTGGCGCGCGCCTCCAACGCTGTGATAGAAGCCGCTCTTTCCACAAGCTTCGCATTTCGAGCGGCACCCAATCCAATGTTGTGTGGAAAAATGGTGGCACCAGCAAATGTATTTTGACCATGCACCGCATCAACACCAAAGAGCATTGGAATGGCCAAGCGAGTGGACAATGCGATCTTCTGAAGCTGCACAAATTTATCTTGCCAACCGGCTGCATCCTCACCGGGTGTGGGCCCTTGTGTATGAATGATCGAACCGATGAATTTGGTGTTTATATCCTCAGGGGTGATGTCGTCAAAGTGACGCACTTGTGTCATCTGCCCAATTTTTTCTTCCAGTGTCATTTTTGCCAGCAGTGCTTCCACTTTCTGGTCGATAGAAAGGCCGGGTTTAATTTCTGTATTCATCGGTGCTATCTTAAATTTTCTTGTTTCATCTGTACCACCATTCGAACCACATCTCCGGTGCGATCAAATATTTTTTGACTCGTTGTGGCATCTATCATCCATTGACCGACAGTGGTTACTCCTTGAGTCGTTACGATTTCAATCGCATTATCATTCGTGATTTTATAAACAATCGGCACTTGGCAATAGGTGAAAGCAAGCGAATTCTCTTCCAGTCGCAATTCTGTTTCGTTTCCTAGCACATCAATGTAGCGGAAGGTTTGTTTCCGTGTGAGGAACTCGGATTTCCGCAACATGCACGGATCAAAATGGAGACAGCCCTCATTTACAAATACACCGAACTCTCCCAATCGCGAAAGGATATCTTCTTTTACCTGACCCGTCATGCCCGGTTGTTGTGCACCTTTGTTGGCAGGTGTGTGTGAGTATGGATCAGTAGGGAATGCTCCATAGAGGCTGGGCGATTTATGTACACCAATGCCTTCGCTCATTTCATAGTAGTGCGTCAGCAATTTACTGATCAATGTTTCGCTTTCTTTTTCCCGAATCGCCCGGAGGCAACATTCCTGCACTGCTAATTGCAATTTGGAAACCATGTGCCAATAGATCGAACCTAATCCTTCATAGCCAAAGAAAGTGCCGGAACGGCCGGTAAATGCCTTGTGATTAAATACATTTTCAAAAATGCGAAGCACTTCTTCTTTATCGGATGTGCTCGCTTCGATTGGCTCCAACGCTTTTCGAAGATCCGATGCATTTTTAAAATTTCCATTGAAATGGATTCCGCCATTTACATCCTGAACGACAATGTTTGTGTTGCCTTCTTGGATCAATCGTTTTACCAAATTTGACTTAGCAGCATCCTGTTGCGGGATGTTATTTTTTTTCAGGAAGCCGGGTAAATTTTTGTTGGGGTAAAGGAGATAGCTGAATTGATCTTCGCGGAAAAGCGCACTCGCTTTTAAACTATCGAGTGTGGCAAGTACTTCGTGTGAGGTGAGATAGCCTGAACTCAGAGCAGCCACTTGACCTTCGAGCATTTCGCTGAGATACGAAATCGAAATTTCGTCAGCGCCTTCAATCGTCATTAAATTGTAAGAGTGATATAAATTGTCACTTCGTTTGTTGGCACGAATAGTATGCTCGAGGTACTGAAGGCAAAGACCGGAAAAAGCGACTATGTCTTTTATGGCAATTGTAGTTCGTTGGTCGCTGAAAGACTGTAGATATATTTTTGAACGATAGATACTAGCCGCAGTTCCGAGCCCATCGAGAATAGTCTTCCGTTCTTTATTGCTTATTGATCCTGCTAATACATCTTTATGATCTTCCAGTACTTTCCAACAACTGGTAAAGAACTGTACAAGCTCCTCTGAAATCGCCACATCTTTCGAAGCACTTTTTTCAAGAGTAGATTGGAAGAATTTCAGAAACCTGCGCAAGTAAAATAGAGTTACCATCGAAACACCGTTTCCAACCAGCGCATTATTGGCATCGTTCCACTCGGGGCGTTGCGTATTCATCCAAATTCCGCCTTCGGGAATAAAGTTGGAAATCTTCGCGAGCACTGTAGCGAGTATCTTCTCGATCAAGTTGACGTGATGAATGTCGCCATTTTTATTTTGCAGCAGCACGCTATCTGCCCCTACTATTGCCCATCGCTTTTGGATCGTCTGATCAAGCTTGTGATCGAAATGGATGGTGTCTTTGGGATTGCGTAAGATGGCTTCGTACTCTTTTATTTTATAGGGAACATTGGCATACACAAAAACATTGTCATTAAAATAACTGGCGAGCTTACCCGGTGCGTGACTTTCGGAAAATTCCAGAAACTTCAACAGGTAGATAATCTGATGATCGCCCCAATAGCCAATGTACGACCATGGATCATCGGCTTCAATCTTTTCCCAGTCGATGCCGTTTTTAGTTACGCGATACGGATTGTATCCATCGAAGGTGGATGCATTCAAAAACTTGAAGATCATGCCTTCCACAAAAGAAGGGTAGGAGTGTGCGAGTGCTTCCCAGTTTTGAAAAATATCTCTCCAGTTGCCGGCATAGTCTAAGACTTTGGATCCATCACTTTCATTTCGTGTGTTGATGGAGAATTGATTCCATGGCCGGCTGGGATCTCCGTGACGCCTGCTGAATTTAAGCGGCAAATATTCTATACACAATCGTCTGAGATCAGTGTCTCCCGATTGATGAGCAAATTCTTTTAGTACTGCGAGTTGAAACAGATGCGGCAGTTCAGCTACATTCTTTTCATGCCGTTGAAATACTTCCCGGTTGGCTTTTGAAAGATATTGAATGAAATCATTTCGTTCGATTTGATAATTGTTATCAAAGAGACCGCCTCGCATGCTATTGAAGAGGCTGTTGAAATAATGTCGCGTGTCTTTCAGTCCGTCAGCTGTAAGTTGTAATCCATCGGTAGCCGCATTTAATTGAATCAACTTTTTAGTGCCCGACTCAATATCCTCTTTCACTCGAAATGCTAAGTGCTTGTCAGTTTTGATAGCTTCGGTAATGGCGATGATTTGTGCAGTGTTTTGATTGACATCGGCTACCAGCATCCATTCTTTTTTACTCTTGGGTTCCAGTAAAATATCGGCAGCGATAAAATACGCACCCTTTTCGGCTTTGACATCTGTTTCTTGCGACAGAGTTTGTCCCTTACGAAATGAGTCAAGCTGAGAAGAGGAGAGAAGGCGTTTGGAATTTTCTAAACCGATGGACCATACCATAGTGGCTTTCAACGCTTCACTGGGTTCCGCCTTGTCAACAATCATTGCACTCAACGCAAATATCCCGACACCACTTTCCGCATCGAGTTCATTTCGTTTATACGCATCTACCAAATTACTAGTGCGGTTTTGCAGCGCGCTCCCCACACCATAGGGCAAAATGTTTTGAATGCCATCGAGTATCGAAATATTTATTTCATAGGTACCGTCTTGGATAAGTCTACTCGTTTTTACAAAGCCATAAACATCGCTGGTGCTCCACTGGTACTGAAAGGTGAGTTCTAAGTCGCGATTGATTTCTTCGAATAGTATTTTATTACCTGTTGCATTTTTATACAAGTTTCGCTGCAGCGAATACAAACTCGCATAGCGAATCGAGAAAGGCTCCCATAGAAATGTTTTACCTTCTTTTTGTACACGCAAAATTGTTTTCGATCCCGTTTGCTCAGCTGACTCTATGATTTTGTCATCGGTATAGTAGGGAAACAAAGCGCTTTCTGAATCCTTTCGTCCGGCACTGATACCGCCATTGCTTCCAATAAACAGCCAGTGGTTGGAGTTACTCAAAATGCTCATAAAGAAAGGGCGCATGCTATCAACATTCGAAATCTGATAGTAGACTTCGTTGTCAATACGCACTTGCGTCAGTCGTGTGGACTCTTGTGTGGTCACCTTTCGAAAATTTGACTTTTCTTAGCTTGGATTGATTTTAAAACAGGTCGGGTCTTTGTCCCCGACCTGCTTGAATGAAGCAATTGATTGTCTTTATGGATTGAGTACCACAGAAACGTTATCGATATTGGCAGATACACTGCATCCCGCATCACCACCACATACCGCTTCGATCAGGAATGAAATTCCTTGCGATACATCGGTGCCACCGGCAATGGTAAATGTTCCGGTAAAGGTAGTCCAGCCGGAACCCAATGTAGGTGCTGGGTTGAATACATGTGTGAAAGAAGCACCCGAAGCACCTTCACCAAATAACAAAACATTGAATACAGCACCGGGTTGTACCACAGCACCTTTATGATCAAATTTTATGCGAACCACATCGCCTGCTTTTACGGTTCCGGCTCCAATGCGTTCTTGTTTGAATGCAGGATTGCTTGGGCCACCGGTGGCTAACTTTCCTGACCAAGAGCCTATTCCATTGTTTGGAGTAGTGTTATCCAATACAGAAGTACCGCCATTTTGGAAACGAACCCATCCTGAATCAGTGCCCGTTTCAAAATCTCCATTGGCGGCTAAGTTAGAACCACTTCCACCGCCACCACCGCTTGATTTATAGAAGTAGATGTTATCCAGGAAGATGTCACCATTTCCATCAAACTTAAATTGAATGAGATTATTTAAAGCTACAGGTGAGAAGTCAGCTACAGGAATATCAATGCTCGTCCAATTTCCATTGGTAGGAACCGTGAGCGCTTTGGCTTTTTCAACTGGTCCAGGACTAATAATAAATACATTGAGTGCAGTTGAATTAGCGGTCCAATAATCCAAATGTAAGAAGTTCATTGCAGAAACATTTTGTGCGTTTCCGGCAAAGTCTGTTCCCTGATAATTTAGCCCTGCATATTTTAAGGTAGCATTTCCCGCAACATCTATTGTGGTAGTAACGGTGCCTTGTCCCCAGTTCGGATTGTAATCTACACCTGTAATATTAGTATAGGCATTGCTAAATATAGAAATCACATCTCCAGCAGCGCGTGCCGGTGGAGTAGGAGCGGCAGTAGTTGGTGCATTTCCTATTGGATTTCTATAGAAGTAAATATTATCCAGAAAGATGTCTCCATTTCCATCAAATTTGAATTGAATGATATTGTTCAAGGCCACCGGTGAAAAATTAGATAGCGGAATATCGATACTCGTCCAATTACCATTGGTTGGAACCGTGAGTGCTTTGGCTTTTTCTACCGGGCCGGGACTAATTGCGTATACATTCAACGCAGAGGAGTTAGCGGTCCAATAATCGAGGTGCAAGAATCCCATCGATGAAACATTCTGTGCATTTCCGGCAAAATCAGTTCCCTGATAATTGAGACCGGCATATTTTAATGTTGCGTTTCCGGCTATATCAATAGTAGTGGTTACAGTTCCTTGTCCCCAGTTAGGATTATAATCTACACCGGTAATATTGGTGTATGCGTTACTGAAAATCGAAATCACATCACCGGATGCACGTGCTGGAGGCGTAGGAGCAGCTGTAGTCGGTGATGTCGCACCACTTCCCGTTCCGTAGTACATAAAGTCATCGATATAATACGTGGCGGTTGTATTGGTATTCAATTGGAAGAACAAAATGATTTTGTCATACTTTCCGCTTTGGCTTCCTGCAAAAGGGAATGTTAACTCTTCCCACTGATTGGCTCCTACAGTTGTGGTTTTACTCACTTCTGTATTTATATTCTGATTGGTTTTATCTTCTAACTTCACCAACACATTGTAGGCCGTAGCGCTGGAGAATACTTTCAATTTGAAGCCCGAGTGGGTTGTAAAATCAAGCTTAGAAGACAACTCTATTTGGTTGTTGGCAAATAAGGCACCACCACTGCGCTCGATCTTACCCACTTTGCACGATGTATTTACGGCATTATTGATATTCGGATTGTTGGCATACGTGTAAACGGCATCAAATGAACCGATGGCTGTACCCGGATCTGTTTTGAATGTAATGTTAAAATCTGCAGCGGTAATGCTTTGTGCGGTTTCGGCTGTGCAAGGAGTTTCGGTAACTTTTTGTTCAATATCATCTACAAAGAAAGTGCCGGTAGTAGCAGTGGCCCCACCTATAAACAATGTGATGCGCGAATACTTAGCTGATGAAGTAAAATTAAACACGAGATTTTCCCAGCCTGTTCCTCCGTGACTAGCACTTACTTCTACTGGCCCACTTGTTCCTTCTTCTAATTTTAACAGCACGTTCACGGCTTTGGTTGAGCGAACGTTCATCGCAATCGTCTTCTTGGTAGCTAAATCAATAGGAACAGCCACATTTAAAAACATACCTTCGAATTGTGTGCCACTATTAGTGATCGAACCTACTTTTGTTGTTTTATTGTTCGAGCCAGACAGACTTGGATTGTTAACGATCGCGAAGCTGGCACCGTTAAAGGTGGTCACTTTATAATCAACGGTTGCGTTATCAAATGTGATCGGCAATGAAACCTTGTCTTTAATCACCACGACAACAGTAGCCTTTACCTCATTGGATGCGCCTGCATTGTTGGAAGCTTTTAAGGTTACTTCGTAGGTGCCGGCTGGATATGTTTTAACAGGTTCTTTTTCAGTGCTGGTGGTATTGTCACCAAAAGACCATAAGTATTTGGTCGCTCTTTCAGAGATGTTAAAAAACTGAACGGTTCCGGTATCCTCGTTTATTGTGTAGGTGAAGCCTGCGACCACTTTGGGTAGTTTTTCGGTGTCATCTATACATCCGGTTAGAAAAGTGGCCATCGTAAAGAAGCCCGATAGCGTTGTGATCACCAGCGCAGCGGTAATCAACTTGGCATTGTTAAGTGATATTTTCATGTTAGTTAGGATTATCAGTTTAGGTAATTATTTATAAACGCGAACGTAGTCGACTAGCAACGTTTGTGGAAAGACGGTTTCACTGTTCGGTGCTCCCACAAAATTTCCGCCTACCGCCAGATTGATCAAAATGAAGAAGGGCTTATTGAAGACCCACTCGCCTTTTACATCGGCTGGTGTGATTTGATTGTAGAGCACATTGTCCACATAGAAGTTGACATATTCGGGGCCCCACTCAATTCCAAACACGTGAAATTCTGTATCGAAGCGGCCGTTTTTCAGTGTGTAGCTTTTGGAAACAGATTCGCCTGCTGAATATCCGGGACCGTGTACCGTGCCTAAAACTACCGATGGATTTTGTCCTCTGAATTCCATGATGTCGATTTCTCCTGCTGCCGGCCAAGGATTAGTATCGATGTCAGCACCTAGCATCCAAAAGGCCGGCCATAATCCTTGTCCCCATGGCAAACGCATGCGTGCTTCGAAGCGGCCATATTGTTGTTCAAACTTACCTTTCGTTAAAAGTCGTGCAGAAGTGTAGGCGGATCCGTTAAAGGATTCTTTCTCTGCCGTAATAATCAAATATCCATTTTGAACTGTAACGTTTTTTGAACGATCTGTATAGTATTGGAGCTCACTGTTTCCCCAGCCATTCTGACCGGTGCCAATGTTGTAATTCCACGTGGCAGGGTTGGGTGCTCCCGAAGTATTGAACTCGTCTTGCATGACGATGGTGTTGAAATTCGTCACTTTCTGTGTGTCATCGCTGCATTGCATCAACGAGAATACACTGGCAATTATAACCAGACTTCCCAAGTGCATCAGAAGTCTCTTTGCTTTCGATTGATGATCTGTATTCATTTTCATTTTTGTCTATTTATAGAAATACATGTTATCTACCAGTATCGTGGAAATGGTTGGCGTGTTGTTGGATGTGCCATCTGCGGATATAAAGAATATCTGCGCCAAGTTGCTTCGGTTGGTAAGTCCTGTGAAGTTTGCCAATGGAATGTCCAGACTGATCCACTGATTGCTGGATAAACTGGCGCTGAGAAATTTCACGTTGCCACTCTTATCGTCACCGCCACCAAAAGCACCGTTCGGTCCGAAATCACCAAGTTCTACCGTAATGAAATCAGCCGGATCAATCGCTTCCCGTATTTGAATGTCTACATGGAAGTGGGTCATTTGCGAAACGTTGATGGTTGGATTTTTAAATTCGGTAGCAACGAAATTCAAATTTGTGTACTGAATGATGTTATCGCCATTGATATTAAGGTCAGCACCACCCAGCGTAGTTTGAAAGGGAGCAAAAAAACCATTGTAGAAGTCAACAGGGACATTCGTATAGGCATTACTGAACACCGAAATCACATTTGCTGCCGGACGATTGGGAACAGGCGCTGGAGTGAATTGTCCCAACGATTGGATCGTTAATGAACCCTTCGCTCTTACGCCTCCTAACAAGGCAGTAATTTTAGCGGTGCCGGCACCCACAACAGAAACTACACCCTTTTCATTAACGCGGGCCACATCCACATTAGAAGAAGTGAACGTAAAGTATGATGGGGCTACGGTTACTGTTTGGTTTTGACCTGATGCAAGGTTGAATGTTTGTGTTAAACCTGTAAGTATTGTATTTACACCAATAAAGGATGATACCACCTGATCTTCTCCGTTCTGGATGGCAGGCCGTGGTTGTGCCACAGTGCCCAGTTTTTCAAACTTCAATTCATCAATCCAAAAAGTATACCCGTTTCCTCCTTCTGGTCCTTCCGCATACCAGAACATTCCTTTTTCAAAAGTGAGCAGGGAAGGATCCGGAATCGGAATGGTGTATTTGGTCCATGTTGTATTGATTCTCATATTGGCGAGTGTTACCATGTATTTGTTTTCACCAAAATCATTTCCGAAACCAATCTCATTGATTGTTCCGGCCTGTGTAGCTTTTGCCCAAAATGTGAGTGCATCAAAATCGGATAAATCGCGGCCTCCGGCATCGGGGAAAATGGCTCCGGCATACGCTCCGGAAGCATCACCTACATTGGGTACATCTATTCGCATGGATGCAGTGCCTGCGTAACGGGTTTCTGTATCCACAGTAAACGCGTTCAGTTTTGATCCTGCAAAAGGAAAGTATTGCAGTCCGCCCACAAACCCATCAATAAATACTCCGGGGGTATTGGGATACTTGGCAAATTCAACCTCATCCGATAAGTTTCGCTGGCAGCCCACAATAAAAGCGGACATGATACCGAAGAGGATAGCGAGAGTTTTAGTATTTGTTCTCATGTTTTTCATTCTTCAAGTTTTTATTTCCCTACACTGATGCGCACATACGTTCTAAGTTCCCATTCATTGCCATTGGGGAAACCCACCGGGCTGATGATCGGAGAGGTAGCAAACTCTTCGGCCACGTTAGGCAAATACCGAGGTGAGTATTTATCCAATGAGCGCCATATCATTTGAATGCCTATGGAAGTACTCGGAAGGATAAACCAATCCGGCTTTCCTACTGTGGTTGACAGATCAGCCATGAGCTGAACCGGGAACGTGAGGTTAAAATCGCGGTGGTAGTCAAACGGACCCCAATCATTGAATTTAATGTGCGAGGAGAGTTTTACTTTTTTATAGATCACTCTGAAATCAGCTCCAAAGCGGTCGATGGCTCTGGCGCTTGGTCCATTGGCTTGTGCGTTTCCACCGTACAAGTTGGCAATGACTCCGAATTGCGGACTGATTTTTGAAACGATGCGGGTGTTTACTTCCCACAAATCCAATGCGGGTGGTGCACCAATGGCTGCCGTAGGTACACGTCCCGTTCCAGGGAAGATTACTGCGGCATCTTGGGACGTAGGTAAGTGACGATAAACGAAGCCAATGCTGGCAGCAAGTCTTGCATCTTCCGAGCGATCATTGTCCCATTCATACATCCATGTTCCGGGCGTAGGGTCAAACGTTAACAACAACTCACCGGCTACTGTCTCGCGGTTAGAGCGTACTACAAAAGGATCCACTAATATATTGCGTAGACGTGCGGGGCCACCGGCATTTCCAGGCATCGGATCTACCAATGGTTTCTGCCACATAAAGTTCGGTGCGATCTGCCACTTGCCAATGGTATAAGTGAAACCCGTTAACACATTGTTTTTGTTTCCGCTACCGCTGTCTTTTAATCGCCAGCCGGTAAAGGTGGTCGTGTTGTCGCCACCACCATTCGCCACCAAACCTTGGGCGGCTGCTTGCGCATACCAATTAACCCGGCCTGATGCGTATGTTAATTTTATCTTTCCACCCCAGGTGTCTGTGTTTCTGATTTTATCCACATACGTCTGGTAGTTTCCTTCTTGTCCACGTGCTACCTGAAATTCGCGGCCCACCAATGGTTGACCACCCCAGATACCACCCAATTCTATTTTTAATTTGTCGAATAGTTTTCTGGAAACTTGTAAGGTTAAACGTCTGGTGCGTGGCTGTGGCACGGCTAATGAACTGACCGCTGCTCCCGGATCATCCAAATCTTCGTGCATGATTCCGGTGACATTGATTTTACCTACATTCCGGCTATACTTAACAAGGATGGCGGGATTGGCTCCCCACCACAATTCACGTCCGTAAGCAATCTTAATTCCATCCAGTGATTTCTTGCCGCTGATCTCAAGTCCCTGCGGAGCTAATCCATTATAAATATCAATGTTGGGTCCATAGTTTGCTTCCGGATACAACCCGAAGAAATCGCCTTCATAACCCCAGTGATAGTGACCGGTACGGTAGAATCCGTTCAAGTCAAAAAGTTTATGATTCCAGGTATAATCGGCACGGTATACTTGCACACGATCCAGTGTGGTAGTTACTGTCCCATTAGGCGTTACCAACACTTGTGGACGCCCGCGGTTTTCGTAAAAGATTTCGTTGATCGGATTGAGGGCCACATTGCCCAGCACGTTGAATGAAACATTCGCTCTCACGTTAGGAGCGGGATTCGCTTCGATTCCAACGAAATACGATTCCATGTGATCAAAGCCGAGTTTGTTCGGGAAGGTGGTTTGAGCAGGGTTGGCTTTATTAGGTGTGGTAATCAATTTGCCACCGGTAACAATAGTGGATAGTTCTGCCCTCAATTCACTGATCCGAACCTTTGAATTCTGTTCGCCTATCAATGCTGCTTTATCACCACGAGCCTTAATAACCGCATCCATTAACTGGATATTGCTAAAGTGATTATCTACTCCGGCCTGATTTACGCCTTCGCGATAAGGGTTTAACGTGTGCACTTCTTTCAATGCATAATAGGCCGCCCGTGGATATAAGGTGTAGAGGCCGCGTGGGTTGGTGGGTCCTTTCGCACAGATACCAAACCACTCTTCATTCATGTTGTTTTCACCTTTGCGGAAATCGCGGAGATAGCCACCATTCGACCATGAAGCATTGTCGTCATGGATGTCCAGATTTTTCGTTTGACCGAATTTCCACCAGCCATCGCTGAATTGAAAGGTGAAGCCACCTAACGAGTTATTTGCTTTGCCCAGACCTGCTGCATTGGCATAAATCTCTTTCCAGTTGGCTACCATATAAAATGCTTGCGATTCCTGATCTTCAGCATTGTCTTGCACATTGAATGCATCCGCGCCAAATTCGGTGAATAGGATAGGCTTGTTCAACTCGTCCTTTACACGCTGAAAGGCATCTCCAAAAGAAGCGCCCCTGTACATGTTCGTTCCAAATATGTCGATGTCTTTACATTCATCTTTGATGATCTCTAAGAACAAAAGATCTCCATTACACATTGCTACCGGGTGGCCTGAATCTTTTGCTTTCATCGCCAGCGTAGCCTCATTGAACAGTTTGTACATGGCAGTAGCGCGGGCGGTGGATTTCCGGTCTTTGATTGGAATATCCTCTGTTTCAGCACCTTCCCAGAAAAGGCCATAGTTATTTTCATTACCTAATAGATAAAGGAGTAGACCGGGTGTGTCTTTATAGTCGTTCACCATCTGAGTAACCTCAGCCAGTAACAGCTTACGAACTCGTGGGTCGCCATACTCCGTATTGGGAGCCCACGCCCCATCGATGGTAAGGCCATAGCGACCAAAGGAATGGTTGAGCATTGTGTAGATGCCGTAGTTCTCGTAGATGTATTTGATCCATCGGGCAGGCACACCAGTGTACTGGCGGATCGTATTGATGCCCATGTTTCTTAATAATGACATCTCAGAGTCCAATGCGGCCTGAATAATGTCGTCCGGCTGATTCCATAAACTATAAGAGAAGTTGGTACCAATTGGAAAGTAATCCCAATTCATCCCGTTGACCATCAGCTCCTTACCATTTACATTCAGCTTCATCCCACCTGCATCCTGCCTCACCATCACCTGACTGGGCTGACCCAGCGCAGAGATCGAAAACAGGAGAAGGGCTACCATGTAGATATTCTTCATATTCGGTTTTTTAGGTTAAACAACATATTCAATCGATTGTCTTGATAGTTTATCGAAATCGGTTGAAATTTCGGTACATATTCACGCAAGTCGAAAAAAAGGACTACATCAATTCCTTTCAAGCACTACTACAAAACCTGCCGTGCATCGGTTTGAATTGCTTAAAATGAATACATTTGGTACACAACCCCGCTCAAAAGGTGCATTTATGAACAAATTTCAAAGAGGTGTAGCCAGCGCTTTAGTTATTGGAGTAATAGTGAATAGCTGGAGTCAGATTTTTGCCCAGACGGGGAAATATCCCATTAAAAACTTTGCCCCATCAGATTATGGTGCCGGGATTCAGAATATTGACTTCGCTCAGAATAGAGATTTAAGCCTATTTGTAGCTAACAACCTGGGGGTTTTGTCATTTAATGGCACTACCTGGGGAAAACACGCGCTGAATACGGGCAAAAAGCAGCGATCACTCGCCTTTGATGATACCTCCGACCGATTATATGTGGGCTCGCAGGGTGAATTTGGCTATTTTGAAGCCAATTGGCGTTATGTATCGTTGCTTGAAAAAATCCCTGAGCGCTTTCGCGATTTTGATGAGGTTTGGGATGTTTTGCTCCACGACTCCAAGGTCTATTTCTGCACGTTTCAGGGCATCTATATATACAACGGAAGCTCAGTAGAAGTAGTCAGGCGACCCGGGGGCTTCAACCGCTCTTTTCTGGCCGGAAACCGTTTTTTCACCCAATCACCGACCGGGCTTCTTTTTGAATTGGATGGTACCCAATTGAATTCAATCCCACAAAATGAACACACCAATCAGGTAGTGGCCGGTGTGGTGCGTAATGAATCCGGATATATGGTGTTTTATAATTCTGGTCATATTGAGTTTTTGAATTCATTGGGCACGAAAGAACAGTACACCGAGTTGGTGAACGTGCTGGCTGGCAAATATGTAAACCATGTCATTCAAATCTCTGACGGGCGATTGGTTATTTCCACACAGTTGGCAGGGCTTTTCATTTACGATCAACTGACCCGGCAAATCGAAAATGTCTCGATAGCAGGCGGTTTGATCTCTAATGCGTGCTTGCGAGTTTTTCAAGATCATACCGGAAATCTATGGGTGGGCATGCAAAATGGAATTGCTCTCATCGATATTAAGTCGCCCTTGCGGCTGATCAATCAGAACATTGATCTGCAGGGCAGTGGGTACGAAGCGTATGAAGCAGACGAGGGTACCTATTACACCACGAGCAACGGGATTTATTTTCTCGCAAAAGGAAAAGCAAAGAGTGAATTTTTGATCGGAACAGAAGGCCCTGCGTATGGTATGCAATGGATCAACGAAAAACTATACGCTGGGCATCATACCGGTTTGTTTTTATTGAAAGAGGGTAAAGCATTCAGACGTGCTTATTGTGAAGGGTTATGGCAGATCAAACAATTGCGATCTAATCCTGCCTATGCCGTTGCCGGAACATATACTGGATTGCACCTTTTTCAGTTGGATGACCTTGGGGAGTTGCGCGATGCGCAGAAGATTTCAGGATTCAATGAATCAAGTCGTTTTTTTGAAGAAGACCGCAAGGGCCGAATATGGGTGGGGCAATACTATAAAGGCTTGTACCTTGTAACACTCAGCGATTCATTGAGGGATGCCACCGTCACGAAAGTTTCAGACCTGTATGCCCTGCCGATCCAAAAATACATTTTCCTAAGCCGCATCGATGACCAATTGTATATCTGTTCGGCCAAAGGAATATTTAAGTTAGACCAATCGACTGACAAAATTATTGAAGAAGAGGTCTTCTCGAAAGTAGTTGGTAAGAACTGGGTGTATCAACTGGTACAAGACCGCCAAAAAAATGTTCATGTGTATTCCGAAAACCTCGTAGGACTTTTTAAAAAGGTAAGTACTGAAAACTATGTTTATGTTCCTTCATCCTTATTTCAACTGCGTCAGTCTTTTAATAATGACTTGCTGAATGTTTCGCGTAATGTGCGGGACGGTGTTTTGTTCAATGCGAATGAAGGATTCATTCAATATACTCCCGATTTGGAAGAAGCGGTTCCCACTACGAATCAGCCATTGCTCAACCGGGTGGTCAATGTGGGTGAAGATAGTGTACTGTATGCCCGAATGCCGTTTCAGGTGCGTCCGGAAAAAACAGATCCTATCCGCATTACCGAGGGAACACGCGTGCTGCAATTCATTGTGGAGTCGTTCAAATTTAAAGACGTAAGCAATCAGCAATTCCGCTATTACTTGAGTGGCTTTGATGAAGGCTACAGTGATTGGACTACAGCGAGTATTAAAGAATACACCAACCTTAAAGTTGGTAACTATCAATTTCAAGTTCAAACCTTTAATTCGCGAGGAGAAATTGTAACCAGTCAGCCGCTGCTCGTAGAAGTATCTCCTTCATTTTACAAGAGCCCGCTGGCTCGCGTCATTTATTTTGTATTGGCTCTTTTGGTTCTCTATTATATCTATCGGTTTCAACGGCAATACTACCGCGCGAAGCAGGCAAGGATGGAACAAGCCAAACAAAAAGAGCTGGCTCAAAAACAACAGGAGCTACAGGAATTAAAAGAAGAGCAAATTAAAAGCGAGTTAAGTCATGTGAACAACCTGTTGGCCGCGTCTACCATGAACCTCGTAGTGAAGAATGAGTTCATGGAAAATATCAAGGAAGAAATTCGGCAGGCTAAGCTGACTGATAAAGTAGAAGACAAACAACGTGCGTTGGAGAAAATCATTAAAGAGATTGACACGACCCTGAAAGTGCAAGAAGACTGGAAACAATTTGAGCATCACTTCGATCGTGTGCATGGTGATTTCCTCAAGCGGCTTACCCAAGAGTTCACCGACCTGACTCCGGGCGAACAAAAGTTATGCGCATTTTTACGGCTCAAAATGGACACCAAAGAAATTGCTAACCTGATGGCCATCTCTTTGCGCGGAGTAGAGGTGACACGCTATCGCTTACGCAAAAAGTTTAAGCTTGAAACACACCAGAATTTATCGAAGTTTATTTTGGAGTATTGATCAACGGTAAATAGCAGATTACTTGGCCACACCATTCATCAGCGCTTCGCTCATCAGCGATGGCGGCATGTTTCCGATTTTCATCAACCGATCGTGAAAGTCTTTGAGTGAAAATGCATCTCCCATTTTTTCTTTAAACTGCTCACGCATCTTCAGAATTTCCATCATGCCGGTGAAGTAACCAATAAAATAACCCGGAGAGGCGGTTGAAGAATCTACTTCCAGTTGTGCTGCCCAGCGTAAAAAGCCAACCTTCTCGGTCATTAATTGAATAGCCTCTTCATACGAAAGTTTGCCGGTATGCATGCCCACATCGTATATCACACGTGCGTTGCGCCACAGCCGCAATTGAAGTTGTCGCAAGTGGATTCGCTCATTCGGAAAAAATCCGGTTTCCTGCATGAGTTGTTCATTGTATAAACCCCAGCCTTCTGAAAAAATGGATATGCCATTCTGCCTGCGCAATTTCCTCTCGTGATTCAATTGATACAACCCTTGCACATGATGACCACCATACGTTTCGTGAGGAGCGGTGACGATGATCACACCCCAGTCATGCTCTACTAAATACTCTTGCTTCCGTTTGGCATCCCACTGTTCCTCATAGGGATTAATCATCCACTCCGAAGTATAAATGCTATCCTGATCCTTGGATTTTGCGCTGGAAAAATTTCCGTAATAGGATGTTTTTCGGAGGTATTCAGCACGGGGTACCACACGCACGCGTTCTTTCCAGGGAATAGTAATCAGATCATGCTTGCGAATATGTTCACCTGCTTTGTCTACCCACTCCTGATGCGCTTCGATCATTTTCTCCGGTGGTGGGCCTTCCGTTTTTATTTCTTGAATCAATTGCTGCCACGTTTTAGTAGGATCTATTTTCTTAGCCAACTGTTCCAGTTCGCCAACCGTTTGGTTGAACATCTTCCAGCCATATTCATACAGGCTGTCACTTGAATACGGAATCAGATATTGACCTCGTAACATTTGATTGTACGTGTCATAACCGATAGCAAAATCTCCTTTCTGTTTTTGGGGCAATTCATTTTTGATGAAATGGATAAATTTCTCCAAGGATAGTCTTGCATTTTTCGTCAGGTCGAGAATAGCAGTTTCTTCTGTACCCGTGAGTTTGGCAAATGCAGGTATTTCCTTGTCGAATAAAGTATAGCCGTTTTCTGCCATGAATAAAGCCAACTCCTGAAAGCGAGGCACGTAGGTATCCAACAACTTCATTCCATTCTCCAATTGATTTGGTGTGATAGCGAGCCGCTTCTTGATCTGTTCTATTTTTCCTACAGCGTCACCCGGTTGATTGATAACATCCGAAATACCGGTAAAGGTCATAAACAATCGCGGGTCGCGTTTCCACGCCTGCATTTTTTCTTGCTCAAGTTCACGTCCTACTAAAATACTTTGCGCAAATTTCCAGTCGATCAGATCATCGCCTTTTAGTTCAGTAGTATCGATCGCACGCAGGGTAGTGAGTTGCTCTTTTGTTTTTGTCAGCGCTGCATCGAATGAAGATTTACTTAAATCATCATCGGGCTTCTTGCGACCGCGACCGGGAGAACTTGAAAAAGTATCTAAGAATTGCGTCAACTGATCTGTCGGAGTGACTGTTTTCTTTTCGTTGGGGGATTGACAGGCAAAGATACAGAAGGAGAGGAGTAGGTACTTTTTCATGTGAACGATTTAGGTTGATTGAAAATAATGAAATACCATAATGAATACAAGTGATTTGATTTGAGCGAATGGTGAATTAGTTAGTCTAAAATGGATCAAGACAATAAGGTTCTTTGACTTGCCTGTAATCCATATCTTTACTTTAAATCCTAAGATTATGAAAACATCCTACTGCCAGTGCATTTGTATAATCTTTGTATTTAGCCTAGTGGCTTGTTCACCAAAGACGTTCCGACATGACATGAGCAATACCCTTACTCCATGGTCATATGAGCCGAAAAATCAACCGGGCGATCGGTTTTCCTTTGCCGTGATTGGTGATTTGAATAGTGGAGAGCGTGCAGGTGTGCTAGAAGTAGCCGTAGAACAAATTAATTTATTACGCCCTGAATTCATTTTGAGTATTGGCGACTTGGTAGAAGGAGGGACGGAAGATACGGTCCGGCTGAAAAAAGAGTATGACCATTTTGATGAACGGATGAGCAAAGCACAAGCACCCATCTTTCATTTGGGTGGAAATCATGATCTCACTAATCCTGTGATGCGTAAATTCTGGGAGAAGCGCTACGGCAAGCGTTACTATCACTTCATTTTCAAAAATGTTTTGTTCCTGGTTTTGGACTCAGAGGATTACCCCGAAGAGCGCATGTGGAAAATCTATCGAGAGCGCAAACGAGCGATTCAATTACTCGATAGCGGGAAAATAGAATTAGCTCAACTTACGGAATATTATCGAATGCCCGAACGCGTAACCGGAGAAATCAGCGAAGCACAATCTGCTTATTTTGAAAGAGTCATTGTCGCGCATCCAGAAGTGCGTTGGACACTTGTATTGATGCATAAACCGGTTTGGCAACGAACTGGTAAGGGAAGCATGGAGCGGATTGAAGCAGCATTAGGCAATCGCAAGTTTACTGTATTGAATGGTCATCAACATAAATACTCTTATACCGAGAGAAATCAGCACGATTACATTATGATGGGCACCACAGGGGGAGGGCAAGACCCCACAAGTGACCGCGCGTTTGATCACATTTTATTTGCTACGATAACCGACCAGGAGCCGGCAATTGCTAATCTGAAATTGGGTGGAATCTTGAACAAACAAGGGCGCGTTCCATTGGATGGTGAGAAATTTTGTTTTCAGGCTTCGGAGTGTGGTCAAAAGAAATAATAAAATTCAGATGTATTGATGCTCAATTTGCTAATCCCAACCCAATCCAATCTTACCGGTAGCTAGACTGTTAATTAACATAATATAAATTATATAACGTTATAGGGAATTTCTGAGGGATTGTTGTAGTTGGCTTTATAGTGGTAATAAAGCACTGTATGTGAGCTATATAAAGCATTTGGCGGATAGGAAATTGAATAACAGAATAAACCTATTCAGAACGAATTGGGCAAGAAAAAACCTCTGCAGTCTGACCGCAGAGGTTTTTATAATGGATGTGGTAACATCACGCTTTGGATTTAGTGAAACGAATTTTTTTAATCTCCGAGTACTCATTGCTCTTCGGACCAAAAACAGTACGCACGTAGTGCTTCGCTGCCATGCCGGATTCTACCAGACTGCCTTCACGACCATATAGCAAATCATTGCGTTTATTGCGAGCGCTGTTTAACTTGGCAGTAGCATCGTTTACCTGACCGTTAAGAGCGACCAACGTAGACGACAAGCTCCACAGGTTGTCTACCGTGAATTCTATTTCGTTGACATGGTAGCGAGGCTCGGCTGAAACGGTTGTTACCAATTTGGCAAAATGGTCGGCCATTGTTACATAGTCTAGGCCTCGCGCACGTCTTTTCTTGTTCTGCGTTTCGACCGTAGATGGTGGATCATTCGATGGCTGGGTTTCCTTTTTCCTGCCGTAGAATGTTCGCACGATGGCCTGCGCATCTTCAATCGTGAGTTTGCCGGCACCGTTGGACTTCAACGCGCTGATAATGCGCGTACCTAATCGCTGGATGTCTTTGAACGCTTGTTCGCGCGTATTCGTGGCGTTGTCGTAATCGGTTTTTGCCGATTGGACTTCGCTCATTACCTGACGTGCGTTGTTCATTAAGGCCGACATCACGTGAGCCTGGAGGTGAGGGTTTCCGGGTTTAAATTTTCCTCCATACCCGGTGCAGATGCCCGTGAGCTTCCCAAAAGCTTCTACATTTTTGATGTGTGACATAAAGTAGTACGTTATTGTGTACTTGTGAATAAATACGCGCATGTTCCACAGAAGGGTTGTCTGTTTTTTATCTTTTTTGAAACTATATTTTTTCTTGCATAGGTAACCACCAACACGCTGGCACGTTGGTACGCATTTTTTGGCCGTATTTTAGTTCGGATCTACTAATTTATTTTCATGGCTACCATCCGAATGGAAAGCTGCACTACAATTGGCTGGTCCTCTCTCCTGCCCTATACAAAATCGGGTTTGATGCGATCTGGCACATGCAGGACACGATCTTGCAGTGGATGGATGTGATGTTGTACGTTGACTGTACAATCTTGCCATTAACCGGTGTGATATTGTAAGTGTACGGCACAATCTGGCATTTAACGCATGCGATCTGGCATACGCATTATACGCACTTGCATTTGACGTACGCGATCTGGTACATGCACAGCACGCTCCTTGCTCCTGACTGATTCGATCTTTTATGCGTACGGTATACTCTTGCCATTGAACGATACGATTTTGCACCTGCATAATAGGTTATTGCATCTGAGCGGCCTTACAGCCTGGGCAACCTTAGCATTCTGCACCAAATAAAGAGTAAGTTCGCAAATGAAGGAAGCGTGTTATTGACAACTGTCAAATACACACTTCCCTATCTTTTTAACAGATTAGGTTATTTCTACTGAATAAAGGTAAACACGTGGAGACCATTAATGGATTCCGTTCGGCCTGAGCTAAATGTATTTTTATTCCAGGTAAATTTAAGTTTCAAAGTAGATTGACTGGCTTCTGCTATTTCAATTTCCAAACCGTCTTCTTTTCTAATAATGGATTTTGCGTTGCCATCCTTAAACGTCCACGTGCCAGTGGCCGGCCAGACAGGCAAACCGTTGGTGGCTGTATAACCTGTGTTTGTAAACGTAATATTCAATCCACCATAGATTGCCGTTTTATCTACGCCATCTACCGTGGCTATGGAAAGTTTCCACGGATGTGCAATCAGCTTGTTGGTCATCACTTCGCTGGCCGAGGGTTCGTTACTACTGCAATTGGTAAGCGTAATCAACGCACCTATCGCGCATACTATACTTATGTATTGAAATATCTTTTTCATGTGTTTCTGAATTATTTTTTTAAGATCAAATAGAAGTTCGCATGACTCTCAACCCGATTAATGCAGGTATTTGCAAATTGTTGGGTAGCCTAGTTTATGCTCATTTCATGTCTGTTAATTTTATCTTAGTTTAATAAATGAACGTACCATTCTTCGGTTGCCTTGTTGAGCAAGTACGAGATATTGACCCGTGTGGTAGCCGCTTACTTTAACTCGGATTACCTCCTCTCCTAATGCTGATGATTGGCTCAATGTTCTTCCCATCACATCCATGATGGCCACATTTACGAGCTTATCCACATCAAAACCGTTTAAGTTTATCACTAATTCATCAGCAACTGGATTTGGATAAAGTGTTAGCATATTTTCACTTGGCAATTCCAAGCCTGTAATCACGTAGTTCACGAGTGTACTGAAGGGGCTTAAACAACCGCTGTTGTTCACTTGTACTTTATAGGCACCGGCATCCGTAATGGTATATGTAGCATTGGTTGCCCCAGTAATAGCAACATCGTTTTTATACCATTGGTTGCCTGTGGTGGCGCTGCTGGTGAGCACGGGGGCTTCTATGTTTGCATTGTTTTGTGTGATGGTAGGTTGTGTGGGTGTGGGTACAATAATGGCCTGCACTTGTACCCTTGCCGGTGTGATGCACCCATTTAACGTGGCTTGTGCAAAGTAGGGTGTGGTAACAGATATGACTGGAGTAGTGTAGTTCACACCCGTACCCAGTGAACTTCCACCTGTTGAAGTGGCAAACCAAGATACAACGCCCGTGCTCGCAGCTTCGAATGACACCGTGCCGGCATCGCAACGGCTCACATCAGATACATTTAAACTGGGATAAGGCTTTATCGTTGCTATTACTGCCGTGCGCGGAGTGCTTGCACATCCATTTTGCAGCGCTTCTATATAATAAGTTTTAGTGGCATTGATGGTAGGTGTAGTGAAACTGTTTGAACTACTGAGTGAAGTCCCACCCGTTTGTACATCATACCAACGGGGTTGTGAGCCACTACTCGTGGTAGCACTTAGGTTAACTGTTCCTTCATTGCAGATTTCACCACCTGCGCTTGACGTAACAGTTGGCACGGTGCGCACCTCTGCAACAAGCGCTTGACGGGACGCAGAAACACATCCATTGAAGTTTGCTTCTGCATAATAAGTGATGGTGTTGCTAATGGAAGGTGTTGTGAACGTATTGCCGGTTGCCAGACTTGAACCGCCTGTGTTGGCCGCAAACCAAGTAACGGTTGAACCGGACGGAAATGAGCTGGTCGAAATGTCAAGGCTACCAGGGCCGCATCGGAATGCGCCAAGCCCTACACCCAACGTAGGAATAGTATTGACAGTTGCCACTATCGATGTTCTGGAGGTGCTTAAGCAACCGTTGTTGTTAGCTTCCACAAAGTATGTTGTTGTAGTAGAAATAGATGGTGTATTAAATGAACTGCCCGTTGCTAGAGAACTGCCCCCGGTGGCAGAAGCAAACCATTGAATAGTACCTATGCTGGTTGTGGCCGAGAGCGAAACACTTCCTGTTCCACACCGAGAACCTGGTGTATTTGTAGTTATTGATGGAATTGCATTAACTGTAGCAACAACTGAAGTCCGAGGCGAAGAGCATCCATTAATATCATAAGCAGCCACTGAGTATGTAGTTGTAGCCGTGAGTACGGGCGTTGTTAGAATTGAACCCGTGATTAGATATTGCCCATTGGTTGGCGCATTGTACCAACGTAAATTGCCTGCGGAACTCGATGCAGATAAATTGATCGCCCCAGTACCGCATAATGTGCCCGGTGTGGTTGATGTTACATTAGCTGTATAAGCGTTGCAGAGCTTCATCACAGTTCCTTTCGATCCTGTAGTGGATGCATCGCGAAAACCAATAAAGGGTTCGTTGCTTGAGTTAAACGCTAATGTCGGATAATATACTCCTGCCCCCGACAATCCTGTGCTCCCTACGCCAACCCAACTGGTGCCGTTAAATTTCATTACGGTTGCCTTGTTGGCACCATTAGCACTGACTGCATCTTGGTATGCTAAATGCAGCACTCCCGAATTATCAAACCGTAGAAATGGATGATCGGCAGCTCCTGCGCTGAAATCAGCTTGGCCAACAGTTACCCAAGCGGTGCCGTTGTATTTCAATACGTTGGCTTTATTATTTGTAGCATTAGCGCTAAAAACGTGGGGTGCTCCAGTAGCATCAATGGCTAAATGAGTAAGCGCTGTAGTACTTAAGTTACCGAAGCCAGTAGGGCCAACCGCTACCCAATTGGTGCCGTCAAAACGCAAGACTGAAAACGTGGATCCATTGTAACCTTCTTTAATGGTTATATACGGAGTTCCGGAGGATGAAATAGCCAGTCTAGCTGAACTGGTGGTTGCCGAGAAATTAGCAGGTCCTACCAATACCCAAGCAGTTCCATTAAATCGATAAACAGAAGCTCTGGTCGTTCCGGTATCGAAGTAGATTGCTATATAGGGTTCATTGTTTACAGGATTTATGACAAGCGATTGCACTTGCGGGCTACCCCCTGAAACTACACTTCCACCCCCTATTGTAGACCAAGTGGTTCCATCATATTTTTTAACTACAGCTGCCAAAAACCGATCAAAGTAAGCGAGATATAAATTGCCCGAAGCATCAAAGGCAATATGAGCATTGTTACAATTAATTCCGGTAGATGGATCTGGCAGGGCCAACCATGAAGCAGAAACATTACGCATGATTTGTACGCTACCTGTGCTGCTCAAATAGGACATATATGCGGTATTGTTATACATGGCCATTCTATTTGCGTACGGTATAAGCGTTGAAGTTTGGTTCGTTGGCGTAAATCCGGGGTCACCCACATCGCTCCATTGTTGTGCTTGTATCGATAGGCTTAATGCCAAGGCCATCGCAAGCGTAATTATTCTCGTCAAGTTTTTCATAGGCAAGTGTTTTTTTGCCTAAAGAAAATTGATTTTGAGACGCCAGACTTTCACTTTTCATAAGTGATTGGGCCTCTTCTCACAAGTGCTGGTGCTGTATTTGTATTTCGATGTAAGACTAGCGTTTTTCCAAATATTCTATTACCCAATCGCGTTTGCGTTGTGAAACCGGAATGGTATGACCACTGGTGAGTACCAGATTTTCTGTTTTGCGGTCGTACAGTTTTATATACGCTGGATTGACCAAATGCGAATGATGTGTTCGTATAAATCCGTATGGACTGAACAACTCTTCATGTACGTGTAGGTTTTTGCTTACCAGTATGGGGTCAGAATTCTGAATAAAAACTTGCGTGTAAGAACCTTCAGCTAAGCAGTATTGAATATCACCCAATTTCAAAAAGTAGGTAGTGTGCATATCGCGAAGAACGATCTGCTTATCAAGTGATGGCTTGCTACTTATTTGCTCCATCAGCACCTCGAGTTGGCGATGTAAATTGCGTTGTGAGATTTGTTGTGACGCCTTGTTTAAACTGGCGGCTAACTCAATCGGGTCTATGGGCTTCATTAAATAATCCAGCGCGCTGAACTTGATAGCCTGTAATGCATACTGGTTAAATGCCGTTGTAAATATTAATTGAAAAGTTGGTGCATTTACCTGTTTAAGCAAATCGAAGCCGGTGCCATCATCCATCTCCACATCTAAAAAAACGACTTCCGGATTAAATTCAGCGATTTTAACTAGCCCCGATTGCACACCATTTGCCTCTTCAATGATTGAGTCGGTCAAAATCTTCTCAATGAACGAACGCAGTCCGATCCTGATTTTATCTTCGTTATCAACCAAAAGAATACGCATCGGCTTAAAGATAAGGAAGAGTCTAATTAAACCTGATTAAAGTTTTCATAAGTGATGCAACTAATTTTCATAACTGATGAAGAAATTTTTATACGTACATCAACGGCAAGTAAACATCCGCCCTCACTCCCACCGGTTTTTCTTGGATGATAAACCGGGCTTTCGATTGGTGTCTCAAATTTAGAAGATATAATCTGTCTTGAATGATTTGTGTAGCCCGCGAGATATGAGTTTTATTTTCAGTTGCTGAGTTAAACCCCTTACCATTGTCTTCAATAATCGCGTGTAGCTCATTGTTTTCCATCTCGAAGTGAATAGAAAGCTCTCCACTCTTCATTCCCGCAAAACCATGCTCAATACTGTTCTCAACAAAAGGCTGGAGCAACATACTGGGCAACGACTGTTCATGGATTATAATTGAATCAGAAGCTGTAATGGTATATTTAAAAGGTTCCATGAATCGCATTTGCTGAATGGCGAGGTATTGATTCAGAAAATCCATCTCGGCCTCAATCGTAATCATGTCATGGTAAGTGCTTTCTAATGTTTTGCGCATCACTTTACTGAATTGTGCAAAGCTGCTGGCAACTTTCAATCCATCGCTTTCGCGCGATGCATGTTCTTGTAAGGATGCCAGCGCATTAAAGAAAAAATGTGGGTTCATTCGTGCACGGTTCAACCGTTGCTCTGTTTCCAAAATAGTTTGGCGTTGCTTTAAATTCTTTTGACGAAGCAGCACCCCAATGACAATGGCAATCATAATAGCTGATATCGTCAGCAGCAAATAGATTATTTGTTGTTGGGATAGCTCTTTGATTTTCTGTTCATTCTTCTCTTGGTTGTACTTCTTTTCTAATTCGATAAAGGCCGCAGACTTTTCTACGTTGGTCAAACTATCTGCGATATGATCTGCCTTTTCATAAGCAAGTAAAGCTGCCTCATGATCTCCAGCTTCGCGATGAATTCTGGAGAGCAAGACGTAGGCATCTGCAACGAAAGCTATATCACCTAGTTTTTGGTAAACTGCGATAGATGAATCTGAACACACCTTAGCCGCGTTATAATTTTTATCCTGTAGATATAAGTCCGCCAAATCAAAATAATTAACAGCCTTATTTAACCAATCATCCGCATCTAAGTATAAATTCGAGCTATCCAGATAGGCGATAGCAAGTTTGAAGTTTTTTCGTTCATAAGCTGCACCTTGCATATTTGAATAGGCTTTGGCCAGCTCTTGCTTACTGCCAAGTTGTTTGGAAAGATTCAAATGTTCGTTGGCTAGGATTTCAAACGAGTCAAGACTCTGTTGATACCCAAAATCTTGGTAATGCCATAAGTAGCGTTTGGATAACTTGTACACCACATCGGCTTTTTGTTCGGGAACTTTTATTTTTTGGATTAAAGGAACTGCCGCCCGTGCATAGGTTATACCCTTATCTGCCTGGCCCATCTGATTGAACAGTTGCGCAATCATGGTGTTCACATTGGCTTGTTCATAGGCATCGCCCAATTGTTCTGCCGCTTTTGAAAGTTTCAAACAATAGGCTAGCGATTTTGAAAAATTAGCTTTGCGATAGTATAATTCCGCCCATTTTTTATATAAAAAAATCTTAGAAGCCTCATTGCATGATTGTTGAAGATATCTTTTCTCCGCTTCCACGAAGTGAACCTCAACAGAATCTAGGTTGTTGTCATTCAGATATTTTACTCCGAGCCACTCAAAATATTTTGCCGTACAGATTTGACTAGATGAACTTTTTAAACCTGCATAGATAGGATCCATGTGTTGAACATCCTTGACAGAAGCTTCTTGCAACGCAGGGCATTGGCAATTTTGAGCCATGCTATTGGATAACCCAATCCCTATCGCAAATAAGATAAGTATAGCCTTCATAAAGCAGTTAAGCCAATAACAAATTTAATGCATAGGCATCAATGAGCAAGTGGGCAATGAGAAGCTACTAGTTGTGTATATTGCCTCGCACTAAAAATTACCACCTCCTACTTGAACGAATTCCTGTCCCTCTTGCTATCCTGCTTCAATACCCGCGGCCCTTCACTCTCTAACACTGGCAATAAGTAGGTTCAACATCCGCACTCCAACAGGATTGTGGTTTGTGAACTCTGAAAAATATTCGAATTGTAGTTAATCTAAACTCATTTCTTATAAATTTCCAGTTTATTATCAATACCCCATTTATCGGGTATTGACTTAATCAAAAAAATTACAAGTACCCTATTTTGAAAAAAGTTATCCACATTTTGATCGTAGATGATCATACGATCTTCCGAAAGTCGCTTGTAAGGTTACTCTCTATTTTTATACAAAAGATTCATTTTTATGAAGCTGCCAATGGTGTGGAGGCGTTGGAGGTACTGCAACATCAACGGATTGATCTGGCATTGGTTGATATCCAGATGCCAAAGATGAATGGAATCGATTTTCTACGTCACGCCAAAGAGAGCTATCCCACCACACGTGTTATCATTTTAACGCAATTTGATGAACCTTCTTTAATCGTACACTTAATTAAATTAGGTGCAGACGGGTTTCTTCTGAAAGAATGCGATCCGGAAGAATTAGTTCTTGCGATCCGGCAGGTTCTGAACGAAGGTCAATATTATAATAAACTGGTGGCGGATACGCTCGACTATTCACTCAGCAAAGGCTCCAAATCACTGGCTAACCTCAACATCACCCCACGCGAATATCAACTGGCCGAGTTGTTAAAGGATGGATTGAGCAGCAAAGAGATAGCCGCTTCGCTAGGACTCTCTCTTGCCACCGTGGAATCGTATCGAAAATCGTTAATGGAAAAAACGAACAGCACCAATCTCGCAGAGCTTCTCAAAATACTTTACAACACAGGTATTATGGGAAAGTAGGCTTACCCTACTCAAACCCTCTAATGGCCAAATAAAGCCGCCTCAACTTATAGACAACACCAATCACGTGATAAAAATAATCAATTTGATTTATTGTTAAATCAGATGTAATGTTGAACTTCATTTTGTTAAACAGAAACGAATTCAGAATCACTCTAAATAACTTACCTATGGAAAAACACACATCCGGCACGGCCGCTTACCAAATGAACGGTGAAGGCAAATGCCCCTTTCATGGCGGAGCCGTGAAACAAGCAGCAGGTTCTGGCACCAGCAATCGCGACTGGTGGCCTAATCAATTGAAACTGAACATCCTTCGTCAAAACTCGTCTCTGTCCAATCCCATGGAGGAGTCGTTTGATTATGCAGAAGCATTTAAATCGCTGGACTTAGCAGCGGTAAAAAAAGATATTTTCGAACTGATGACCACCTCGCAAAGCTGGTGGCCTGCGGACTACGGTCATTATGGTCCTTTCTTTATTCGTATGGCATGGCACAGCGCGGGTACGTATCGTATTGCCGATGGACGTGGGGGTGCGGGTAGCGGAACGCAACGCTTCGCTCCGCTTAACAGCTGGCCCGACAATGCCAACCTGGATAAGGCTCGTCTCTTGTTATGGCCTATCAAAAAGAAGTATGGCAAAAAGTTATCATGGGCTGATTTGATGATTTTGGCCGGTAACTGTGCGTTGGAATCTATGGGCTTTAAAACTTTTGGCTTTGGCGGTGGACGTGAAGATGTGTGGGAACCAGAGCAAGACATTTACTGGGGTTCTGAAACAGAATGGTTGGGCGATAAGCGCTATACCGGTGATCGTGAATTAGAGAATCCGCTTGGTGCTGTGCAGATGGGTTTGATCTATGTCAACCCGGAAGGCCCTAACGGAAAACCAGATCCAATGGCTGCTGCCCGCGACATTCGCGAAACATTCGGCCGGATGGCGATGAATGACGAAGAGACCGTAGCATTGATTGCCGGTGGTCACACTTTCGGTAAAACACACGGTGCTGCAGACCCAAGTAAATATGTGGGTCGCGAGCCTGCGGCTGCCAGCATTGAGGAGCAAAGCTTAGGATGGAAAAATACATTTGGCAGCGGCCATGGTGTGAATACCATCACTAGCGGTCTGGAAGGTGCGTGGACGACCACTCCTACTAAATGGAGCAATAACTATTTTGAAAATTTATTTGGCTATGAGTGGGAATTGACCAAGAGCCCGGCCGGAGCACAACAGTGGAAACCAAAAAATAATGGAGGTGCCGGCACCGTTCCCGATGCACACGATACTTCGCGCAAACATGCTCCGATGATGCTAACCACTGACTTAGCATTGCGTGTAGATCCTGCGTACGAAAAAATCTCTCGTCACTTCTTCGAAAACCCACAGGCATTTGCAGATGCATTTGCTCGCGCGTGGTTCAAGTTAACGCACCGCGACATGGGTCCGATTGCTCGTTACCTTGGCCCGGAAGTACCGAAAGAAGAACTGATTTGGCAAGATCCTATTCCGGCAGCGAAACTTCCTTTGATTGACGCGAAGGACATCGCCACATTGAAAAGCAAAATTCTAGCTTCTGGATTATCGATTTCACAACTCGTATCAACTGCATGGGCTTCGGCTTCTACCTTCCGCGGATCAGACAAGCGCGGGGGTGCCAATGGTGCTCGCGTGCGTTTAGCTCCACAGAAAGATTGGGAAGTAAACAACCCTGCTCAATTGGCAACTGTTTTAAAAGCATTGGAATCTATTCAAACAGAATTTAATCATGGTGGCAAGCACGTTTCGATGGCCGACTTGATTGTATTGGCGGGTGTTGCAGCTGTTGAAAAAGCAGCGAAGAACGCAGGTCATGATATTCAAGTGCCATTCACACCGGGTCGTGCGGATGCCAGTCAGGCGCAAACCGATGTAGAATCATTTGCGGTATTGGAACCTGCAGCAGATGCTTTCCGCAACTATGCCAAAACGAAGCACAAGGCATTGGCTGAAGAAATGCTAATTGACAAAGCACAGCTGATGACGTTGACAGCCCCTGAAATGACTGTGTTGATCGGTGGTATGCGCGTACTCAACACTAACTTCGATCAATCGAAGCACGGTGTGTTTACTGATCGCGTGGAAACATTGACCAACGATTTCTTTGTCAACCTTTTAGATTTTGGAACGACATGGAATGCGACCAGCGATGCACAAACTACCTTTGAAGGTCGTGATCGTGCTACCGGCAAAGTAAAGTGGACGGCTACACGTGCGGATTTAATCTTCGGTTCTAATTCTGAATTAAGAGCTATTGCCGAAGTGTACGGCTGCGAAGATTCACAAGCGAAGTTTGTGAAAGACTTTGTAGCAGCTTGGAACAAAGTAATGAACCTCGATCGCTTCGATTTGAAGAAGTAGTAGTTAGATTAGACTTAAATAAAAGGGTGACCGTGCAAACGAGTCACCTTTTTTATTGAAATAAATTTAGAATTCGTTTATGGAATTTGGTGAGTGGTTGCATCCTACTGCAAACCTCGCCTATGAAGTCTATTTTTACTTTACTGTTGCTCGCATGCGTTTATTGTAATGTGCTGGCTCAAAATCGTACCGTTTCAGGAAGACTGGTGTCGCAAGAAGATGGCAGTCCGCTGCCCGGTGTAAACATTGTCATCAAAGGAACCACCATTGGCACCGTAACGGATGCTAACGGCAATTATTCGATTGATGCTCCCATTGGCAGCACGTTGGTAATTTCATTTATTGGTTTGAAACCAAGAGAGGTATTGGTAACTGCCACCAGATTAACGAAAGCAAACCAACCAAGTGCCACCAGGAAAAAGAAAGACACACCCACGCTGCCTCCCTCCTTGTTCGTAGATTCATTAAGTAGCAACACTGAAGGCGTAGCAGTGTTAACCAATCAAAGCCCTACCTACTCCACTTCCGAAGTTCTCAATCCTCGCACCATTCGATCCATCTCTATGCGTGGAAAAAATTACCGTGTACGCCAAAATACAACTGGCTACCGCAGAGAGGGCTTTCATATAGAAGTAACCAGTGCATTTGGAATGGAAAGCGCTAATCAGTTGCCCGCCTTACAAAATCAATTTGCACAAGGAAGAAATGCGAATGGAAAACTGGTTTGGCAAGGTGCTGATCAACAAGAGCTATTTTCGTGGGGGCCGCTGACACGAACATTAGAATTTGATGGCAGCAATTATGCGTTTGATTCAAATGGAAAACTGGTGAATGCCGGAGCCGGTAATGGAAAGGCAGCTGTCACATACGATGCCACTTCGTTTCTTCAAACCGGATGGTCGCAGATGAATGAACTCAAATTTGTGTCACCTGTTCAGAATTTGGGCTTGTTCAAAATCGAATTTGACAATAGAATTCAACATGGCGTTATACCTAATTCCACTTCAGCGAGGTACAATGTATCTGCCCAGCTTACAAGACTATCACTGGCAAAAAAAGTAGATGCCGATTTTTCCGTTACCCTTCATCAATCATCCGGCAATTTAGTGCAGCGCGGGGCGAATCTTGCTTCAATCATCGGCAGCATCTATCGCACTCCTTCTACATTCGACAATGAGAATGGACTGGGTGCTGACGCACTTCACCAAAGAGCTTCTTACCTCCTACCGAATGGCTCCTTGCGCTCGCATGCTCCGGGAAGTGGTGACAATCCATTTGGGTTAGTCAACCAACTTCCGGATCGGGAAAAACTTCAGCGTCTTTCCAACTCTCTGCAGCTGCGATTCAATGTATCGCCCCGACTTAGCTTAACATTAACTGATAACGTAGACATTCAAGCCAATAACACGCGCTTTGGCACACCTTTCGGTTATTCAGCATTTCCTTCGGGCAGGCTCACCTACCGGCAAGAAAATCAAGTATCAGCCAATACCTTATTTAGCGCAAACCATTCTCTTCTCGACAACTGGCAACATCGATTGAATGTCACCCTCGCCTATCAAAATGACTATGTAGAGAGGTCGGTCACACGCAGCGATGGATTGGGTTTCGCTTCCGCAGATGCAATTACACACCCGGAAGCAGCTACTACGGTAAACCGATTTTCACAAACCATCAATCGCACAGCACACGAACTAATTGCAAAAGCCAGTTACAAGTATCAGCGGAAAATCAATGTATTATTCAGCAATCGGAATTATTTTTCGAATACAGTTGATTACACAAAGTTTACCAATCTTTTTCCGGCTGCCAGCCTAAATATTGATTTCCAGCAATTGCTTGACATCTGGCCGGTGGATGAATTATCGTTCTATGTCTCTTCCGCTCGCAGCATTCGCGAAGCCCCTTTAATATTTAGCAACTGGGCATTTGGCTCCACTAATTTATCCGTAGCCGATTATGCAAGGTTTTACGAAAGTGCTGAGCTGTTTAGTAATCACCGTACAGACCCAGACATCATGTTAAAGTCAGAGGTTGGTTTAAATCTCCAAACCTATTGGTTGAGGTCGCATGTGAGTTTCTACCAAGATCATACCGATAACTTAATTACACCGATTTATCAAAGTGGGCAAATTCAGGTGATTAATGCAGCGAATACGGTGCGATCCGGTGTAGATGCATCACTTGAATACTTTAACAATTTTAGTAATGGTAGATGGAGTATTCGATTATCGTGGTCGCGTTTTAAAAATGAGGTCGTAAAGATTCATACAACGGACAAGTGGATTGCGCTTGCCGGATTTCAATCCACGCAAACCGTGTTAGCTGCCGGTCAACCCTTGGGTGCAATTTACGGAAGCACTTTTCAGAAAAGCAACAAAGGTAAATGGATCATTGGCGCTGACGGGTTTCCAATAAAGGATGCCTCACTAAAAATGATTGGTAATCCACAACCAGATTGGATTCTTGGAATTCATTCATCCATTGACTGGAAAAGATTCAATTTGAACTTTACACTAGAGTACAAAAAAGGTGGTCAAATCTGGAATGGCACACGCAGTGTGTTAGACTATCTCGGCCGATCCGAGCAAACCGCACAGATGCGCCAGACTGCCAACTATGTATTTGATGGTGTCGATGCCAATGGCGTTGTTAATATTGTGCCAGTCGATTTCTATAATCCCGCTCAGCCGCTTTCTTCAAATCGTTGGGTGCGGTATGGTTGGGATGGTGTGAGCGAAACGTATATTGAAGATGCCACTGCATTCCGCGTAAGCGATATCAGTCTTTCGTACCTCACTGATAAGGGCTATAGGACGAATCGGAAAAGCATTCGCATTTCACTGATTGCCCGTAATCTTTTAGTGATTACACCCTACAGTGGTGTGGATCCTTCTTCTACGCTTTTTGGCAACTCTACCGGTCAGGGGCTTGATCTTTTCAATTCGCCTTCCACACGAAGTTTCCATGTACAAATCACTTTCAAAATGTAAGCCCTAAAATTGAATCACTTTCAATAGCAATCCTATGAAAAAACAAAATTACATTCTCATCTCGATGATGGCAGTCGTTCTGCTCATCTCTGGCTTTCAACAAAAAACTCCTATTGATTTCATTCTCGATTTGAAAGAGAAATTAAGAAATTACAACACACGTTTTCCGGAGGAAAAAATTTATATGCAAACTGATAAAACCATCTACAGGCCGGGCGAAGACATTTGGTTTAATGCATTCGTGCTGAATAGCAAACACCAACCCACCACAGTGAGTGATGTAGCCTATGTGGAATTTATCAACCCAAAAGGGCAGGTTGAAAAACGCTTCGATCTGCCCATCATCGAAGGCACTGCGCATGGCGATATACATTTGGAATCATCCGGGCCGGGCGGGCTTTATCTGCTTCGTGCTTACACGCAATGGCAGAAAAACTTTGGATCCGCCTATTACTTTCAAAAAGAAGTTCAGGTGCAACATGTGATTACTCCTCGCCTATTACTCAAATTAGATTTTGAGCGCGAAGCATACGGAGCCGGTGATTGGGTAAGCGCAACCCTAAATGTGAGCAATCTCACCAACCAAAAAGTAAAAGATACCGGCATTCGGTATCAGGTAAACCTGAATGGAAAAATATTTCAGGTGAATCAAACTACGTCCGATTCCGAAGGCACTGCACTGCTGCGTTTCCAACTTCCCGATTCGTTGAATACTTCGGATGGGTTGTTGCAGGTGGTGGTGCAAGCAGAGGGCAAAGAAGAATCCATCGCGCGATCTATTCCAATAGTGTTGAATAAAATCGCGTTGCAGTTCTTTCCCGAAGGCGGCACGTGGATACAAGGAGTGCCTACCACCATCGCTTTCAAAGCTGTCAATGAATATGGCAAAGGAGCGGACGTCAGTGGCGTAATCATAAACAGTCAGAAACAAGAAGTTGCTACCTTTCGAAGCTTTCACATGGGCATGGGTTCGTTTACCCTGTTAGCCAAACCGGGAGAAAAGTATTTCGCGCGCATCACGCAGCCGGTCACCAAACAAAAGGAGATTGAGTTGCCCACAGCCATCGGTGAAGGTCTTACGCTTCAACTTCAAGGTAAAACGGACTCAACTCTCCAATGGTCCATTTATGCATCCGCAGAAACAGAAGTATATCTGGTTGCCCAAGCGCATGGCAATATGGTAGAGAGCCGTACGATCAAATTAAAAAAAGGATTGAACACCGAAGAAGTGAGAACGCACTCCTATCCGACCGGAATTGTTGTATTCACTTTGTTTGATGCCCTCCGAAATGGGCAATGCGAGCGCCTGGTATTTTTGAAAGATCCACAAGAACTTTCCATTGAGTTGAAAACGGATAAACCCAAATACCTACCAGGCGAAAAGGTAAAACTATCCATCACCACACTCAACAAAGAAGGAAAACCAACAGCCGCTAAGTTGTCGCTTTCCACTGTAGATGATCAGCTTCTCTCCTATGCCGATGACAAACAAGATAATCTGTTATCGGCCATGTTCTTAACTTCCGAAATACGAGGAGAAATTCAAGAACCCTCTTTCTATTTCGATCGATCGGAACCTAAAGCTGTGCAGGCGCTCGACCACTTAATGCTCACACAAGGATGGAGAAGATTTACTTGGCAGCAGGTAACCAAAAACTTTCCCACCATCACACATGCAGCAGAAAAGAAAAAAGACATTCGAGGGACATTAGTGAAGGGAAAAGACAAAGAAGGCTTTTCAGGTGAGGTGCTTTTAATGGAACTGAATCAAAATAAACGAGTGGCCAAATTAAAGACAACGAAAGAAGGTTTATTTGTATTTAAAAATGTTGATCCTACTGCGGAGTTGTTGTTGCTCACAAAGCATCCGGGAGAAATTATTTTAGCTGAAGGAATTCAAGAACAGCGCTCGTCTAATGATAAAAGTATTTCGGTAGGAAAGCTACATGCTCCGGAAATGGAAGGAATCTATGATGAGAACACGGCAAACGAAACGGATGGTGTTCCTTCCGGAAGCTTCGACCTGAGCCTGGAAGCAGATATGACACAACTATCCGAGGTGGTTATAACTGGATATGGCGTTGCGGAGAGGAGTTCATTAACAGCAAGTGCCGTTTCTGTCAATAACTCAGAACTCTCTCTCTCTTCGACGTTTCCGGCTCCTTCTATTGAATCAGCATTACAGGGCCGTGTGCCGGGACTTCAAATTCTCAATTCGAGCGGCCATGTGGGAAGTGGAGCCAGTATTCAAATACGTGGAGCCGCTTCGCTCAATTCTTCGAATGAACCTTTGGTAATTGTTGATGGGTTTCCGTTAGAGAATAGCCTGAATACTAATTTCTCCAGAATCGGATTGATTGACCCAAATGATGTGCAAGCTATTGAAGTTATTAAAGGAGCCGAAGCTTCCTCCATCTATGGATCGCGAGGGAGTAATGGTGTCATTTTAATCACCACAAAATCCAATCAGTATAATTATCATTTCACCACCAAGCCAAGAAATACTCCTTATCATCATTTGTTGGTTTCACCTAGAAAGTTTTCATCTACTCGCGAGTTTTACGTTCCAGCACCAGGCAATAAGAAACAACAAAACCGATCTGACTTTCGAACGACAGCTTACTGGAATCATTCCATTGTTACGAATGAGAAAGGCAAAGCAGAAGTTTCTTTCACCACGACTGATGCGGTAACAGCTTTCCGAATAGTGGCTGAAGGATTTTCTAAAACAGGTCTGCTGGGCAGAAAAGAAGAAGTGCTTTTTACTCAACTGCCCGTTTCGCTGGATGTGAAATTACCCACCACGCTGGGCTATGAAGATGAGTTAAGACTTCCCATCCGGATTACAAATGCAACCGCCACTGCACTTACCGGAAAATTAAACATCGTACTGCCTGCTGATCTTTCAATAAGGGAAAGTGTGAATCAATCGATCAGCTTAGCGCCACACGCTGTTGAAACAAAATGGATTACCATTACACCCAATGGAAAGGCAGGCACTTTTCCCATTCGAATTGAAGTAACATCGGAGGATTATAAAGATGTAGTGAACCACCTAATCCAAGTGCAACCCTTTGGCTTTCCGATGAGCTTTAGTTTTGCTGCAAAAGATATGAACGCAACGATCCCCCTAACACTCAACGGTGTTGAGAAAAATACATTGAAAGCAAAATTCACGGCTTATCCCGGTGTATTGAATGATGTGTTTGCCGGTTTAGAATCGGTTATTGATCAACCTCATGGATGTTTTGAGCAAGTATCAGCGAGCACCTTCCCTAACATTCTTGCTTTGCAATTACTGCAGCAATCAGGAAACAAAAATCCGGCACTCGCTCGCACAGCAAAGAGTTACATCATCGATGGTTACAAGCAACTAAAAGCCTACGAAATCAAAGGAGGTGGTTTTGAGTGGTTTGGTCATACACCCGCACACGAAGGGCTGACTGCTATGGGCCTTCTTCAATTCAATGAAATGAAAAAAGTATATAGTGGTGTAGATGACGATATGTTAAAGCGCACGCGTGAGTGGCTTGTCAGCAGACGCGATGGAATAGGAAATTTCAGGCAGGCGAGTGGGAAGTATGGATTTGCAGGATCTTCCGAAGAAGTGACCAATGCGTACATCGTTTATGCGCTGACTGAGACAGGCACAACTGATATTGAAGCTGAATATAAACACGCTTTGAAAAAAGCATTGGCCAGCAACGACATGTATAGGCTCGCATTAGTTGCCAATGCCGCATTCGCTCTTAGACAATCGGAAGACTTTAACATGCTGATCAACCAATTCAAGGAAGAAGTAAAGAAATCCGGATTAAAAAAGTTACCAACCGAGCGCTCAATGGTGAACAGCTATGGAAAATCACTTCAGGTTGAAATCATCAGTTTATGGACACTCGCACTCTTGAAGCAAAAAGAAAAGAACGAAACGCTGATTAGTGAATGCATTCAAACTATTCTATCCATGCGTTCATTCGGAGAGTTTGGATCAACACAAGGAACTACGCTTGCCTTAAAAGCCTTGTCGGAATATGTTCGGCAATTTCAGGAAGAACGCGAGGCAGGAGAAGTAGAATTGAGTATCAATCACGAGCCTGTAAAAACAATCAGCTATCAAAAAGAAACACAAGATGCTGTGCAAGCAGATTTATCTTCTTTGTTATCGGCAAGTAATGCTTCCGTTCAAGTGCGATTTAAAGGAACAAAAATTCCTTTACCCTATTCGCTGGATATCAGTTGGTATACTACCAAACCAGCATCCCATGCGAACTGCAAAGTAGAATTGACTTCACACTTGCTACAAAACAAAATGAAACTCAATGAAACCGTTCGCTATACTATTCAGCTTACCAACAAAACAACTGAAGAACTTCCGATGACATTGGCTGTAATTGGTATTCCGGCAGGACTTAGTGTTCAACCCTGGCAAATAAAAGAGTTACAAGAGAAAGGTGTATTCGATTTTTATGAAATCACAAAAAACAAACTCATACTCTATTATCGACAAATGGCACCACAACAAACATACACGATTCAGTTAGATTTGAAAGCAGAGATTCCAGGGCGCTATACCGGTGCGGCCAGCTCCGCATTCTTGTATTATAACAATGAATACAAAAATTGGGTAGCAGGAGAAACAATTGAAATTGAATAAAAAATCAGTCATGTATATCTAAACTTAAAAAGGTGACCGTGCAAACGAGTCACCTTTTTTTGCTTTAGCTAAGGATGGTTCTACTGAAAATGGAGCAATCCAAATTGTTGTGTCTTCTTACGTTTACCAAAAAGAACGACATCAGTATTGGAGATCTGTTCACATACTTTTGGAACGGTAATCACATCTACATCCTTGGAGTTATTGATTGGTTTTTTGGTGACAACTCCTTTTTGGTCAACCGAAACCACTACAACCACTGATTTTTTAGGATTGTAATTATCGGCCTTCTCATCGTCATCCAACATCATATTATCTGGATTGTCGTTATAGATAAAACATAAGTTTCCCTTTACAATGGCAAGGGCATAACTGGAGTAATAGCCATTGTCGCTTCGGGTGTGTTGTGTCTTCGGTATCTTGGTGCTCCACGCGATTTCTCCATTCGGATCCATTTTCACCGCAATGATATCATTGTAGTAAAAATGATATACTGTGTATGGATCGGAGCGGCCGTTGATGGATCGATACATGGTGACTGCCTCCATGAAAAATTGCTCCGCAATCAAAATTGCGCTGCCGTCTTTCCCTACTAATAACTTATCCAAATCATACTCCAACAACTCGACTTCTTCGCCTCTTTTCTCCTGACGCGATGCCCGTTTGGCATCTCTTCGTTTCATATTTTGAGTAATGAATCCAATTTCAAATTCTTTGAAGTTTTGGGCTTTAATCGTTTTTGTTCCGGCATCGACTTTTAGGAAATACGTTCCGCGAATGCTGACTGTACCTTTGGCTGAATAGAAACCAGCACAAATGATGGTTTGTGAATCCTGAATTTCGATTTGCATATCGGTAAGAAAGCGTTCATCCACGCTGATCGGATATTGCTGAATGCTGGCACCGGCATCGCGGCAAGCGATTACCTCATACCGATAATTGGGCAACCCTCTGCGCTTTTCCTTTCTTTTTTCATTGAATACTTTTCCCAGCAAATAAGCATTGCCTTCGTTATCAACCCGAAAACTGGTGAAGTCAAACAATTCATCCTCATACGGCAGTTCGATGTTTTTTTGCCAGAGCGTTTTCAGTTGATTATCCAATACATGAAATCCAAATTTCTCCGGTGCATCTTGGTCATACGGCAGGGAATAAACGATTAACATTTTAGAGCTGTCTCTGGAAACTCTATAAAAAAAAGCTCCGCTATTTTTTTGCCGTTTGCCTTCATAGTCAATCTCACCAATTTTGACAATGTCGCCTGTGGGGTTCAGCGTCTTTTTATCAATCTCTTGTAAACTGAGTATGTTCTTTTTGATACTACGCTCCGGAGTAGAATAGAACATATAGAGTTTGCCTCGCAGAAAGAACACACTATTAACTGTAGCCTTATCTCGGTTGCCCTTCAATTGCAAATCAAAAGCGTGTGTCGGTTTAAAGCTCTTATCATAATGTTCTAGTGTGTACTCACTTTTAGAAAATCCAACACGTGCCTGAATGGCATAGATTCCAGTGGCATCATATCCAATGATATCTGTCAGAGTAGATCTACGCGAAGCATCAAATTCTTGTCCCCATTGTAGGGAAAAGCGAAGCGGTTGTGCATAGCTCGAAAAAACGAAAGATAAAAATGCGGCAAAAGCCAAAAGTTGTTTCATGGATTACTTTTTAATGGATGCGGCAAAGTAGAAATAATCGGTTATTTCCCCTCTATCACTGCTAAAGAAGGTGATAAATAATTAATGACAGGCTTCTGTTGGAGCAAATCTGAAAACGCCAGAAAGTCAATGTAACTATTCAGTATCTCGCGTTTCAAACGGGCCGTGAGCACTTTTAGTCGCAAACTGCGATTTTGCAATTTGACTACCGTAGTTGGATTGTTGCTCTTCATTTGTTGCATGGTGGAAGCGAGCTCTCCAAAGTTTAAATCGGTTGTCATTTTCGCCACCTCTTTGTAACGTAAGAGCAAGTTCATTATTTTCTCATACGAAAAATCTTTGCCTATCCGCTGGTTCAATTTGGTTTGTTCAAATACACCTTGGGCTTCAATTACCTGCAGTTTTCGCTGTGCCATTTCTCCTTTATTCGGATTGAAAAGCGGAATGGTAAGTCCAACCGAAATACTCCAGGGCCTCCGGTTAGTTTCTTCCCGAAAAGGTTCATATTGCGTTTGTATAAAGCCGACATTGATATTAGATTTCTCGAGGTGCCATTTGCGCATCGCCAGCTCGATTTGCTTTTCATGGTATGCCAACTCACTTCCGGTGGTACTTCCCTCCTGTCGCGCGCGGTTTGTAAACTCTTCAATTTTTTCAACAGTCATTAAAGATGCGCCTGTCCATCCGATTGACTTTTGCTTCGCTGTTTCGTACAATGCTTCGATCTTTTTTTGCAATGCATCTCGGTTAAATGACATCTCCTCCAATTCAATAGTTTGATCCACCTGATCCAGTTTTAGCTGCACATACTCTTCCGGATTAAAATTGGATGACAAGCGCTGCGCTTCCATAATTGAAAGCAATTTCTGTGTATTCATCTTCTCTTCTTCTTTGAGGCGATGAATTTCATCCCAGTAGCCCCATTCGATGATCAGCAGATAGCGTTCGCGTAGCGATTCCCGTAATTGCCGCTCCTGATCAATTGTAATCAGCTCCGAATATGTTTTAAAATAATTGTTGGTGTTGCGAACCTCCCATGGATTGGATGGCAGCACCCGAAAGGTATAATCTTGCCGAGTGCGATCCAGTTGATTGCTGGTAGTTTGAAATGCCAATTTGCGAATAGGCGCCAGTTGATAGGGCCTTGTTTGTAAAAAGCTCTGTTGTTGTCCTAGGGTCAATAATCGCTGCGATTGAAAGGCCGCTCCTAAAAATTCTTCCATGGATACCTGTGCAAAAACGCTTGCCGGAAAGAGGTATAAACTTAAAACAATTAGGAAGCATCTCATCTTACCAACACCTTTTCACCATTGGATAATTGATTATCAATCGGAAGCTCAATAAAAACTTCTTGTCCGAAAGCTTTAACGGCTGTGGATTTTTGGAGAATATCCGGTAAGGGGCTAACGGAACCGTACCCAATTACTTTTCCTTTGATGAGTTGACCCGGTCGATCGTAATGCGATACGGTGACCTCCCGCCCGATCTCAAATTTCACTTGCGAGGTACTTACCTGATAAACAATAACCATCGTAGGGTGCTGCGGATTGATGGTCATTAACGGTGTAAATGCATTCACCTGTTCACCGGCTTTTACTAATACTTTTTGAATGACGCCCGGACCCGTAGCATATTTGTTCAGTTTTGCATTGGTCTCTTTCAGCAAACGCAATTCATTCTCTTGCAACTCAATCTGGTTGCCCAAAACGTATTGATCCGTAGAACTCACTTGCTTTACATCTTTTACTTTAATCTCAGTGGCCTCGTTTTGTTTTTTCTTCTGCTCTTGCAATGATTTGATTTTGATGATGAGCGGACTTTCCGATTGCTCTGCCGAAGCAGCAACAAATTCTTTTGCCAGCCGGTCATTCATCTTTACCTGACTTTGAGCCTGTTGCAATTCGGCATCCAGCTCTTCCTGCACAATACTGTTCTGTGCTTGGATATATGAAATCTGTGCAACTGCCAGTTTACTTTTTTCTATACGCTCCAACTTCAATGTGGTAATCTGGTTGTTGAGTTTGGCTATTTGCGCATCCAACTCCTGGCTTGTGAGTTCTATCAACAGATCTCCTGCTTTTACTTGTTGGCCCGGAACGGCATGAACTGCTTTGACTAAAGTGGATTTTTCGGAATTGATTTTGTATTCCTGTGTGGCCGCCAAACCAATGGAGGCTACGCCATTGCCTTTGAAATACCGGGCACTGATAAACAACATGGTGCACAACAACACGGCTACAAAAACATAAAACCAATTGATTTTATTAGCACTCATTACTCTGGCATTATTTCGTTTGATGAAACCCGAATTTGCTTCACTCCTTCCTGCATTCGCAAGGCATCCACCAAATCTATTTGTGATACATTTTTTTTCAGCGAAAAAGCATAATGATAACGAGTGGCATTTTCTTTGTTTACCGTCACTGTGATTACCCGGAAATCTGCACAATGTTCAGTTACGGTTTGCAAAACCGACTGAAGTTGTTTTGAATCATTGATGGTGAAAAACAAATGACTGTGATGCGCCCAACTCCGAAAAGGGGAATAATGCAAACCCACCGATACCAGGCAAAATAAAATCGATCCGATAAAGGAAATGGTGAATCCATACACGCCAATGGCCAGTCCTGTGCTGAGTGCAGCAAACAAAAAAAGTACATCGCGCGGATCATCAATACGGGTACGAAAACGGATGATCGCCATGGCACCAAACACCCCCAACCCTCTCGCCAAACTATCGCCAATAGCCATCATGACCAAAGTGGTAACAACAGCTCCTAAAATCAGCGATTGAAAAAAATTCTTTGGGTAATAATCTCCTGTAAACGTTACGCGATGCGTGATGGCGATGATGGATGACAACAAAAATGCCCAGAGAAAGGAATACAGAATATTAACAAACTGTGGATATTCATAAACCGGTTGATCAGGAAACAATTCAAACATACAATCGTGTCATTTAGTTAATTTGACTGCCCCGGAGTTGGTGTGGTGAATATTTTCCACGTTGATGCTCCGTTCGTCACACGGCCAAAAGAAGTATTTTCAGTTTGTCCACCAAAGGTGTACACATCTATCGTACGGCCATCTACATAAAACAAACCTACATCTTCACCCAGATTGCTCAATCCAAAATTCAAATGCAAGGGCCCTTGCGATGATGAGTTATCTGCCCACAGCACTAAGAATCCTCCCGGCTGAATGGTAGTGCTGGTTGGTGCATTAGAAGGAATCTGATGTTTAAATGGATCATTCTTGTCATCCGACAAATACATGCCCGCAATATTCACGGCCACGGTTCCTTTGTTATAAATCTCAATCCAGTCGTCATACTCTGCAGCGCCACTGCTGTTATCCGGGCAGCAGGAAGAATTAAAAGCCATGAATTCGTTGATCACTAACTGAGGCAATGCATCTGTATTGAGTAAGTATTCTTTCGTCTTGGACGGAGCTGTAGCTGGTTCATAAGCCACTTTACCATTCGTGCCGGTTGCTTCCATGTAGTATTCAACTTTGCCAGTAGTGGCTATTGCCGGTATGGTTGCTGAATAGGTAGTGCCGGAGGCAGTCATGGTAACCGAAGTATAGGCTGCACCATTAAACCGATGATACATTTTTACGCTTGCTACGCCCGTGGTGGTGGCGAGTGTAATGGAAATCGTCACGGTTTGGTTGAGTCCGGGAACCAGAGGGGTGCGCGTATGGTTGGTAATGGCTGGCGCTTGCGAGTCGCCATTGGTTTGACCTTTGGTGACTGTTCCGGAGATAGCTAGTTGTGTCGATCCATCCGGGTATCTTCCGTAGGACTGTCCATTATCCAGTGCAGGAAATTCCACGCGATCAATCAGAGTACCTGAAGCATTTTCCAGATAAACTGTTTCACCTGCTGCATCTAATTTAAAATTCGTGTTAAGGCCGGTCGCTAAGTCGTTGCAAATCATAACCAAATACCCCTTGGCGGGAATGGTGGTGCCACTGGGCAATTTATACTTGGTGGTTGGGTTGTCGGAAATAGCAAAGCCGCTCACATCTTTAACGGTACTGAGTGAGTTATAAATTTCAATCCAGTCTTCACCGGAGGCATAGATTTCATTGACAAAAAGCCCCTCTTGTATTACCGGTTTAACTTCGTCTTTCGGAGGATCGCATGACAAAGCTAGTGCGAGCAGTCCCAATAGCCATCTCTTATTCATTCTTCAAGTTTAAGATAAGATAACCAAAACTTAAAGATAAGGTAAAGAACAATAAAATCGATACCCTAATTTAATCTAGCAGTTGGATGGATAATTGTGTCTACCAAACATAGGTTGCCACAGCCCCTGCCGGCAAGCTGGCCGAGGCATTCATATCTTTGTAACCAATTGAAAATGATTTGAATTCACTGGTATCGTTAACTACAATCAGCACCTTTTTTCCAGCTGGGGTTACGAATGCAACATTGTATAAGTTATCTGTTACATTAGATTGAATCCGAACAGAACCAGGCGGAACAAACTTAGAGGCGTGACCAATAATGTAGTACGAAACATTTCGAGTTGTAGTGCCTGCTGAGGTTATGGTTAGTGCGCCAAGGCATAATGTACAACCTCCATCGGTATGTGGTTGTAAATTTTCATCGGCCGCCAGGTTCCACTCCAACACATTTTTGCTCCAGTTACGAGGTGCACCAACAATCAAATTTTTCACATGCCAACGTAAGTCGCCACCGAAATTTCCATTGCCACTGGTCCATTGCTCTGTAAAGTAAACATTCTTATCCGGGTGTGCAGTGTGTACCGTGCTGAGCGCACTAATATCTCCTGCATATAAATGAAAAGCAGAGCCATCTACCAGCGGCTTTGTTTGGCTGTCATCTAAAATGGATATAGGGTAATTCGGATGATCGCAATTGTGATCGTACAAAATAATTTTTGTTGATAGTCCTGCAGCCTTCAGTGCGGGGCTGAGGTGTGATTTAATAAACGTGTTTTGCTCACTGCTCGTCATCGTCATACTGGGATTATTGCCGGGGTGCTCCGGTTCATTTTGTGGGGTAATGGCATCGATGGTAATACCTTCTTGAGCCATTGCCTGAATGTACTTCGTCAGATAATTGGCATATACCGTGTAATACTCCGTTTTCAAACTTCCACCTTTCGATAGGTTGTTAGTCTTCATCCATACGGGTGCCGACCATGGAGTAGCCATTATCTTAATTTGAGGAAAGAGTGCTACAATTTCCTTCAAAACTGGAATGAGATTTTTTCGGTCTTCATCAATACTAAATTGAGTAAGCCCCACATCTGTTTGGCCTACGGCTAAATCGTTGTACGAAAATACATGACCATCTAAATCGGACGCCCCGATACTGATGCGTAAATAGCTCACTCCGATTCCGTTTTGTTCTGTCGTAAAAAGTTCTTTCAACAAAGCGGTCCGATTAACCGCATTCATCTTGGTATTAATCAGTTGGGCGCTGCCTCCCGTTAAGGTATAGCCAAATCCATCCATAGATTGAAACCGAATGGTGGTATCAACAGAGATGAGAGTTGGAAGTGCAGCTTCTTTTTTAAATGTAATCGAAGAAACCGGAGACAACAAACTTGTTCTTTCTGGTGTAGTGAGCCATACGTTTATCGTAGGTCCAGTAGCTGCCGGAGTAATCACAATGGGTGGAAGCACCGGTGTGGAAGAACAAGCTATTAGCAGTAGGGCGATACAGATGGAATTTAATCTCATATAAAAGTGATCACGGGGGGTGATGAGTATAACATATTATTCTATTGAATCAGCATGGTTGAGATAGAGTGAGGTTGCGCAACAATCAATGTGCTAACCTTGCCAATCATTAACTGATACTTAACTAGTTTGCCGGATGGATTCATTACAATAACAACTTGCTCGCCATCCGGGTTGATAAAGGCAGTAGTTAACAAATTACTTCGACTGGCAGATGCCGCAATTCGCTTCGCTCCTCTTTTCAAGAATTTAGAAAAGTGCCCGATGTAATAATACGAATTTGAAAATATCAATTGACCTGAGCGCGTATCGGCATGTATTGGTGCCATACAAAAGTTCTTCACATGATTGGGACCACCAGTTTCATCAAGCAGAATATTCCAATCCGTCCAAGCTACAGTTCCGTTATTAAAATCATTGATCATGGAGATACCATAGCGTTCGCCCCATCTCCAGTCATTAATCTTTTCATACTCAAAAGGAAAATTACATCCTTCCGTAAAAATCAGATTTTTATCTGGCCACGATTCATGAACTCTCTTGACGTTATCAAACATCTGGTTACCACCACTCCAATCTTCATACCAGTGGAAGCCCATTCCCCAGATATATTTGGCTGCTTCAGGGTCGTTGAAAATATTCTGTGCACGATGATACATTAAATCGCGATTATGATCCCACACTATCAACTTACGATCTCGCAATCCATTCTTTTCTAGTGTAGGGCCCAAATAGTTTTTTACAAAATCGAGCTCCTCTTCTGCCGAGAAAATGCAACTCTCCCAAAGCTGTTTAGCCATGGGTTCATTTTGCACGGTAAGGCCCCACACAGGAATGCCTTCGCTTTCATATGCTTTTATGAATCGAACGTAGTAGTTTGCCCAGCTTTGAAAATATTCGGGTTTCAACTTACCTCCATGCAGCATGTCATTATTATCTTTCATCCACGCAGGCGGGCTCCAAGGACTTACATAGGTAGTTAGATCACCACCTGCCGTAGCAATTGCTTTTTGGATCAGTGGAATGCGAAATTGTTTATCGTGCGCAATGTTGAATGTCTTTAATTCTAGGTCATTGTCTTGCACATAAGAATAACTTTCGCTGCTGAAATCACAACTGTTGATATGGGTTCTTACCAAGGTATAACCTATGCCCTTTCGTGGATCGTAATACGCAGTTAGTAAAGCTTGTTGTTGATCGATAGGAAGCTTGGCAAAAGTCTCTGCCGATGCATCTGTAATGGCTCCACCTATGCCCAGAAAGGTTTGAAACGTTTGAGTTGGATCAACGAATACGCAAGTTTCTGTTTCAAGAGGTTGTGCGTGCTTCGTAAATCTTGACGTGTCCACCAATGTGATTCGTAATTGTGTGGAATCAGCAGTGGTATAAATAATCGCATTTCTAGTTCGGGAATCGAATTGGTTCTTCGTTTCCTTAATTGAGTCTAATTGCTTTTGCTTGCAAGCAAATAACAATATAGCAACGAAAGCAAACAATTTTATATTTTGCATTGAGGTGTAAGGCTAAAGGATCTCCAAAGGTTCAAAATAAAAGGGTCTGTTCTATTTGAATCAGACCCTTTTGTAAGGTTAATAACCAGGATTCTGAACCAGTTTTGAATTTTTGTCCAGTTCAGATTGCGGAATTGGAAATAAAAGTCGGTTAGCTGTTAAATTGTAATTAAGACTTACATTATCTTTTCCCTTCACCGCGTTCATCACGGTTATTGCTCTTCCGGTTCGTTTGAGATCATACCAACGATGCCCCTCCAAAGCCAATTCTAGTCTTCTTTCCTTTTCGATTGCTAAACGTAAGGCAGCTTGATCATTCGCTGCGGTATTTGGCAAGCTTACGCGAGATCGAATTTGATTAACTAATGCTTTGGCTCCTGCCACATCACCCAACTCATTAGCAGCTTCTGCTCTCAATAAAATGATGTCTGCCAATCGTAAGAAGATATAATTTTGATCACTTGGGCTGAGATATTTTCTATACTTATTCTGAAAGGGATACGCTGTTAGTGGCCAATTATTGTCTGACCATTTTCCTGTAACATCAAGGAATACGAGTGTGGAGGCTTTGCGAATAACATCATTCTCTGCATCAAACGCAGCCACTAAATCGTTGGATGGCGTGTTGAATTTTTTCCAATCCAAACCTCTAAAAATACTGACGCCCCAGTTATGATCTATCGTTCCTCCAAAATAGTTAATCTCAAAGATGGATTCCGAAGAATTTTCAATTGAGTTATCCCATAGTTTTTCATAATTAGGAAGTAAGCTGTAACCACCTGATATTACCGCATCGCAATACTGTTTCACCTTATTCCAATCATGTGGCTCTTGTGTTGCATAAACCTTTGCCAACATGGCGTTAGCTGCACCTTTTGTTGCGAAACCCTTATGGGCAGCTGTAGCTGCGGTGTTCTGAGCTGCATTTTCTAAATCTAAAATGATTTGCTGATATACTTCACTGGTGGCGGTACGTGGCGGAAATAGCAGTGGGTAGATTTCGGGCAAGATTTCTGCACTAATCGTTTTTACACCTTTCGTTAAAAGAGGCACATCGCCCCACAATTGCACTAACTGAAAATAGCAAAACGCCCGGATGAAGGACGCCTCTCCTATTATCTGCTTCTTGCGATCAGCACTGAGGGCCGGATCTGTAACAGCATCAATATTGTTAATTACCAAATTAACTTTTCCGATGGTGCTATATAAATAGCCCCAATCGCGCGCCACATTTTTGTTAGTAGCATCAATTTTAAAATTATCTTGCTGGAAGTTATTGGGATTATCTCCACCGGCATAAGCATCATCACTTTGAACATCACCGTTTACGAAATAATCTAACTCAAAGTATTCGTTTCGAAAATCAGCATAGGCACCTGAAAGTGCGGCTTCTACCTCTGAGGCGCTTGCATAGAGCGGGGCATCTACATTTGTATTGTTAACCGCAATACCTTGCGATTTGGGCTTTAACTCTAAAAAATCATTGCAGGCGTTCAGAACTACTGAGAATCCAACAAAAATGATAAATCTAAGTTTCATGAATGTGTAATATTAAAATTCAACATTGAGTCCTAAGGTGATGGTTCTAGCTTGTGGATAAGTTCCATAGTCAATACCAACTTCGGTAGCACTTCTGCCAAATGCATTCACCTCCGGATCAAAACCACTGTATTTCGTGAATGTCAACAGGTTTTGACCTGTAGTGTATACCGATAATTTCTTGATACCCCATTTCTTCATTTTTTCCGTATTGAAATTATAAGTAAGTGTTACCGATTTCAAACGAACATATGTACCATCTTCTACAAACCGAGATGAGTTTCGCACATTGTCGAAGTTTCCTTGAGATGCTCTTGGAATATCTGTTATTTTGTTGGTTGGTGTCCATCTCCGCAAAACAGCCTTTGATTGATTTTTGCTATCAAACATTCCTTCCAATGCAATTCTGTTTGCATTAAAAATATCATTGCCAACACTTCCTTGAAAAAACAAACTTAAATCGAATCGTTTGTAGGAGAAATTATTCGTAAATCCGAATATAAAATTAGGCTGGCCGTTTCCAATAATGGTGCGATCAGCAGTATCAAAAATTCCATTGTTATTGATATCGCGATACTGAATGTCTCCCGTTTCTGGCTTTACTCCATCTGAAATGTATCCATACATAGCACCCAATGGAAGTCCTTCTCGCACGATATTTACAGGAAGAAAGTTGTTATCAAAGTTTCCAAAGAAATACACCTTAGCATAGTCGCCAAGACTGGTAACTTTATTGCGATTGAATGAGATATTAAAATCCGTCTTCCATTGCAACTTGTTCTCCATGTTCACAGTTGAAATATTTAGTTCAAGACCTCTATTTTCAATATTTGCTGCGTTTGTTTGAATGACCTTACTTCCTACCGATTGAGGCAGTTGCACATCCAAAAGTACATTGCTGGTTTGTTTGATATAGGCATCCAACGTTACGATTACTCGCGCCTGTAAAATGGAAAGATCTAAACCAATGTTTGTTTGATCGGTTGTTTCCCATTGCAAATTGGGGTTTCCGTAAGAGGTTTGAGTTTCCGCTGGCCCAGACAATGGATTGGTTGGTGCTCTTCGACTGTATGAGGTTAATCCATAACGAGCGTAGTTTGAAATTCCATCTTGGTTTCCACTTCGTCCCCAACCTCCTCTAATTTTCAAATCATTGATGAATCCAAATTGTTGCATAAAAGGCTCAGATGAGATACGCCATGCGGCAGAAAACGCGGGCATAGTTCCCCAGTGCTTTGCAAGTTTTGATGAACCATCTGTTTTAACCGTTAAACCAAATAAGTACTTGCCTTTGTAATCATAATTAATCCGACCAAAGAAAGACACCAAACTAGATTCGGTGATATTGGTAGCTGCATAGGAAATGTTATTGGCAGCATTTAATGTCTTAATTTCTACGTTGTTTGGAAAATCGTTTCCTTGAATGTAGGAGTTATTAACGTAGTTTTTCGAAATGTTCGTTCCAACTAATGCAGTTAGATTATGATCCTTAACCGTCTTTACGTAGGTAAGATAGTTTTCTATTAAATACGTTGTGCTGGTAAAACGATTTGCCTGACCGTACCCGTGTTGGCTTCTTCCAAAGTTGGTGCGGAAAGGATCAAGGTAATAGTCATAACGATAGTTGGTGTAGTCGATACCGATATTTGTTTTATAGGTTAAATCTTTGATGATTTTAGCTTCTGCTGTCAGGTTACCGAAAAGCCGACTGTCAACGGCTTCCTGATCAGGGCCGTATTGTCCTGCATATGGGTTTTCCCAAGAGGCTTGGTATGGATTCGGATCGAACTGACCACTTCCATCACTTTTATAAGGTTTTAAGAACGGAGGTGTGTTTAAAACACTTAAGATTATTCCTCCGCGATCTGCACCGGTGTTGTCGTTGGTGTTTTTAGTAGTAGTACTTAACAAGTTGAGATTGGTTCCTATTTTCAACCATTCCTTTACTTGATTATCGAGATTCAAACGAACTGAAAAGCGATCGAAGGTAGCGGGTGCCACGATTCCTTTGTTTTGCAAATAATTTGCAGATAGGTAAAACTGTGATTTTTCATTTCCACCACCGGTTGCCAATTGATAGCTTTGATTGACGCCTGTTCCAAAAACTAGATCACTCCAATTCGTGTAACCTGTTGCGGCAGGATCTACCGGGATATTCATTTCTTCTAATAAAGTGCGATACTGTTTTGTAGATAGAGTCTCAACTGTCTTGGTCAAATTTGAAATTCCGGTATAAGCACTAAAGCGAATAAACGAGCTGTTAGAGGTTCCCCTTTTAGTTGTAATTAATACTACCCCATTAGCAGCCCGTGCACCATATATAGCCGCTGCAGATGCATCTTTCAATACGGTCATGGATGAAATGTCAGATGGGTTAAGACCTTTGATGTCCATGGTTTGCATTCCATCAACCACATAAAGAGGTTCATTACCAGCAAGCACGGAGGTGGCACCGCGAATGCGTATGGCAATGTCAGCACCCGGCTTACCAGATGTTTGTATAACCTGAACGCCAGCAGCCTTTCCTTGTAAAGCTTCGGCAGCAGAAACCAATGGCCGGTCTTTCAGAGATGCTTCATCAACAATGGCAACGGAAGTGGTAATATCTTTCTTTTTCTGAGTGCCATAACCTACTACTACCACCTCTTCTAGTGTCGTAAGATCTTCTTCTAAAATAATGTCGATAGATGTTCTACCCGAAATGGAAATTTCTTGTTCTTTATAACCAATAAAACTTATCACCAAGGTGCCCTCAGAAGCACTAATTTGAAATGTTCCATCGGCATCCGTAGCAACTCCATTCGAAGTTCCTTTGACGATTATGTTTACACCCGGCAATGGCAGGCCTGCTCCATCACGCACAGTGCCCTTGATGAGATTCGTTTGTGCGAATGTCCATTGTGTAAGAATTAAAAAAAGAAATAAGACGTAAATTTTATTCATAGGTAATGAATTATCATAAAATCTGTTGCTTGCATTGAATGAAGGAAAAGTTGAAACAAGAGCAGTTGTTCAAGCTGCTCTTGTTAACCCTAAACTCTACCAATGTCTGAATGTATTTTTATCGAACTAAAACCACCGACCAAGCTTGTGAACCATCCTGGCTTGCGGTATAGTCAATCGTAATGAACAGATATTCTTTGTTGGTCGAGGTATTTTTTACGTAAGCCATCACTTCATAGGTGGTAGAAGTTTTTCCTCCATTAGCGGCTTTTGTTTTATCTGAGTTTTCTCCGCCATTGTATGGCTTATAGAAGCCCAAGAATGCAATTGCATTGTTTGCTCCACCATTCGTCACCGTAATTTTAGCGCGAGTGCCACCACTGGCAGGTGTCAATACATAGCTATGTGCTGCTTCGGTCTTAAATAGTTTACCATCATTAGTAACAGTAGCCAATTGAGCATCTGTTAAACATCCATTGTCAAATCCAGCCATATACCCATCGTTGCGAACGTCTCCTTTGGTATCATAGCCAAATACTCCACCCGTACTAAACTTGAATTCGTCATTTGTCATACATACCCAGCTTCCGCCTGCACTTAAATCTGCTTTAGGTACCACATACCAATCATTTTTTCCAAAACCTGGGCCCACAAAGACTGAGTTCACATCTGCACGAACTTTCCAAGGTAATCCTTGCAACACCGCATCTGTCAGCGTAAGGTTAGCACTATTCACAACAAACATTTTAGCGCCACTGGTATTATCACCATTTGGATTCGTAGCCTTTACCGTTACGTTGTAAATTCCATCTGCGGTATAGGTGTGTGTGGGGCTTGCTGCTGTTGAAGTTCCACCATCTCCAAAATCCCACAAATAAGAAACACCATCAGTTGTTGTGTTCGTGGTAGTCAATGTACTTCCACTGAGTGTAGCTGTAAAAGATGCGGTTGGCTTAGGACCAGGCAATACAGGCTCGTTGGCAGAATTATCATAAGCAACCAACACAAATCTCCAGTATGCATCCATTTCAGCGTCACTATCGAAGTTGTATTTAATCATCAACTTCAATGTGTCAGTTCCATTGGGAGCATCATATATTTTTTCTATTTCGTAGGTAACATCAGCTTGAGGCACTTTTACCTCGGCATTGGTTGCCACTTTCTCTAATCCGATGTAGGCTCCTGTTCCAACAATCTTCACTTTAGGAGTCGAACCAGGTGTGAGAACAAAAGTACCAGTAAATGGAGCATGCCAAGCTGTGATGTCTGCGCCATCTTTGCTTGTATTCGTATTTGGTGCACCTACATTCTGGCAGCTGAATTCAGGGCCACCATCGGCCTTTGATTTATAGATTCCGCCATCTCCGGCATAAAAATCACCTTTCAAATCGCGATTGAAAACCAAACCCGCGCGTGTAAATTTAAACTCATCGTTCAAAAAGCAAGGACGCTTGGCAAGATCTTCATCTTTACCAAATCTCCACCAAATACCTTTAACCGTTTCGCTTCCCGCTGCTCCTTGCAATTCACCTACGGTTAATGGAAATGCGCCTTTTCCTCCTGCCATATCGGTTTGACGCAACATTTTCCAGGTCTTAGAGGTGGTTCCTGCGATTGCGGTGAGTAGCGCATTCGGATCTGAAACAGTGACTTTAACTGTTTTCACATCTTTGGTTTTACCATCCGCATTGGTGACTGTCAACGCAACGTTATAATCCCCTGCTGCAGGGAAAATATGCACTGGATTGGTATCTGTTGATTTTGCACTTGCATCCCCAAAATCCCATGAGCTTGTAGCGAAATTTTGAGATGTATTTGTGAAAGTCAATTTCTTGAAATCAGATGCATCTACAACAAACGTAAAACTTGAAATTACTTCTGGTGCAGGATCATCGGTCTTGCATGAAATAACTTGAATTAAGAGTGCAATCGCCATAATGGATAACCATCGCGAGTTCAGTAATGATTTTTTCATAGTTTAAGTGTTGGTTAACAATTGTGATTTTTTACTGGATTCAAAAGTAAATAATCTCAAATTAACACACTGACAATTAGATGTTTACAATCATTGATACGCTTCAGTCGCAATTAAAAAAAGCTGAAATTAAAGACATAGGCTTGAAAATGGAGAATAGTACCGAAACCGATTGATACGCGTTTTTTTTCGCAATCGATTGATATGGGCATCCTGTTAATCGATTGATTATCTAATGATTACAGGAGCCGAGGCTTGTTTGAAAAAAATTATGTTTTTTTTTCGATTTGATAAACAAGACTTAAAAAAAGCCCTTTTTGAGCAGATTTAAGCGTTTTCGTGAACCATCAAAATCGAATCCCACCCATGCTGATGAGCATTTTTATGGGATTTAGCATACTCACGCATTGCTTTTTTGATTTTCGAGCTATATGCCCAGCAGGTACTTTGGCGAATTCCTAAAATTTCAGACAACCGATGTGACGAGATGGTGCCATTAGATGAATACACCAAAAAAATCATATAAAATGCCTTATTGATCGGAAGGCGCGTGTTTTGAAGCAGCGTAAATGCTGTCACCGACTCATCATAACCACACCGAGAGCATCTTCTGCTGTAGAGCGTCTTCCCTTCGCTATAACCATCATAATTACACTTAACACACTGAAAATCATGTACCCACTTTTTGTCAGCTATAAAGCGTAAGCAACTTTGATCATCCGGATACATCTTGCTGAATTCTTCAAAGTCTACTTCTTTAGATAGTATCCGTGCTTCTTTTACTTCAGCTACATCATGTTGCAGCTTTTGATTGTCTTTAGAAAGCAGCAAATTGATTTCAGCAATCTCTTGTGCTTGTTGTTCGAGTTGATGATTGGCAGTTTCTAACTGACGGTTTTGTTCCTCGATAAACAAATTCTGTTCACGGAGTTCTTGCGTTTTAAGCTCTACTTGCTCGGTGAGCAACTGATTCTGATTTTCTTTGAGTTTTTGATTTTCATGAAGCTGTTCGATCGTTCGCGCTTGTGCTTGCTCCTTTTCCAGTCGCAGGAATCGGATCTTATCGGTAATTGCGAAGGATAGCAAAAGCATTTCAATGATAAAGCTTAGTCCAAGGCTATAATGTGACAACTCACCAAGTGGCCTCCATTCTATTTCCAGGTACTGTAGCACTTTATATAGTACTCCAAATGCCACAAATGAATAGGCCATCACCAGAAACCGTGCCGGTGGGTATTTCCTGATGAGAAAGCTATATAGACTGGCTCCATAAATAGCTGCAAATGGAATGATTTCTACAAACCGATACCTGAACCATTCCGGGATCCAAATCATGCTGATGATGAGAAATACTGTTCGGAAAATAAAGGCGGCTAAAAACACCCGTAACAATAACTTGTTTTCGTGTCGAAGATTTAGGAGTGATGCTGAAAATACTAATGCAAAAGATGTGGATAGGTACAAAAAAATGCCACTGGCATAATAATTCCATTGAGGAAATTCGGGCCATAAATATTGAAATCCTATTCCATCGGCACTCATTTCATATAAGCCCAGACTAAGTAGATATAAAATATAAAATAGATAGTGCCGCTCGCGTACTGCTAAAAACATCAGCAGATTATAGAAGCTAAATACTAGGATCATTCCATAAAAAATGCCAAAGAAGAAATACTCATCTAATGCATATTGAAACAACCAGCTTTGCGCACGCAACACAATTAAGACATCGGCTTTTTGCCGTGAGTTGAGCTTTACGTAATAGGTAATTTCTTGATTGGGAATAGGCGTTATTGGAACAATAAAATTTTTATGCCATATCTCGCGCTTACCAAATTCCATTTCATCGCCAACCAAAAAGCTCTTGTAATTTCCATTGGAATCGGGTGAATAAAATTCAAGGTGATCAATTGTCTGATCAAAAAACTCAATTACCCAACTGCGTTTGGTGGTAGAAGGAAAAGCTACCTTTACCCGAAACCAATAGGTGGAGTAACGGTGTTCATTGGTTGGGTTAAACCTCTTACTAGGTAAGAAATTTGAATTCCATAGTGAACTACTCACCTCTTCAATACCTAGCTTACTCTCTCGATCTTCCAACCACTCGATCTCTTTGAAGTTAAATAGATGTTGGTCTATACTATCTGTCAGTGGAACAACAACTTGGGCATCCACCGATAAGGCCAGAAATTGGAATACAAAAAGAATGGTCGATAGATATACCCGTTTCATTGCTGCGCTAAGCTAAGCACAATTTATACAGCGTTGAAAATTGCAGGTTTAAAGATTGTTAAGGCCTAACTCTTCTTTCGCGGCTTTGTTTTATTATTTGGCTTGGAATTCCCTTTCATCAATTTCTCTTTCTCCTCCATGCATGCAATCAGTTTTTTTCGACATTCATTTAAGTCTGCTTGCAAGCCGTAGGAAGTCGATGGTTCCTGAACACCTGCGTGTGTTGGCTCATCAAACATCAGGCTAATGAGGTTCTCATCAAAAACTTCTTTCCACTTAATAGCGAGTGCCAGAGAAGGCATGCTGGTTCCTTTTGTATAAGATAAAATAGCTTCGCCAGATACCCCCAGCATTCTGCCAAGTGAAGCTTTGCCTTTTACTTCATTTATTTTTTCTTCAAGAATATCAACGAGTTGTCTCACAATGCTAATTATTTTTAGGTTATTGCTTTTAAATCCTAAATATTTTCAGGACAATTGCATAGCAATTCAAATATAATCAAATGACAATAACGGAAGAGCTACGTAAGCGAATTGCTCCCCATTTGCCCGATTCGTTCAGAGGTATCATTGCACTTCAAACAGGCTACAGTGAAAGTATGGTCAGTAAAGTATTGAACGAAGGTCAGCCCAATGCAAAAATTGCGGCCGCCCTAATTGAATTGGCAAAGAAAACCAAAGAAGAAAAAGAGCGAGAGCAAGAACGTTTAAAGCGTTTAGCGGATCAACTTTAGTTCTTACACTAGATGGATTATGTTTCTGGTTCGGTTTAATACTAAGACTTACCAATTTTTATCCAAGGAGGAAGCTCTGGGTTTTGCTAAAACCTGGAACTTGCAAGTAGAAGAATTATTGGATGAAAGTGCTCCGTGCTTAATGGTCTCTTATTCCAGTCATGCGTTGGATACTATTGCCAATCTTAGAACTCATGAGGCCATTGTAGACTTGATCAAAACGTATGATCTGGAATGGATTCTTTCGGCTCATTCTGAAACCGAATATTAAATCAGGGCATAAAAAAACCTCATCTTCTTTCGAAGTGAGGCTTTTAAGCGGTCCGGACGGGACTCGAACCCGCGACCTCCTGCGTGACAGGCAGGCATTCTAACCAGCTGAACTACCGGACCAAACTATCAATTAAGAACTATCTAATTAACCCTTTTCGTCACTACGGGCGAGCTCAAATCGTGATTGAACCCTCAGACAATTGCTAAACGAGGCGCAAAGATAACTTTGCGTTTCATTAATCCAAAAAAAACATTTCAGATATTTTTCTAACGCCTCTTCGGCTTTATAAACTCCGAAGCTCTTTTCTTCAATATACCTACTTCTCGAAAGCGATAACCAAACACCAAACGAAAGGTACCATTACGACTCGATAGGTGAACGTTCTCATAATCAATCTCTACCGATTGGTAAGTGTAGGTAATTCCTGCAAAAAAGCGCTCGGAGTTCAACCCTCCGGTAATTCGCCAATTAATATAGGGGCGAACATCTACTTGCGATTTGTGATGAGAGAGTTTGCTGTATTCAAAAAATTGTAGAACCGGCCCCACTGCTACATTGCTTCCAATAAACCAGTTTTTATGAAGAACCAGATTATACCCGTATCCTCCCGATACGGCAATGGTTTGATATTGCATGTGATCAAAACCGCCTTGTGTATCCAGTGTCTTTTGGTGGTATTGATTGTAGACGAGCGAATCAGCGCCTAGCGTAAAATGATTGTACGACACACTGACCAAAGGCGAACCGGCACTTCGCAACTGACGCTCATAAAAGTTATAAATTGCTCTCACTGAATACTTTCTTTTGTTGGTAAAGAAAAGTGCTGAAATGCCTCGATTGCTTGTGGCAATATCTCTTCGCTGAAGTTTTGGGATTCCGCTCGGAATCGGCACTTGCGAGTCTTCCAAATAATAGCCTTTATAATCTTCTTGGAACAGCTCCACATCCCAATTTTTTCCTACCAAACTTGCCTGGAGGTCAAATGAATTGGACTCACCATATTCGGTAATACTGGAAGATGGCCGCGGAATAGCCACAATGAATTGAAAGCCAATTTCGAACAAGTAAAATCCTAGCCCGGTGTGAAAACGAATATTAGGACTGAAGGTAAGATTGCTATTGGTATTGGAGGCATTCTGCAGCACAAACGATGAGGCACGCTGGCGAAAGACCGGCCAAACGAAAAAGTAATCCGGAAAACGTTCGATGTATTGCGCTCGGGAAATAGAGTCCAGATACTCCTTTTGTGAAAACAGAGAAGTACTTATTAAAAAGAGAGGGATAATCAATAGGTAGCGCACCGGCTAGCTTGCCTTTCGATGGCGGGTTGTTTCCTTTTTTTCTTTAGCTGTTGCACCCACCGCTTTCTCCATTGGCTTCTTCTTGGCTTCGATACTTGCCTTCAATGCAGTCATAATATCCACTACCTTCGGCTCTTCTTCCACCACCATCACAATTTCTTTGCCTTCAATCTTGGCATCGATAATGGACTTCAAGGCATCGTAGTAGCGATCTTTCATTTCAATCTTGGCAAAGGTAGTCGACATCGAATCGACCAGCGTCTTTGCCAATTTCAATTGTTCTTTATCTGTCTTTACGTCAATCAGTTGAGGTACTTCGCCTATGTTTTTAACTTCATTCGGGTAGCGCAGTCGATACATCAAAATGCCGCCCTCATGCGGAGTCAGTAGCACGGGCGTTTCGCGATCGCGAAGCACTACTTTACCGACACCTACCTTTCCGGTTTCTTTCAAAACTTCCTTTAGTAATCCATAAGTTTTAGCCGCAAGATCTCCATCGGGTCCGATGAAATAGGGAGCTTCAAACAAGGTTGGATGCACCTCTTGTGTGTTCACGAAGCCTTCGATCTCAATTACCTTTTCGCTCTTCAGTTTTACCTTATCTAAATCCGTTTGTTCGATGATTACGTATTGACCCGGCTCGTATTGATAGCCTTTCACGATTTCTTCCGCGCGCAAAGGCTGACCAGTTACCTTGTCTTTCTTCTCGTAGCTCACAGGATTGTGGCCTTCTTTGGAAAGGAGGTTGAAGCTGATGGTCTGCCCTGTATCAATCGCGTTGTAAATCCGAACCGGAATAGTAACCAGCGAAAATTGGATGTGACCTTTCCAGATAGCTCTCATAAACAATGGGATTAACTTAGTTTAAAAAATGAGGTACAAGCTATTAAAGCATTGTAAATGAAGCACTTTTTAAATAAAAAAGCAATACTTAATCCCGGAGAGGCAATTCTACAGCTTTACGTAAGAAGTGGTGTCGATGGAAGCTTTCAGCTCATTTAAAAGGTTATAGAGCCCGTAATACGTGCGATTGATGTACAAGGCATCTTTTACACCTCTGGCTTTTTTAGATTCTCTGAACGCCTTCATTTTACCAATTTCCTCTCCGAACTGATACAACTGCCGGAAGTATTCGGAATCCGAAAAGTCAAAGCGGGGTGTGCGGAATGGTCTGCCTAAAAGCTCGACTAATTTTGAGAAGGTCTGAATAAAGAAGTGTTTATCCTCATCGGTGTCATCGTCATAAATGAAGCGCAGCTCTTTGAACACACGCAGCTTCTTCTCTTCGTTTTGAAGGATGTCCGGATGCAAAAGTTGGAAGTACGTCTTATGAAAAGTAGTTGGGATCACTTTCACACAACCAAAGTCTATTACGCCTAACTTGCGATCGGGGGTAATAATGAAATTGCCCGGATGCGGATCTGCATGCAACGAGTGTAGTGTGTGCATTTGAAAATGATAGAAGTCCCACAATGCCTGTCCTAGAATCTGCCCTTCCTCCGCAGTCAGGATTTGCTGCTTGAGTATTTCACCTAATGGCTGACCTTCTACCCAATCCATGGTCAGAATTCGTGAAGATGAAAACTCGGGATAGTATGTTGGGAAAAAAAGATTGGGAATGTCTTTGCATCGGGTAGAAAGATCAATAGAGCGTTGCAACTCCAACTCGTAGTTGGCTTCTTCCAAAAGGCGAGATTCTACTTCCCCAATAAACTCATTGTACTCAGAAACGTTGAGCTTAAACATGCGCAAGGCAATGGGCTTCACCATAGCCAAATCACTTTTCACGCTATCTCCCACTCCGGGATACTGAATTTTAACAGCCAGTTTCTTTCCCTTATACGTTGCCTGATGTACTTGACCAATCGAAGCCGCATTGGAAGCGCTGGTAGAGAAGGTGTCAAAGATTTCGTTGGGTCGCTTGCCAAAGGCTTTCTCGAACGTACGCACCACGAGCGGATATGACAATGGCGGAGCACTGTATTGCGCCATCGCAAATTGATTTTGATAGGCAGTTGGCAACAGGTTTTTATCCATGCTCAGCATTTGAGCCACTTTTAACGCACTGCCCTTTAACTGACTGAGTGAGTTGTAGATATCGACTGCATTATTGGCGTGGAGTTCGTCTTTTGTTTGGTCTGGATTGACCAGCTTCTTGCTGTAATGCTTTAAGTAGTTCGTTCCGATTTTCGCACCGGTAGAAATGAATTTAGAAGCACGTTGAACTTTTGTGGTAGGGATGCTGGTTTGCTCCTTTTGCTTGGCCATTTTTTCGTTCTAATTTTTTGAGTTCTGATACAGAAACTTTCCGAAGTCCAGCGCATTGTCTAAAACACCTTTGCCGATAAGCTCAAAAGCCAGTGTTACTGATTTCTCGATGGCAGCATCGGTCTTCTCAAAAGCGGGGCTCTGGTCCTTCGCCCAGAATTGTAAAATGAACCACAGGTGCATCCAAAACAGGTGATGGTAACGATCATCTAAAAAGGGTCTTTTTGCCACTTCTCCGGTGCTTTTGGCTTCCGCCAATACCGAGTTAATCCAATCTTCAAAACTCTTCTTAAATCCTTTGATAAAATCGGGCAACAAAACAGGAGGTTTTACGGAGGAGAGCTGATGCAACACAAAGCTGCGATCGTTTTTCAATAGCTCAACCAGCGAAAAATAGAAAGTGAGTACCTTTTCTTGAGCGGTAAATTGAACATACGCTTCATCGCTGGTTAATCGATCCACCGTAGTGGAAATGTACCCTTGCCAAATTGATTTTTCGATCGACTCGAAAGAAGCAAAGTGCGTATAAAACTCCGCTTCCGTTAGTTGAAGATCTTTACAGAAGCTAAAAACAGAGGCCGGTTTTTTACCGTTCGTTAAGAGATAATCGCGGTAAGCAGATTGAATCTCGGATGGATTTGAACTCGTTTTTTTTGATTTCGCTTTTTTTGTGGTTTCCATATGCATGTAAACAGAATTGAATAGAAATAGTTGAGCTTTCTATGCGCGAATTTTTACTTTACTTGCGATTCATCCGGGTTATGCGTTTTACCGTCTATATTCTCTTCCTGCTATCGGTTGAGATGGCCTTTGCTCAGAAGCAACGAACTCCTGCTGATCTTTATGCGTTGGGCGAACGCGCCATTCAGAATCAATCGTATCGTACTGCTTTAGCACATTTCAATGAATGCCTGCGCATCGATCCCTATTTCTGGGATGCCTACTCGCTAAGAGGTTTCGCTAAAGAAAAACTGGGCGACTCCAAAGGAGCGATTACAGACTACAATATTTATCTGGAAGCGAAGCCGCAAGATGCAGAAGCCCTACTCACCAGAGGTCTACTCAGGTACAATAATGGGCAATGGGCAGCCGCCAAAGATGATTTCAAGAAATTACTATCATCGCCACCAGGAGAAACCAATACTGTATTTTTTCAAACGGACAAAGGAGGACAGAGCAACAAAGTATTTACTACACAGGGCAATTCGAAAGCCATTTACCTGAATTACCTGGGATTGATTGAATGGAAACTAAAGCAGTACAAACAAGGAATTGCTTACCTCGATTCGGCCATTCAATTAGAAAAATCAAGTGCAGACTATTTTGTAAATCGCGGATTGATCCGGCTATCTTCTAAAGACACGGTTGGGGCATTAGCTGATTTTAAACAGGCGCTCGCATTGGATGATGATCATCCGACTGCAACTCACAACGTAGCAGTGCTATCAGGATTTCAAGGCAACTTAACTGAATCGGAAAAACAGTTGACGGAAGCGATCGCTAAGAATCCAAAGTTGCCTTACTCCTACTCAGAACGCGGCTACGTTCGGCTAAAGTTAAAAAACTACAAAGGAGCAATCGATGATTTTACTCAAGCTATTTCGCTGGATTCAGACGAACCGGATAACTACTTGCAGCGCGGCATCGCTAAAGAGAAATTGAAGGATCACCCGGGTGCGCTGGCTGATTACACCCACGCTACGCGTATCAAATCGGACTACGAAAGTGCCTGGCTCCATCGGGGAAATTTGCTAACCAAAATGAATCGTCACACCGAGGCCATTGAAGATTATACGATCGCCATTTCATTGTATCCTGAATATAGTCTTGCCTACTACAACCGGGCGCTGACCTATCATAAACTGGGCAAACTGAAAGAAGCTTGCAGCGACCTAAAGCAAGCGCAAAGGCTCCAAATGAAAATAGACGCCAAAGTGATGACGTCTATTTGCAAATGAGTTGAAAGCAAAATTAGAATAACTGCTTGGCAATTTTATAAATCGGATCGGATTTGCCCATGGAATAAAAGTGAACCAACGGCACACCGTGTTGCATCAACTCTTTTGATTGCTTTACAGTCCATTCAATTCCGACCTGTTTCACGGCTGCATTGTCTTTGCACTTCTCAATTTCATCGGCCAACTCTTCCGGTAAATCGATATGGAAGATGGTAGGCAGAACGTTTGTTTGTGTTTTCGTAGTAATCGGCTTAATGCCTGGAATGATGGGCACCGTGATCCCTATCTCGCGGCACTTGGCAACGAATTCAAAAAACCTCTGGTTATCGAAAAACATCTGGGTGACGATGTACTCCGCTCCCAAGTCGATTTTGTTCTTTAGGTACTTCAAATCAATTTTCAGGTTTGGCGCTGAAAAGTGTTTTTCAGGATAGCCTGCAACACCAATACAAAAATTGGTTGGAGAAGCATTTTCCAACTCTTCGTCAATAAAGCGGCCTTGATTCATTTTTACAACTTGCTCTACCAATTCGGAGGCATACTTGTGTCCATCCGGATCAGGAATAAAGCGGGCTTCCGATTTAATGGCATCGCCCTGCAGAGCCAGCACATTGTCAATTCCTAAAAAGTGCAAGTCGATCAGCGCATTCTCGGTTTCTTCCTTGTTAAAGCCACCGCAAATGATATGTGGCACGGTATCTACCTTGTAATGATTTTGAATAGCCGCACAAATCCCTACAGTACCGGGACGCTTGCGCGTAGAACGTTTTTCCAGCAAGCCATTTTCCTTCTTCTTATAAACGTATTCTTCACGATGATACGTAACATCGATGAACGGAGGTTTGAACTCCATCAGCGGATCCATATTATCAAATAGGGTGCGAATGTTTTCTCCTTTCAAAGGCGGAAGTATCTCTAAACTGAAGAGGGTTTTTCCGTTGGCGTTTTTTATATGATCAACTACTTTCATAGGTTTCTTAAATCGTTGTTCGTTTCATTTCTTTTCTTTTAATACGCCAAGTTAGGTGATAACCAACGCTCGGCTTCTTCCAGTGTCATTCCTTTACGGGATGCGTATTCGATCACTTGATCCTTTTCTATTTTACCCAATCCAAAATAGCGGGAGGCTTCATGGGCAAAATAATACCCGCTCACGGCTGCGGTGGGATACATAGCAAATGATTCCGTCAGGGTAATACCCACTTCCTTCTCAGCATTCAGTAATTCAAAAATGGTTTTCTTCTCGGTGTGATCGGGACAAGCCGGATAACCCGGTGCCGGACGAATACCCTGATACTTTTCGCTGATCAACGTATCAATGTCTGCATTTTCATAAGGTGCATAACCCCAATATTCCTTGCGTACTTTTACATGAAGCAATTCAGCGAATGCTTCCGCCAAACGATCGGCCAATGCTTTGGCCATGATCTCTGAATAATCGTCTTGCTTGGCTTTGAATTCATCAATCATTTTTTCCAAGCCAATCCCGGCAGTTACTGCAAACATGCCGATGTAATCTTCCTTGCCGCTATCTACCGGAGCAATGAAATCAGATAAACAGAAATTTGGTAAATCTTTTGCCTTTTTGTTTTGCTGACGCAAGAAGTGAAGTGTTGTGAGTGGCTTTCCTTCTTTGTCTTTCAATAATACGTCATCCGTAGCGGTGCTCTGCGCGCGATAAAACGCAACCACACCACTCGCTGTTAGCTTTCTTCCGGCAATGATCCGCGAAAGCATGATTTGCGCATCGTTGAATAACTTCGTGGCCTCTGCTCCTACTTTCTCATCTTGAAAGATGGCAGGGTACTTTCCAAACAACATCCAAGTCTGGAAGAATGGAGTCCAGTCGATGTATTTAGCAATTTCTTCTAACGGATAATTAACCAATACCTTCTTGCCTATAAAAGCAGGTTGATAAGTAGCGGTTGCCGACCAATCGATGGCCACACGATTTTTGCGGGCTTCCGCCAACGAAATGTAATTCTTAAGTTGCTGTTTACCTTCGTGGTCTTTGCGCAATTCCACATACTCTTGCTTCACTTTTGCCTTGAAGGCATCGCGCGATGTAGGGCTGATGAGTTCACTCGCCACCGGCACTGAACGCGAAGCATCCAACACGTGAACCACGGCACCATCATACATCGGATCAATTTTAACGGCTGTATGTAATCGCGAAGTAGTGGCCCCTCCTATCAACAGCGGAACATCCAATTTTTGATGCTGCATTTCTTTGGCCACGTGCACCATCTCATCCAATGAAGGTGTAATCAATCCGCTCAATCCGATAGCATCTACTTTTTCTCGCTTCGCAGCTTCAATGATTTTTTCGGTGGGCACCATCACACCTAAATCTACCACTTCGTAATTGTTACAAGCCAGCACCACCCCCACGATATTCTTTCCGATATCATGCACATCGCCCTTCACGGTTGCCATCAATATCTTGGCAGCGGGCTTTCCAGATGTTCCGCTCAATCGCTTTTCTTCTTCTAAAAAAGGAGTCAAGTACGCCACTGATTTTTTCATCACGCGTGCGCTCTTCACCACCTGAGGCAAAAACATTTTACCGGCACCAAACAAATCACCCACCACGTTCATTCCGGCCATCAGCGGACCTTCAATCACATGCAGCGGGCGGCCATACTTTTGTCGTGCTTCTTCGGTATCCACATCCACAAAGTCGATGATGCCTTTCACCAGCGCGTGTGTCAAACGCTCTTCTACGGTGCCTTGTCGCCAGGCATCGTCTACTTCTTTTTTCTTGCCGGCACCTTTTACGGTTTCGGCCAGCTCCAACAATCGCTCGGTGGCATCCTCTATCCGGTTGAGTAATACATCTTCCACGCGCTCCAACAGTTCTTTCGGAATTTCATCGTACACTTCGAGCATCGAAGGATTAACAATACCCATGTCCATGCCATGTTTAATCGCATGGTATAGAAAAGCCGAGTGCATCGCTTCACGCACCATTTGGTTTCCGCGAAAGCTGAAAGACACGTTGCTCACGCCACCGCTCACATGCGCTCCGGGCAAGTTTTCACGAATCCATTTAGTGGCCTTAAAAAAATCGAGTGCGTAGTTTTTGTGCTCTTCAATTCCCGTGGCAACGGGGAAAATGTTCGGATCGAAAATAATATCCTGTGGTGCGAAGTGTACCTGATTGACTAGAATGTCGTAGGCGCGTTTACAAATGGAAATTCTTCGCTCATAGGTATCGGCTTGACCGAGTTCGTCAAACGCCATCACCACGGTGGCGGCACCGTAGCGCTTCACCAGTTTAGCCTGCTTGATAAACTCTTCTTCTCCGGCTTTTAAGCTGATGGAGTTGACGATTCCTTTTCCCTGCAAGCACTTCAGTCCGGCTTCAATCACGTCCCATTTGGAAGAGTCGATCATCACCGGTATGCGGGCGATCTCCGGCTCGGCAGCCATCAAATTCAAAAACTTGACCATCGCAGCTTTTGAGTCGAGCATGCCTTCGTCCATGTTCACGTCAATCACCTGCGCGCCACCGCGCACCTGATCGAGCGCTACTTCGAGTGCCTCATCGTATTTATCTTCTTTGATCAATTTCAAAAAACGAGCAGAGCCTGTTACATTGGTACGCTCACCAACGTTCACAAAGTTTGATTCGGGTGTGATCGTCACCGCCTCGAGGCCGCTGAGTTGTAAATTCCGATTATTGTTCAAAACCTTTTTGCGTTAATATTATTTCTACTAAAAACCAATTTGGCAGACAGTGTCAAATTCAAAATCAGGCCATACGTTGTTTTCTTGGAGTATAATTCTTTGCCAAGTTCGCTATCACCCGAATGTGATCCGGTGTAGTACCACAACATCCACCTAAAATATTCACCAACCCTTCTTTCAAATATTCTTCTACCTGCTTGCCCATCTCTTCAGGAGTTTGATCATAGTGACCAAATGCATTCGGCAAACCGGCATTCGGATACGCACTCACAAAAAATGATGCGTTCTCATTTAAGATTTGTAAATAAGGTCTAAGCTGCTCAGCACCCAGTGCACAATTCAAACCCACACTGAGCAACGGCACATGCGACACCGAAATCAAAAATGCTTCCGTAGTTTGGCCACTGAGTGTTCTGCCGCTGGCATCGGTAATTGTACCCGATACCATCACCGGATACGTTGCACCGATCTCTTCAAACAATTCCTGCACGGCAAACAAAGCTGCCTTCGCATTCAGTGTATCAAAAATAGTTTCAATGAGTAAAAGGTCTGCACCTCCATCAATCAATCCTTTCGCTTGTTCTTTGTACGCTATCCGCAAATCATCAAAGGTAACAGCCCGATAGCCGGGGTTATTCACATCAGGTGAAAGCGATGCTGTTTTGTTAGTTGGTCCAAGAGCACCTGCAACAAACCGCGGCTTCGATGGATCACGTTTAGTAAACTCATCTGCCGCTTCTTTCGCAATCTTAGCCGATTGATAATTCAACTCGTAAGCCAACGGCTCCAATTGATAATCAGCTTGTGCAATGGTAGTACTGCTGAAGGTATTCGTTTCAATAATGTCCGCACCGGCTTCCAGGTATTGCATGTGAATATCTTTGATGATATCCGGTCGTATAATGGAAAGCAAATCATTATTGCCCTTCAAAGGCGAAGGATGATTTTTAAATCGCTCACCGCGGAAATCGCTTTCCTCCAGTTTATGGCGTTGAATCATGGTGCCCATAGCGCCATCCAATACCAAAATTCGTTCTTTTAACAGGTCTTGTATTTTCACTCTTTCTGTTGTTTACAGTTATCCAGAAAGAGCCATGCGAAAGATGGATCGCCTATCTTCTCCTACACCAACTGTCGAAGCAATCGATATAGAAAGGGAATTAGCACCCTTCTCGTGAGAGAACTCAGGTTGCTAAGACGTCATCGGGCCCTGTCCCTCGGTCTTTCTGGATAAGCAATGCAAAGAAACAGAATCTTGTAGTAAATAAAAAACCATTATGCGTATTTTAGCCACTTAATCGCGCTCACTTGAAACTCGCTGCTATCGATATTGGCTCCAACGCCATTCGCCTTCAAATCTCCACCATCCTCGAAGATGGCAAAACACATCTCTTTAAGAAGCTCGAATACGTTCGCTTTCCATTGCGTTTGGGACACGATGTTTTCACTATCAACCGAATCAGCGACAGCAGCGCGCAGAAGTTCAAGAAGTTAATGGGCGTTTATAAAACACTACTTGAATTGTATGAAGTAGATGATTACATGTTTTGCGCCACCTCGGCCATGCGCGAATCAGAGAACGGTGAAGAAATAGCGCGACAAGTACAAGAAGAACTGGGCGTAACCATCAACATCATCGATGGCCACCTCGAAGCGGATCTCATCAACAAAGCCATCTTTTCATACCTTGGCAAAGAGACCTATCTGCATATTGATGTAGGTGGTGGTAGCACCGAACTCAACCTGTTTGTCAAAGGCAAAAAGATAAAAACACGGTCGTTTAAAGTGGGCTCCGTCCGCATTCTAGAACACCACGATTCACCCATTATGTGGCAAGACATGGAGCACTGGGTACGCGAAAATGTAAAGTCATCGTATGGAAAAGTAACAGCTGTGGGAACAGGTGGGAACATCTCTAAAATATTCGAATTGGCCGAGAAGAAAACCGGCACCGTGATGTCGCTGAAAAAGGTAAAATCGATTATGGAAATGGTGAGCGAACTCACGATTGATGAGCGCATTTACCAATTGCAAATGAACCCCGACCGTGCCGATGTGATTGTGCCTGCCAGCAACATCTACATCAAAGTAATGGAATGGGCGCACGCCAGTAGCATACTCGTGCCCGATGTAGGTTTAAAAGATGGCATCCTTCTCCACCTGCTGGAGAAAAACGTGAAGCAGAAAAAAATAGAATTTAAGAAAGGCAGATTTTAGGGGGCATGGCCAAGCTGCGCAAGGCCACCGTGCTTTCCGCTTCAAGCCACCCGAGGCGTGTGGGCTTTCCGCTGCAATCACTTGCCCGCTCACAGCACCTCATTCACCGCTAGTCAAACAACTTTACGTCTTGAATGATTTCCTTCGTCACGTTATAAAACTCTTTATGGATATTAAACGGAGGCTCTCCGTTTTGTTCTTTGATCACGTACTTGCCATCTTCCTGCATCGTATACGAGTTCACATTGTCTTTCAGATTGTAACGCAAAATATTCATGGCCTGCTTGCGCAGCATATCCGATTCCAGTAAAAACAGTGACTCGATTCTGCGATCAAAACTGCGCACCATCGCATCGGCACTGCCAATGTAAACCTTCGGTGCTCCCATGTTGTGGAAGTAATAAATGCGTGAATGCTCGAGATATTCTCCTACAATGGAAATCACTTGAATATTTTCACTCAAGCCTTTGCGACCCGGACGCAAACAGCACATACCGCGCACAATCAGTTTGATCGTTACACCTGCATTCGATGCATCATACAAGGAATTGATAAAATCATTGTCTTGCAGCGAGTTCAGTTTAATGATAATACCAGCCGGTTTTCCTTGACGAGCATTGTCAGCTTCATTGCGAACCAGATACATCAACTGATTCCGCATATCACGTGGTGAGGTAATCAGGTTTTTGTACGTGGTCGGATGCGAGTGTCCGGTGATAACGTTGAAAAATTCCGACACATCGTTGCCGTACGTTTCATTCGTACTCAGCAAACCAATATCGGTATAAAAACGCGAGGTCGTTTCATTGTAATTTCCACTCGATAAATGCACGTAGCGATACACTCGGTTGGGTTCGTTGCGTACGATCAACAAAAGTTTGGTGTGCGTTTTCAAACTGCTGATGCCATAGATCACAAAGCAACCGGCTTGCTGCAACTTCTTCGCTTCACGCAAGTTATTCTCTTCGTCAAAGCGAGCTTTTACTTCAAACAACACCGACACGTGTTTGCCATTCTCAGCTGCTTTCAGCAAAGCGGCACTGACGCGCGATTCGCCTTTAGCGAGTCGGTAAATGGTAATCTTGATGGACAACACATAAGGATCATCAGCAGCCTTTTCCAACAATTCCAACACAGGCTCCATCGAGTTGTACGGATGGTGCATCAGAATGTCGCGCTCTTTCAATACTTCAAACAAATCGCGTGTGCCCAACTCCGGAAAGGAAACCGGTTTTACTTGTGGTGGCAACGCAAGTCGCTTGGATTTAAATTCATTGTGCCCGATAATTTGGTTTAAGCCGCTGTAATCGAGTAACCCGTCAGACGGGAACTTAAAGATGTTCAAATCATCCAAATCCCATTGTATCTTCAACAATCGAATCAACCACGGATCCGGGTTTTCCTCAATCTCCAATCGTACTACCCTACCCGATCTTCGCGTTTGCAATTTCCTACGCAGTTCTTCTAAAAAATTTGATTCAATGTCTTCGCTTTCCTCCAAAGTAAAATCACCATTGCGATTGATGCGGAAAAGATTGACACTGTTGATTTCAATGTTTCGAAACAGGTTATGAATGTTGTAGCGAATGATTTCCTCAATCGGCACGAATGACAGGAAATTATCGACACTCAAAATCTCAAAGAAGCGCGGCAAGTTGCTCGGCACTTGAATAAACGAAACCCGCAATTGATGATTGACATCTTGTGGTGCCTTCGTCACTACGCCAAACAGCAACCGGTTATTCTTCAAAACCGGAAACGTGTGGTAGTTGTCGAACAACATAGGCGTCAGCATGGGGTAAATCGTGCGCTGAAAATATTGATCTACCCTGCTCTTGTCTTCGGTGGGAAGACTTTGATAACTCGCTATTTTGAAATTGTTCTTTTCGAAGAATGGACTTAGTTGTTTGGTGAAATTCTCATGCTGCTCGGCTGTGAATTTTTGAATTTCACCTAAAAGATATTGACGAAATGGCGCCTCGCGCATACCGCTGTAGTCGAAGCGCTCTTTTCCGTAATCCAAGTAATTGTACAAACTACCCAAACGAATGGTGCAAAACTCATCGAGGTTCGAAGCGGTAATAGCCAAAAACTTCAGTCGGTCAAAAATGGTGCGATCCATGTGCCGCGACTGGTCTAGAACGCGGTAGTTGAATTGAAGCCAGCTTAAATCACGACTAATGTACTTGCTCTCGAAAACTTGTTTTTCGAGCGGGTTTTCTGCTGCCTGCTTTAAGTCTGCTCCTGTTTCCATCTGAAACTAGATATCTATTTTAGCATATCGAGCATTCTTCTCAATGAAGTCTCTGCGAGGTGCTACTTCATCGCCCATGAGCATAGAGAATAAATGATCTGCCTCGGCAGCCGACTCAATACTTACTTGTTTAAGAGTACGCTTGGTTGGGTCCATGGTGGTTGTCCACAATTGTTCGGGATTCATTTCTCCCAAACCTTTGTAGCGCTGCACACCTACGCTGTCTTCATTTCCACCTTTGCTCATTTCCTTGATCAAGGCATCGCGTTGTTCTTCATTCCAGCAATAATGCTCGACTTTACCTTTCTTCAATTGATACAATGGCGGCAAGGCGATGTATACATAACCTTGCTCAATCAGATCGCGCATATAGCGGAAAAAGAAAGTCAAAATCAACGTACGAATGTGACTGCCATCCACGTCCGCATCGGTCATGATGATGACTTTGTGGTAGCGTAACTTCGAAAGATTCAATGCTTTATTGTCATCGGCTGTACCAAAGCTTACACCCAATGCTGTGATGATGTTTTTGATCTCATCGTTTTCGTAAATCTTGTGCTCCTGCGCTTTTTCCACGTTTAGGATTTTTCCCCGCAAGGGAAGAATGGCTTGGAAGTTACGATCGCGACCTTGCTTGGCCGAACCTCCTGCTGAATCACCCTCTACCAAATACAATTCGCAAATGGCAGGATCCGAACTTGCACAGTCAGCCAACTTACCGGGAAGCCCCGTTCCTGATAGCACGTTTTTCCGTTGCACCATCTCGCGTGCTTTCTTCGCGGCAATGCGAGCCTGAGCAGCTAATATTACTTTACTAACAATTGTCTTCGCTTCTTTCGGGTTTTCTTCCAGAAAGTTTTGAAGCATTTCACCTACCGTAGTATCGACCACGCCCATGGCTTCAGAGTTCCCGAGCTTCGTTTTGGTCTGTCCTTCGAACTGAGGCTCCTGCACTTTCACAGATATTACGGCTGTCAAACCCTCACGGAAGTCATCACCGGAAATTTCCACTTTAGCTTTTTCCAATAAACCCGATTTGTCTGCATACGCTTTCAGCGTTCGCGTAAGCGCCCTGCGGAAACCTGCTACGTGTGTTCCCCCTTCATGCGTGTTGATGTTATTTACATACGAAACCAGATTTTCGCTGTAGGAGGTATTGTATCCCATCGCCACCTGCACAGGAATTTCCGACTTGGTGTTTTCGATGAAGATGGTGTTGGGAATCAATTTATCTTTGGTAGAATCGAGGTATTCTACAAATTCGCGTAATCCACCAATGGAAAGAAAGGAGTTCGCTTTGGCATTTCCTTCTTCGTCTTTCTCACGTAAGTCTTTCAAGTTCAACTTAATGCCCGGATTCAAGAAAGCCAATTCGCGCAAGCGGCTGGCAATGGTTTCGTAATTGTATTCCAGCGAAAGCGTGAAAATTTCAGGATCAGGTTTGAAATGAACGGTTGTTCCTCTGCGAGTCGATTCGCCAATTACCCGAACCGGATATTGTGGTACACCTCTGTGGTATTCCTGTTCAAAAATTTTGCCTTCGCGGTAAACGGTAGCTTTGAGCATGGTGGAGAGCGCATTTACGCAGGAAACACCCACGCCATGCAATCCACCGGATACTTTGTAGGTGTCTTTGTCAAATTTACCACCGGCATGCAGCACTGTCATTACAACCTCCAAGGCCGAACGCTTTTCCTTTTCGTGCATGTCGGTAGGAATACCGCGGCCGTTGTCTTCAACAGTGATGGAGTTATCTTCATTGATGGTAACAAACACCTCATCGCAATAGCCTGCGAGTGCCTCGTCAATGGAGTTGTCCACCACCTCATAAACCAAGTGGTGCAACCCTTTAATTCCTATGTCACCGATGTACATGGCGGGCCTTTTTCGCACCGCTTCCAGACCTTCTAAAACCTGAATATTATTAGCTGAATAATTGCCTTCGTTCCTTGCTTTTTCCTCGTTCATTTTGGGTTTTTAAATAACCTGCGAAAATACGTTTTTGGTATCTATTTACCCTATTTTTTGGCCATTAAAATGAAGTTTTTTTGAGTCAGTTTGTAGAAGAAAAAAGGGCTCTTCGGAATCATCAACTAAATTCTTAGTTTTGATAAAATTCTTGCGTGATGAAACGATTAACACTTCTTGTTTTAATCCAATTGCTTAGTCTTAAAATCTGGAGCCAACAAGTTTTGGAATTTACGAGGATCGATCAGAATGGTGTGGCTAAAACCATCCGGACGGACCGACCTGATACGCTCAGTTCCCTGATGCAGTCAAAACTATTTGCGAGAAGCGCTCAATCCACTGATCAACTTGTTTTTGCTAACAAAGCCGATTCCGTTTTGTATGAAAAAGTAAACAAAGAAATGTTACAATTGACGCGCGTGGGAGATGAGAATAAAGCGCTGGATAGTTTAATGGATTTGTATCGCCAAGTACGAGAGCGTTCTATCGGAACCCGCAAAGTGTATCGCCCACATCCCGAATTCTTTCCGGCAGATAGCCTGGCTTTTGAAAAGGACAAGTCGCAAATCGTTTCATTGAGTATCTCAAATCGCAAGGCCAAAAGTTTGCCGAAAGAGTTGTTTGAATGTTCGGCATTGGAAGAACTGGAATTGGTCAATACCTCCATTCGTAAGCTGCCCCGAAAACTGAGAAAGCTAAAGAAGCTACAAGCGGTATACGTCTATAATAACAGAACTTCTAAACCGCTCATGCTTCGTAAAAATACGAGCGTGGAGAGGTTGGTCATTCGAGGTGAAGATCCGTCTAAGTTACCGGCCCGTTATAAAGCCTTTCGGAACCTTCGTTTTTTGGATTTGGCTAATAATAACTTGACCTCATTCCCGAAAGGAACTAGTGGGAATAAAAAGCTATTAGAGTTGATTGTTTCGAACAATAAGATCACTTTAGAGAACGATGCTATCGACCTTCATCCTTCATTAGAAAAACTGGATTTTGGGAAAAACAAAATTATACGGGTTCCGGCAAGCATTCAGCAGTTTCCAAAACTCAAACTACTCAAGTTTAATCACAATCAAATAACGGCAGTCGATCCAGCCATTAGTCGCCTGACCAAGCTAGAGCAGTTATCTTTCTATAGCAATAACCTAAAGACAATTCCCACAGGTGTGATGGAGCTCAGGAACCTGAAAGAAATTGATTTATACTACAATGAAATTGAAAAAGTAGATCCGAACATCGCCCAATGGAAACACTTGGAGATTCTTTATCTCGCCTTTAACAAGATTTATTCGCTGCCCCAACAATGGGATTCGTTGAAGCAATTAAAAGAACTGTATCTTCACAATAACCGTATCAGCTCCATCTCTCCTTCCATCGGGTCTCTTTCCAAGCTGCATACCCTTCGGGTTAATAATAATTTGCTGACGGAGATTCCGGGATCGCTTCAACAACTTCAGCAATTAGAATACATTGATTTATCCAATAATAGCATTCGAACCGTGCCTTTAAATACATTACAATTTCCCAAGCTCAAAATTCTAAGCTTAGTAGCTAATGCTTGGGAAACTGAAACCAAAACGAGTTTAATCGCGCAGACGAAAAGCCTGCGCGAAAAAGGTGTAGTGGTTCACCTCAACTCGTTTGATGAGACGGTCGAATAGCTTAGGCCTTAGGAGCCTTCTTGATTTTCTTCTCTTTTTTCTCCTTGGTTGAGGAGTCGCCATCTTCGCTCATCAACTGGACTTTGGCTTTTTGTAGCTCTTCTTTTTGGGCTGCACTCACTACCGGATAGCTGAGTTCTAATTTTGCGAATTCAGATGCGATGATTTCGGCAATGGCCAATCGCGCGTACCACTTATCATCAGCCGGAATCACAAACCAAGGAGCAGTATCGGTCGATGTTTCGGCCAAGGCTTTACCATACGCTTTCTGATACTCATCCCAATAAGCTCTTTCCTTCAAATCACTCAATGAAAACTTCCAATTCTTGCCCGGGTCGTCAATGCGCTCGAGGAAGCGTTTCTTTTGTTCCTTTTTGGAAACATGCAGGAAGAATTTCAAAACGATGGTGCCATTCTCTGTAAGGTTCTTTTCGAAGCGTCTGATTTGTTTGTAACGCTGCTCCCAAAATTCATCATCTATTTTTTTTAGCGAATCGATGCCAGGGATGTTTTCATTCAGAATCCACTCGGGATGCACACGTGTTACCAGCACGTTCTCATAATGTGATCGGTTGTGAATGGCAATTTCGCCACGGGCCGGTAATGCTAATTGGTGGCGCCACAGATATTCGTGATCGAGTTCGGTAGAGTTGGGAGCCTTAAAGCTGTAGACCTTTACACCTAATGGGTTGAACCCCGACATGATATGCTTCACTGCTCCATCTTTGCCCGCTGCATCCATCGCCTGAAGAATGATCAGTACGCTGTATTTGTTATGTGCATAGAGTTCATCCTGCACTTTCGCTAAGTGTTTTCGGCCGAGCTCGAGCATTCGCTCTGCTTCTTGTTTGTTGAGTACTTCGCCTGTGTATTTCGTGGGGAAGTCTTTCAAATTAACCTTCTTTCCGGGTTTTACATGATGATCTTTAATCGCAATCATGCTTTCTTTTTCTGCCATGGTGTGGGTGGTTTAATTGAATACAATCTACGTCTTTGTTCATTTTAGTAATATGATTTTCGTCAGTATTTGAAAAATATAACTACCGATTGCATCTTGAAAAAACGAAGGTTTTCATTATATTTCTTATACAAACCAATCTACGAATGAATGTCTCATTTCATATCGTAGATATGAATTATTATTACCAACAACTAAATCATTGAACTATGAAAACAACCCTGCGGTATTGGATCATGGTGGCATTTACCTTTTCGATCGTCAACGCTGTGCTAGCTCAGCAGAAGGACATTGATGCCATTAAAGCGGTGATTGCAAAAGAAACAAGTTCGTTTATGAATGTTGATTACACGAGTTGGGCAGATACGTGGTTGAAAGTGCCCTATGCCTACTGGTCTTACTCTGATTCGAGTGCTACCAGTTATGTGGAGGGCTGGGAAATGCTTACAAAAACTTTTGCCGAGTACTTTAAAACCGCTAAGCCTTCAAAAGCTTCCATTACCAATGAATGGCAGGAAATTCGGGTGTATGGCAATGGCGCTTACGCGCGATTTATTCAACGGGTGAAAGATGACATTGACCGCGATGAGACTTCACAAATGCGTGTGCTGGAAAAAACCAAAGACGGCAAATGGAAGGTGATTTGCGTGGGCGCGATAGCAAAATATCCAAAGGATTAGCTCAATGCTACTCCACTTTTACCCCTAAGTTGTCGCCCAACAGCGTAAACTGTTTGAGCCAATCTTCATTGATCTCCTCCGGTTTGCGTTGTTTGTTTTCCAACGACATCTCAAAGTATAAATTCTGACTGTGGTGCAAATTTGGCTCCAGCTTGAATTTCTCCAGCACCGGAAACAAGCGATTCAATCGCTCAATGCGCTTTACATTTTCACGTTCTGCCCGCACCCGCTTGATCTCTTTGAAAATACTTTCTCCGGCCAAGCGTTCTACTTTGCCGGTATCCTCAATTTTTAGATTCCAGCGCTCCAACTCTGAAACAATCCGCTCCAGCGTTTTCACATTGATCTTCTCCGGCTGAAAGCACTTCAACAAATCGGCATTCAAAATGTATTCGAATGTAGTCTTGTACGCCTTTGGAATTGGAATGTCATTGTTTGAAAGCGCATTCACCAATGGATAGTCGCGGTTGTAGGTTCTGCGCAACGAACTCTCAATGTCTTCCATGCCTTGTCGGGCAATGGAATCTAAAATTTTACGCTTCTCTTCTTTGAACAGCGACCAGATAGAATACTTCTCCGGACCGAAATAAGTTTGCATAATGCTGATCACATCGCCCAACCGGCCTTCTTCAAATGCATTGACCATACGGAATTGCATGCCAAAGAATTTATCCATTTCAATATCCAAGGACAAATTGCCGATCAGATCATGTTTGCCCAAGTAAATGACGGCAAAGGCGAACTTCTTTTCAGAGCGTGTAACCAATGATTGAACTTTGGTAATACCAGTCACCAGTTTCTGCTCACCAGCTTCTTTCTTTACAAAAAATTCGTTGGTGGCTTTGTAATTAAACAAAGGCAGACTCTCCGGCTCATCTTCAAAAATAGATGATACCGCATAATGCATGCCTACACGCGGCAAGTTGGTTTTAGCAGGCAGCACCAACTTACGATACACATTAGCCCCGTTTTCGTAGGTAGCAATATTGCTGGGCGCCAATTCTAATTTACTTAAGAAGGTCGCCTCCAAATCCTGATCGGTTAGCTGCTTGGACAATTGGATCGCGCGACAAGCATATTGAATAACCTGCACAGTTTCTATGCCGGATATTTCGTCAAAAAACCAACCGCAACTGGTGTACATCAACATGGCATGGCGCTGGAGTTCCATCAAACGAAGTGCCTTGTTCACGTCAACATCAGCAATGGCTTGCGTTTTGATGAATCGCTTTACGGACTCATCGTTACGCTTTAAAACTACTTTGATGTACTCGTTGCGGGCTTCCCACGGATCGTTGAATAACTTGTTGCCTTCTTGTTCGAAAATTTCAGTAAGCGTATCACGAAGCCAATCCAATGCTTCACGCAACGGCTTTCGCCAAGTTTGGGTAAATCCTGGTTTTCCGGAGTTACATCCGCAGTTGCTACGCCAGCGCTCTACACCATGCACACAACTCCACGAACTGTCCTCAATAATTTGCGCTTCATATTCCGGTTGAAACTTGGCAGCAAACGCAGCATAATTGATTAACTCCACATCGGAGTGTTTATCAATGTACTCAAGAGCAAATGCCAATGCCATTTCGCCATGCTTGTGGTGATGTCCGTAGGTTTCACCATCGGTGGCAATATGAACTAACTGAGGCTGATCATCATTGTGATTAATGGAATTGATCAACTGTTCGGCAAAACGCTTACCATCGTTTAGCAGTCCATTGAAGGCAACGGATTGCGAAATATTCCCATCGTAAAAAAACAGCGTGATGGTTTTTCCAGAAGGCAACACACAGCGATATGCTTTCTTGGTATCAACCGTTTGGTCGTTCACTTCATTCCAATTTGCATCGCCAATCTTTCGGGTGGCTTTGGCCTGACGCGGAGCCAATACCGTGAAGGAGATTCCTTGCTCTGCCAAAATCTCCAGCGACTCTGTGTCCACAGCCGTTTCGGCCAGCCACATTCCTTCAGGCTTACGCTTGAATCGTTTCTCAAAATCACGAATCCCCCAAATGACTTGTGTTTCTTTATCTCTGCGGTTCGCTAGCGGCAAAATCATGTGATTGTACACTTGCGCAATGGCCGAACCGTGCCCATCAAATCGAGCGATGCTTTCGCGATCGGCTTCCAGAATTCCTTCGTACGCTTCTTTGTCGTACAATTCCATCCACGAAAGAAGTGTAGGTCCGAAATTGAAACTAATGCGTGCGTAGTTGTTGGTGATATTTTTGATCACCCCTCCCACTTTATCCAAAATACGCGATGCCGCATTGGGTGCGTAACACTCCGCACTGATGCGTTCATTCCAATCGTGGTAAGGATGTGCGCTGTCTTGTACTTCAATTACTTCCAGCCAGGCATTTTCGCGCGGGGGTTGATAAAAGTGACCGTGTATACAAATGAACTTTTTTGCCGAAGAATTCAAAACTCAAAATATTTAAAAATGAAACTACTCTAACTCAAACTCTGCTTGCTCTTTATCTAATTTAAAAATCGTCATACCTAATGGAGGCAAAGTGATGGCGATGGAATAATCTTTGCCATGATACTTTACAGGAGTTGTATTGAGAACACCCGGATTCATCACACCACTGCCATTGTATTTTAAATCATCTGAATTGAATATCTCCTTCCACGTGCCGCGGTAAGGTACACCAATGCGGTAGAGTGATCTCGTTTCAGGTGTGAAATTACAAACAACCAAAAGCAACTCTTCCTTCACTTCTGTTTTGCGTATATAAACAATCACACTATTTTCGCGATCGGAGTAATCCGACCATTCAAAGCCTTTGTTATCGAAGGCAAATTCATACAAAGCTTTTTCTGTTTTGTAAAGCTTGTTCAGGTCTTTAATTAATTTCAAAATTCCCTGATGAGGTGCGTAATGCAGTGCATCCCAATCCAAACTCTTATCGTGGTTCCACTCTCCTGTCTGTCCAAACTCTCCGCCCATAAACAACAGTTTCGTTCCGGGATGGCTAAACATGTACGAATACATCAATCGGAGATTCGCAAACTTACGCCACTCATCGCCAGGCATTCGGCCAATCAATGAACCTTTACCATGCACGACTTCATCATGCGACAACGGCAACATGAAATTTTCAGTGAACGCATAAATGATACTGAACGTAATTTCGTCTTGGTGATATTTACGATGAACCGGATCTAGTTTGAAATAATGGAGCGTATCGTGCATCCATCCCATCATCCATTTTTGTCCGAATCCTAAACCACCCATGTAGGTAGGTCTGGAAACACTTGGCCATGCAGTTGATTCTTCCGCAATAGTAACCGCATCGGGAAATTGTCCATACACCACTTCGTTGAATTCTTTGAGGAATGAAATCGCCTCTAAATTTTCATTGCCACCGTGTTCATTGGGAATCCACTCGCCTGCTTTGCGCGAATAATCCAAATACAACATAGAAGCTACCGCATCTACACGCAAACCATCGGCATGGAAAATATCTAACCAGAAGAGTGCATTGCTGATGAGAAATGAACGCACTTCATTTCGACCATAGTTGTAGATGTAACTGCTCCAGTCGGGATGAAAACCCTTTCGGGGATCGGCATGTTCAAACAAATTGGTGCCGTCAAATTTATATAAGCCGTGTGCATCGCCCGGAAAATGCGATGGCACCCAATCCAAGATCACACCAATGTCAGCTTGATGCAAAGCATCGACCAACTTCATAAAATCTTGTGGATTGCCGAAGCGACTGGTGGGTGCGAAGTAACCCGTAAGTTGATATCCCCAAGAACCAAAAAATGGATGCTCCATCACCGGTAAAAATTCTACATGTGTGAAGCCAGCTTCTTTCACATAATAAACCAATTCATCTGCTAACTCCTGATAGCTAAGCGATCGGTTTCCGTCTTCTAACTTTCTGCGCCAGCTACCCAAGTGAACTTCGTAAACAGAGTACGGTTTTGGTTTGCCAATGGATTGCTTGCGTTCATGCATCCAGGAAGAATCTTTCCACTTGTATTCGTGATCCCAAACGATCGATGCGGTGGCGGGAGCAATCTCCGCATAGAACGCAAATGGGTCTGCCTTTTCTAAATACTCTCCAGTGTTGGAGTGAATCGCGTATTTGTAGGCTTCGCCTTTCTTTACACTGGCAAAGAATCCTTCCCAAATTCCAGATTCATCCCAGCGTGGAGAGAGTTTATGTTCGTTATTATTCCAGTAGTTGAAATTCCCGATTACCGAAACAGCGCGCGCATTGGGTGCCCACACTGCGAAGTAGGTTCCCTCCTGCCCTTTGAATTTGACTGTGTGGGCTCCCAGCTTTTCGTATAACTTGAAATGCTTTCCCGAACGAAACAAGTGAATGTCGTAGTCGGTTAACAAACTGAAGTGATCCGGCTCTTCTACAGTTGATTTGGTTGATGCCTTTTTGCCCATATTTTTTTCAGTTAATTATTTCTTTCCTTTAGCCTCCTTCGCCTGCGCATAACGCATCATCTGATAACGAATGCCACGGAGCGGTACATTTACCCAATCCGGTCTTCCGTTGAGTTCGTAGCCCAATTCATACACCGCTTTTTCTAATAGGTAAGTACGAATCAATACTTCATCTTCATCGGATAGTGATTTCTCCATGCCCATTTTTTCAAGATACGCACCGAGATAGAAACGACTTACATAATGCTGCCACTGCTCGGCCCACTGCTCCAAGAATTCAAGATCTTTCTCTCGATAGTTTTCATTTAACAATATCTTTCCGAAAGCCGCATAGTGGAACGAACGCATCATGCCCGCCACATCTTTCAATGGATTCTTCTTTAGTCTGCGTTCGCTGAAGCTAAACCCAGGTTCGCCTTCAAAATCAATAATGATAAAATCCTTACCAGTAAAGAGAACTTGCCCTAAGTGATAATCTCCATGAATGCGTGTTTTGATAGCGCTGATTCTGGTTTGATAAATCTGGCTAAAGCATTCCAGAATATCATCTTCCATTCTCAAAACTTCCTGGGCCAACTTTTGAGTTTCGTTGTTGAGTTTAGGAATACTTTGTTCCAGTAACTTAAAGCGGTCACGTAATAATTTGCGTAAGCTAGAATATAGCGACCGCTGGTAATTGGCTGAGAAGTATTCCGGTGCAAACGCGGGTGTTACCGAATCAGATGCCAACGCCAAGTGCATCTCTGCAGTGCGTTGTCCGAGGCGAACCACTCGTTCATAAAAACCACGGCCAATAAACTCTTGAATTAATTCAGGTGCTTCTTCAAACTTAATCGCATCGCGATTGATCAGCTTCGGCAGCTTTTCTTTCTTGGCCTTCGCCATCACGCGCTCATAAAAGCGACCTACCGAGTCGATGGTCATCACCCAACTATCGCCTTGATTTTCAACCTTCTCTTGCAACAAACCAAACACTGTCACTTTACCTTCATTATCACGGTACTCAATGCTTCCTGCATACTTAGGTGCATTGCGGAAGCTGGTATTTTCTGACAAGAAGCGAACGATTTCAAGATCAGGATTAATTTCATTTTCAATCTTCCGATAGAATTTAAAAAAGTATTGATCGTTGTAGATGATTGCTGTGTTGCTCTGATCGGCTTTCAGAATTTTTGATTCTACTTTTTCAGAATTCAATTTGGCATACACACTTGAATTGAACTCCAGCGTGCCTTCCTCTTCCTTCACGCGCAACTTGCGATCCATTCCCGTAAACAGAAAATCGCGGAAGGTTTTGTCGTAGCTGCTGTCTAAAATAAATCCGGATACTCCTTGAATTTCGGCACGGCTCACCACACTTTGTGCCGTGTACTCAATGCGATCAAAAATACTTTCGGTAGGGACAAAGCACATCGGTAGAAAGTAAAACTCCGGCAAGCGTTGCACATAATCTACTTCTATGATCGTGAGGAAATGAGTTTCTCCTTCAACTTTCAAAGGAATGACTTTGTGAATACTCATTTTACTAATCACCTTCGCCTTTCCGCCAAACCATCTGCACTTCTTCATGAATGGCTGAAGAATTTTCCTTTCGAAGACGCGGACTTCATTATAATTGAAGAACAGGCGTTCCCACGAGATGTCTGTCTTGTATAAAAAGAGTTCTGTGTTTGTTGTCACTAAATCCTTCTTCTCTCCGGCATCTGCCTGGAACCAGAAATAGCCATACGGGCCGATCGTAATTGAGTAGTCCCCATCGCCTACATTCATGAAGCGATTTTGGCTAAATACTTCGGTGATATCGCAGTCTTTGTAATCAGCCAGATTTAAGATCGTAGCTTGTGAGAACTGTGACAAGTTCGCAACGACAATCATCCGTTGGTTCTGGTAGGTACGTGCAAAAGCTAAGACTTTGGCATTTGAACTTTCAATGAATTTTAAATCACCGCGACCAAACACATTCAATCGCTTGCGCATCGCCAAAACGTTTTTTATCCACCACATCAATGACGATGGATTTTCTTCGTGCGTAGCAACATTCACCGATTCATATCGATACACCGGATCGGTTATCACCGGTAAATACAATTTTTGTGGATTGGCATCAGAGAATCCTGCGTTGATGTTCATGTTCCACTGCATCGGAGTGCGAACACCAAAGCGATCTCCTAAATAGATGTTGTCGCCCATACCAATTTCATCACCGTAATAAAGAACCGGAGTTCCCGGCAAGGAGAATAAAATCGTGTACAACAATTCAATTTTTCTGCGATCATTATTGAGCAGCGGTGCTAATCTTCTGCGAATACCTAAGTTGTGCTTCGTGTTGGGATCTGTGGCGTAGGCTTTGAAGAGATAATCTTTCTCTTCTTCGGTCACCATATCCAAACCTATTTCATCGTGGTTGCGCAAGAACAATGCCCACTGACTGTTGATTGGCGTGGCCGGTGTCTGTTCAATAATGTCGATGATCGGATAACTGTCTTCCGTTCGCAAACCTAAAAACAAACGAGGCATGAGTGGGTAATTGAAACTCATGTGGCACTCTTTGCCATCGCCAAAATATTGAGCAGCATCTTCCGGCCACAAATTGGCTTCAGCCATTAAGATGCGATCTTCATAGTGATTATCGATGTGCGCGCGAATCTTTTTGATGAAGGCGTGTGTTTGCGGAAGATTTTCGCAATTGGTTCCTTCTTCTTCAAACAGAAACGGAACCGAAGCCAATCGAAATCCATCCACGCCCATCTTCATCCAAAAGTCGATGACCTTGATCATCTCTAATTGAACTTCGGGGTTTTCAAAATTCAATTCCGGTTGATGGCGATAAAACCGATGCCAGAAATAGGCTTTCGCCTGATTATCCCATGACCAATTCGAAGCCTCGTCATCTGAAAACATGACACGGGCTTGCTTAAATTTATCAGGCGTGTCGCTCCAAACATAATAGTCTTTGTATTTCGATCCGGAGCGCGCCTTCCGAGATTTTTGAAACCACGGGTGCTGATCAGAGGTGTGATTTAATATTAGTTCGGTAATTACTTTGATTCCTCTACGGTGAGCTTCCTTCAAAAATAGCTTGAAGTCTGCAAGCGTTCCGTAATCCGGATGAATGTCGCAATACTCACTCACATCAAAACCATCATCTTTCAATGGTGATGGATAAAATGGCAGAAGCCACAATGTATTGATACCGAGATCTTCGAGGTAATCTAATTTCTGGATCAAACCCTGGAAGTCGCCAATACCATCGCCATTGCTATCGTAAAAGGCACGAACACTTATCTCATAAATGATGGCGTCTTTAAACCACAGCGGATCATTTTTTACGGCTGCCATAGGCTTACATGTTTGACTCGTGAATTTCTAACTTAAATAAGTGGAATGGCATTTTAAATGGATTCAACTCCACAAAGTTCCACTCTTGTGTCCAGGTGTAATGCTCATCGGTAATCAGGTCATGTAGCTTGACGTTGATCTTGTCGCTCAACTTCAATTTGTCTTTTGGTAACTGTACATAGCCCGATTGCTTTCCATTTGGATCGAGATTCACAATCACTAAAATGATATTCGACAGATCATCGGTCGTTTTAAGATACGCGATGAGTTGTGGATTTTCAATCGGACAGAATTGCAAATTCCAAGTTGAGTGCAAGGCTTCATTTTGATGGCGAACCTGATTGAGCAAACTCATGATATCTGTCATGCGATTGGTTCGCTTCCAATCATAATGACGCACCTCGTACTTCTCTGAATTGTAATATTCTTCTTTTCCTTCGATAGGCGTATTTTCTAAAAACTCATACGATGGTCCGTACACTCCGTAATTGGATGATAAGGTTGCCGCCAATGCATAACGCAAGATGAAACTGTTCTCACCTTGATTCTGCAAATGATACGGCAGAATGTCCGGTGTATTTGGCCAGAAGTTAGGACGGAAATAATTGCGCGATGGGCCATGAATCAATTCGTTCATGTATTCCACCAACTCTTGCTTTGACACACGCCACGTGAAGTATGTGTACGATTGTGTAAATCCAACTTTGGCCAGCGATGCCATAATGCGAGGTCGAGTGAAAGCCTCGGAAAGGAAAATGATATCCGGATATTGTTTGTGTACTTCCGTGATGACCCAACCCCAAAAAGGAATTGGTTTAGTATGTGGATTGTCAACTCGGAATACATTAACACCTTGCTCAATCCAGAAAATGAATACGGATTTCAATTCTTCCCACAAGTTCTTCCAATCATCGGACTCAAAATTGAACGGATAGATGTCCTGGTATTTCTTTGGTGGATTTTCCGCATATTGAATTGACCCGTCCGGGCGCTGCTTAAACCAATCCGGATGTTCCTTCACATACGGATGATCAGGCGCGCATTGAAATGCAATGTCCATTGCAATATCAATTCCCAACGCTTTCGCATCGGATACTAATTTCTTAAAGTCTTCAATAGTGCCTAATGCCGGAAGCACTGACTTATGTCCGCCCTCATCGCTACCGATGGCCCACGGAGAACCGGGCTCTCCTTTTTGCGCACGCACGTTGTTGTTTTTTCCTTTGCGATTCAGTTTACCGATAGGGTGAATGGGAGGAAAATACAATACATCAAAACCCATTTTTGCAATTCGTGGCAACAGCTTCGCGCAATCTTGGAAGGTGCCATGTTTGCCAGGCTCGAGTGAACTGGAGCGTGGAAAGAATTCATACCACGTACTGAAGTTCGCCTTTTTGGTTTCCACCAAAACTTGCAATTCGTGTGCGTAGGTAGTTTCGTTTTCTTTCAGTGGATAGTCTTTCACAATTTGTGCAAAGCCTTCACTTAACACCAATTCAACCGCTGCCTGATGTTGATCGGTATTTTCTAATTTAGTGGCTAAACTTAACAGATTCGCTTTGCCGTTTTCGGCTAATGTCTTTAAGAAGATAGCGCCTTCCATCAACTCCACTTTCACATCCACTTTGGCAGCGGCTTTCTTTTTAAAGCCATCGTACCATGTGTCGAAGTGATCGATCCACGCCTGCACCGTGAAAACGTAGGTGCCTTGTTCTTCCACTTTAAAAGATGCGCGCCAATCGTCATTGAAGGTTGGTTGCAGCTCGACTGTGTTCCACTTCTTAGCGTTTTGTTTTTTATACAACACCGCAGCACGAATATGATCGTGGCCATCACCAAAGATAGAAGCACTTACTTCTACTGTTTCTCCTACGGTGCGCTTGGCCGGATAAAGACCTCCATCTACCTGTGGTTGAACATTCTCGATAATTACTCTCGCCTTTCCTTGCATGAACTATTTGATTTTTAAAATGAATGAACTGTATGCCGGCAATTCCATTTCGGCTGTTAATGATTCGTTGATACCAATCTCAGCACCACTCCGCAATAAATCTCGGCCTACATACGCTTTGCCTTTCTCTAATTTCAAACTGCCAGCTAACGACTCAGGAATAACAATTTTGATTTTCTCTGTTTTAGAGTTGAAGTTTGAAATGATCAACAAATTCTCTTCTCCGATCCATCGCGCGTAAGCGCTTACAAAAGGAGAAATGTTGCCGCTCTGAAAATTCGAAACGGTTAAATCAAAATAATCTCCTTGGGCAATCGCTTGATTGGTAGCCGCTAAGTTCAAAATATCACTATAGAACTGGCGAAGTTGTTTTTGTTCGTCTGTTAATTTACCTCCATCAAATTTTCCACCATTTACCCATTGCTGATGTTTGGGTACACCCCAATAATCAAACATCGTAGTACGGCCATCTTCACCACCAAATCCTTCTGCTCCGGCTCCATCCTCTCCTACTTCCTGACCAAAATAGATCATCACCGGAGATTGATCGATCGTAGCACTTACCACCATCGCGGGTACTGCCTTCCATGCATCACCTGCAAAAAACGGAGAAGCGATTCGCTGCTCATCGTGGTTTTCCAAAAAGTGCAACATGCGATGGTTCATACCTTTCAGGCTTTCCTGAATGGCAGGGATACCGCTGGCATGTGCTTTTTGGTTCACCATCAAACGAAGCGTGTCATACAATTGAACTTTGTCATAGAGAAAATCAAACTGACCGTTTTGCAGGTAGTTATTGTATTGTGCAGGATTATAAATTTCCGCGATGAAGATGATTTCCGGATTGAACGCCTTCACTTGTGGAATGGCCCATTTCCAAAATTCCACCGGCACCATTTCACTCATGTCGCAGCGGAAGCCATCGACTTTTTTATTCGCCCAAAACACGAGTATGTCTTTCATTTTGGTCCACGTAGATGGAATCGGATCGAAGTGTGTGGTGCGATTATTCTGAATGTCCACTCCGTAATTCAGCTTCACCGTTTCAAACCATTCGTTGATGCCGGGGCTATTCGTAAACTGATCGTTGCCCGTTACTTTCGCGGGGTTCTCCTGGTACTTCTTGTCTTTGGTGGGAAAACCATTCGCGCCAAGCGATTGATAACCTGCGGGAGGCACAAATGACTGACCGGGTAGGTAGTAGAAATTATTTGAAGCTTTGAATGGTACAGTATTGTCATCTCCTTCTCCGAGATCTTGTACGCCAGCGGGCTTCGCATCGCTTTTGTAAGATCGCGCCACATGGTTCGGTACAAAGTCAATAATCACTTTCAGGTTCTGTGCATGTGTGCGAGCAACCAATTGCTCAAATTCTTGCATGCGGTTTTTAACATCTACTGCCAAATCAGGATTGATGTCGTAGTAATCTTTGATGGCATAAGGCGAGCCTGCTCTGCCTTTCACCACATCGGCATCATCCAAAGGGATTCCGTATGCTGTATAATCGGTTAACAATGCATGTTCAATCACACCGGTGTACCACACATGCGAAACGCCCAATTCGCGTAAGCTGATAAGAGCTGAATCGGTAATGGCATTCATTTTTCCAACGCCATTTTCCTGAATGGTGCCATACTTTTTATTGGTGGTGTTCGTGTTGGCAAACAAACGCGTCATCATTTGGTAGATGACCATTTTTTGAGACTTTTCAGGCATAGGCAACGACTCAGGAATTTTTTCCTTCGGGGATGAACAAGCAACTAAAAAAAGGATGAATAATGCGGGCAGTAAGGAGTACTTTGACATAAGGGTGTATCAAAGTTCTAAGGTAAAAAATCCTTACTGAATCCAGTAGGATATGGGCAATTTTATAAGGTTAAAATTGACAATTTAGAAGATCGCACCTGCAATCGTTGCCGTCATCATCGTAGCCAGCGAAGCCGCCAGCATAGCTCGCAGTCCAAGCTTTGATAAATCGCCCTGACGGCCCGGAGCCATTCCTCCGATTCCTCCGATCTGAATAGCGATGGAACTAAAGTTGGCAAATCCGCAAAGTGCATAAGTTGCAATGCGAATGGACTTCTCGTCCAACACTCCGGCCGCTTTCATTTGTGAAAGATCTACATAGGCAACGAACTCATTGATTACCATCTTCTGACCGAGTAAACTACCCACTTGAAGTGTTTGGCTCCACTCTACACCCATCGCGAAAGCAAATACCCGGAAGACTTGCCCTAAAATGTACTGTAACGAGAATCCGCTGAAAGCGCCATTGGTGCTCGACACCACAAATTCGTTGAGGCCGGTCACCGCGCCTATAAAGTCAACCAGAATCCAGTTCACAGCATAAATGATGGCGATGAAGGCGATCAGCATTCCGGCAATGTTCAACGCTAGCTTCAAACCATCAGCTGCTCCGGAAGCCAACGCATCCACCAGGTTTACACCGATTTGTTCTTTGTTTACTTTCAACTTTGAGTCGATTTTATCAGGCTCATCTTGTGGATAAAAGATCTTTGACAACACAATGGCTGCCGGGGCATTCATAATGGAAGCACAGAGCAAATAGGTGGCGAATAGAGTCTTCTCTTCTAAGCTTCCACCGCCCAAAAGACCTACATAAGTTGCCAACACGCTGCCCGCGATGGTGGCCATACCTCCCACCATCAAACAAAAAAGTTCTGAGCGAGTCATGCCGGCTATAAAGGGCCGAACGAGTAACGGAGCTTCGGTTTGTCCCATGAAGATATTGGCTGCTGCAGATAGACTTTCGCTTCCGGAGAGGCGCATGGTCTTAGTCATGAGCCAGGCGAAGCCAAATACAATTTTTTGGAGGATACCGAGGTAATACAAACCAGCTGTGACAGCTGAAAAGAAAATAACGGTAGGCAGTGCCTGAAATGCAAAAATGAAACCGGTGCTGGAAGAATCGAGCGCGAGCGATCCAAATACAAACTTGCTACCTTCTTTCGCGAAGCCCAAGAAGAGCACAAACTTCTCACTGACGAACTCAAACATGTAGCGTACGAACCCTACTTTGGCAATTGCTAGTCCGATGATGATTTGCAGCGTCAATCCGATCGCTACCAATCGCCAGTCGATTTTACGTTTGTTGCCAGAAAGTAAAAAGGCTACACCAATAATGAAGGCAAGTCCGATAATGCCGCGCAAATAATCCATGACCGTGGTTTAGCGTTAGTTTCTTTTTTCGAGTTCGTCTCTGATTTTAGCGGCCTTCTCGTAATCTTCTCTATCCAACGCTTCCTTCAGTTGCTCTTTCAGTTTTTCGACACTTACATTTTTATGTTCTTCTCCGGCTGCTTTTTTCGTTTCTTTTTTAGCCTTGGTTTTAGGTTCAGGCTTGGCTTCTGCTTTCTCCTCATCTTCTTGATCCGTCAGCACGATGCCTGCTTCAGCCAGAATATTTTCATAGGTAGAAATGGTCGCATCAAAACGTAAACCAATAGCGATGGCATCCGAAGGACGCGCATCTATCTCGGTCTTATTCAATCCATCGCTGCAAACAATCTTGGCAAAGAACACCCCTTCTTTCAAATCGGAGATAATGATTTCCTCGACCGAGAAATGAAAAGAACTCGCGAACGACTTGAATAAATCATGCGTCATCGGGCGATTGGGAATAATCTTTTCGATTTCAATGGCGATGGCTTGTGCTTCGAACATGCCAATAATAATGGGTAGTCTGCGGTTGCCGGCAACCTCTCCTAAAACCAATGCAAAAGAGCCCGTTTGTGACTGACTTGATGAAAGGCCGAGTATTTCTAGTTTAATTTTCTTCACTTACAACAATTGCTAAAACTCCTATTCTATGTTCAATCTAGGAATTATTATTCTAAAATCTATTTCATTGATTTTACGGCCTCGGTCAATTTTGGCAGAACTTCAAAAGCATCGCCAACAATTCCGTAATCTGCTGCCTTAAAGAAAGGTGCTTCCGGATCTTTGTTGATTACCACGATACATTTAGAAGAGTTTACTCCGGCCAAGTGCTGGATCGCTCCGGAAATACCAATGGCGATATAAAGCTGAGGTGCCACTTTTACACCGGTTTGGCCAACGTGCTCATGGTGTGGCCTCCAGTTCATATCAGACACCGGTTTGCTGCAGCCGGTGGCAGCGTGTAGCGCTTTTGCCAAGTCTTCCAAAATGCCCCAGTGCTCCGGACCTTTCAATCCACGACCACCCGATACTACGATCTCAGCTTCCGGTAACAGAATATCACCTGATGCCTTTTCGGTGGCGGTGATCTTCGTGGCAAAGTCTGCATCATTCAGGGCAACTGAATAAGCAACTACCTGCGCGCTTCCTCCTACCTCTTTCGCCTCAGCGGCATTTTTCTTGAGGGCAATTACCTTCTTTTGGTTTTTCATTTCTACCAGCGAAAAGGCTTTGCCTGTGTAGATGCTGCGTTTCACCACAAAACCGGATGAAGTAGAGGGTAATTCCACCACATTTGATGCAAAACTTGCATTGGTCTTGATTGCCACTTTCGCACCTACCGGAGTAGCCAGCGATGAATTGGCCAATACCAAAACATCGGAATTTTCATCTTGCATGGCTTTCGCCAATACCGATGCATATGCCTGAATAACAGGCTGATCTAATTTGCTATCTGACACATGAAGCACCTTTTGTGCTCCGTATTTTCCAAGTGATTCTAATTCAGAAGCGGCTACCGTGCCCAACGCAATCGCGGTAACGCCACCTCCCATTAGATGCGCATAGGCCACTGCTTCCAAAGATGATTTCCTCACTTTACCTTCTCCCAATTCAACAAATACTAAAACTGCCATATCGTTATTTATTAAATGTTCACTATTAGATTATAAAACTTTTGCTTCGGTTTTCAGTCGAGTTACCAATTCTGCCACATTATCGGCACTGATCATTTTCACCGCTCCCTTCGGGGCCGGTAACTCGAACTTCTGCGTCACTACAGTTTTGTCGGATGACGTAGGCTCTACTACTTTCAAGGGCTTTGTTCTGGCCGACATGATGCCGCGCATGTTTGGAATTTTCCACTCGGCAATAGGCTCCTGGCAACCGGCTACCAAAGGAAGAGACGCTTCTACCTGCTCCTTACCTCCTTCTATCTCTCTCGTCATCTTTACTTTGGTACCCTCTATATCCAATTTCATAACCGGAGAAAGTGAGGGCATGCCTAACAGTTCGCCCACCATTGCGTGAACCACACCTCCGTTGTAATCGATGGACTCGCGGCCCATTAAAATTAAGTCATATCCTTGCGCGTTGGCAGCAATCTGGCTGGCTACAAAGAAGGAGTCGGTTGGTTCTGCGTTTACGCGAATAGCATCGTCTGCCCCGATAGCAAGTGCCTTTCGGATAGTAGGTTCGGTATCGGCTAGGCCTACATTCAGAACGGTAACAATGGTGCCGGGGGTGGCTTCTTTTAACTCGATGGCGCGCGCCAAGGCATAATCATCGTATGGTCCGATGATGAATTGAACTCCATTGGTATCGAATTTGGTGCCTCCATCCGTAAAATTGATTTTGGAGGTCGTGTCGGGAACATGAGAAATACAAACTAAAATCTTCATAGAAATGATTAGCAAAATGATTTACAGAGATTTAACAAGCAAAACCTAAATTTGGCTCAAGATAAAGCATAAAATTCTAATTAAAATCGACAGAAACCTAAAAAAGTAGAATGGATAAGCAACGGATAAAAATGCTACAGCAAGGGGCTTTGGATGAGCCGAATGATCCGTTTTATCCGTATGGGCTGGCCTTAGAATATCTGGCCACCGAGCCTGCTGTGGCAGCCGAGTTATTAGAAAAGTTGATTCAAACCCATCCGGATTATTTGCCTTCTTACTACACGGCTGCTAAGCTGTTCACTGTCAACAACTCCAAGCGGGCGATTGCACTTTTAGAGGCCGGATTAGCACTCGCTAAAGCACAACAGAACACCAAAGCACAACGCGAAATACAATCGGCATTGGATGAGCTGATGTTTTGAATGACAAGTCTTGTCAGGGCATTCTTCTTCCTATGTTCGGTTATTAAGTAATTAGTTGCGCAATCAATTTTCTGCGTCATCAGGAGGGGTTTCGTTTTATTGACAGAAGCAGGTTTAAGCTACCGAGCTTTTCAGATGATTTCAGACTATGGTGGTTCTTATTCAGATCTTTTCGGATGATTTTAGACCATGATGGTTCTAATTCAGACCTTTTCGGATGGATTTTAGAATATGATGGTCCTAATTCAGACCTTTTCGGATGATTTCAGACTATCATGGTTCTAATTCAGACCTTTTCGGATGATTTCAGACCATGATGGTTCTAATTCAGACCTTTTCGGATGATTTAGATGCGAATTTCTCCTAAACAAGAGCTTTTCGAGTGATTTCAGTGCGAATTTCTCTTAAGTAGGAGCTTTTCGAGTGATTTTGATGGGATTTCCTCTTAATTCGGAGCTTTTTGAATGATTTTACTACGAATTTCTCCTAAACAAGAGCTTTTCGAGTGATTTTAGCTCGATTTGACCCGAAGTTGCAAGCTTTTTAGATGATTCTATACCAGATTGATTGTAACTCAGTCAACAAAACTTCAACACTTGGCATGAAAGCACCGGATGAAATTCAATTGAATATGCTAGGCTTTAGGCACCTATCTTACCCAACCTGAAACACAATCTTGCCCACTTTATTAGGTCTTGTAATATCTGCGAATGATTCCGCGATACGCGAGAACGGGCGAATGGAATCTACCAATGGGCGAATCTGATGTTGCGACACAAACGCCAGCATCTCGTTGAACTCATGATCACTGCCCATCGTAGTGCCTACTAACGAAAGCTGGTTCCAGAACATGCGATACAGATCAATTTTTGATGGCAAGCCATTGGTAGCACCATAAAATACAATCTTGCCTTGCGGACGAAGCATTTTGATAAAGTTGTTCAACTGATCGCCACCGGCACTGTCAATCACCAAATCAAAGCCACCCTTCGTCTTCCACAACTCTTCATAGTTCACTTGCTTTTTGTAGTTGTAGGCTCCTTTCGCACCGAGCTTCAATGCTTTTTCAATTTTTTCATCGCTACCGGAAGAAACATACACATTCGCTCCAGCTGCTTTGGCAAACAAGAATGCAAACTGAGCTACTCCTCCTCCGAAACCTGAAATCAAAACGTTCTGTCCTGCTCGTAAACCACCTTTGCGGAACAACGCGCGAAACGCAGTAAGTCCACCTAAAGGCAAAGCAGAAGCTTGAAGAAAATCTAAATGAAATGGTTTGTGATGAAGGCGGTCTACCGGAACCACCACATATTCAGCAAACGTGCCATTCACGGGCATACCCAGGATGGTGTACTTGCTCGACTGCACATCTAAATCAGGCCCCCAATCGATGTTCGGATTGATAATCACATCTTTGCCCACCCAAGTTTGATCGCTGTCTTCGTGAACAGCTTCCACAACACCGGCACCATCCGAACCCAGTATTCCTCCAAACTTAATGTTGGGATATTTTCCTTCCCGAATCCAATCGTCTCTACGATTCAAAGCCGTGGCTTTGATTTTGACAAGCGCCTTGCCGGCCGATAGGGCGGGCTTTGGCACTTCTTTCAATTCTATTTGACCGGGGCTGGTAAGAACAAGAGCTTTCAAGTGAAAATTGATTTAGGGTGTAAGGTGTATTACACTCAAAACTAAAATCAAAATTGTGAAATCAAAAATCTAGAATGGGGTTTCGTCATCCCCACCTGGAGGTAAAGCGGGCGGCTCATCGCGGAAAGTATTCAAGCGACTTTCGCGGGTGATGCTGCTCATCGGTGTAAAGCCATCCGGAGCATCATAATCAGCAAACTTGGTATACTTACCGATGAATTTGAGTTTCACATTTTCAAGCGAGCCGTTTCGATGCTTGGCAATGATAACCTCCGCCATACCTTGGGTAGGCAAACCTTCCTCATCAACAGTAATCTTGTAGTATTCAGGGCGATATAAGAACATTACAATGTCCGCGTCCTGTTCGATAGATCCCGATTCACGTAAGTCAGAAAGCTGCGGGCGCTTATCGCCTCCACGTGTTTCCACTCCACGACTTAACTGCGAAAGTGCGATCACCGGAACGGAAAGTTCCTTGGCGATTCCTTTCAGCGCACGTGAGATGGATGCAATTTCCTGTTCACGATTACCACTCGCCTCCCCTTTCATTAATTGCAGGTAATCAATCACCACCAATTGGATGTTGTGTTCCGCTTTTAATCTTCGGCACTTCGCACGTAATTCCAGAATTGAAAGTGCAGGTGTATCGTCAATAAAGATAGGCGCGCTCGAAAGGCGGTTGGTTTTGTGCACCAACTGTTGCCATTCAAACTCGGCCAAGTTTCCTTTCTTGATTTTTTCAGATTCCAATTCAGCTTCTGCCGAGATCAAACGATTCACCAACTGAAGGGAAGCCATCTCTAAAGAGAAGATCGCCACAGCGTGATTGAACTCCACGGCTGCATTGCGTAGTGCTGAGACAACGAACGCAGTTTTACCCATACCTGGCCGCGCTGCGATAATCACCAAATCCGACTTCTGCCATCCGGAAGTCACGCGATCCAATCGCGAGAAACCACTCGGAATTCCCGTAAGGCCGTCTTTGTGATTTTTCTTCTCTTGCAACTCTTGAATCGCCCGGTACATCAACGACTTCATGTTGTCGTAGTTCTTACGCAGGTTCGAATCGGAAATTTGAAAAATGGATTGCTCAGTCTTATCTAATAATTCGAATACGTCTGTGGTATCCTCATACGCATCTTGATGAACTTGCGAAGCAATTTGAATCAAGTCGCGCTTGATGGCCATCTCGATGATGATACGCGCATGGTATTCAATGTTCGCAGCTGAACTGACTTTGGAAGTGAGCTCGGCAATGTAGTAAGCTCCACCTACCAATTCGAGTTTGGCATTCTTCCGCAACTGCGCCACTACCGTGCGCATGTCCACCGGCTCAGAAGCTTTGAACAAGTCAATGATCGCGGTAAAAATCTCTTTGTGTTGCTCTTTGTAGAAATGATCGGGACGAAGAAACTCAACTACCGCGGTGAGTGCGTTTTTCTCCAACATGAGGGCACCCAAAATGGCTTCCTCCAAATCAACGGCCTGAGGGGGTAACTTACCTAAACTCTCGGAGATATCTCTCGCTAAGAGTTTAGATCTGTTACCCGTTCCGCTCATCACAGAACTTAACCTCGTTGGCGTTGACCGCTGCTCCATACTTTGTGGTTGTTGGTATTGAGTTGCTATTATTTAGGAGGACAAACCTACATCAACTCATTTAACTTCAATATACAAGTTATCCATGTTGAATTGTGGATAACATTTTAAGCAACCAACCGGAAATCATCATTCAATATATCAACATGCTCTTTGTCAACACTATAAAGTATTTTGTCTATTTTTAGCTCGAATATAAATTAACTAGGCGTGAGCGAACTTATTAGCACTATTGCAACCGGAGTGTGGACTCCCATTCTTTTCTTATTAATTCTAGGCGGAATTTATTTCTTCTTCTACTCTGGATTTATTCATTACAAACATTTCTTCCATTCCATCGCCATATTAAAAGGTAAGTTTCATAATCCAAACGATCCCGGACAAATCAGTCCATATGAGGCATTATCAACTGCACTTGCGTCTACCGTTGGTATGGGAAACATCGCGGGTGTGGCGGCAGCCATTAGCATTGGTGGACCGGGAGCTTTGTTTTGGATGTGGGTAACGGCATTCGTGGGTATGTCTACCAACTTCTTTACCAGCACGTTATCGGTGATGTATCGCGGAAAGGATTCAGCCGGCACTATTCAGGGTGGCCCCATGTATGTAATTCGTGAAGCGCTTGGAAAACCATTCTATCCTCTGGCGGTTTTGTTTTGTTTGTGTGCCATGATTGGTTGTTTACCCATCTTTCAGGCAAACCAACTAACACAAGCGATTATCGACATTGGGTTCTCCTCTTTTGACTTCAAATCATCTACATTCAACTTTCTTGGATTCGAAATCAACACCTTGAAATTTATCATCGGAGCTATTCTGATGATCATCTCTGCGATTGTCATCATCGGTGGTATTCAACGCATTGGAAGCTGGGCAGGTAAAATGGTGCCGCTGATGATTGTTATCTACTTCTTTTCAGTGATTGCGATTTTAGTGGTAAATATCACCGAAGTTCCTCATTACCTGTGGATGATCATCACCGATGCATTCACGGCTACGCATTTCCATGGCGATCCGCTACTAGGTGGTGTGGTTGGTGGATTGATAGTTGCGGGTGTTCGTAGAGCTTCTTTCTCGAATGAAGCCGGAATCGGAACAGCTCCTATGGCATTAGGCGCTTCACAAAGCACGGAACCGATTCGTGAAGGACTGGTATCGATGCTGAGTCCTGCCATTGATACTTTGCTGGTATGTACGCTCACTGCGTTAGCCATTTTAGTCACCGGTGTGTGGCAAACTTCCGGAGCGAGTGGCGTTACATTAACAGCTACTGCATTTCAAACTTCATTGCCGGGTGTTGGAAAATACCTTTTGTTAACTTGTGCTTTCTTCTTTGCAATTACCTCGCTCTTCTCTTACTCCTATTACGGCAATAAAGCATTGTCATTTCTCATTGGTGTAAAAGCCGGACGTTATTATGATTACTTCTATTTATCAACCATCATTTTTGGAGCAGTTGCTTCGATGACTGATGTGATGAACGTAATTGATGTGGCGTATGCCCTGATGGCAATCCCTACAATGGTATCAGGATTTATTCTGGCACCAAAAGTATTAGCAGAAGCAAAATCGTACTTCAAGCGAATGAAAGAAGAAGGAAACTTGTAATTAGGCCGGAAGTGGATTAGCAATCGTTTTGGGATAATCAAACAATCCATTTTCCTTAATGGCTTCTTCCACTTTATGCGGAACAAATTTTTCCCAGCCACTCTCTCCTTTCTTAATCATAGCAAGAACATTATCTGAAATGATGTTCAGGTTGCCTACATTGGCATCGTGAATGTCTTCCATTTTGTTGTTGTCCATCAGATAACGAAAGAGGTTTTTCAAGTTACCCGGAAGTTCACCTTCAAAATTCTCCAATGTAAAGAGCGTGTTATCCTTCCGCAGCGCAGGATAGATATACAGCTTGATGTTCGATCCAAACAAAGAAGCAAAGCATTCTAAGATGCCACCCCAAATTTTCTCGTAGGTTTTCTCATCGAATACCTTTTGCAGTGCATAAACGCCCATTACCATGGCAATCTTCTTGCCTTTGGTAATCTTCGACAAGTAGTCTACTAGTTTATAATACTCAAAATAATTGGAGATCAATACGTTTTGACCAAGTGAACAAATGATGTCGGCCCGATTTAGAAAATCCTTTTCATCGATTGATCCATCCAAACTCAAATCATTCAGCGTAAGCTCCGTAAGTGTTACTATTTTCGCTCTCTCCACATCGGGCTCTTTCTTAAAATGCCGCAGCGAGGAAAGGAGCATGTCTACGTTTACATGCGTTACCGGACGAAAACGGCCACGCAACACCAACACATTTTTCTTATACAAGTATTCAGATGGCTGCATCACCTGACCATCCGGTCCAAACATGGCCGCCTTGGTCAAACCATTCTTAACCAGCTTCAACGCCATTAACCGATTATCCACATGCTGAAAATCTGGACCATTAATGCGGAACATATCCACTTCAATGCGCCTAGTGGTCAGACCATCCAGCAACGATAAAATGATTTGTTCCGGATCAGTTAAAAACATACAAGCATGCAGCAGGTTAACCCCCACAATGCCTAAAGATACTTGTTGTTGCAGCGGATCGTTGTCATGCATTTTCACGTGGATCACACAATCATTGGGTGTGGAATTGGGCTTCAACTGAAACCGCAATCCAATCCAACCATGTCCCTGATTCGTTCGTTCAAAATTGAGGACCTCGACCGTATCCGCGAAAGCGAAAAAACGGGTTTCATGTATGCGATGTGGCAAGCGCTCCGGCAACAACGGATACTCATGAGCCAGCATGCGCATCAGGCGATCCTCACACACATACCGATCTCCCACACCATAAATAGCATCCGAGAACTTCATGTCATACGCTGACATGGTTTTGGCGATGGTGCCGGAGGCTCCTCCTACTTTAAAAAAGTTGGCGGCTACTTCTTGTCCAGCGCCTATCTCGGCAAATGACCCATAAATTGACTTGCTCAGGTTTATACTTAGTGCTTTCTCTTGTGTGGTCAACTTCTTGCGCTCTTCCATGATCTAATTCGTGCTTAAATATCTCCTTAATAGATGCGATTTACAACGTTTTTTTGATGCTATGGGTTTAACGTGCTATTTTGCCAAACAATTGTAAGTCTATGGCAAATAGAGGAAGTTTTTCGAATAGGATAGGATTCATTTTGGCGGCAGCGGGTTCGGCTGTTGGCTTGGGCAACATCTGGCGCTTTCCTTACTTGGCGGGACAAAATGGTGGTGCTGCATTTTTGGTCATTTATCTCATTTGCATTTTCACGCTGTGCTTCCCGGTAATGGTGGGAGAAATCGCCATCGGACGCAAAGCGCAAAGCGATGCTTACGGATCTTATCAAAAGCTGGGTGGCGGCAAGTGGGGCTATCTGGGATTGTTCGGAATCATAGCTGGTGTATTTATTCTATCGTTTTATAATGTAGTTGCCGGTTGGGCATTCGGATACTTTTTGGAGATATCATTTGGTAATCTTCTTAATGAAAAAGACTTTGGTGCATTCTTCGGTTCGTATATCAACAACGTAGGCATCATTAGTGTGTTCTCGATTGGCTTCATGGTGCTAACCGCGTTGGTGGTTTCACAGGGAGTTCAAAAAGGAATTGAGAAAGCCAATAAGATCATGATGCCTTCTCTCTACTTAATTTTGATCGGCCTCATCATTTACAGCCTTACCTTGCCCAATGCAATTGAGGGAGTTAAGTTTTATCTGGTTCCCAACTTGAGCGAAATCAATACCCAAACTTTGTTTGATGGTTTACGTCAGGCCTTCTTTTCATTATCACTCGGAATGGGTACACTGATGACGTACGGCTCGTATGTCGATAAAAAACAAAATATCGTTTCTTCAGCAGCCGTTATTTCCATTGCCGATACATCGGTTGCATTTTTAGCCGGGCTCATGGTTTTCCCAATGGTAGCGGCAGTTGGTGCTTATGATGTGAATGGACCAAGCTTAGTGTTTGTGGTTCTGACCAATGTATTCTCAAGCATGGGCCCAATTGTAGGAAGACTGGTAGGTGGTTCTTTCTTCTTGTTGTTATGCTTCGCAGCATTAACATCTACTATTTCGCTGTTGGAAGTGCCGGTAGCGTATTTAGTTGACCAAAAGAAGTTGCCGCGCAAACCGGTGGTTTGGGGTACTGCCACATTAATCTTTTTAATTGGTATCCCCAGTTTGTTGAGCATGGGCAAAGTGGATTTCCTGTCGCACTTGCCATTTTACAAAGACCGCGATTTCCTCACGTTCGTTTCAGACATGTGTGATTTGAGCTTAACCATAGGCGGTTGCATGCTCTGTATCTTTATCCGCTACAAGTGGAAGATTGAAAACATGAACGAAGAATTAGCAATCGGAAATGCCGGATATATGAACTCGTATCTACGAAAGTATGTGAGCTTCTCGATTATGTGGGTATGCCCTATCCTACTCGGAATCTTATCGGTGCTGATTCTGTTTGATAAGTTCTTCGGAATTGAACTGATATTCGGATAAGGCTATTTCTTCGCAATAAAATTTTCCAAGGCGAATTCACGCATTTCATCCCACTCGTCCGGTGCGGGTGCTTTACCTTTTTCGAATACCTCAGTTAAGAGCCATTTCACGATTTCTTTCTTGTATTGAAATTGTTTGGCTACATCTTCACAGAAAGAAACCTCCTTCTTTTCAACTACGCCATCGGCAAACACGATGAGCATTAAATCGTACAGCACATTCATCTTATCATGATGATTATTCGGCACGTTTACCTTGAACTTTTCATCGCTCTCCATAATGGCCTTTACCTGTCTTTCCTTCAGTCCGTAACGTTTACCGATTTTGTAGATCACCGCTTCCTCTTTCTCATGCACGTGACCATCGGCTTTCGCCAACGCTAACAGGTTCTTGATGTGATCTTTTTTGTAGGACAAGTACTGATTTTCAAAAAAGCCGATCATGGGGATATTGATTTAAAATGAGTGATGTTCTTTGTAAGATACCGAATTTCTATACGAATATTTAGATTCCAAAATCAAACACTAATCTACCCAATCAGCTACAAACAAATTGGTATTGCGGGTTCCTCCATTGTTTCGGTTCGATGAAAAGATAATCTTCTTTCCATCAGGCGAAAACATTGGAAACGAGTCAAAAACCTTATCATACGAAATCTGCTCGAGTCCGCTGCCATCGGTATTGATCATAAACAAATTGAACTCAAAACCTCTCTTTCCTTTGTGGTTGGAGCTGAAAATGATCTTCTTTCCGGAAGGATGATAAAACGGTGCCCAGTTAGCTTTGCCCAGATTCGTCAATTGTTTCAGATCAGAACCATCTACATTACAAGTGAAGATTTCCATTTGCGTTGGCGCTACCAAACCTTGTTTCAGGTAATCGAGGTATTCTTTCTTGGCTTCTTCGGTTGTAAAGCGTGACGCACGAAAAACGATTTTCTTTCCATCAGGTGAGAAGAACGCACCACCATCGTACCCGATTTCATGGGTGATTTGCTTTACGTTTTTGCCGTTGATGTCCATTGTATACAAATCCAAATCTCCATTTCGGGTAGAGGTGAACACGATCTTATCTCCTTTCGGGGAAACCGTAGCTTCGGCATCATAACCGGGCGTTTTGGTCAATTGCTTCAGTTGTTTTCCGTTCAGTTCGGCAACGAAAATATCATAGCTGTCATAGATCGGCCACAGATATTTGCCACCGGGTGTGCGCTCTACATCTTTGGGACAATCCTTACCGCCTAAGTGTGTGGACGCGAATAGAATGGTCTTGTTTCCCGGAAGGAAAAAGGAACAGGTAGTTCTACCCTGTCCGGTGCTTATCAAGGTTGGTTTTTTAGCTCCATCGCTTAAATCCATTCCTTCGATCGGCATATAAAAGATCTGATCGCAGTTCAGTCCCCAAGCTTTGTTGTTGGATTGAAAGCTGACCATTTTACTATCAAAGCTCCAATACGCTTCGGCATTATCTCCACCAAAGGTTAACTGACGCAGGTTTTTGAAATGCTTTTCTTCGCTGTATCGCAAAGAATCTACATCAGAACTTAATGAAGTGGTGGCCGAGCGAAATGAAAACAGGGCAACGACCGCAGCAAAAACGAAAACAAGTAAGAATCTCATAAATAGGTTATAACGCAAAGATATAATTAAGCTGCTTTCGCTGTTTCTTCTTCTTTCAATGTTCGTCTCAAAATTTTGCCCACATTGGTTTTGGGCAATTCGGTACGGAATTCGAAATACTTGGGCACCTTGTAGTTGGTCATGTTTTCGTGGCAAAACTTCTTCAATTCTTCTTCAGTCAGGCTTTGGTCTTTCTTCACGATAAAGGCTTTGATTACCTCACCCGATTTCGCATCGGCAACACCAATAGCAGCCACTTCCAAAACCTTCGGATGGCCGGCCAAAACATTCTCAATTTCATTAGGGAACACATTGAAGCCCGACACTTTAATCATGTCTTTCTTCCGATCCACAATCTTGAAATAACCATCCGCATCCATTAGACCTATATCCCCTGTGCGGAACCATTCATTATTGAAGAAAACCCCCTCATTGTCTTTTTGCCAATAGCCGCGCATCACCTGCGGACCACGCGCGCAGATTTCACCTGTTTCGCCCTGTGCCAACTGCTTGCCATCGTCATCGAAAATAGCAACTTCGGTGCTTGGCATAGGTATGCCAATGGTACCTCGCTTGTGATTACCCACTAATGGATTGCAACATAATACCGGAGAAGTTTCGCTCAGTCCATAACCTTCTACCAGCGGGCTCTTGGTGATTTCTTCCCACTTGATGGCCACCGCATCTTGCACGGCCATACCACCCCCAACAGCACCCTTCAATTTTGAAAAGTCGCAGGTAGCGAAATCGGGATTATGAATAAGCCCGTTGAACAATGTATTCACCCCAGTAATAATCGAGAACTGATACTTCTTGATCTCTTTCACAAAACCTGGAATATCTCTTGGATTGGTAATCAACACATTGCGCAAGCCTTTGTGAAACATTAATACGCCATTCACAGTGAAAGCAAAGATGTGATACAAAGGCAAAGCTGTAATAACGATCTGTTGTTCATTAGGCGTTAATAAAGGGCCAAACCAATGCGAAATCATCATATTATGCGCGATGATATTTCGGTGTGATAGTTGGGCACCTTTTGAAATACCGGTGGTACCGCCTGTGTATTGCAACACCGCCACATCTTCTACATCAATGGCTGGTTTTTTCAAGGTCTGAGAGGCACCTTTCGCCAAAACCGATTTAAAAGAAATCGCAGTTGGCAGGCTGTAATCCGGAACCAGTTTCTTGATATGCTTAACTACGAAATTGACAATCGCTCCCTTCACCAATCCAAGCATATCGCCCATATCGGTAACGATGATGTGCTTCACATTCACACGGTCCTGGATCTGTTGCAGATTGTGCGCAAAGTTGGCAACAATCACGATGGCTGAAATACCGGCATCTTTAAACTGATGCTCCATCTCGCGCGGTGTATATAACGGATTGGTATTCACCACAATTAGTCCGGCTTTTAGCGAGCCGATCATGGCAATGGGAAATTGCAATAAGTTGGGCATTTGAATGGCGATGCGCTCCCCCTTCTTTAGGCCTAAATCATTTTGAAGATAGGCTGCAAAGTGGGTCGAAAGCCGATCGACCTCACCATAGGTTATTTTGCCACCCATATTCTCAAAGGCAATTCGGTCGGAGTATTTTTTACAAGCCGTTTCAAATAATTCGGGCAAGGAAGAAAACTCGAGAGGCTGAAGTTCTTGTGGAATGCTAGAAGGGTAATTTTTAAACCAAGGAAATGAGCTCATAGTAACAGGATTTGAAAACAGAACCCAATTAGGTTAAAAATGTTGCGCGAAGCAATCGTTTGTTTAGACGTTTTTTAAATAAATGAAAAAGCCCTCCTGAAAATCAGGAGGGCTTTTAGCTGTAGAGGAAGGGTTCGAACCTTCACGGGGAAGTTAGCTGCAAGGCATTAAGAGAACATTTAGTGGTCAACCCATTACCTTGCGTTTATCCTTGGCTCCCCACCCCCGAGACAGGAGGGCTTGTCTGCCAATTTCAACACCCTACATTGTAAATTATGTTACAAATTAACGCGTTTACTGATACAGAAGTCAACAATACATACGAATTTTTACAATATTTATAATTATTTACTTAAATACTTATACATTTACTAAAATTTCAATTTTAATATGCCCAAGAATTATCAACTTGACAATACCGATCTGCGAATCTTAGAGATTCTCATGCAAGATGCGAAACGGCCTTACACAGAAGTGGCCAAAAAGGTCAACGTTTCGCAGGGAACCATCCATGTGCGAATGGCCAAAATGGAAGAAGCGGGCATTCTCGATAAAACCACGCTCAAAATCAACTATGCCAATCTCGGCTACGACATTACGGCCTTCATTGGTATCTATTTGGAAAAGAGTGCTTTGTATGACAAGGTATTAACGAAACTCAAAGACATTCCTGAAATTGTGAACATCCACTACACCACCGGCAATTATTCGATGTTCTTGAAAATCCATTGCCGGGATACTAACCACTTAAAGGAAGTACTTCACGATAAAATGCAGCAAGTTGAAGGAATTGATCGAACGGAGACCATGATATCGCTCGAAGAAAGCTTAGACCGCAACCTGAAGCTGGTCAGCTAAATAATTTTACTGTTTAAAGAACCTTAAAACCCGTTTATTGTTCTTATTTTTGACTTTCTATTTAAAATTAGTCTAAATAGGTTGGAATGAGCAAAGACAATCAGGTTCTGGAGGAGTTTACATCCAAAGAATACGAGCATGGCTGGAACGTAGATCTGGAAGCAGATGAAGCGCCCAAAGGCTTGAGCGAAGACACAGTCCGTTTTATCTCAGCTAAAAAAAATGAACCAACCTGGCTTTTGGAATGGCGCTTGAAAGCCTATCGTCAATGGGAGAAAATGGCTGAACCCACGTGGCCAAATGTTCATTATCCTAAAATCAATTATCAAGACATCATTTACTATTCCGCTCCTAAGCAAAAGAAAAGCATCAGCGGACTGGATGAGGTTGATCCTGAACTAATTAAGACCTTTGAGAAATTAGGAATTTCGATTACCGAACAAAAACGATTAACTGGTGTAGCGGTAGATGCGGTCATTGACAGCGTGTCTGTTGCTACCACCTTCAAAGAAACATTGGGTGAATTAGGAATCATCTTCTGTTCATTTAGTGAAGCGGTAAAGGAACATCCGGAGTTAATTAAAAAGTACCTGGGCTCTGTAGTGCCCATGAACGATAACTACTTTGCGGCTTTAAATTCTGCAGTATTCTCAGACGGTTCGTTCTGTTACATTCCAAAAGGCGTTCGCTGCCCAATGGAACTATCCACTTACTTCCGCATTAACGCGGCCAATACGGGGCAATTCGAACGAACCTTGATCATTGCCGATGAAGGTTCGTATGTCAGTTACCTTGAAGGATGTACCGCTCCGATGCGTGATGAGAATCAATTACACGCTGCGGTAGTTGAGCTTTACGCGATGAAGGATGCCGAAATCAAATATTCAACAGTTCAAAACTGGTATCCGGGAGATAAAAACGGAAAAGGCGGCATCTACAACTTCGTTACAAAACGTGGTCTTTGTTTTGGCGATCATTCCAAGATTTCGTGGACGCAGGTAGAAACAGGCTCGGCAATCACCTGGAAGTATCCTTCGTGTGTATTGAAAGGTGATTATTCCATGGGTGAATTTTACTCAGTGGCCGTTACCAACAACTACCAACAAGCTGATACCGGCACGAAGATGATTCACATTGGTAAAAACACCAAGTCTCGCATTGTGTCGAAGGGAATCTCAGCCGGAAAATCACAGAACAGCTATCGCGGGCAAGTACATATTATGAAGCGCGCGAGTAATGCACGTAACTTTTCACAGTGCGATTCTTTGTTGATGGGCGATCAATGCGGAGCACACACGTTCCCTTACATTGATGTAGAAAATCAGACTGCTCGAATTGAGCACGAAGCAACCACTTCCAAAATTGGTGAAGATCAAATCTTCTACTGCTTGCAGCGTGGTATCGATGAAGAGGCAGCCGTGGCTTTGATCGTCAATGGCTATGCGAAAGAAGTTTTAAATCAATTGCCAATGGAGTTTGCCGTGGAGGCACAAAAACTGTTGGCGTTGACATTAGAAGGAAGTGTTGGTTAATAATTGAACTTAGTATGTTATCTATAAAAAATTTACAAGCGCGTATCGGTGAGAAAGAGATTCTGAAAGGAATCAATTTGGAAGTAAATGCCGGTGAAGTTCATGCTATTATGGGACCTAACGGTTCCGGAAAAAGTACGTTGGCATCGGTGCTGGCTGGTCGTAAAGATTACGAGGTGACCGGAGGCGAAGTGGAATTCAACGGAAAGAATATTCTAGAATTAGAGCCCAGCGACCGAGCTGCCGAAGGCATTTTCCTCGCCTTTCAGTATCCGGTAGAAATTCCGGGTGTAAGCACGATCAACTTCATGAAAACGGCTGTGAACAAAATCCGTCAATACCGAGGACAAAGCCCGTTGGATGCGGTAGCGTTCTTGCAATTGATGAAAGAGAAAATGAAGTTGGTTGAAATTGATCAATCCCTTCTAAGCCGCTCCCTCAACGAAGGTTTCTCGGGAGGTGAAAAGAAACGCAACGAAATTTTTCAAATGGCCATGCTTGAGCCGAAATTGTCCATCTTAGATGAGACAGACTCTGGCTTGGATATCGATGCATTAAAGATTGTGGCGAATGGAGTAAACTCATTGCGCTCCAAAAACAACGCCACCATTGTCGTTACCCACTACCAGCGACTTTTAGATTATATCGTTCCGGATTTTGTGCACGTACTTTACAAAGGAAAAATCGTAAAATCAGGCACGAAAGAATTAGCGAAAGAACTCGAAGCGAAAGGATACGATTGGATTAAAAATGAAGTAGCCCTCGCTTAATGTATGACTACTGCTACTGAATCCATATTGCAACAAATTCTGGAGAGCTCCACTCCTGCTTACTTTGAGGCGGGAAACGAGGGTCGTAAAAAGGCTTTGGCCCAACTTACTGAAATTGGTTTGCCTACATCCAAATCAGAAGAATATCGATTTACACCGATCACTAAAGCGCTGGAGAAAAAGTTTACCTGGATAAGCTCCACTCCTGCTGCTTCAACAATTTCGGTTGATTCATATTTACCGGCCATTGGCGATACACATCGGATCGTCTTTCTGAATGGTCGATTCTCTAAGAATCTTTCGCAACTCGAAGGATTAGAACCGAATGTAGTCGTGTCTACTTTTGAAGCAGGTGACTCTAAAGCAAAATCAGTGATTCAATCGCTGTTGGGTACCATCAGCAAAACCGAGGATGCTTTTGCGGCAATGAATAGTGCTTTCTACCAGGAAGGAATTTTCATTCATGTGCCGGCCAACACACAGGTGTCCAAACCCATTTTGGTGTTGCACCTTAACGATGCGCAAGAAAAACAAGTTATCGCACATACACGATTGCTCGTTTCTATCGAAAAAGGCAGCAGTTTATCCATCATAGAAAAATCGGATTCGCTGGGAACGGAACCTTGTTTCCACACATTCATGGAAGAGATGATGGTAGCGGAAAACGCTAGCCTTGACTACTGTAAAATTCAAAACGATGCAGGCGCTGTGCATCAGGTTTCAAATACCTTCATCGCGCAAGCAGACAGCAGTCGGGTGAATACATTTACGCTTACGCTAAATGGCCAGATTATCCGAAACAATCTGAACATTCAGATCAATGGCGAACAGTGCGAGTCTCACTTCAATGGATTGTATCTGGTGAATGGAAATACGTTGGTAGACAATCACACAGTTGTCGACCATCAAAAGCCCAACTCATTCAGCAATGAAATGTATAAGGGCATTATGGACGATCAGTCCAAGGGTGTTTTCAATGGAAAGATCTACGTTCGGCCACATGCGCAAAAAACAAACGCATTTCAATCGAATAGAAATATTCTGATGAGCGAAAATGCCACCATCAATACCAAACCGCAATTGGAGATTTGGGCTGATGATGTGAAGTGTTCCCACGGATGTACTACCGGTCAATTGGATGAAGAAGCTCTTTTCTATTTGCAAGCCCGTGGTATTCCATACGCTTCCGCGAAAGCGATGTTGTTGTATGCTTTTGCCTTGGATGTACTTAGTGTAGTTAAAAACGAAAACTTAAAAGCCTATCTGGATCAGTTGATTTCAGAAAGACTTCATAAAAACTTTTGATATGAGTGCTGTGCTCACTCCTGTTTTGAATATCCAAAAAATCAGAGAGGAATTTCCGATTCTTCATCAACAGGTGAATGGCAAACCGCTGATCTACTTCGACAACGCAGCCACCAACCAAAAGCCAAAAAGAGTCATAGAGGCGCTGACGAATTATTACCAAAACGACAACGCCAATATCCATCGTGGTATTCATACGTTAGCCGAAAGAGCGACTCGTGCTTACGAGGAAACGCGTTTAGCGATGCAGGCATTTATTCGTGCTGAGCACAGCGAAGAAATCATTTTCACCCGGGGTGTTACAGAAAGCATTAATCTTGTAGCCTCTTCATACGGGCGCGCTTTTTTGAAGGATGGTGATGAGATTATTATTTCTGGATTAGAGCATCATTCCAATATTGTTCCTTGGCAGCTGATTGCAGAAGAAAAGAAGGCGATCATTCGGGTGATCAATATCACTCCTTCCGGAGAAATTGACTTGGATCATTTCAAATCGTTGCTCAACTCAAAAACCAAAATTGTTGCTATCAATCATGCATCCAACAGTTTAGGAACCATTAATCCAATCAAAGAAATTATTGCACTTGCACATGATTTCGGTGCCGTGGTGTTGATTGACGGAGCGCAGGCCTCTGCCCACTTACC
>PJQF01000025.1_pt1 | contig 109684 bp, 100 predicted proteins | sample 1503741 | NCBI WGS metagenome assembly PJQF01 (sample SAMN07775949, study PRJNA414020) | Biofilm metagenome, whole genome shotgun sequencing project. | isolation source: biomolecule (vanillin) treated reverse osmosis membrane biofilm | place: India: Nagpur | collected 2017-03-21
ACGCTACCCGTGAGGGTGGCTACCTGCGCATCCTCAAGTGCGGTTTCCGCGCTGGCGACAACGCGCCTATGGCGTACGTCGAGTTGGTTGATCGTGCTACTGCTGGCGAAGCTGTAAGCGCCGAGTAAGACGACAGTCTGCAACAAAAAACCGGGCCTAGTGCCCGGTTTTTTGTGGGCGGTAGAAAAGCCTTCTATATTATTCAGGTCGCTACCGCGACGCTCTTACTAAACCAAAGCTATTTGCCAGGACGGTTCGTTAGTTATTTTCTATCAAAGTCCATGATTTAATGCATTTGATGGTGTCATCTTGATGGTCAATACTCCCTCCAAGCCGATTAGCCGGCAGTTCTTAGCCTGACCTGAGGAAGATTGAGCATGAGTAATATCCTTACTACCGCCAGCGGCGCACCCGTCGCGGATAACCAGAACTCCCGTACCGCCGGCCCGCGCGGTCCTTTGCTCCTTGATGATTTTCATCTGATCGAGAAGCTCGCGCATTTCAACCGTGAGAATATTCCTGAGCGCCGTGTACATGCCAAAGGTTCTGGCGCCCACGGTACGTTCACGGTTACCCGCGATATCACCCAGTACACCCGCGCCAAGCTGTTTGAAGCCGTTGGCAAACAGACACCTACGTTCCTGCGTTTCTCCACCGTGGGCGGCGAGCGTGGTTCGGCGGATACCGCGCGTGATCCGCGTGGTTTCGCTTTGAAGTTCTATACCGAAGAAGGTAACTGGGACATCGTGGGCAACAACACGCCGGTGTTCTTTATTCGCGACCCGCTGAAGTTCCCGGACTTCATCCACACCCAAAAGCGTGTGCCGCAAACGAACCTGAAAAGTGCGCAGATGGTCTGGGACTTCTGGTCTCTCTCTCCCGAGGCATTGCACCAAATCACAATTTTGTTTTCGGACCGTGGCACTCCAGATGGCTATCGTCATATGCATGGCTTCGGTAGTCATACCTACAGCTTGATCAATGCCAAAGGCGAGCGCCACTGGGTCAAATGGCACTACAAAACCAAGCAAGGTATCAAGAACCTGACTCCCGAGGAGGCAACCCGCATTGCCGGCACTGACCCTGATTACGCTCAGCGTGACCTGTTTGACGCGATTCAGCGCGGTGATTTTCCGAAGTGGAGTGTCAATATCCAGATCATGACCGAAGCTCAGGCCGTTGCTCATTACGAAAACCCCTTCGATGTGACCAAAACCTGGTCCCAGCAGGAGTTTCCGTTGATCGAGGTTGGCGAGCTGGAGCTGAACCGTAATCCAGTGAATTACTTCGCTGAGGTTGAGCAGGCATGCTTTGGTCCAAGCAACATGGTCCCGGGTGTGGGGCTGTCACCAGACCGCATGCTTCAAGGCCGTGTTTTCGCTTATGCCGATGCTCACCGTTATCGTGTCGGTACCAACCACCAGCAGTTGCCTATCAATTCGCCATTGAGTCCCGTCAATACTAATCAGCGTGACGGTTCGATGTCCTTTGGTTACGGTGGTGCGGCGCCTAACTACGAGCCAAACAGCGTCGCGGGTACGCCCCAACAAGCGCCTCAGTATGCCGAGCCGCCTTTGGCATTGAATGGTGCGGCAGATCGTTATGATCAGCGTGAGGATACCGACTACTACAGCCATGCCGGTGCGCTGTACCGGTTGATGGACGATGGTCAGAAAACTCTCCTGATCAACAACATTGTCGGTGCCATGGCTGGAGTGACCAGTGATGTGGTCCAGCGGCAGCTGCAACACTTTGTAAAAGCTGATGCTGATTACGGCCAACGTATCGCAAGAGGATTGGGCGTAACCATTAACTGACTCTAAACGATAAGCAGAACCGCCCTCATTTGGGCGGTTTTTGCGTTATTTCCGCTACTTTTCTCCGGAAATCTTCACTTTTATGCCGTTATTCCCGTGACCTCCGAGTCATCATGGTTCAAACTACAGACTTTCAAGCAGGGAGATGTAGGGCGATGCAAGGTCACCCCGACGTAATCGATTACCTCAACACGTTGCTGACGGGCGAACTGGCAGCTCGTGACCAATATTTCATCCATTCGCGCATGTACGAAGACTGGGGCTTTACCGAGCTCTATGAGCGTATCAACCATGAGATGGAAGAAGAGGCACAGCACGCCGACGCACTGATGCGCCGCATTCTGATGCTCGAAGGCACGCCGCGTATGCGTCCAGACGACCTGGATGTGGGCACCACAGTGCCTGACATGCTCGCCGCTGACCTTCGCCTGGAGTACAAGGTGCGTGCCGCACTCTGCAAGGGCATCGAGCTCTGCGAGCAACACAACGACTATGTCACCCGCGAAATTTTGCGTGTCCAGTTGAACGACACCGAAGAAGATCACACCTACTGGCTGGAAAAGCAGTTGGGCCTGATCAAGCTGGTTGGCCTGGAAAATTACCTGCAATCGCAGTTCTGATTCCGGTTACAAAAAAGCCCCTGTCACCGCAACGTGACAGGGGCTTTTTCATGCGCCCGACCAATCAGGCTTTGTCGCGCGCCAATAACGGCTTCAAGTAGTAGCCGGTATGTGACTGCGGCATCTCCGAGACCTGTTCCGGCGTACCCACCGCGATGATCTGGCCACCCTTGGAGCCGCCTTCCGGCCCGAGGTCCACCAGCCAGTCGGCGGTCTTGATCACATCAAGGTTGTGCTCGATCACCACCACTGTGTTGCCGTGGTCACGCAAGCGGTGCAGCACGTCCAGCAATTGCTGAATATCGGCAAAGTGCAAGCCCGTAGTCGGCTCATCGAGGATGTACAGCGTCTTGCCGGTATCGCGCTTGGACAGCTCGCGAGACAGCTTCACTCGCTGCGCCTCACCACCGGACAAGGTGGTCGCCGACTGCCCCAGCTTGATGTACGACAGGCCTACATCCATCAATGTCTGCAGCTTGCGCGCCAATGCAGGCACCGCGTCGAAGAACACCCGGGCTTCCTCGATGGTCATCTCCAGGGTTTCGTGGATGCTTTTGCCCTTGTACTTGATCTCCAGGGTTTCGCGGTTATAGCGCTTGCTCTTGCACACATCGCACGGCACGTAGATGTCCGGCAGAAAGTGCATCTCAACCTTGATCAGGCCATCGCCCTGGCACGCTTCGCAGCGCCCGCCCTTCACGTTGAACGAGAACCGGCCAGGCCCGTAACCGCGTGAGCGAGACTCCGGCACACCCGCAAACAGTTCGCGTATCGGCGTGAACAACCCGGTATAGGTCGCCGGGTTGGAACGCGGTGTGCGGCCAATCGGGCTTTGGTCGATATCGACCACCTTGTCCAGGTGTTCCAGGCCTTTGATGCTGTCGTGTGCAGCGGCCTCCAGCGTAGTGGCACCATTCAGGGCGGTGGCACTCAGCGGAAACAGCGTGTTGTTGATCAGCGTCGACTTGCCAGAGCCGGAAACGCCGGTCACACAGGTCAGCAGGCCAAGAGGGATTTCCAGGTCCACATTGCGCAGGTTGTTGCCGCGCGCGCCCTTGAGGTGCAACGCCATCTTTTTGTTACGCGGCGTACGCTTGGCGGGCACTTCGATCTTCACCCGGCCGGACAGGTACTTGCCGGTCAGCGAATCCGGATGAGCCATCACTTCGGCAGGTGTTCCTTCGGCGACGATGTGCCCACCGTGCACACCTGCACCCGGGCCAATGTCGACCACATAATCCGCCAGGCGAATCGCGTCTTCATCATGCTCGACCACGATCACGGTGTTACCGATATCCCGCAGGTGTTTAAGCGTTCCCAGAAGGCGGTCATTGTCGCGTTGATGCAAGCCAATCGACGGTTCATCAAGGATGTACAAAACGCCCACCAGGCCGGCACCAATCTGGCTGGCCAACCGAATCCGCTGGGCTTCACCGCCAGACAGCGTGTCGGCGCTGCGATCCAGGGACAGATAATCCAGGCCAACGTTGACCAGGAACTGCAAGCGCTCTCGGATTTCCTTGAGGATCTTGTCGGCAATTTCCCCACGACGTCCGGTCAGCTTGAGCACACCAAAGTATTCGCAGGCATCGCCGATCGGCAGGTTGGTCACCGCCGGCAAGGTCTTCTCACCGACCCACACATGGCGCGCCTCGCGACGCAGGCGTGTGCCCCGGCAGTCCGGGCACGGTTGGGTACTGAGGAACTTGGCCAGCTCTTCGCGCACGCTCGCCGATTCGGTTTCGCGATAGCGTCGCTCCAGGTTCGGCACGATGCCCTCGAACGGGTGCGAGCGTTTGACGATATCGCCACGGTCGTTCAGGTATTTGAAGTCGACGTTCTGCGAACCACTGCCGTGCAGGATGACTTTCTGCTGTTCTGCCGGCAGTTGGTTGAATGGCACTTCCAGGCTGAACTTATAGTGGGACGCCAATGACCCGAGCATCTGGAAGTAATAGACGTTACGCCTGTCCCAGCCGCGTATGGCACCCTCCGCCAATGTCAGGTCACCATTGACCAGGCGCTTGATGTCGAAGAACTGTTTAACCCCCAGGCCATCACAGGTCGGGCAGGCGCCAGCCGGGTTGTTGAACGAAAACAGCTTGGGTTCGAGTTCGCTGATGGCGTGGCCGCAGATCGGGCAGGCGAAACGTGCGGAGAAGATGATCTCTTCACCCGGCTCGTCATCCATCGGCGCGACCAGCGCAATGCCATCCGCCAGCTTCAGTGCGGTTTCGAACGATTCCGCCAAACGCTGCTGCAAGTCGGCGCGCACTTTGAAGCGATCGACCACTACATCAATCGAATGCTTTTTCTGCTTATCGAGCTTCGGCGCTTCGTCCAGCTCATAGAGCTTGCCGTTGATGCGCGCGCGCACGAAACCCTGGGCGCGCAGTTCCTCGAAGACCGAAAGGTGTTCACCCTTGCGCTCGCGAATGACCGGCGCCAGCAGCATCAGCTTGGCGCCCTCGGGCTGGGCCAGCACCAGGTCAACCATTTGGCTGACAGTCTGGGCTTCCAGGGGAATGTCGTGGTCCGGGCAGCGCGGAATGCCTACGCGCGCATACAGCAGACGCAGGTAGTCGTAGATTTCGGTGATGGTGCCCACGGTGGAGCGTGGGTTATGGGAAGTCGACTTCTGCTCGATGGAAATCGCCGGCGACAAACCTTCAATGGTGTCGACGTCAGGTTTTTCCATCATCGACAGGAATTGCCGGGCATACGCCGATAGTGACTCTACATAGCGACGTTGACCTTCGGCATACAGCGTGTCGAACGCCAGGGACGATTTGCCGGACCCGGACAAGCCGGTGATGACGATCAGTTTGTCCCGGGGCAGGGTCAGGTCGATGTTCTTCAGGTTGTGGGTTCTAGCCCCACGAATCAGGATCTTGTCCAAGATGGCCTCGCACGGCGGGCGTAAATAATGCAGGAGTATACGGCTAAAGACTGGATGAATATACACTGTCAAAGTGCCGGGTGCAGCCTTACATGAAAGCTGCGCGGCAAAGCGCCGCATATACCCTCTCTATCGATGGGACTGGTAGAATCGCCGCCGGTTCACACGAGGTTTTTCCATGCACGATCCCCACAGCGAACGCATGAGTAGCGGCGAGACCCGAGCAGCAAGCGGTCTGGCCCTGGTGTTCGCCTTCCGTATGCTTGGCATGTTTATGGTGTTGCCGGTGCTGGCGACCTATGGAATGGATCTCGCAGGCGCGACCCCCGCCCTGATCGGCCTGGCGATTGGCGCCTATGGCCTGACCCAGGCACTTTTTCAGATTCCGTTCGGGATCATTTCCGATCGTATCGGCCGGCGGCCGGTGATTTACCTGGGGCTGATCGTGTTCGCCCTCGGCAGCGTGCTCGCGGCTCAGTCAGATTCGATCTGGGGCGTGATTGCCGGGCGCGTGCTGCAAGGCGCCGGCGCGATTTCCGCCGCCGTCATGGCGCTGCTTTCGGACCTGACCCGCGAACAACACCGTACCAAGGCCATGGCCATGATCGGCATGACCATCGGCTTGTCGTTCGCAGTGGCGATGGTTGTCGGCCCGTTGCTGACACGTGCCTTTGGTTTGCACGGACTGTTCCTCGCCACCGGCGGTATGGCGCTGTTCGGGATCGTGATCGTTGCGTTCATGGTGCCGCGCTCCACCGGCACGCTGCAGCACCGCGAATCCGGCGTCGCACGCAAAGCATTGCTGCCGACCCTCAAGCACCCGGACCTGCTGCGCCTGGATTTAGGTATCTTCGTATTGCACGCGATGCTGATGTGCAGCTTCGTCGCGCTGCCCCTGGCACTGGTCGAAAAAGCCGGCCTGCCCAAGGAACAGCACTGGTGGGTCTATCTGACCGCGCTGTTGATCTCGTTCTTCGCCATGATCCCGTTCATCATCTACGGCGAGAAGAAACGCAAAATGAAACGAGTTCTCCTGGGCGCCGTCGCGACATTGATGCTCACTGAACTATTCTTCTGGCAGTTCGGCGACAGCCTGCGCGCACTGGTGATCGGCACGGTGGTGTTTTTCACCGCGTTCAACCTGCTCGAGGCTTCGTTGCCTTCGCTGATCAGTAAAGTTTCACCGGCGGGCGGCAAGGGCACGGCCATGGGGGTGTATTCCACCAGCCAGTTCCTGGGCTCCGCGTTGGGCGGCATCATGGGCGGCTGGATGTTCCAGCATGGCGGTTTGTCGGTTGTGTTCCTCGGATGCGCCGGGCTGGCTGCACTTTGGCTGGCCTTTGCTGTTACCATGCGCGAACCTCCGTACGTCACAAGTCTGCGCCTGCCGTTGTCGCCCGAAGCAATTCGTGAAGCTGGCCTGGTAGAGCGCCTGAAGGCCGTCGTCGGGGTAACAGATGCAGTAGTGGTCGCTGAAGAGGCGGCCATTTACATCAAATTGGACACCGAATTATTGGATCGCGCGACGCTCGAGCAACTGGTCAACCCAGTGCCGACAGCGCGCCCAGCTTAGGAGAACGTTATGGCCCGTGGGGTTAACAAAGTCATATTGGTCGGTACATGCGGCCAGGATCCCGAAGTTCGCTACTTGCCTAACGGTAACGCCGTGACCAACCTGAGTCTGGCGACCAGCGAACAGTGGACTGACAAGCAGACCGGCCAGAAGGTCGAGAAGACCGAATGGCACCGCGTGTCGATGTTCGGCAAGGTTGCAGAGATCGCCGGTGAATACCTGCGCAAAGGTTCGCAGGTCTACATCGAAGGCAAACTGCAAACCCGCGAGTGGGAAAAAGACGGCATCAAGCGTTACACCACTGAAATCGTGGTCGACATGCAAGGCACCATGCAACTGCTGGGCGGCCGTCCACAGCAGGGCGATCAACAAGGCGGGGGCAATAACTACCAGCAGTCCGCTCCGGCCCCACGCCAGCAGGCTCCGCGCCCGCAGCAGTCGGCACCGCAACAATCGCGTCAGGCGCCGCCTCCACAACAGGCCGCTCCACAGCCTGCTCCGGATTTCGACAGCTTTGATGACGATATCCCGTTCTAAGGTCTCAGACCCGGAACGCGCGAAACCCCCGATGGCCAAGCCTCGGGGGTTTTTTATTGCCCACGCTCAAGCCTCCCTCGCAGCCGCTGTCACTACCAGCTCCTTGAAACGCTGCAAAACCGCCGAGCCGTCACCGAGGCGCGTCGCCAAATGCAACGGCGCTACCAGGCTGCGGCACTCCGTGAGTTCGCGATAAACAATGCCGTCGCCGCGCAACCCTTGCATCGACGCCGGTACGATAGATACCCCAAGGCCCGCCGCCACCAGGCTCAGCGTCGCGGTCATGCGCGGTGCCTCCTGGACCACTTGCGGGCTGAACCCGGCTTCCCGGCAGGCCACCAGAATTGCGTCATACAAACCCAGCCCTACGCGGCGGCGGTAAAGCACAAACGCTTCGGTTGCCAGGGCGGCCAAGGGCAGGGGTGATAGAGCGTCGAGTGCCAGCGGATGGTCGGTCGGCAGCGCCAGCAGCATGGGTTCCACCAGAATCGGTTCGTCCTGCAGCGAGCGGGTGCCAGTGAGCGGCGAGCGGATAAACGCGGCATCGAGTTTTTCATGGGCCAGCGCGTCCAGCAGCTCACCGGTGCCGGCTTCTTCCAGCACCACCGAGACACCGACAAAGGTTTCGCGAAACAGCCGCACTATGCTGGGCACAAAAGGATGCAGTGCCGCCGAGCTGGTAAACCCAATCGCCAGTCGGCCCCGTTCACCCCGAGCCGCGCGACGAACCACATCGGCTACATCGTCGGCCCGCGCCAGGAGTGCGCGCGCTTCATCCAGCAACGCCAGTCCAGCCGTGGTCGGGCGCACACCGCGAGGCAAACGCTCCATCAATACAACGCCGAGTTCGGCTTCCAGGCTTTGCAGCATTCGCGTCAGCGGCGGTTGTTGCATGCCCAGGCGTTCTGCGGCGCGGGTGATATAGCCTTCCTCGGCAATCGCCACGAAGGCTTTAAGCTGGCGAAGTTCCAACATAGGCATACTTTCAAGGTATGGGAGGTTGCCAATCCTGGCATTTGTTCTCATGGCTCACAAGATTTAGGCTGTCGCCAACCTCAAAAAGAAGGAGCGCCGCGATGACCTGGTCAGCCAAGCAGTACACGATGTTTGAACAACAACGTACGCGTCCGGTCCGTGACCTGGTCGCGGCTATTCCCGCAACCGACGTGCGCACCGCCGTCGACCTGGGCTGCGGCCCTGGCAATTCCACTGAGGTATTGGCCGCACGCTTCCCGCAGGCGCACGTCACCGGTATGGACAGTTCCGACGATATGTTGGTCGATGCCCGCAAGCGCCTGCCGGCACTGAACTTCGAATTGGCGGATATCGGCGCCTGGAATCCTGCACACACCTTCGACGTGATTCTGGCCAACGCTTCCCTGCAATGGCTGCCGAATCACGCCACGCTCTATCCGCACCTGATCAACCAACTGACGCTGGGCGGCACACTGGCGGTGCAGACTCCGGATAACCTCGACGAGCCTGCCCATCGACTCGCTCGCGCAGTCGCGGCCGAAGGGCCATGGTCGGTAAAGATTGGCGCGGTTAAACACAATGAGCGGCACACAGCGAGCTACTACTACGAGCTGCTGAGCAAACATTGCAGCACTGTCGACGTGTGGCGCACCACTTACCTGCACCCGCTGGCGGATCATGCGGCAGTGGTGGAGTGGTTCAAGGCTTCAGCGTTACGGCCGTTTCTCGCGCCATTGTCCGATAGCGAAAAAACCGCGTTCCTGCAGGACTACCAGGCGCGGATTACCCAGGCCTACCCAGCCCTGGCCGATGGCACCGTGTTACTGCCCTTCCCGCGCCTGTTCATCATCGCAACGCGCTGAAACCCGGCAAACAAGCGGTGGTCACACAGCCGCCGCTTGGCTCTGCAGATACTCATCCGCCGACATCACGCTGGCGTAGGCAAAGCCCAGCGATGCCATAAAAGCCCCCTGCACTTGGGCCGCCGGAATCACCTGCCCGTTGAACTCCAGATCCCGCGTAGCGCACGCATCGTGAATCAACGTGACCTTGTAGCCCAGGTCCGCGGCCGCGCGCACGACGCCGTCGATGCACATATGGCTCATGCTCCCAACCACCACCACTTCGGTGATGGCGCGTTGTTCCAGGACGGCCTGTAGATCGGTGCCGCGAAACGCATTCACGAAGTGTTTAAGCACCACTGGCTCAGTGCCTTCGTTCAGCACCTTGGCGTGCAGATGCGCGCCCTCGGAACCCGGCGTGAAGAAAGGCGCGTCTTCGGAGGTGAACTCATGGCGTACATGAATCACGGCATCGCCCGCCTGACGAAACGCCTGCAGTAGCTGGGCTGCCTTGTCCGCCGCAGCCTCTACGCCGTCGAGCGGCCACTTGCCCTGGGGGAAGTAGTCGTTTTGTATGTCGATCAGGATGAGCGCTTGCTTGGCCATAACGGGTTCTCATGATGGGTGGATAGGCCCAGTATCTTAGCTGGCGCCGGAGAAGAGGGCGGGGCGAGTCGTGCAGAACGCCGCGTATTTAGCGCGGCTTCGTGCAGAATCAGGCAGGCCTACTGCCATTACTTTTTCAGTAACGGATTGATTTAACAACCCTCCTGTTCCGCCGCGCCTTGGCTTGATCCCTGCAACCCTCTCTGTACACACACACATGGCAGGATGGCCAAGGGGGACGCATGACCCCGACTCAACGAAAAAAATGGGTGGTTGCTCACTCCACGAGAGACGGTGCGCCGCAGCACGAAGTCGACACCAACCGCGCCTTGGCGCGATGGCTGGCGCAGATACTCGGGCTTAAATTCGGCGGCAGGTATGACCCCCAACGCCATAGCGACCGTGACCTGTATCTGTTGCCCACGCAAACCCTGATCGGCGCGGCCCAAGCACTGCGCCTGAATGTAAAAGGGCCGCAAGACCTGTGGGGTGGCTATGTCGATTACGATTTTATCTGCACCAAAGCCATCACTCATGGCCTGTTAAGCCCAGATGCCACGGCGCCTGAGGGCTGGTCGCCGTTGTTTGGCGAGCGGGTGCGCGACGTTGTTCTTGAGGGTTTCAGCGTGTTCGCGTTGCAGGATGCGCGGCCCGCTGCCAGGCGCTTGCTCAGTCGCGGGCCGATTCGTCTGAAGCCCGTGCATGCCTGCGCCGGGCGCGGCCAGGAAGTTATCCACAGTGTCGACGCATTCGAGGCCCTGCTGGCGCGGCCCGATGCAGCGCAGTTGTTCAGTGAGGGCGTGGTGCTGGAGCAAGACCTGCACGAGGTAGTCACCCATAGCGTGGGCCAGAGTTTTATCGGCGATCACCTGTTCAGCTACTGCGGCGAGCAATACCTCACTCAGGACGGGCAGGGCGAAGACGTCTACGGCGGCTCCGACTTACTGGTGGTGCCCGGTGCTTACGAGGACTTGTTAATGCTCGACCTGCCCGCCGACGTGCGCGAGGCCATCGAACAGGCGCGGGTTTTCGACAGCGCCGCCAACCAGGCCTACCCTGGTTTCTACGCGTCACGACGCAATTACGACATCGCCCAAGGCCTGGACAGTGATGGCCAACGCTGCAGCGGCGTGCTTGAACAGTCCTGGCGCATGGGGGGCGCCAGCAGCGCAGAGGTCGCGGCGCTGCAGAGCTTCATCAATAACCCCGGCCTGCGCGCTATTCGTGTGTCCTCGGTGGAAACCTATGTGGACCAGGCGCTGCCGGCGGATGCCATTGAGGTGTACCGCGGCCCGGCCGAAAACAGCGACTTTCTTCTCAAGTATGTGACGGTTAATTCTTATGACGGCTAGAAGCGAAAGCATTGCGATCGATATCGACGACGAACAGATGAGCGGCACGTTCCTGACCCCCAAATCGAAGGTGCCAGGCGTGCTGTTTGTGCACGGCTGGGGCGGTAGCCAGGAACGCGACCTGGAGCGGGCCAAAGGCATCGCCGGCTTGGGGTGTGTGTGCCTGACGTTCGACCTGCGTGGGCATGCGAGCACCGGTATCCCGTTGTCCCGCGTCACTCGCGAAGACAACCTGCGCGACCTGTTGGCCGCGTATGACCGGTTGCTGTCACACCCGGCCATCGACACCTCGGCGGTGGCGGTGGTGGGCACCAGTTATGGTGGCTACCTGGCGGCGATTCTCACCTCATTGCGCCCGGTGCGTTGGCTGGCGCTGCGGGTACCGGCGCTTTACCGTGATCAGGAATGGCTCAAACCCAAGCGCGACCTGGATAAGGCCGACCTGATGGATTACCGCAGCACACGGGTGCACGCCGAAACCAACCGCGCCCTGCATGCCTGTGCGCAATTCACCGGCGATGTGCTAATTGTCGAATCGCAAACCGATGACCACGTGCCGCACGCCACCATCATGAGCTATCGCGCGGCATGCCAGCAGACCCACTCCTTGACCCACCGCATCATCGACGGCGCAGACCATTCGCTCAGCGATCCGGTGTCGCAGCAGGCCTACACGTCGATCCTGGTCGACTGGATTACCGAGATGGTCGTGGGCGAGCGCTTGAGCATCATCCAATCCCAATAACGGCGGCGCTTTGGGGCGCCTTCAACACCTGCTCAAGCAGGGGTTTTCTTCACCCGCAACGCTTTGGCTTTGGCTTCGACCGCGAGGTACATGACCAGCGCAATCAGCAGCGGCAAAATAAAGTAGATCGCCCGGTAGGCAATCAACCCGGCAAGCAAACTGCCGCGCGACGCTTCATGTTGCATCAGCGCGATAAACACCGCCTCCAGCACCCCCAGCCCGGCCGGGATATGGGTGATGACCCCGGCAATCGCGCTGATCAGCAGGACCCCCAGCACCAACGGATAGTCCAACTTGGCCGGCAACAAGGTAAAGATCACCGCCGCCATCAATGACCAATTCAACGCGCCCAACGCTAACTGCAAACACGCCATGCGCAGCGACGGTAAATTGATCTCGATGCCTTTGATCGACCACGCGCGTTTTTTCGAAAACCGGCAGGCCGCCAGATACCCGAGACTGGCCAGCACCAGCAACACACCAATGCCCTGCAACGCATCGGTGCTGACCTTCCAGCCCGGCGGCATCGTCACCCAGCCGCTGCTGAACACCACGCCGGCCAATGCCATGTAACCAAACCAATTGGTCGCCAGGCTCAGCCCAAGAATCTTCGCGATATTGCTGGTGCTCACCCCGAGCCGCGAGTACAGCCGGTAACGCATGGCGATCCCGCCGACCCACGCGCTCAGGTTGAGGTTGAACGCGTAGCTGATGATCCCCACCGGCAAGATCTGCTTCCAGCGCAATGGCTGGCGAACATAGGTGCGCCCGATCAGGTCGAAGCTGGCGTAGACGAGGAAACTGCACAAGGTCAGCCCACCGGCCATCAACAATGTGCGCAGCTTGAAGTCGCCGAGCGTCTGCAGCACTTCGCTCCAGTCGATGCGCCGCGCCAGCAGGGTGAACAGCACGATCAGCAGCAGGAAGAAGCCAATCGTCAGCGGCTTCTTCCAGCGTTTGAATCGCGAACCCTCAGTATCAGCGTTCATCGGGCTGGCTCTGGAATGGTTTCAAACGGGGTTTATGCGCCGGTAGCCAACCCGTCAGCGCGGGGAAATGGCGCATCACATGAAATACCAGGAAACCGACGGTCAATCGCCACAGCCACAGCCGTGGCTTGCGGTTTTCCGGCATGGTCCGGCAATGGTCTTTGGCGAGGATGGCCAAGCGTTCATACAGCTGTTGGTTGAAGGCGCGGTCGCGAATCAGCACGTTGGCTTCCAGGTTCAGCGACAGGCTCAACGGGTCGAGGTTGCTTGAACCCATGGTGCTCCAATGGTCATCCACCAGCGCGACTTTGCCGTGCAGCGGGCGTTGGCAATACTCGTGAATCACCACGCCGTCCTTGAGCAAATAGTCATAGAGCATGCGCGCCGCCAGCTTGGCCAATAGCACATCAGGCTGGCCCTGCATGATCAATTGCACCTGCACGCCACGGCGCGCGGCATTGCGAATTTCGCGCAGCAGGCGGTAGCCGGGAAAGAAATACGCGTTGGCGATTACCACACGTTGCTGGGCCTTGCTCAGCGCGTGGATATACGCTTCTTCGATGTCGTCGCGATGCTGCACGTTGTCGCGGTAGATCAGGCGCACCAGCCCGTCGCTATTATCAGTTGTCCACAGCGCGGGCCGTTGCTGGCGCCGCCGCCAGCCGCGCCGCGTGCGCACCTGGCGACCACTTTGTGCAAGGGCGAAATGATGCAGGTCGGCCACCGCCGGGCCTGTCAATCGCAGCGCATAATCCTGTTTGGCTTCGGGGCCGAAATCCCCGAGGTGGTCGGCAGAAAAGTTGATCCCGCCGATAAACGCCACGGTGGCGTCCACCACCACAATCTTGCGATGCAGGCGGCGAAACCAGTTGGTGCGAACCCCCAACATTTTTGGTGCCGGGTCAAACATCTGCACCTCCACACCCGCCGCTGCCAGCTCGCCGAGAAAGGCCGGGCTCAGTTCGCCGCAGCCAAACCCATCGAGGCTGACCACCACCTTCACGCCACGTTGCGCCGCCTCTATCAGAATGCCCTGCAACTCATGGCCGACCTTGTCTTCAAACAGGATAAAGGTCTCCAGCAGAATCTCCCGCTGCGCCTTGCGCATGGCGTCGAAGACGCTCGGAAAGTACGCCTCGCCGTTTTCCAGCAACTCGATCTGGTTGTTGCTCTGCCAGCCGTAATCAAGATCACGCGCTTTCGCTTCATCCGGCGGCTGGTCGGTGGCGATGTGTTCTACCGCAACGTTCATAACTCGATCTCCACTGACAGCGGCACATGGTCAGACAAATGCGACCACGGCCGGGTCGTCAGCACCTTGGGGTTACGAATGTTCAAGTTGCGCACATAGATGCGATCCAGCGGCAGCAACGGCAGGCGTGCCGGGAAGGTCCGGGCGGGCTTGCCGTGGGTTTCGACGAACACTTCCTTGAGGCCGCTCTGGCTCAGGTCAGCCTGCTGGCGCCAGTCGTTGAAATCACCGGCGACGATCAGCGGCGTATCGGCGGGGATCTCGCGAATGCGCTGCTCCAGCAAGCGCAATTGTTGCTGGCGATGCGCCTCGCGCAGGCCCAGGTGCATGCAGATCGCATGCACCTCCTGCCCGGAGCCGGGCAAGCGCAGCACACAATGCAGCAGGCCACGGTTTTCATGGCCGCTTTGCGAAATGTCGAGGTTGTCGTAGCGGATGATCTGGAATTTCGACAGCAGCGCATTGCCATGGTCGCCATGCGGGTAGACCGCATTGCGACCGTAGGCGAATTGCGGCCAGATGCTGTCGGCGAGGAATTCGTACTGCGGCATGTTCGGCCAGTCACTGTAGTGCTGAGGGTGGCGTTCGTGAGTGCCGTGAATCTCCTGCAGGAATACGATATCGGCGCCCACGCTGCGCACCGCTTCACGCAGCTCGGGCAGAATGAAACGTCGATTCAACGCAGTGAAGCCCTTGTGGATATTGACCGTCAGCACCGTGAAGCGCGTGATGGCGACGCTGGGGGTAATGGGCACCCAGTCGGGAATCGCAGCCATGATTGCTCCTGTGAAAGAGTGGGGGCGTGGCCCCCGTTTAAGGCTGACTGCGATGTTTCGAGGAAAGTTTCCACCTTCCTACGGACGGCACGCTCAAGACACGGCGGGATCAGTGGCCGGCCATCACGCGCGTCGAGGGCTCGGCATACACCGGTCCCCGTCGGTCAAGGCGGCCGCTCCAGGCGGTCAGCGCGAGGGCGACCAACACCACCAGGCCGCCGATCCATGCGGTATGGATCAGCCCCATGTGCGCCACGATCAAGCCGCCGGCCCACGCGCCCCCGGCGATTCCCAGGTTAAACGCGGCGATGTTCAAGCCCGAGGCAACATCCACCGCCTGTGGCGTGTGATGTTCGGCCTGGCGCACCACGTACACCTGCAGGCCCGGCACATTGCCGAACGCGACTGCGCCCCACACCCATACGGTGGCCAGCGCCAACCATGGGTTGCTGGCGGTCAGGGACAGGATGAACAGCACCGCGGCGAGCAGCGCAAAGATGATTGTCAACGCGCTGATCGGGCCGCGTTTATCCGCCAGCTTGCCGCCCCAGATATTCCCGGCGGCTACCGAGATGCCATACACCAGCAATACCAGGCTCACAGTGCCGGCGCTGAAGCCCGCGATGTCCTGGAGGATGGGGGCCAGGAAGGTAAACGCGATAAACGAACCGCCGTAGCCGATGGCGGTCATGGCGTACACCAGCAACAAGCGCGGCTGCTTGAGCACCTGCAGTTGTTGCAGCAGGGATGCGGGCTTGCTGTGGGCGATGGTGTTCGGCACGTAGATCAAACTGCCGATAAAGGCGAGCACACCCAGCGCCGAGACGGCGAGGAAGGTTTCCCGCCAGCCGAAGTGCTGGCCGATAAAGGTGCCCAGCGGCACGCCGGTGACCAGCGCGACGGTCAAGCCGGTAAACATGATCGCAATCGCACTGGCGGCTTTTTCCTTCGGCACCAGGCTGGTGGCGATGGTTGAGCCAATCGAGAAAAACACCCCGTGGGCCAGGCCGGTGACGATCCGCGCCAGTACCAGCGATTCATAGCTCGGTGCCTGCCAGGCCAGCAGGTTGCCGAGGGTAAACAGCACCATCAGCGACAGCAGGAGTAATTTACGTGGCACCTTGCCGGTGAGGGCAGTGAGCACTGGCGCGCCGATGGCTACGCCCAGGGCATAGAGGCTGACCAACAGGCCGGCGGACGGCAGGTCAACGCCGAGATCGGCGCCGATTGTGGGTAACAGGCCAACGATGACGAACTCGGTGGTCCCGATGGCAAAAGCGCTGAGGGTCAGCGCGAGCAACGCAATAGGCATGGCTGCAACTCCGGTGGGTGTGGTTCAGGAGCGCAGTGTCTGGGTTTGGCCTATGCGGAAAAAGGCAGCGATCGGCATTTGATATTTGCCCTGGGCGCAAAGGTGCCGAACGGGGGGAACGATCAAGGCTCAAACCCGTCAGTTCCTTACAGACCTTGCTGATGGAGCCCGGTGTTTTGCTGAATCTAAAAACTGCATTACTGTTTGGCGCGCTGCTGTTCTTTGGCAATGGTGCGTTGCAAGCCGCGACACCGGCGCCCGCCGCCGCACCGGCCACAGCCGCAGCCGAAACCAAGCCCGAGCTGTTGGTGGAAGGCGGCCTGTTGGGGGCCATCAGCTCCAGCATTGACGACGTGCAGGACAAACTCGACCTCAATCAGAACCTCATTGACGCCTGGCGCTTGCGCGCCGACCGTGCGGCGGATGAAGTGGGGCGCCTGGTCAACCAGACCGCCGAACGTTCGCCGTGGAGCGTGGCAGGCGATTTCCTGTTGCTGTCCGGCGTGTGGGCGGGGGCCTTTGCGGTGTTGACGCTGCTGGCGCGCGTCATCGTGCGGCGCTTGAGTCGGCGGCGTTTCGTCGAGCGGCGCGCGCGTCTGCAAGCGGTGCTTGGGTATGTGTTGCCGTATACGATCCCGGCGCTGATCTGCCTGCCGCTGACCCTCTACGTCAGCCACTTTTTACCCACGTCAGTGGGGCGCGCGCTGGCGCTGTGTTTCGCCTACGCCACCAGCAGCGGGATCTTTTCCACCTCGATGCTGTTGTGCGTGATCGTCATGTTCAACCTCGGCCACAAGCGCCCGGCGGTGCAGATCATTCGTGACTACTGCCCCAAGCCGCTGTTCCTGATCGGCTTTCTCGCCGCCCTCAGCGACGCGTTGACCAGCCCGCAAATCGCCCGCCAGCTCGGCGGCAATATCACCAGCAGCATCGCGGTCTTTACCGGCCTGTTTGCCGCGGTGATTTTCGGCGTGCTGGTGGTGCGTCTGCGTCGCCCGGTCGCGCATTTGATCCGCAACCGGCCGTTGGCCCAGCGCCTCAAGCACCCGGCGCTGCAGCAATCGCTGCGGGTGTTTTCCGGGCTGTGGTACTGGCCGATTCTGTTGATGGTGCTGGTCTCGGCAATCAACCTGATTGGTGCCGGTGACGACAACCAGAAGGCGCTGCGTTGCGCGCTGTTCACCACGATTCTGTTGATCGGCACGGTGTTCCTCAGCACGGTTTTACAGCACCTGTTCAAGTCCCGCAGCCAGGTGGCGATCCAACGCAGCAGTGCCTACAAGGAGCGCTTTCTCAGCCTGCTACACGCGATCTTGCGCATTGCGATGGCCATCGCCTTTATCGAACTGCTTGGGCGCATCTGGGGCGTGTCGCTGTTCGAATTTGCCCAGCGCAACGCAGTCGGTCGGGCGATCAGCGATTCGCTCAGCAGTATCGGCCTGATCCTGCTGATGACCTGGTTGTTCTGGGTGGTACTCGACACCGCGATCCAGGAGGCGCTCAAGCCACCGGTGAACAAACGCTCCAGCCGCCAGCCGAGCACGCGGGTCAAAACCATCCTGCCGCTGCTGCGTAACGCGGTGAAAATTGTGCTGGTGGTGATTTGCGCGATCACCACGATGGCCAACCTTGGCATCAACGTGGCGCCGCTGCTGGCCGGTGCCGGTGTGGTCGGCCTGGCCATCGGTTTCGGTTCCCAGCAACTGGTACAGGACGTCATCACGGGCCTGTTCATCATCATCGAAGACACGTTGTCCATCGGCGACTGGGTGGTGCTCGACTCCGGCCACGCCGGCACCGTCGAAGGCCTGACCATCCGCACCCTGCGCCTGCGCGACGGCAAGGGCTTTGTGCATTCGGTGCCGTTCGGGCAGATCAAGGCGGTCACCAACCAGTCGCGGCAATTTGCCTATGCGTTCTTCTCGGTGCAGTTCACCTATGACACCGATGTGGACAAAGCCGTGGAACTGATCCGCGAGACCGGGCAATCAATCGGCGATGACGTGTTCCTCAAGTACAACCTGCAAGGGCCGCTGGAAGTCTTTGGCGTGGACAAGATGGACCTCAACGGCGTGGTGCTCACCGCGCAATTCCGAACGGTGTCGGGCGGGCAATATGCGGTGAGTCGCGCGTTTAACCAGCGCTTGAAAAAGCTTGTGGATAACTGCGATGCGGTGCACTTCGCGCAGACTTATCCACAGCAGGTGCTGTTGCCCAAGCGCACGGCGCGGGTGGATGAGCCGGATGAAGAGGTGCCGGCATCGCGGGTGTTGACGGAGCAGCCGCGTACCCAGTAGCTCTGGGGCGGCTGGTCGGGCCTCATCGCGGGCAAGCCCGGCTCCCACACTCGACCGAGTACACGGTTGGAATACGGTCAAAATGTGGGAGCGGGCTTGCTCGCGAAGAGGCCCTCAAAGCCAACCCACTTCAATGCCTGATCAACTTCTCCTGAATCGCCCGCAGATCCTGCTCGAGCAGAATCTGCTGCTTGCCGCCGACCATCACCGCCGCCGGCACGCCGTCACGGTACACAATCCGATTGCCGCTCACCGCCGGCACCTTGTTCCCCGGCAGCAGTGTGCCCACCAGGTTCAGCGGATCAGCCCCGCACACGGCAATCAAACTGCCGTCATGCGGCCTGCGCCGTACTTCGCGCAACAACGGGATGGCTTCCGGCAGCGCAAACTGCTCGCCTGCCAGCCCGCTGACAAACCGCCCGCCTCGAATCTCGCCGCGCGCCTCCAGCCGATGGAAGGTGCGCAGCAGCTCGCGCCAGCTCGGCAGCCAATCCGCCTCGCGTTCCAGCAGCCGCCAGAACACCACGCCATAGCGGCGCAGCAAGGTCAGCGCCACGTGCTCCAACGTCTCCGCCGAGTGCGGCCCGGCGGCGGCGGACGAGCGGCGCACCAAGGCCCAGCGCCCGGCGTCGTCCATGCCGCCGACATACGCCCCGCGCCCGCGCCGGCTGCTGCGCGCCAGGCGCTTGCTGGCGGGTGTGGTGAGGGCGCGCAGGCCGGCAAAGCTGTCGGCGTTCACCAGCCCCGCGCCTACCAGTTCCTGTAATGCGATCTCCAGTTCGCTGCGCAGCAGATGGGCCTCGTGCACCAGCTCATCGAAAAACAGCGCGCCGTGTTCGCGCAGGGCCAAGTGGACTTTCTGCGCCTTGGGCGACAGCGTGGTGCTGTCGGTGAGTTCGGTCAGGCCGCTCCACAACGGCACTTGGCTGCGGGGCAGCAGCACCACGGGCGTACTGCGCAGCGCAATGGCGCTGGCCTTGTTGCTCAAGCGCGTCCACACCAGTTTGCCGCTGCGGCACAACTCGTCGAGCCAGGTCGAGGTGTAATCCTTGAGTCGAGCGCTGAGCAAGTCACTGTCCCAGGCCGACGTGGCGGCAGCGTAGCCTTCGAACTGGCCGACAATCTGCGGCAACATCGCACTGCCGTGGCCGCGCGTGCCGTCGGACAGGTGCTGCCAATCGAACAAAAAGCGCATGAAGTCCTGCAATGTCACCGGCTCGATTTCCCGGCGCAGGCGCCTGACCGTGTAGCGATGAATCCGCGCGAGCAGATGCCGCTCACACCATTGCTCGTGCGTGGCGCCGGGGCTGAAACGGCCGCGCAGCACGTAGCCTTCCTGTTCCAGGCGCGCCAGTGCCGGCGTGACGTCTGCCACCGGCAGGGCCAGCGGCGCTGCAATCTCGCTCAGGCTCAGCGGGCCAAACCCGCCAAGGCGGGCACGCAGCACTTCCGCCAGCGCATCCTCGACAGTCCAGGGCTCATCGAAGCCCGGCAGCAACGGCAGGTTGTTGGGGTAGATCGCCTGCACACAACTCAAGCGCTCCACGGCGACCCAAAGGCCATTCTTGAGTTGATAGGCGCGCCCGCCCTTGGCCAAGGCATGCAGCCACTGGGCCCATTGCGGCGTGACCTCATCCGCGGCGATGCAGGCCAGGCTCATCAACGCCTCATGCATTTCGTCCAGGCTGTTGGGGGCCGGCCACGCTTCCTCGCGCACGCCGGCGATGGCTTCGGCATCCAGTGCGCCGAGGTCGTCGGTGCTGTGCGGGTCGCTCCAGCGCCGGTTGAGCACCGCCTGGGTGCGGCGTTCTTCCAGCGGGGCGTCGTCGAGAAAGGTGTAGGGGCGCGCGCTGAGAATTTCCGCGGCCATGGGCGAGGGCGCGGGCAGGTCGCGGCTGATCAGGCGCACCTCGCCGCGTTCCATGCGCCGCAACAGGGTCAGCCAACCTTCGCTGTCCATGGCTTCGTGCAGGCAGTCGTCGAGGGTTTGTTCCACCAGCGGGTGTTCGGGTATCTCACGTTCGCCGGCGAGGTTTTCCAGGCAGGCGATCTGGTCGGGAAACACGCTGGCAATCAGGTCTTCGCTCTTCATGCGCTGGATCTGCGGCGCGACCTTGCGCCCGCTGGTATAACGCGGCAATGCCAGGGCCACACTGGCATTCCAGCGCCAGCGCACGCCGAACAGTGGCGCATCCAGCACCGCCTGGATCAGGATGTGCTCGGCGCTGTTGCTGTTCAGGTAGCGCCACACCTCATCGAGCTCAAAGCTGTGGCTGGTGGACAGCGACAGCACGATCGCATTCTCACTGGCCGCCGCCTGCAATTCGAAATTGAAGGTGCGGCAAAAACGCTTGCGCAGGGCCAGGCCCCAGGCGCGGTTGAGGCGGCTGCCGAACGGTGTATGGATGATCAATTGGGTGCCGCCGGAGGCGTCGAAAAAGCGCTCCATGATCAACGTGTCCTGGGACGGCAGGGCACCAAGGGCCAGGCGCGCGCGGGCCAGGTAATCGAGGATTTGTTCGGCGCTTGCGTGGTTCAGGCCGAGGCTGGCGGTGAGCCAGTCCTGAGCGGGTTGCAGGTCGACGGGGGTGGCGCTGAGCAGCGCGTCCAACTGCGCCTGAAAACGCGCCACGGCCGCCGACAATTCATGGCTGCGCCCCGGTGCTTCACCGAGCCAGAACGGGATGGTCGGCGGTTGGCCATGGGCATCCTCGACGCGTACCTTGCCCGCCTCGACCCGCAAGATCCGGTAGGACGTGTTGCCGAGCTGGAAGATATCCCCGGCGATGCTTTCGACCGCGAAGTCTTCGTTGACGCTGCCGATATTCAAGCTCTGAGGTTCAAGCAACACGCTGTAGTCAGCGTTGTCCGGGATGGTGCCGCCGCTGGTCACGGCGGTCAGCCTGGCACCACGACGGCCGCGCAGGGTGTGGGTTACGGCGTCGCGGTGCAGGTAGGCGCTGCGGATGCCCTGGCGGCCGTTATAGCCGTCGGCGAGCATCTGCAACAGCGCCTGGTAGTGGCGCGGGTCGAGGTTGGCGTAGGGCGCGGCGCGCTGGATCAGCGCCAGTAGCGCCTGCTCCGTCCATTCACGGGCGCTGACTTCGGCGATGATCTGTTGGGCGAGTACGTCCAACGGCGCGACCGGGATGTGCAAGGTGTCCAGCTCGCCCCGGCGCACGCAGTCGAGCAAGGCGGCGCATTCGATCAAGTCGTCGCGGGTGGTGGCAAACAGGCGGCCCTTGGGCGTGCCGCCGACCTGGTGGCCGGAGCGGCCGACCCGTTGCAAAAAGCCGTTGATCGAGCCAGGTGAGCCGATCTGGCAAACGAGGTCGACATCGCCAATATCAATCCCCAACTCCAGCGACGCGGTGGCGATCAGTACTTGCAGCTCGCCGGCCTTGAGCCGTTGCTCGGCGTCCAGGCGCATTTCTTTGGCCAGGCTGCCATGGTGGGCGGCGACGCAGGTCTTGCCCAGGCGCTCGCTCAAGTGCCGGGCCAGGCGTTCGGCCAGGCGTCGGGTGTTGACGAAGATCAGGGTGGTGCGGTGTTCGCGGGCGAGCGTGGCGAGGCGGTCGTAGACCAATTCCCACACGTCATTGGCCATCACCGCCGACAGCGGCACCGGCGGCACTTCAATACCCAGGTCGCGGGGGCGGGCGTGGCCGATATCGACGACGGCGCATTCACGGCCAGTGCCGACTAAAAAGCGCGACACCGCCTCGATAGGCTTTTGTGTGGCCGACAGGCCGACGCGGGTCAGCGGCTCGCTGCACAAGCCTTGCAGGCGTTCCAGGCTGAGGGCCAGGTGGCTGCCGCGTTTGCCGGCGGCGATGGCGTGGATTTCGTCGATGATCACCGTGCGGGTGCTGGCGAGCATGTGCCGGCCGGAGTCCGAGCCGAGCAGCACATAGAGCGATTCGGGGGTGGTCACCAGAATATGCGGCGGGCGTTTGCGCATCTGCGCACGGTCTTTTTGCGGGGTGTCGCCGGTGCGCACGGCGGTGCGGATCGCAAGCGGCGGCAGGCCCATGCCCTGCAACTGCGCGGTGATACCGGCCAGTGGGTTTTGCAGGTTGATCTGGATATCGTTGGACAGCGCCTTGAGCGGCGATACATACACCACCAACGTTTCATCCGGCAGTTGCCCGCCGTTGGCCAGGCCCTGATGCACCAGGTCGTCCAGCACCGCGAGGAATGCCGTCAGGGTTTTACCGGAGCCGGTGGGCGCGGCGATCAGTGTCGAACGGTGCTGGCGGATCAACGGCCAGGCCTGGGCCTGGGCGCGGGTCACCGAGGGGAACGTGCTGCGGAACCAGGCGCTGACGGCGGGGTGGAAACCGTCCAGGACCGTGTCCGTTGATTCGGGAAGGCTCATTCACAATTTATGCGGCCGGCCGGTGCAACTTGCAACCCCGCACTTTATAAGTGACGGTTGCGCTACAAACCCGCAAAATGCAACGATTCTGGCAAACACCCACGGCATGGCTCACAAGGCCGCCGATAATAACCATCGTTCCAAACAGACCGGGCCTGCACACTCTATGCGAATGCGCCTTATGTTACTGGGCGGCGGGAATGCCCTCGGGCAGGCGCTGATTCGCCTCGGTGCAGAGGAAGACATTGGTTTCCTCGCACCCAAACCGCCCCAAGACGGCTGGGATGCCGCAAGCCTCACCCAATTGCTCGACGACACCCGTCCCGATGCGTTGATCAACCTCGCCTACTATTTCGACTGGTTCCAGGCCGAAGCGGTCAGCGAAACCCGCTTGGCTGCCCAGGAGTTCGCGATCGAGCGCCTGGCTGAACTGTGCCAACACCACAACATCACCTTGCTGCAACCGTCCAGCTACCGCGTGTTCGATGGCTCGCGTGCCACCGCCTACAGCGAAAAGGACGAGCCGGTGCCCCTGGGCCTGCGTGGGCAGGCGTTGTGGCGCATTGAGCAAAGCGTGCGCGCCACCTGCCCGCAACACGTGATGCTGCGTTTTGGCTGGCTGCTGGATGACAGCGTCGACGGCACCCTGGGGCGCTTCCTGGCCCGTGCCGAGAAGCCGGATGAATTGCTGATGGCCGACGACCGACGCGGTAACCCGACGCCAGTGGATGATGCTGCACGGGTAATCATCTCAGTGCTCAAGCAACTCGATTGCGCGGCGCCGCTGTGGGGCACGTATCACTACGCCGGCCATGAGGCGACCACACCATTGGCGCTCGGCCAGGCGATTCTCACCGAAGCGCGCAACTACCATCCGCTGGCGATCGAGTCCCCGACCGCCCAGGCCCACGCGGCACGGCCGGATGCGGCCGATGAACCGCAACATGCGGTGCTGGCCTGCAAGAAAATCCTCCACACCTTTGGCATCAAGCCACGGGCATGGCGGGCGGGGTTACCGGCGTTGCTGGATCGGTTCTACCGGCACGGCCAAACATAAAAACAGGCGCCTGAAACAGGCGCCTTTTTTCTATGGAAGCGGTTTTTTGCACAATACCAAGCCGACCGTCCCCCTATTACGTTCTTCCAAAAGTGGCGGTTTCTGGCAATTAAGTCGGCGCTCTAATGTTGATGCTCATCCTCGCGGGCTTAATTCGTTATAGCGTCGGATTAATATTAATTGATCGCCAAGTTTTTCAAGTGGCCGACGTGCGAGCAACGCCAGGGTGGCTGCCGCGTAGAGCGCGGACTGGCGGTCTCGCGAGGCATGTTTTGCGTTGCCTGGCTAATTTTCTTCGTTCAACCGTGGCTTTGCTAGACTCGCCAGGCAGGTATTCAATTGACCGGGTTGAGTGACAGCGTTTTTAGTTGATGACTAAGGTCTTATTTAACCGGGGCTAATAATCTTTTTATTATTGTTGTGATACGGCATTTCCCGGCGGGAAGAATGATTGGCAACGGATGCTTCTGGGAGCTGTGATGGCTGATGAAGGGATGCTGAAAACCCTCGAGAGCGTGCTTGGCTGTCTTTCGGGAGTGGTTGTGGCGTTGGACCGCGATGCCAGGGTTATCACCGGCAACCCGGCGTTCCTGGAGGTGCAGCGCCAACAGGCGGTATGCCCTGACGTGGCCGGCGAGTTTCTTTCACTGCTGCGGCCTGAAGACCACGGGCTTTTTTATGCTGCGGTTAAACAAGCTGAGGGCAACGAACGCGCTTTTTTCGACGCCGCCGCCACCGGGTCAGGTCGGTTGAGCGTAGCCATGACGCGGTGGCAGGCGCATTATTTTATTGTTGAAATTACCCCCGTTATGGCCTCTGCGGCGCCTTATCCGGGAAACGAACGTTTCGCTGATATTCCCCTTAGGTCCATTTTTGACTCTTCCGGTACGGGGTTGGCGCTGGTTGCTCTGGACGGACGTTGGCTGAGGGCCAATGGCGTCACCTGCACACTGCTTGGCTACAGCGAAGCGCAGTTGCAAACTACGACCTTCATGGCCCTGACCCATCCCGAAGACCGCGACGTCGGCAAGCAATTGATTGAAGAGTTGATTCGCGGTGCCAGGCATGGCGCCACGCTGCATAAACGTTATATCCACCGCAACGGGCAGGTGGTCTGGGTCAGGTTGACGGTCGGGATGGTGCGCGACGAGCAGGGGCAACCGTCCTGCTTTGTGTCTCAACTGGAAGACATCACCGAGAACTGGCAGCTTCGCGAAACGCTGATGGGCAGCGAGCTGAAATTTCTCACGCTGGCGGAAAACTCGCCGAATATCATCGTGCGTTACGACTGCAACCTGCAGCGCGCCTACGTCAATCCGGCCTTTCTGCTGTTGACCGGAATGACCTATGCCGAGTCGATCGGCACGCGTCCTGACGCGCACGCGGGTGACTATCTGAGCCAATTGCGGCATGTTTTGGAAACGGGCGAAACGGCGCAATTTATAAACACCTGGACGATTGCTGATGGCAACGACTATGTGAGTTGTGCGGTCAGCCTGATGGCCGAGCGCAGCAATAACGGCGCGGTGATCGGTGTGCTGGCGCTGGCCCACGACATTACGGAGATGCGCAAACAGCAGGTGCTGGAAGACGAGCGTCTGGGTATTTTCGAAAACATGGCCATGGGCGCTTCTCTGCAGGAAACGCTGGCGTTACTCGTGGGTTATCTGCAACTGGCCTTACCCCACAGATCCTGCGGCGTGCAGCTCATAGGGGCCGAACATGTCGGCGCGGCTGCGCGCATGCCTGCGGCCTGCTGGTCCGAACCCATCGTCGACAAACAAGGCCAGGTGCTGGGCACTTTCGAGTTATCCCAGCCTTTCGGCGCTGCGCCGCATGAGCGCGAAATTCAACGCGTGCGCCAGATGTGCCACATTGCTGCGATTGCTATTGAGCGCTGGCGCTCGGAATCACTTCTGCGCGAGCGCGAGCGCCGTTACCGCAATATTTTCGACCACACCCTGGATATGCTCTGTCTGCTGGAGGTGACGCCGGCCAGCGGGCTGCAGTGCGTCGAGGCCAACCCCGCGTTGTTAAACGCGCTGGGCAAATCCCATGGTGATGTCACCGGCGCGGCGCTCGAATCGATATTCGGTCGTTTAAATGCGCAAAAAATCCAGGGGCTCTGCGAGCAGTGCATGACCGCCGGGCGGGTGGTGGAGGCCGATGAGGGCATGGTGCTTCGCAATGAGGTGCGGCACGTGCATTTAACCCTGGTGCCAGTGGCTGATACTGCGGGTGCGGGCTCACGGATATTGGTGATTGGCCGCGACATTACCCTGTTGGTCAGGGCTCGCCAGAAGGAGCTCGAACGCCAGCACGATATCAATGCGCTGGTTGAAAACAGCCCGGATGCTGTCGCTCGGTTAAGTGCTCATGGCTACGTGCTCTACGTCAATGCACGGTTGAAAGAATGGGTGGGCGCAGCCGCACCGGAGCTGACAGGAATGCGCATGGACGCGGTGGCCCCTCTCAATAACCAGTCCCAGTTGTTTTGCGAATTGGTGGCTCAGGTGATTCGAGAGAATAAAGCCACGGAGCAGGAGTTTCGACTCTCGGGATTGAAGACTGCGCCCAAAGTGGTGCTGATCCACTTCGTTCCCGAAGTGGACGGCAAGCGGGTGGTCAGCGTACTGGCGGTGGGGCGGGACATCTCCAGGCTGCGTGCTGCCGAGCGGCGCCTGGCCAACTCCAATGCACAATTGCGTGACCTGTCGACCCGCCGCGAAACGGCGCGCGAAGAGGAGCGCAAACTGATCGCCAGGGAGATCCATGACGAGCTGGGCCAGCACCTGACAGCACTGCGCATGGGCATCTCGTTATTGCGCTTCCAGTTTGGCGCCACGACGCCTGAACTCACCCCCCAAGTTGAGCGGTTGATGGTGCTGACCGATAAAACGATCCAGGTCGTGCGCAATGTTTCTACCAGCTTGCGACCGTCCGCGTTGAACCTGGGGCTGGTCTCTGCGCTTGAATGGCTGACGACCGAATTCGTCACCTTGACCCAGGTTCCGTGTGTACTGCACCTGCCTATAATTCCTCTGACGCTGCCTGAAAGCCACGTTACCGCCGCGTTCCGCATCGTGCAGGAGTCGTTGACCAATATCGCCCGCTACGCCAGCGCGACACAGGTCAGCGTCACCCTGAGCCCGCAGGAGACGCATTGGTTGCTGGAAATTCAGGACAACGGCAAGGGGTTTGACCCGGACGTGGTCGGCGGCCAGACGTTGGGCTTGGCCGGGATGCGTGAACGTGGCCTGATGTTGGGCGGCAAAGTGATCATTTTCAGCCATCCCGGACAGGGCACGACTGTCCAGGCGTTCATTCCAATGCACAAGGAAACGTATTGATGATTCGCATGCTGATCGCCGATGACCACACCATCATGCGCGAGGGGCTCAAGCAGTTGTTCATGCTGGTCGCCGACGTCCAGGTAGTGGCCGAAGCCGAGAGTGGCACGCAACTGATTGAATTGTTGCGTCAGGTCGAGATCGACCTGTTGCTCCTGGACATGAACATGCCAGGCATCAGTGGCGAGATTTTGATCGCGCGTCTGCATACCCAGTACCCAACGCTGCCGATTTTGGTGTTGAGCATGCATAACGAAATCCACATTGCCCAACGTGCACTGCGCGCCGGAGCACTCGGTTATCTCACCAAAGACCGAGATCCCGAGACCTTGCTGGTGGCCATACGCAGAGTCGTCAGCGGTCAACGCTACCTCGACCCCGCGCTGGCAGAACAGATCGCGCTGCAAAGCAGTGGCTTGAAGCAACAGACCTTTGTCGAAAGCCTCTCCGATCGAGAGTTCCAGATCCTGCGTTTGCTGGCTCACGGCATGAGCGTCAACCAGATCGCCGAACAGTTGGTCATCAGTAACAAGACCGTCAGTACCCACAAAACCCGGCTGATGGACAAGATGGGGTTCAGCTCCACCGCCGACATTGTTCGGTTCGCCATGACCTTGGGTATTTCTTGAACGGCACATTTGGGTAGGGATTTTCCTACCCGATTTTCCGGTATCCCTACCCTAGAATAGGGATGGTCTGATGGTCGTCATGCCATTATTTAGCCACTATCTCTCTCAAGCAATCTAACCACCGATCAACCGGTCAGGATTGCGTTGACTGGGAGACACATCGTGAGCGAACAGACCCCCACCCCTTCGGCTGCTTTGACGATGTTTCCCGTCGCTTTTTCGGGCCTGTTGGGCGGCCTTGCGGTGGCCTACAGCGACGGCTTCGGCGCAAGGGCTGTGGGCGCGGGGGGCGTGGTGTTGCTGGTTTGCATCGGTCTGGGGCTTTGGGCACACCGCACGCACCAGGCGCATTGGCGCCGCCTGTGCCAGCCGCTTGAGCAACCGGTCGCGGGCTCGGCGGCACTGGCCGTCGATTCGGGCCTGGCAGACGTATGCCAGGGCGTGCTTCCGGTCTGGTCCCGGCAGATAGAAGCCGCCCGCCAGCTCAGCGAAACCGCCATCCTCAAGCTCAGCGAGCGTTTCGGCACGCTGTCAGCAAACATCAGTCACAGCGTGTCCAGCCTTGGTGGCCAGGATGCTTCCCAGCAACTGGTCGACTTACTGGAAGTCGGCCAACGTGACCTTAATTCCATCGTACTGGCCCTGCGTGCTGCGCTTTCCAATAAAGAGAACGAACTCAAAGAGGTCATGCAGCTGTCCAGCTTCACTGAGCAACTTCAGCAGATGGCCAAGTTTGTCGGCGACATCGCCAGCCAGACCAACCTGCTGGCCCTCAACGCGGCCATCGAAGCTGCCCGTGCCGGTGACGCGGGGCGAGGTTTTGCGGTGGTCGCCGATGAGGTACGTAAGTTGTCGAGTATGTCCGGCGAGACCGGGCGCAAGATCAGTGAGACGGTGATTACCGTCAACGCCGCGATTGCACGCACGGTGCAAATGTCCCGCCACCACGCCGAACAAGACACCTTGACCCTCGCCGACTCGGAGCGGGTGGTCTCGCAGGTTATCGAGCATTTTCGCGGCAACGCCCAGACCATTGTGCGTAACAGCCATGACCTGCAGCAGCAAAGTGCAACGGTCGCCGACGAAATAGCCCAGGTGTTGGTGGCCCTGCAGTTTCAGGACCGCGTCAGCCAAATGCTGACATTGATCACTCGTGACCTGGGCAAGTTGCAGGAGCAGTTAGATCAGCGTCACCAATCGAGCCTGAGCGGGCATGCCCTTGCCCCGATGCTCAGTGAGCAATGGCTGCAAGAGCTTGCAACGGCTTACACCATGCCTGAGCAACACGCTATTCACGGTGGCAAGCCACACGCCAAGGCCGACGCCAGCGAAATCACCTTTTTCTAGAGGAGCTTTTCCGATGAGCAAAACCATTCTGATCGTCGACGACTCGGCATCCATCCGGCAGGTGGTGAGCATCACGCTCAAAGGCGCAGGTTACGACGTGATCGAAGGCTGTGATGGCAAAGATGCGCTGAGCAAACTGGATGGACGCAAAATTCACCTGATTGTCAGTGACGTGAACATGCCCAACATGGACGGTCTCAGCTTCGTCAAGGCCGCCAGGCTGTTGCCGGCCTACAAATTCACGCCCGTCATCATGCTGACCACGGAAGCCAGCGATGCGATGAAGCAGCAAGGCCAGGCCTCCGGCGCCAAGGCCTGGATGGTCAAGCCCTTTCAGCCGGCGCAGATGCTCACCGCGGTCTCCAAGTTGATTTTGCCCTAGCGATGGCCGGCGACCGCTGGCCAGGAGGTTTCCATGAATAGTCCCGTCCCGATGCTGCGTCGAATCCAGGTCATGGAAGGCCCTCTGACGATCTACACGGCCAGTGAACAAAAAGACGTGTTGTTGTCGCTGTTTCCGCTGGCCCATGAGGTCGAATTGGACTTGTCCAACGTCGACGAACTGGACAGCGCCGGTTTGCAATTGTTGATCCTCATCAAACGCGAGTCCCTCAGGGAGGGCGCGCAACTGCTGCTGAGCAACCATAGCCCGACGGTCATTGAAGCGTTGCGGCTCAGCGGTCTTGAGGACTTCTTCTCCAATACGTCTATCGCCCAATCGAGCGGAGCCTGATCCCATGGCCCAGCCTATGAACATGGACGACGTGCTGCAGACCTTCATCGCTGAAAGTCGCGAGCTGCTGTTGCAGATGGAAGACGCGCTGCTGCAGATCGAGCAGTCTCCCCACGACATGGACACCATCAATGGCCTGTTCCGGGTGGCCCACACCATCAAAGGTTCGGCCGGCTTGTTTGGCTTGATGCCCATCGTTGAGTTCACCCATGTCGCTGAAAGCGTGCTGGACCGGGTACGTAGCCTGGAGGTCCGCGTCGATGAGGCGCTGAGTGCGTTGTTTCTCGACGCCCGTGACCACATCGCTCAATTGATCGACCTGCTGGCCGAAGATGGCAACCTGGATCGGTTGGACGAACCTTTGCAGGTCCGAGGCCTTCGTCTGGTTGACCGGCTCGCCTTGTACCTGGACGCCTCGGTAGCGACGGCGGCACCGGCCCATCAAGGCCCGCTGTCGGCGGATGCCCAGGATACCCAGGATACCGGCCCCGGCCACTGGCATTTGTCCCTGCGCTTTGGTCCGGATGTGTTGCGCAATGGCATGGACCCCTTGGCATTCCTGCGCTACCTGAGCACGTTGGGACGGTTGCTGCAGACCGTCACGCTGTTCGACGCGTTGCCGCCTATCGCGTCCATGAACCCGGAAACCAACTACCTGGGCTTTGAGCTGGCGCTGGCCAGCGACGCCTCCCGGGAGGTCATCGACGGCGCGTTTGACTTTGTTCGCGATGACGCGCTCGTGCAGATCCTCGCGCCGCACGCCTCTGTGCAAACGTGTCGGGCGCACATCGACGCACTGCCGGAAGGCAATGACGAGTTGCTTGAGTTACTGGTTCGCTGCGCCAGCCTGACGGCGTCGCAAGCCGTGCTCGTCGCCCAAGAGGGGCAGCCGGCAGCGGCCGAACCGCGGGGTGAACTTGACGCACTGCCGGATGCGGCCGCGCCGTCGATCAAGGCCGGTAAAGGCACCGCGAGTAACGATGGCAATCTGATTCGGGTCGATGCCGCCAAGCTGGATCAACTGATCAACCTGGTCGGTGAGCTGATCATCGCCGGTGCCGGCGCCAATCTGGTGGCGGTGCGTAGCGGCATAGGCGAGATGATCGAGGCCACCAGTCTGTTGTCTCGGTTGGTTGAAGAGGTCCGTGATTCGGCGTTGACCCTGCGCATGGTGCAGATCGGAGCAACCTTCACGCGTTTCCAGCGAGTGGTACGCGACGTGTCCAAAGAATTGGGCAAAGACATCGTATTGCGCATTGGCGGCGGCGAAACCGAGTTGGACAAAACCGTCGTCGAGCGGATCGGTGACCCGCTCACGCACTTGGTGCGAAATGCCATGGACCACGGCATCGAGGCCGCGTCCACTCGCCTGCTGCGGGGCAAGCCCGAGCAGGGCACCGTACGCCTGAATGCCTATCACGAGTCCGGCAGTATCGTCATCGAAGTGTCGGACGACGGCGGCGGATTGGCCAAGGACAAAATCCTGGCGAAGGCCCGCGAGCGTGGCCTGGTGGCTGAAGGTCAGGTACTGCCAGACAAAGACATTCTGAATTTGATTTTCGAACCCGGGTTTTCCACGGCCGATCAGGTCAGCAACCTGTCCGGCCGAGGGGTCGGCATGGACGTGGTGAAAAGGAATATCACGGCGTTGCGCGGCAGTGTGAGCCTGGAAAGCGAAGAAGGGCTGGGCACGACGGTGCGCATCCGTTTGCCGCTGACGCTGGCGATCATTGACGGGTTTCTGATCGGCGTCGGCAAGGGTTCTTATGTCATCCCGCTGAACATGGTGGAGGAGTGCATCGAGCTCGCCTCTGGGCGGGATGCTGACGCGGGCTACCTCGACCTGCGTGGCGATGTGCTGCCGATCCTGCGGCTGCGGGACATGTTTGATGTGCAAGAACCGGCCGGCAGCCGAGAAAACGTGGTTGTCGTGCACTACGCGGGGCTGCGTGCCGGCCTGGTGGTTGATCGCTTGCAGGGGGAGTTTCAAACCGTAATCAAGCCACTCGGCAAAGTGTTCGGTGAAGCCCATGGGCTCGGGGGATTCACGATCCTGGGCAACGGCGCGGTTGCGCTGATTCTGGATGTTCCCAATTTGTTAGGACTCGTTGCCAAGGAAGCCAATAACCGTTCGATTCCAAGTCCTCAGTCGACTTAATGAAGCGTCATCAGGAGTTCCTCGCCATGACCGTTATCAAAAATATAATGTTGTTGGTTTTCACGGCAGTGCTGGGTGTCCTCGTATTGGGTGGCACCAGCCTGTACCTGGCCGGTGAAATCAATTCGAGCGCCAGTTACGGCAACGCCAACACGGTGCCCAGCCTGCTGGAAATCGACCAGGTCGCAACGGCTGTAGGCGACCTTCATGGTTTGCAATGGCAGCACTTGAACGATCCCGGGAAAAGTGTCCTCCCGGGTTACGCGCAGAGCGTGGCACAACACTTCAGTTCAATTGGCAAAGCCCTGGATCACTATGAGGCCGAGTTGGTCTCTGACGACCATGACGCGTCGCTGTTGAAACAACTGCGCGCCCACTTGGGTGAATTGACCGCCTCGCAGGGGCAGTTCGACAAGCTCATCAACGAAGGCGACCAAGCCTCGGCGCGGGCTTTGATTGAGGCGAGCCAGCCATTGCAGGCGTCGGTGCTGAAGGTGGTCAGTGACCTGCGTGAATACAACCTGGAACTGGGGCGCAAGGGCCAACTGCTGGCCACCGCCACTGAGAAGAATGCGCGCTACATCATTCTGTTGGTGAGCGGTTTGACCCTGTTCGCGACCGTGCTGATCGGAACATTCCTGGGCCGAAACCTGATGCGCCAACTGGGTGCTGAACCCGCCGTGGTTCGCGACTTTGCTGCACGTCTGTCCGCCGGTGACCTGAACGCAAAAGCAACCCTCAAGGCGGGTGACACCACCAGTCTGATGGCGAGCATGCAGCAGCTGGGGCAGGGCTTGCACGAGTTGATTGTGGAGATGGACCGAATGTCCGCTGCCCACGACAAAGGTGACATTGACGTGCAGATCGCGGCCGATCGCTTTCAAGGCAGTTACCGCTCCATGGCCCAGGGCATCAACGATATGGTCAACGGCCACATCGCGGTGAAGAAAAAAGCCATGGCCTGCATTCGCTCATTCGGTGAGGGTGATTTGTCGGCGCCTCTTGAGTCATTCCCCGGCAAAAAAGCGTTTATCAATGAAAATATCGAGCTGTTACGCACCAATGTCCTGGCGCTGATCAATGATATGAAGCACATGTCCAGCGAGCACGAAAAAGGTGACATTGACGTCATGATCGATGTCGATCGCTTCCGCGGCTCGTACCGTGATATCGGTCAGGGCATCAATGAGATGGTCAGCGGCCACATCAACGTCAAGAAGAAAGCCATGGCCTGTATTCGCGCGTTCGGCGAAGGCGATCTGGCGGCGTCACTGGAGCAATTCCCGGGCAAAAAAGCCTTTATCAATGAGAACATCGAGCAGCTGCGCGCCAATATCCTCGCGCTCGTCGAAGACACCACCCAGATCAGTGACAGTGCGCTGATCGGCAAACTGGACACCCGGCCTGACGTCGCGCGGCACCAGGGCGATTTCCGCCGCATCATTCAGGGTATCAATGGTTCTCTGGACGCGATCATCGAGCCGATTACCGAAGCGATGGACGTGTTGTCGGCAATGTCCAACGGTGACCTGACCCGCAGCATCACCGGTGACTACCAAGGCAAGTTCCTGGAACTCAAGACATCGGTTAACGGCACCGTGGAAAAACTCTCGGAAATCATCGGCGAAGTGCGCGGCTCAGCCGATTCGCTGTCCAGTGCCTCGGAAGAAATCTCCGCCACCGCCCAAAGCATGAGCCAGTCGGCCTCCGAGCAAGCGGCTTCGGTGGAGCAGACTTCTGCATCGATGGAGCAAATGTCCGCGTCCATTGCCCAGAACACCGAAAATGCCAAGGTGACCGATGGCATGGCGGGCAAGGCCAACAAGGAAGCCTCAGAAGGCGGCCGAGCCGTGAAGGATACCGTGGCGGCGATGAAGACCATCGCTGAAAAAATCGGCATCGTCGACTCTATCGCTTACCAGACCAATCTGCTGGCGCTCAATGCCGCGATCGAAGCCGCGCGGGCCGGTGAGCACGGCAAAGGGTTCGCAGTGGTGGCGGCAGAAGTGCGCAAACTGGCCGAGCGCAGCCAGATTGCCGCACAGGAAATCAGTGAAGTGGCCAAGAACAGTGTGGCCTTGGCTGAACGGGCGGGCAACCTGCTGGATGAGATTGTGCCTTCGATTGCCAAGACCTCTGACCTGGTGCAGGAGATCGCTGCAGCCTCGGAAGAACAGTCCATCGGGTCCGAGCAAATAAACAGTGCGATGTCGCAGATGAGCCAACTGACTCAGCAAAACGCTTCAGCCTCCGAAGAGCTGGCGGCGACTGCCGAGGAAATGAGTGGCCAGGCCGAGCAGTTGCAGGAGCTTATGGGCTTCTTCACCGTACAAACCAAACGTGCCGGGCGCACTGCCTCGCTACCCACCATCAGCCGTGCAGCGTTAACGCTGGACGCCGACAATCGTTCGGTGGAGGGCGGGTTCGTCCGCTTCGGGAGTTGACCCATGAGTGCCTCAGCCAGTGTGTCGGACGGGCTTGAACGGCAGACACCCGTTGATGAGCCTTTGCAGTACCTGACCTTCTTGGCAGATCAGGAAATGTACGCGGTCAATACCCTGAGTGTTCGCGAAATCATCGAATACAACCAGGTGACGACCGTGCCGATGATGCCGACATTTTTACGCGGGGTGATTAATCTTCGCGGTTCGGTCGTGCCGGTTGTCGACCTCAAGGCACGGTTTGGCAAGGGCGTGACGGTACTGGGCAGCCGTACGTGCATCGTCATTCTGGAGGCGGCGAAGCAGGGCGAGTCATTGGTCTTGGGGGTGGTGGTCGACTCGGTCAGCGAGGTGATCGAGATACTCGATATCGATATCAAGCCCACCCCGGCGTTCGGCAATCATATTCGCGCTGACTTCATCCAGGGGATGACCAAGGTGCGCGGTGAGTTTGTGACGCTGCTGCAAATTGAGCATGTGTTGTGTGTCGATGAGATAGCCGGCTTGATGTGAGCGTGGCGCGTAGGGCCGCGTCTTCAGGCGCGTCCGGAATGTAATGGGTCCGAGGTGAATCATGGCGCTATCCATCGAAAGTCCAGGCAATACCCCAGTCTCAAGCCCGAGCCAATACCTCACCTTTGAACTGGGCGATGAAATGTTCGCCGTGGGCACGCTCAATGTGCGGGAGATCATCGAATATGGGCCGATCACCAGCGTACCGTTGTTGCCCTCCAGCATACGTGGCGTGATCAACCTGCGCGGCGCTGCGGTTCCCGTGCTGGACCTGGGGGTGCGTTTTCGTGGTGAGCGCACGGTGCAGACCTCAAGGACGTGTTTTGTGATCCTCGAAGTCCAGTCCGGCGCGGCGCGCAAGCTCGTGGGGATCATTGTCGATGCGGTCAGTGAAGTGCTTGAAATCGCCGATCAGGACATCGAACCCTCGTTGAACTTCGGCAGCGATGTCAGGGCTGACTTTCTACTGGGCATCGGTAAGTTGGAGAGCGGCTTTGTGCTGTTGCTGGACATCGGTCGGGTGTTGTCCCTGGAGCACGTGGAGGTGCTGGCCACCCTCGAATCCTCGTTGCCTGCAACGCCCGATTCTTCTTTGGGAACGTCTTTATGAACGTGATTCTCTCCGACACTGAGTTTCTGCAATTTCGTGACCTCATTCATCGAATCGCCGGCATCAGCCTGTCCGATGCCAAAAAGCAGTTGGTGAGTGCTCGGCTGGCCAAGCGACTGCACCTATTCAAGCTCACTAACTACGGGGCTTACTACAAGCTATTGATGAAGGACAGTGCGGAGTTGCAGGTGGCGGTCGACATGTTGACCACCAACGAAACCTACTTTTTTCGCGAGCCCAAGCATTTCGATTTCCTGCGCGATGTGGCGCTCCCCGAACTGCGCGGCAGCGGGCCTTTACGCATCTGGAGTGGCGCCTGCTCGACCGGTGAAGAGCCGTATACCTTGGCGATGGTCCTGGCGGACAACCTCGCGGGCCGGCCCTGGGAGATTGTGGCGTCGGACATCAGCAGCCGGGTGTTGGACAAAGCCCGGACAGGGCGTTACCCCCTTGAAGGTACGCGCGGCATTCCTGAAGCGCTGCTCAACAAGTATTGCCTCAAGGGCGTTGGCGCCAACCATGGCTGCTTCATGGTCGATCGTGCACTGGCTGCGCGGATCGATTTCCAGGCGATCAATTTGAATAATCCGTTACCCAAACTCGGCATGTTTGACGTGATCTTTCTGCGTAACGTGATGATCTATTTTGATAACGACACCAAAGTGCAGGTGGTCCAGCGACTGATCAACCATCTCAAACCCGGCGGGTATTTTCTGGTGAGCCACTCGGAGAGCCTCAATGGCGTGACCGATGAACTGCGACTCATCAAACCTTCGATCTACCGGAGGCCACGTGCCTGAAAACAGAGTGCCCCAAGAGGTTTTTCTGAATCCCGGAGAGTGGTTTTTCGGCGCTGGCGAGATTCGGCTGCGCACGGTGCTGGGGTCGTGTGTGGCACTGGTGTTCTGGCACCCCCGGCGTTTGTTGGGCGGCATGTGCCACTTCCTGTTACCCCAACGCGCAGTGCCGAACTCGCACGCGTTGGACGGGCGTTACGGCAATGAGGCGCTGGCATTGTTACTCGGTCGAATTCACGCGAGTAAGGCCCGACCTGCCGATTTCAGAATCAGCGTATTCGGCGGCGGGAACATGTTTCCCGGGCTGGCGCGTTCGGACAAACACTACGTCGGGCAACGCAATGTCGAACAAGCCCGGCGCCTGCTCGACCTGCACCATTTGCATTGTCACAACTTCCACGTGGAAGGCGTGGGTTACCGAACCGTGGTGTTCGACCTTGCCAACGGCAACATTGAACTCAACTACCTGGCCTTGCAGAAACAACCCGTCAGCCCTCTTGGAGAGCGTGCGACATGAGCCTGATAAAAGTACTGATCATTGATGATTCAGCCGTGGTTCGCCAGGTTCTGACGGCGACCCTGGGGCAAGACCCGGCCATCGAAGTCATCGGCGCGGCAGCGGACCCGGTGTTCGCCATGGACAAAATGAACAAGCAATGGCCGGATGTGATTGTGTTGGACATCGAGATGCCACGCATGGATGGCATTACCTTTCTGAAAAAATTGATGGCGGAACACCCGACGCCGGTGGTCATCTGTTCGACCTTGACCGAGAAAGGCGCGGCCACCACGATGCAGGCACTCGCTGCGGGTGCGGTCAGCATCGTTACCAAGCCACAACTCCATTTGCGCCAGTTTCTGACCGAAAGTTCCGATGAGCTGGCGGGTGCCGTCAAGGCCGCCGCCCGGGCCAACATGAAGCGGATGGTGCCTTCCAGCGAGCGGGTTCCGGTGAGGCTGAGTGCCGACGTCATACTGCCTGCGGGCACCCAGGCGATGGCGCGCACCACCGAAAGTATCGTCGCGATTGGTACGTCTACCGGCGGCACTCAGGCCCTGGAGCTGGTGTTGACCGCTCTGCCCAGGGTCTGCCCCGGAATAGTCATCGTGCAGCACATGCCCGAACACTTCACGGCTGCATTTGCCGAGCGCCTGAATCGACTCTGTGAGATTGAAGTCCGAGAGGCGAAGAATGGCGACCGGGTTATCCCCGGTTGCGCGCTGATTGCCCCCGGTGGTCGGCACATGGTGCTCAAGCGCAGCGGTGCGCAATACCAGGTTGAAATTGTCGACGGTCCGCCCGTCAGCCGGCACCGCCCCTCCGTTGATGTGCTGTTTCGCTCCGTCGCCCGCAGTGCCGGAGCTAACGCGCTGGGCATCATCATGACGGGGATGGGGGACGATGGCGCCCGTGGGCTGAAAGAAATGCATGACAGCGGTGCACACACCCTCGGCCAGGATGAAGAGTCCTGTGTGGTGTACGGAATGCCTAAGGAAGCGTTCAAGCTGGGCGCGGTGGAGCGTGAGTTGCCGCTTGAACATATTTCTGCGGCGATTCTGCAATCCATTCATCAGCGCCGCTGACTCCTCTTAGTGAGGAGAATAAAAAAGACCCTGTAAAAACAGGGTCTTGGATGGGATAAAAACCTAGAACTTGTAGCCGATACCGACCATGTACACCATTGGGTCGACGTCCACATTGACCTTGGCGCGCGTGCCTTGGCCCAGCGCGTTGTTGTCCACGGTGGCCTTGGTACTGATGTCGATGTAGCGCACCTGGGCGTTGACCATCCACTTGTCGTTGATCATGTAGTCGGCGCCGACCTGCGCGGCCCAGCCCCAGGAGTTTTCCGCCTTGAAGTTGCTGAACCCGGCTTGCTGGGCGCTGCTGCTGACGTGCTCGTCGTAGATCCAGGTGTAGTTGATACCGGCGCCCACGTACGGCTGGAATGCCAACTTGCTGTCCAGCGGGTAGTACACGATGCTCAGGGTCGGCGGCAGGTGTTTCAGGGTGCCGAGCTTGCCGTTGGCGGCGCCGAGCGCGGTGTTCTTGATCTTCACGTCGTGTTCGAACGGCGTGGCCGCCAGCAGTTCGATACCCCAGTGGCTGGTGAACATGTAGGCGAAGTTCAAGCCCAGTTGAGTGTCGCTGCTCATGGTCGCCTTGCCGCCCAGGTTGGTGCCCGCCAAGGGGCCCTGGTCAACCTTCACGCTGCTGCTGTCTGCTTTCGGGTTAACGGTGATTGCACCGGCGCGAATCAGAATATCGCCCGCTTCGTGAGCGTGGACGGCAGGGGCGGCGAGGGCGAGCGCGAAGAGGGACGCGCCGAGCAGGGACTTGTTCATGGGAGCTCCAGAAGGACGTTAAAAGTTGTACGTCCAATGGTAGAGATCGTTCCGTTCGATCCTTTGACTCAGCTCAATGAAAGGGTAACCACGGATCAAAAACCCTGGGATCTGTGCTGTTCTTGAGCAAGGCTCATTCCTGCAGCTCGTAGACGTAAATCTTCTCGGCATCCATTTGGTAGCCGGCATCCGCCAGCTCACTGGATGACGGTTTGACCTGCATCGAGCCCTCGATCCAATACGGCTGGTACAGCTCGTCAAGCTTTACCCCGACTTCGCTTTTCACATGCACGATCTGGTTCGACGGCGGCGGCGGTACGTGAATGCACGCGCCGAAATACGGCACCAGCAAAAACTCGGTGGTACGGCCCTCCTCGCTGACTTCCAGCGGCACGATATAACCCGGCAAGCGAATGTGCTGGCCGTCGAGGCTCTGTACCACCGGTGCGTTGGGCAGGTCCTGCTTGGCCGCAGGCGCCGCCTCGACCGACAACGCGTCGGCCATGTTCGACAGGTCGTGCAGCGGCTTCATATTGGGAATTTCCGGCGGCGCGTCCGGCGGGATCATCTCCTGCCAGGACAGGTCCTTGGGCTGGTCGGCCGCCCACGCGGGCACGGCCACCAGCAGCAACAGGGCAAACAGGGCACGGCGCATCGAAGCCTTCCTCATAAACGTATGGACAGGCCATCGGCCAGGGATTGTCGATAGGCGCGCCACGCGGGCACGCTGCCCATCAACAGCGCTGCTGCCAGGATACCGGCGAGCAAGGTCCATTCATATTCGCTGGGCCATGACATCGGCAGGTCCAGGCCATAGTTGGCCTGCAAATACCCGCGCGACGCGGCGATGCACACGTACAGCAGGCCTGTGCCTGCAACCACGCCGGACAGTGCCAGCGCGAAGGCTTCGAAGATCAGCAGTGTTGCGATGTGCCAGGGGCGTGCGCCGACCGAACGCAGGATCGCCATCTCACGGCGGCGCTCGTTGAGACTGGTGAGGATCGCCGTGAGCATGCCGATCAGGCCGGTCAGCACCACGAACAGCGAGATCACGAACAGCGCTTTTTCGGCGGTGCCCATCATGCTCCACAACTCTTGCAGCGCCACACCGGGCAGGATCGCCAGCATCGGCTCACCGCGAAATTCGTTGATCTCGCGTTGCAGCGCGAAGGTGGAAATCTTGTTGTTCAAGCCGAGCATGAACGCAGTGATCGCCTGCGGGGTCAGGTCCATATTGCGCGCCTGATCGGCGCTGATGCGGCCTTTGCCTTGGGCGGGTACGCCGTTGTGCCAGTCGATATGAATCGCTTCCATACCGCCGAGACTGATGTGCAGCGTGCGGTCTACCGGCGTGCCGGTGCGCTTGAGAATGCCGACCACGGTGAACGGTTTGTCATCGTGTTTGACCAGGCTGACCACTGCCACACCGTGGGCCAGCACCAGCTTATCGCCGAGCTTGTAATGCAGGGCGTCGGCGACTTCAGCACCCAGCACCACTTCGAACGGGTCGGTGGCGAAGGCGCGGCCGCTGGCCAGTTCGAGGTTCTGCTTGCGGCCGTACTGGTAGTGCTCGAAGTAGGCTTCGTTGGTGCCCATCACCCGGTAGCCACGGTGCGAGTCGCCAAGGGAAATCGGGATTGCCCATTTCACTTGCGGGTTGGCGGCGAAGTGCTCGTAGCTGTCCCAACGGATGTTGTTGGTGGCGTTGCCGATGCGGAACACCGAGTACAGCAGCAGGTTGACCGAGCCGGAACGGGCGCCGACGATCAGGTCGGTGCCGCTGATGGTGCTGGCGAAGCTGTTGCGCGCCTCGACGCGCACGCGCTCCACCGCCAGCAGCAGGCACACCGACAGGGCGATGGCGAACGCGGTGAGGATCGCGGTAAAGCGGCGGTTAGCCAGGCTGGCCATGGCTAGACGAAACAAATACATCTCAAACCTCTGCGGGCGTGGCGGCGCGATTGAGTTCGGCCAGCGACAGGTTGCGGTCGAACAACGGCGCCAGGCTCTGGTCATGGCTGACAAACAACAGGCTGGCGCCCGCGTCGCGGCATTCGGCGAACAACAACTGGATGAATGCTTCGCGAGCGTCGTAGTCCAGGGCCGAGGTGGGCTCGTCGGCAATCACCAGTTCCGGTTGGCCGATCAACGCACGGGCTGCGGCCACCCGTTGTTGCTGGCCGATGGACAGCGAGTCGGCACGCCGCTCCAGCAGGTTTTTGTCGTTCAAGCCCAAATGCGCGAGCAAGGTCGCGGCGGCCTGGTCCACGCTGCCGTGGCGCTGAATCGCCCGTTGCGCGCGCAGTTTGGAAAAGTGGCAAGGCAACTCGACGTTCTCGCGCACCGACAGAAACGGCAGCAGGTTGAACTGCTGGAAAATGTAGCCGGTGTGGTCGACGCGGAAGCGGTCGCGGGCGCCCGCCGACAGCTCGGTCAATTCCTGGCCGAGCAGGCGGATGCTGCCCTGGCTGGGTTTCTGCACGCCGCCCAGCAGGCCGAGCAGGGTGGTTTTGCCACTGCCGCTCGGGCCCTTGAGAAACAGCGTTTCCCCCGCTTCCAGGCGGAACGCGGGAATGTCCAGCAACTGTGGGTGGCCGGGCCAGTTGAAGCCCAGGTCAGACAGTTCGATTAACGCTTGGGTCATGGGAAATCAGGGTCGCCTGGTGGTAGGAAGTGGCGCCGATCCACTGTGGCAGCAGGCAAGCCAGCCCCACAGTGATCGGGTTTTCACATCAGAATTTCAGGGTAGCTGCCTGTGCCGTCGCTTCCACACCTTGCTGGCCGCTTGGGCCGATCAACTGCACGTTGATTTTTTGGGTGGCAGGGAAGGTCTTGAACACTTGGCTCAGGTCCAGATTGCTCAGGGCCGTCGGCGTGGCGCAGGTGAACTGGTAGTGGGCGTGGATTTCGCTGTGATCGTGATGATGCGCGTGGGCGGCTGCGCCTTTGCCGTCGGTGGCGTGGTCATCATCATCGTCGTCGTCATGATCGGCTTCAGGCTTGTCGCCGAACAACGGGCTGTTGAGTTCCTGGGTGCTGATCACGCAACCGGCAGCTTTAGGCAAGTTGAACAGGGCCAACGGGTTTTCCAGCTGTTTGCGGCTGGCCGCGACCTTGGCTTTATCGGCGGGGGTGGTGGCCTGATGTTCAAAACCCACGAGGTTCATGGCCGGGCTGTCAAATTCCAGCTCCAGCGCCTGGCCGTCGAGCACCGCATTGAGGCGACCGACGCCGTGTTCGTGGGCGCCCAGGCTGCCGTGCTCGTGTTCATGGTCGTGGTCGTGCTCGTCAGCCGCATGAGCAATGGCGAGTGGCAGCAGGGCAAACGGCAAAGCGAGCAGCAGACGGCGCATGAGTAGGCTCCAGAACATGAAAGTTTTGTTATGTAATCTTATAACGATAGTCCACGAGTTTGAACGCCCGCTTGGCGATGCGCAAGTCGCGTGGGAGCATGCGGGTCGGAAAAATGCTGGGAGTAAGGACGATGTTACGAATTCGTGGAACCGTCGGCGACTTGCCGGTGGACTTGACCCTGGAACTCGACGACGGCGATTGGGCACGGCTGGGCGCGCATTTGCAGGCGGCGCCGGCAGCCAGCGTGCCGACTGCTGCACCGGTCAAACACACCGACGATCTGTGGCAGAGCGCCCAGGACCTGTTGCGCCAGGCCGGGCAACTCAATGGGCTGGAGTTGCTCGACCAGTTGGAAGGTTTGGCAGGTGACGCGGCGTCAGGCAAGCGCCTGTTGGTGCGCCTGCGCCACAGTGCCAGCGTGAAAGTCGCCAGCGGCGGGGATACGCCGCTGTACAGCTGGGTCGGCGATTAATACAGCGCGGCGAACAACTTGCGGCGGTACACGGTGACCAGCGGGTGGTCATTGCCGAGCAATTCGAATACTTGCAGCAAGGTCTTGTGCGGCAAGCCTTCGCTGTAGCTGCGATTGCGGATAAACAGCTTGAGCAGGCCTTCCAGCGCGGCGTCGTATTGCTGGCGAGCGAGTTGCTGAATGGCCAACTGATAGGCCGCTTCATCGTCCTGCGGGTTTTGCGCCAGGCGGCTTTTCAAGTCGGCGGCGTCCGGCAAATCGGCCGCCTGGCGCAGGAAGGTAATTTGCGCCTTGGCCCCGGCGAGGGCGGCTTTGTGGTCGTCGCTTTTTACGGCGTCGAGCACGGTCTGGGCTTCGCCCAACTCACCGCGCTCGGCCAGGCAGCGCGCATACAGGATCAGCGCGGCGGCGTTGGTGTTGTCTTCGCCCAGCAGTGCGACCAGGACCGCTTCGGCATCGCTGACACGGCCTTCGGCAAACAACGCCTGGGCCTGTTCCAGTGGGTCAGCGGCCGCTGGCGGCGGCATCTGCACATGCGGCTCCAGCATCGCCCTTACCGCCGACTCCGGCTGCGCCCCGGCAAACCCGTCCACGGGCTGGCCGTCCTTGAACAGCACCACGGTGGGCAGGCTCTGAATGCCAAAACGCGCGACGATATCCTGCTCGGCCTCGCAATCGATCTTGGCCAGCAGCAGCTCGCCTTGATAACTCTCGGCAATTTTCGCCAGCATGGGCATCAACGCCTTGCACGGCGCGCACCACTCGGCCCAGAAATCCACGAGTACGGGTTTTTCGAAGGAGTTCTGGATCACGGCCTGGTCGAAGTTGGCGGTGGTGACGTCGAAGATGTACGGCGTGGGCTCACTCATGGGGCGTCTCGAATCAAGCGGGAATGGGGCAACTATAAGGGGATGCAGTCCAGATCGCCATCGCGGGCAAGCCCGCTCCCACAGCGGCACTCAGTCATCTGTGGGCGCGAGCTTGCCCGCGATGGCCTCAAGAGCGCCGCGAATGGTACAGGCTCACCTTGCGAAACTCCCAAGGCTCGGCCAGATCGGGCAGGGTCAGCGCATCAAGGATTTCCAGGCGTTGGTAAGCCGGGTGCTGGAAGTCGCGTACCCGCGAGTCTGCCACCAGTGCCTCGCGGCCACGGGTAAGGAACTGGTCGAGCAGCGGCAGGTTGGCGCGGTCGTAGAGCACGTCGGCGACCAGGATCAGGTCGAAGCGGTCGGCTTCGGCGAAAAAGTCTGCTGAATAACTCAGCTCCACCGCGTTGAGTTCGGCGTTTACCCGGCAAGCGGCCAATGCCAGCGGGTCTAAATCACACGCGACCACTTCCCGCGCACCCGCCTTGACGGCGGCGATCCCGGCCACGCCGGAACCGGCGCCAAAATCCAGCACGCGTTTGCCGGCGACCCACTCGGGGTTGGCCGCCAGGTAGCGCGCCAGCGCCAGGCCGCTGGCCCAGCAAAAACTCCAGTAGGGCGGTTCATGCAGGATGCGTCGGGTCTCTTCGGGGCTGAAGGCGCGGTCCATATTGTCCGCGTCGAGCAGCCACAATGAGAGCGCGGTGCCCGGCAGTGGGCAGGGCACCAATTGCGCGTCGCCGATCAGTTCGCTCAGCGCCCGTTGCAGGTCCAGCGGTGGCGTCATGGTGCCTTGACGAGTTGCAGGGGGCCGGTGGTCTGGGTGATGGCTTGGGTGATGCGCACGGCAGGCAGGTGCAGGATCAACTGGCCGGACTGGCTGGCGCGACCGCGCAATTCAACCCGCGCACCGGCCGGGAAGGCGTCCGGGTTGAAGCGCAGACGGAAGGCCACGGGCTTGCCGTTGCCGGTCAGCACACTGCTGGCGAGCAGTTGTTGCGGGCGGTTGCGCTCGTCGATCACCAGCAGCGCCAGTTCGACTTCGGCGTTGGCCGGCACGCCGTTGAGGGTGCCGTTGATTTCACGCTGAAACGCCGGCAGCGGGCCCAGGTCTTCAATACCGGGGACTTTTTTCTCTTGGGCGGGCGTTGGTTGCGGTACCGACGGTTTCGGGGCTTCGCTGCTGCAGGCGACCAGGAAACTGAACAGGGTGAGTAAAACAAGTAGTCGTAACTGCATGTACGGCTCCAGAAAGGGCAAAATCCGTGGCTTAAAAAATATGAAACATAATAGTCAGCCTATATACCGTAAAGGCTATGGCTTGTCTTGCCATGGGGATGCGCTACCATGGCCCTCCCTTTTTTTGTTGCCTGCCACCATGCACTGTCCCTTCTGCGGTGCCAACGACACCAAGGTCATTGACTCGCGTCTGGTCGCCGAGGGCGATCAAGTACGTCGCCGGCGCGAATGCCTGGCCTCTGGCTGCGGTGAACGTTTCACCACCTTCGAAACCGCCGAACTGGTGTTGCCACGTCTGATCAAGTCCGACGGCAGCCGCCAGCCTTTCGACGAAGAAAAACTGCGCGCCGGTATGCAGCGCGCGCTGGAAAAACGCCCGGTGAGTGTCGAGCGCCTGGAAGCTGCGCTGGCGCATATCAAGCACAAGCTGCGTGCGACCGGCGAGCGCGAGGTCAAGAGCCTGGTGGTTGGAGAGCTGGTGATGGGCGAGCTGCAAAAGCTCGACGAAGTCGCCTATATCCGTTTCGCCTCGGTGTATCGACGCTTCCAGGACCTCAATGAGTTCCGCGAAGAGATCGACCGCCTGGCCCGTGAGCCGGTAAAGAAATGACCGCACCTTCTGCAGAACAGGCCATCCTCGACGCCCACTACATGGCCCGCGCCCTCGAATTGGCGCGCAAGGGCGTGTACACCACCCATCCCAACCCGCGTGTGGGCTGCGTGATTGTGCGGGATGGGCAGATTGTCGGCGAAGGCTGGCATGAGCGCACCGGCGAACCCCATGCCGAGCCGAATGCGTTGCGCGCCGCCGGTGACAAGGCGCGTGGCGCCACGGTGTACGTGACCCTTGAACCCTGCAGCCACCACGGGCGGACACCGCCTTGCGCCGATGCACTGGTGAGCGCCGGTGTCGCGAGAGTGGTCGCCGGGATGCAGGACCCCAACCCGGAAGTGGCCGGGCGTGGCCTGCAGCGTTTGGCCCAGGCCGGTATCGAAACCCACAGCGGCGTGCTGGAAAGTGAAGCGCGCGCGCTCAACCCGGGCTTCCTCAAGCGCATGGAACACGGCCTGCCGTTCGTGCGGGTCAAGCTGGCGATGAGTCTGGACGGCCGCACCGCGATGGCCAGTGGCGAAAGCCAATGGATCACCGGCCCTGCCGCCCGCGCCGCCGTACAGCGCCTGCGCGCCGAGGCCAGCGTGGTGTTGACCGGTGCCGATACGGTGCTGGCCGACGGTGCCCGCCTGACCGTACGTGCCGCCGAACTGGGCCTGGACGAAGCCACCACTGCGCTGGCCATGTCCCGCCCGCCATTGCGCGTGCTGATCGACGGCCGCCTGCGGGTGCCGCTCAACGCGCCATTCTTCAAGGCCGGCCCGGCGCTGGTCATCACCTGCGTTACCCCAGAGAACCAGTTCCCCCGTGGGCCCGAATGCCTGGTCGTGCCAGGCGTTGACGGTCAGGTTGACCTGCGCTCGGCGCTGGTCGCGCTGGCGGCCAGGGGTGTCAACGACGTGTTGGTCGAGGCCGGCCCAAGCCTGGCGGGGGCGTTTGCCCAGCAGGGGTTGGTCGACGAGTACGTGATATTCGTCGCCGGCAAGTTTCTGGGCTCCGCCGCCCGGCCTTTGCTGGACTGGCCGCTTGATAAACTCGCCGACGCCCCCCAACTCAAGATCACTGAAATGCGCGCTGTAGGCGATGACTGGCGAGTCACTGCCATCCCTCTTCCAGCAGCGAGCGTATAATTCTGACCGGGCGCTCAAGCGCCCGTCCCGTTTTCCAGGAGAAGGCCATGTTCACCGGCATTATCGAATCCATCGGCAGCATCCGCGCCATGACCCCTAAAGGCGGTGATGTGCGCTTGCTGGTTGAAACCGGCAAGCTCGACCTGGGCGACGTCAAGCTGGGCGACAGTATCGCCGTCAGCGGCGTGTGCCTGACCGTCATTGAGCTGCCGGGCAATGGCTTTGCCGCCGACGTCAGCCGGGAAACCCTGGACTGCACCGCGATGAATGACCTCAAGGCTGGCAGCCCGGTCAACCTCGAAAAAGCCCTGACGCCCACCACCCGTCTCGGTGGTCACCTGGTCAGCGGCCACGTCGACGGTGTCGGCGAAGTCGTTGCCCGCAGCGAAAATGCCCGTGCCGTGGAATTCCGCATCCGCGCGCCCAAAGAGCTGGCCAAATACATTGCCCACAAAGGTTCGATCACTGTCGACGGCACCAGCCTGACCGTGAACGCCGTGAATGGCGCCGAATTTGAACTGACCATCATTCCCCACACCCTGAGCGAAACCATCATGGCGTCATACCAGCCAGGTCGCCGGGTGAACCTGGAAGTCGACTTGCTTGCCCGTTACCTGGAGCGCCTGTTGTTGGGCGATAAGGCCGCAGAGCCAACCGGGAGTCACATCACTGAAAGTTTTCTGGCCGCTAACGGCTACCTGAAATCCTGACCAAGGGGGTGCCGCGTGGCGCTCAATAGCATCGAAGAACTGGTTGAAGACATCCGCCAAGGCAAGATGGTCATCCTGATGGATGACGAAGATCGCGAGAACGAAGGCGATATCATCATGGCCGCCGAGGCCTGCAAGGCTGAGCACATCAACTTCATGGCCAAGCACGCCCGTGGGCTGATCTGCATGCCCATGAGCCGCGAGCGTTGCGAATTGCTCAAGCTGCCCTTGATGGCGCCGCGCAACGGGTCGGGTTTCGGCACCAAGTTCACCGTGTCCATTGAAGCGACCACCGGCGTTACCACCGGTATTTCTGCCGCAGACCGCGCACGCACGGTGCAAGCCGCCGCCGCCAAAGACGCCAAGGCGGAAGACATCGTCAGCCCCGGCCACATTTTCCCGCTGATGGCCCAACCGGGCGGCACCCTCGCTCGCGCCGGCCACACCGAAGCTGCCTGCGACCTGGCGCGCATGGCCGGTTTCGAGCCGAGCGGCGTGATCTGCGAAGTGATGAACGACGACGGCACCATGGCCCGTCGCGCTGAACTCGAAGCCTTTGCCGCCGAACACAACATCAAGATCGGCACCATTGCCGACCTGATTCACTACCGCATGATCCACGAACGTACCGTTCAGCGGATTGCCGAGCAGCCGCTGGACAGCGAACTGGGCCAATTCAATTTGGTGACCTACCGTGATTCAGTGGAAGGCGACGTGCACATGGCCCTGACCCTGGGCACCATTTGCGCCGACGAACCGACCCTGGTGCGCGTGCACAACATGGACCCGCTGCGCGACCTGCTGATGGTCAAGCAGCCCGGCCGCTGGAGCCTGCGCGCCGCCATGGCGGCGGTCTCCGCGGCAGGCAGCGGTGTGGTGTTGCTGTTGGGTAACCCGGTGGATGGCGACGTGTTGCTCGCGCATATTCGCGAAACCGCCGAGAACACGCAGGTCAAAACGCCGACCACCTACAGCATCGTCGGTGCCGGTTCGCAGATCCTTCGCGACCTGGGTGTACGCAAAATGCGCTTGATGAGTGCACCGATGAAATTTAATGCGATATCCGGTTTCGACCTGGAAGTTGTAGAATACGTGCCCTCCGAATAACGGCCGGCTATTTTTGCCCCTTGTTCGCGGTTAAATCATCACTGAGGGACGCACTTTTCGCGTCCCGGCTCTTTAAGAGATTTGTCGAATGACCCTGAAGACCATCGAAGGTACCTTCATCGCCCCCAAAGGCCGCTATGCCCTGGTGGTTGGCCGCTTCAACAGCTTCGTGGTTGAAAGCCTGGTAAGCGGTGCCGTTGACGCCCTGGTTCGCCACGGTGTGAGCGAGAGCGATATCACCCTCATCCGTGCCCCTGGCGCCTTCGAAATTCCTCTGGTTGCGCAAAAAGTTGCCCAACAGGGTGAATACGCGGCGATCATCGCCCTGGGCGCGGTCATTCGTGGCGGTACTCCGCATTTCGAATACGTGGCGGGCGAATGCACCAAGGGCCTGGCCCAGGTGTCCATGGAGTTCGGCGTGCCAGTCGCTTTCGGCGTACTGACCGTCGATTCCATCGAGCAAGCCATCGAGCGTTCCGGCACCAAGGCCGGTAACAAAGGCGCTGAAGCAGCCCTGTCCGCGCTGGAAATGGTCAGCCTGCTGTCGCAGTTGGAGGCCAAGTGATTTCTGACGAGAGCGATCAGTTCAACCCTCAGGACCCACGCCCTGCGGATGCCGGCAAGCCATCCAAAAGCGAGAAACGACGTAAAGCACGTCAACTCGCCACCCAGGCGCTGTACCAGCGTTTGCTGGCGGGCGCTTCGCTGAACGAAATCGAAGCGCAGTTTCGCGTCGATAACGACTTCACGTTTGCCGATCAGAGCTACTTCCACGACATCCTGCACGGTGTGCATGCCAACCTGACCGAGATCGACACGGCACTGGCGCCATGCCTGGACCTGACCATCGAAGAGCTGGACCCGGTTGAACTGTGCGTGATGCGCCTGTCGACCTGGGAGCTGCTCAAGCGCGTCGACGTGCCGTACCGCGTGGTCATCAACGAAGGTATCGAGCTGGCGAAAGTCTACGGTTCGACCGACGGCCACAAGTTCGTCAACGGCGTGCTCGACAAGCTGGCCCCGCGCCTGCGCGAAGCCGAAGTGAAGGAACACAAGCGCTAAGTTGCGCTTGAGTTCCTGTGCCTTGCCTTACCAATGCGTTCCTGTTTTGGTGAGTGGCTGTTGCTGCCAGACAAGGCGCCGCGACGACTCATAGCGTGCTATGGGGAGGAGCGGCAACGCAGTATGGCGGCAACAGACGCCGCCAAAAAGGAACCGCAGTGGTGAGGCAGGGCACATTGATGGGTGAGTTCGAGCTGATCCGCAAGTACTTCGCCGCCGCGCCGTGTGCGCAGGGCGGTGAAGGTATTGCCCTGGGGATCGGCGACGACTGCGCCTTGCTGGCGCTCCCCGCCGGGGAGCATTTGGCAATCTCCACCGATACCTTAGTGGCCGGCGTGCACTTTGCCGACCCGTGTGACCCGTTCCTGCTCGGCCAGCGCTCGCTGGCCGTGGCAGTGAGCGACCTGGCCGCCATGGGCGCCCATCCCCTCGCGTTTACCCTTGCCCTTACCACCCCGACGGTTGATGCCGATTGGCTGCAACGCTATGCCCAGGGTTTGAATGCCATGGCGCAAAGCTGCGGTGTGGGCCTGGTGGGCGGCGACACCACGCGCGGGCCGCTGAGCCTGACCCTGACGGTGTTTGGTCGAGTGCCGGCCGGGCAGGCATTGACGCGCAACGGTGCACAGCCGGGTGACCTGCTGTGTGTGGGGGGTGAACTTGGCAATGCCGCTGGCGCCTTGCCGTTGGTGCTGGGGCAACGTACGGCTGACGCCGCCATCGCTGAGCCGTTGCTCGCCCATTACTGGTCACCGCAACCGCAGTTGGCACTCGGCCTGGCGCTTCGCGGCAAGGCGACATCGGCCATGGATATTTCCGACGGCTTGTTGGCCGATTGCGGGCATATCGCCAAGGCGTCGGCTGTCAGCCTGCTGGTTGAGCGTCAGGCGTTGCCGCTGTCCGCGGCGTTGCTGGCGTTTGTCGGTGATGATGAAGCCCGTGTTGCCGCGCTGAGTGGGGGCGACGACTACGTGCTGGCCTTCACCTTGCCCCGCGCCGAGTTGGCACCCTTGTTGGCGAACGGCTGGCCGATCCATGTGATCGGCCGGGTCGAGGCAGGGCAGGGCGTGACGCTGCTCGACGCCACTGGGCAAGACATCACCCCGGTCGTGCGCGGCTATCAACATTTTCACGAGGCGCCGTAAGCCCACGAGCATGCGCTACCCTCTATACCGTTATCACGGTGTAGGAGGTTGTCACCATGGTTGTGCGCCGCTGGCTGCTGATCATGATGTGTGCCGCGTCGCTGGTGCTGGCAGATGAAGCCCCCGTCCCTGGCAAGGTGGTGCTGGCCAGCGAGGAATGGAGCAACTACACCAACAAAGATGGCAGTGGTCTGGCCTGGGATGTCTTGCGTCAGGTCTTCGAACCGGCCGACATCACCGTGCAAACCCGCACCGTGCCCTATACCCGCTCGATCGGGCTGGCCCAGCGGGGTGAGGTGGACGGCTGGGTGGGCGCCTATCGCGATGAAGCCAGCGGCGTGTTGTACCCGCACTGGCACTTCGACGCCGACCACATCTACGCACTCGGCTTGGCAACGGCGCCGACGCCGAGCCTCGCCACCCTGGGCAATTACCGCTTGGCGTGGGTGCGCGGCTATAAGTACGAGGCGTACTTGCCGAACCTGCACCGCTTCAACCAGATCGAGCGCCGTGACAGCATCCTGCCGATGCTGCAACACGCTCGCGTCGACTTCTATATCGACTCCCTTACCGAAGCCAACCTCGTGCTGAGTCAGTCGGATGAGCCGTCGCAATTCAAGCTCACTCATATTGCCGAGCTGCCGCTCTATGTAGGCTTCGCCGACACTGAGCGCGGGCGCGCCTTGATGGCCGTCTATGACCGGCGCATGGCTGTCTTGATCGACAGTGGCGAGCTGAAGCCGATTTTCCTGCGCTGGAAACAGCCGTATCCATTCTGACCTGCATAGAACCTGGACGAAGGCCAATCGAACCGATTGATCTTTATCAGCGATAATTCAGCTTAAGCGTCCGTAGGAACCTGCTGTTACAATGACGCCCTCTGTGAAATCTGAAATCAGGAGCACACGGTGCCCGTCGTTTTCGTCGCTGCTTCCAAGCTGCCTACCCCTTTTGCCACGTTCACCATGAATGGCTTTCTCGAAGAGGCCAACGGGCGCGAGCACGTTGTGCTCAGCCTGGGTGACATCGCCGACGGCGCGCCGGTGCTCGGCCGCGTGCACTCCGAGTGCCTGACCGGCGACGCGCTGTTCAGCCAGCGCTGCGACTGCGGATCGCAATTGGAAGCGGCCATGCGGGCGATTGCCCGTGAAGGCCGTGGCGTCTTGCTGTACTTGCGTCAGGAAGGCCGTGGCATTGGCCTGATGAACAAGATACGGGCTTACGAGCTGCAGGACGGCGGCGCCGATACTGTCGAAGCCAACGAGCGCCTGGGCTTCGCCGCCGACCAGCGTGACTACGGCATCTGCCTGCCGATGCTGGAACATCTGGGGGTGAAATCCCTGCGCCTGATGACCAACAACCCGCGTAAGGTCAAAGCCTTGACCGACATGGGCATCACCGTGGCCGAGCGTGTGCCGCTGCACACCGGGCAAAACCCGCATAACAAACTCTACCTGGCCACCAAAGCCAGCAAGCTCGACCACATGATGGGTAACGAGCATCAAGGCGAGGTCGACCGCGCGTGACCCGTGGCCAGGTAAAACGCCGACTGTCCTTCAACTGGTGGCAGTACCTGGCCCTGGCAGTGCTCCCGTTGTTTGTCATCAACCTGGTGTTTGGTCAGGCCGAATCCCTGCTTCCCGTACTGGCCATGCCGTTCTTTATTGCCGGCGTGGCCTCGATGTTTCTGAGCCTGCGTTATTTCCATGGCTATAAACACGCGCTGATTGCCACTTCCAAAGCCCTCGACACGCCCGAAGAACCGGCTGCCTGGATCACCCTCGCGGCACGTCGGCGAACGGCGTTGCTGGTGGCTGCCCTGCCAGCCTGGATCGGTGCGTTAGCGGTGTTTGTCGGCCTGGAGGCGGTGCCGCTGTGCCTGCTGGCGCTGTCGACGCTGGTGCTGTTTTACCTCTATCGCATTCCGCGTCAGTTGGGATGAAGCGTTACTGGCTGGCGATCCTGCTGCTGGTCTTCAGTGCCCAGGCATTGGCGGTCGAGCGGGTGGTCAGCCTGGCGCCGTCGCTCTCTGAAATTGTGCTTGAACTGGGCGCTGCCGACTTACTGGTTGGCGTGCTCGATGGCGGCGACCGGCCGGCGGCGTTGGCGAACGTGCCGTCGGTGGGGCATTACGGGCAACTGAACATGGAGCGCCTGCTCAGCCTCAAGCCCGACCTTATTCTGTTATGGCCCGGCAGCATTGGCCCGGCACAGCGCGAGCAGTTGCTGCGCCTGAATATCCCCGTGTACGTCGCTGAACCTCACAGCCTTGAACAACTGACCACCCAGGTCCAGGCGATTGCTCAACAAGTGGGCCGCGAGGAGGCTGGCCGGCAGTTAGCCGCGCAGTTGCGCCAGCGTCTGGTCGAGCTGCGCCAGCGCTATCAGCGTACCGAGCCGTTGCGAGTGTTTTACCAAGTGTGGAATCAGCCGCTATACACCGTCGGCGGCGGGCAGATCATCAGCGATGCCCTGGCGGTCTGCGGGGCACGCAATGTGTTTGCCGACCTCAAGCTGCCAGCGCCGCAGGTCAGCGTCGAGTCGGTGTTGCAGCGCAACCCGCAGCTGATTCTGGCCGCCGATCAGGCACAACTCGACGCCTGGAAGGCTTGGCCCCAAATCGCCGCAGTGGCCGACGCTCGGTTGCAGATTGTGCCGGATAAGGGGCTGGAGCGGCCGAGTGGGCAGATGGTCGAGGCTATTGCGAAGCTCTGCCAGTCAATCGCGCCCGAGCGCTGATTAACCATCGTAGTTTCGCCTTATACGTTCGGATTGATCTGTCATGAATGCCGGACGTTGCCGCCAGAACTGCATGAGCCACGATGTTAGTTTCGCTGCCTGCCCACTCGGGTTGATCAAGCAGCTTAAGGACACATCATGCGTTACTTTTTGGCGTTGGCAGGTATGGCCCTCACATTGGCGTTAATCAGCGGGTGCGATCTCTCCCAACGGATCACCGCGCTCAGGACATTCGGTGCTCATCCTGTGGTGGACCGCTCTTCGTCGATGGACAGCACCCAGCAGGACATGCTGAACATTCAGGCACCCACGAAAATCACCGCTATCCGTGGCGGCACGGCACAGTGCTTCGATTACGCATTGGCACGTGACGGGAAAAAAGCGGATTACTTTGTGTCGTTCACCTCGCAGGGTTGGGCTAACGCCTGGGGGTATTCAACCTGCAGCGCAGCGCTGGCAGACGGCAGTCTTGCATCCAATGCGCGCATCAACAGAATCCCTCAGCGTTGATGGGGTGTTACCGCCATCGCGCTGGTGTGCGCGCGCACCGCGGATGAGCGCCCGCGATCGGTAACCTGTAGGCAATTGGGTATTAACAGAACCCAGTGTCCGGCAGAAAATTTCTGCGGCAAGGCTGAGTCTTGATCGAGCGTGTGGTCGCAAGCATCGTCCATCAGACGGCTTGTGGCGTTTGCGTGCGTCTTCTGACTGCTTGCCTTGGAACACGGTTTTTTCCGCTACTGCGCCAGGTCCATCGAGATTCAATGTACGGTTAAAACATGGGCGTCCAGGTGACCCCGAACATCCATGCCCGGCCTTCTTCGCGATAATGCTGATTGTTCTGGAAATTCGGGTCCTGGTAGCTGTACATCGCCCTGGCATAGGTCTTGTCCAGCACGTTATCCACCTTGATCGACAGCAACACCTCGCGGCTCAACGCCCAACTGCTGCGCAGCCCCAACAACGCGTAACCGCCCAGGCGATTACGATTGTCTTCATCGTCGTAACTGCTGCTGATCGCTTGCCAGCTGGCGCCGACGCTCAACTGATCGAATTGTCGATCCAAATCCACGCTCAGCGTGCGGCGCGCACGGCGGGCCAACGTGTGGCCGGTATCGCGGTCACGCGGGTCGATGATCGAAACCCCCAGGTTGCCCTGCCAGCCGAACAGCTCTTGCTTGAGCGCCGCTTCAAAGCCATTGATACGCGCCGACGCCACGTTTTGCGGCTTGCTGGTGCTGTCGAGGATGATCGCGTTGCTTAAGTCGGTGCGATACAGCGAGGCCTCTACGCGTGTGCTGTCACTCAGTTGGCTGCGCCATTGCAGCTCGTAGCTCTTCGAGGTCTCGGGCTGCAGGTTGGGGTTGCTGTACTGGGTGTCAGGGTAATAAAGGTCGTTGAAGGTCGGCGCGCGGAAGCCTTCGCTGTAGCTCAGCAGCACGTCATTGTCAGGGTTGATCGGCACGGTAAGGGTGCCGCTTCAACTGTTCTGGCTGCCAAACTGCTGGTTCTGGTCGCGCCGCAGGCCCAGTTCCGTGGAGAACCGCTCGCTATGGAAGCGATGCTGCACAAAGGCGGCACGGTTCCAGCGGCTGTTTTCGGTAAAGGCGGTGCTGCCGTTGAAGCGATCTTCGTACCCGTCACCGCCGAGAATCAGGCTGTTCTGATCATCGAGCGTCAGGTCGTTCTGCCAGTTGAGCGAATCGCGATAGGTGTTGAATACACTGAAATCAGCGCTGAGCTTATCGCGCTTGGTGTCGCGGTTTTCGCTGTGGCCCAGCTCCAGGCGCGACTGCCAGCGCTCATTGAGCTTGGCGTCGACATAGCCACTGGCGCTGCTCACGGTGTAGTCGGTGTAGGGTTTTTGCCCGACACTTTGCCCGCTGGCGGCGTCGTAGCGGCCGAAGCTGTTGTCGTACTCTGACTTGCCACGGTTATCCAGCAGGTTGAAGCCCACTTCCAGCGCATCGTTGATGGCGTGGCTGAGGTTCAGGCTAATCGATTGATTGCGATAGGCATCACGGTCGCCATCGCTGGCAAACGACGCGTGGGAGGCGTTGATCCCGGCCGTTTCATCCAGGCTCGCCCCCAGGTTGAAGCGTGTGTGCTCGTCACCGCCGGAGAGGCCAAGGCTACGCTCCCACGTCTGGTGGCTGCCAAACCCCAGCTTCAGGCGCGGCTGCAGGCCCTGTTCGGCATTGCGCCGGGTAAATATCTGGATCACCCCGCCGATTGCATCGCTGCCGTAGATCACCGAACGTGAGCCGCGCAGCACTTCCACGCGTTCAATCTGATCGACGTTCAGGTACTGCAACCCGCTGTCACCGGAGGTGGTATTGGCGATACGTTGGCCATCGACCAGCACCAGGCTTTGCGCGGATTTGGTGCCGCGAATGTAGATCCCCGGCAGGCTGCCACGGCCACCGGTGCGCGCCACTTGCACGCCGGGTACGCGGCTGAGCAGGTCGGTCACGCTGGTCGGTTGCAGGCGGTCAATGTCATCGCGGGTGAACACGGTGTTGGCCGCACTGCTGTCATTGCGGGCCTGCACCTGACGGTTGGCGCTGATCACGACGTCCGGGAGTTTAAGCGCGTCGTCGCGCTCAAAGGCATCGGCGAGCAAATCAGTGCTGGGGAGCAGCAGCAAGGGCAGGGCAAAGCGAAGGCGGGTCATGGGCTGTCCCTGGCATTTGAAAATGGCATAAAACCAATGTGGGAGCGGGCTTGCTCGCGAATGCGGCGGCACCTTCAACCTCTCGGTTGACTGATACCCCGCATTCGCGAGCAAGCTCGCTCCCACAGGTTGGCCCGGTTTTCACCGGGAGGTCGGGTTACAGGCCGAGCAGTGCCATGCGTTCGCGCACCGAGGCTTCAATCCCGGCTTCGTCCAGCCCGCATTCGGCAAGCATCTGCGCCGGCTTGGCATGTTCGACGTACACGTCCGGCAAGCCCAGGTGCAGCACCGACTTGAGGATATTCTCCCGCGCCAGGAACTCACTGACCGCCGCACCGGCGCCGCCCATGATGGCGTTTTCTTCGACCGTCACCAGCAGCTCATGGCTCGCGGCGATTTCGCGCACGAGGGCTTCGTCCAGCGGTTTGACGAAGCGCATGTCGACCACGGTGGCGTCGATCTTCTCGGCGACTTTGAGGGCTTCGGCCAATTGCACGCCAAACACCAGGAATGCGGTCTTGCTGCCCTGGCGGCGAACAATGCCCTTGCCGATTTCAATCGGCTCAAGGTCTTTTTCGATCAGCGCATTCGGGCCGTTGCCGCGTGGGTAACGCACGGCGGCCGGGCCGTTGTACACGTGACCGGTGCTGAGCATCTTGCGCAGTTCGTTCTCGTCGCTCGGCGTCATCACCAGCATGCCGGGAATGCAGCGCAAGTAGGACAAATCAAAACTGCCGGCGTGGGTCGGGCCGTCTTCGCCGACCAAGCCTGCGCGGTCGATGGCGAACAGCACGTCGAGATTCTGCACCGCCACATCATGAACGAGCTGGTCATAGCCGCGTTGCAGGAACGTGGAGTAGATCGCCACCACCGGTTTCGCACCTTCGCAGGCCATACCGGCCGCAAACGTCACGGCGTGCTGCTCGGCAATCGCCACGTCGAAATAGCGCAGCGGGAAACGCTCGCTGAACGCCACCAGGTCGGAGCCTTCCTTCATCGCCGGGGTAATCCCCACCAGGCGTGGGTCGGCGGCGGCCATGTCGCACAGCCATTCGCCAAATACGCCGGAATACTTCGGCCCGCTGGCCTTTTTCGGCGCGGCGGCGGGAGCGTCCACAGGCTCCAGCTTGGTGATCGCGTGGTAACCAATCGGGTCGACTTCCGCCGGGGCGAAGCCTTTGCCTTTTTTGGTGACGATGTGCAGGAATTGCGGGCCCTTGAGGTCACGCATGTTGCGCAGCGTGGCGATCAGGGTCGGCAGGTCATGGCCGTCGATCGGGCCAATGTAGTTCCAGCCCAGTTCTTCGAACAGGGTGCCAGGCACCAGCATGCCCTTGGCATATTCTTCGGTACGCCGGGCAATTTCCCACGCGCCGGGCAGGCGCGAGAGCACCTTCTTGCTGCCTTCGCGCATGCTGGCGTAGGTGCGGCTGGAGAGGATTTTTGCCAGGTAGTTGGACAGGCCACCGACGTTGCGCGAGATCGACATGTCGTTGTCGTTAAGGATCACCAACATGTTGGCGTTCACTTCCGGCGCATGGTTCAGCGCTTCGAACGCCATGCCGGCGGTCAGCGCGCCATCGCCAATCACGGCAATCGCCTTGCGGTCGCTGCCTTGCAGGCGGGCGGCAATCGCCATGCCCAGCGCCGCACTGATGGAGGTGCTGGAGTGGCCGACGCCAAAGGTGTCGTACTCGCTTTCGGCGCGACGCGGGAAGGCGGCCAGGCCGTCCTTCTGACGCAGGGTGCCCATGCGCTCGCGACGGCCAGTGAGGATTTTATGCGGATACGCCTGATGGCCCACGTCCCACACCAGCCGGTCGTCCGGGGTGTCGAACACGTAATGCAAGGCGATGGTCAGCTCGATAACGCCCAGCCCTGCACCGAAATGCCCACCGGTCTGACCGACCGTGTAGAGCAATTCCAGGCGCAACTCATCGGCCAGGGTTTCCAGCTCGGCTTCACCCAGTCGACGCAGGCCGTCCGGCGTGGCAGCACGGTCGAGCAGGGGCGTGGACGGGCGCTTGCGGGGAATCTCTTGGAACGTCGTGGGCATCAGGCGAATCGTTATAGGTATAGAAGAGGCGGCAGTTTACCTCAAGCCGTGCAAACTGCCCACGCAGAGCGCCGAACTTGGCTGATATGCGGCGCTAATAGCCCGCGTTATCAGTGGCGGCGTTCGACGATATACCGCGCCAGGTCGCGCAGTGGCTCGGCCGCCGCGTCGAAAGGTCGCAGGGCATTCAGGGCCTGGTCACGCAGTTCCAGGGCATACGCCTTGGCGGCTTCGAGGCCGAGCAGGGCCGGATATGTCGGTTTATCGCGTGCGGCATCCGCACCTTGGCGCTTGCCGAGGGTCGCGGTGTCACTTTCGACGTCGAGAATGTCGTCTTGCACCTGGAAGGCCAGGCCGATGGCTTGGGAATAGGTCTGCAAGGACGCCAACTGCGCAGCGTCGGCCCGACCGCTGGCCAGGGCGCCGAGGTGCACGGCGGCTTCGATCAGTGCACCGGTCTTGTGGCGGTGCATGTGTTCAAGGGCTTGCTGGTCCAGCTTGAGGCTGACCGAACCCATGTCGATCGCTTGCCCGCCGACCATGCCGGCCGGGCCTGCGGCCACCGCGAGTGCGGTGACCATGCGCAGGCTGATCTCGGCATTCACGCTGTTCAGGCGCGGGTCCAGCAAGGCGCTGAACGCCAGGCTCTGCAAGCCGTCACCGGCGAGGATCGCATAGGCTTCATCAAAAGCTTTGTGGGTGGTCGGCTGGCCGCGACGCAAATCATCGTCGTCCATCGCCGGCAAATCGTCATGCACCAGGGAGTAGGCGTGAATCAGCTCGACCGCACACGCCGCGCCATTGGCCTGCTCGGCAGGCGCGCCCAGGGCTTCACACGCGGCATACGCCAGCAACGGGCGCACACGCTTGCCACCATTCATCACGCTGTAGCGCATGGCAGCATAGAGGCGGTTCATTTCCGGGCTTGGCGCAACAAACAAGGGCTCGAGCGCCGCATTGACCCGGGCTTGGCTACTGGCCTGATACGCGTCGATCATTCCGGCTGTTCCGCATCGAAAGGTTCTTCGGCCAACTCCCCGTCACGTTCCAGCAGCACCTGGACCTTCTGCTCCGCCTGCGCCAAGGCGCTCTGGCAGTCGCGGGTCAGGCCGATACCTTGCTCAAACGCCGTCAGCGAGTCCTCCAGCGACAACTCGCCGTTCTCCAGACGCTCGACCAGGGTTTGCAGGTCGGCGAGGGATTGTTCGAAATCGAGTGCAACTTTTTTGCGGGCCATGGCGGCTATTCCGGTAGACGGTAAACCGGCGCGACACTAGCAGACATGGGGATTCTGGGCAAATGAGCGGGCAAATGAGTGGGGGCGCTTCAGTCGTCTCGGCCATTGATTTGATAACGCGTACTACGGCCTCCGCCGGGCAAGCGGACCAGGCAGTTTTTTTCCAGCAGATCAGCCAGATGGCGGGTTGCAGTAGCCTTGGACACCTTCGCCACGGCCTGGTACTGCGCGGCGCTGATGCCGTGTTCGAAGCCCTTTTCACCGCCGTCGAGCAGGCGGTTGAGTACCTTGATCTGTTCGGTGGACAACGAGAGGTCGCGGTGCTGCTGCCAGAACCGGGTCTTGCCTAGGACGCGTTCTATTCGCGCCATCGCCTGCTGCAGGCTGCGCAACAGGGTTTTCAAAAACCACGCCAGCCAATCAGTGATATCCAGTGTGGCCTTCTGGCTGGACTCCAGCGCGCTGTAGTAACCGGCGCGGTCCTCGAGGATGCTGGCTGACATGGCATAAAAACGGATGGCCTGATGGTCGCCCTGGGCCAATGCCAAATCAGTGATTGCGCGGGTCAGGCGACCATTGCCGTCATCGAACGGATGCAGCGTGACAAACCAGAAGTGCGCGACGCCAGCGCGGATCAGCGGGTCCAACTCTGGCTGGTTGCGGCTGGTTTCGAACCATTCGAGAAAATCACCCAGCCCTTGCTCCAGGCCTCGGCGCGGTGGCGCCTCGAAATGGACCGTTGGCCGATCAAGTCGCCCCGACACCACCTGCATGGACTCATCTCCCCTCAGTGCGCCGACATTGAGCGCGCGTGGGGCAAAGCCAGCTTCCGGGGTGGGGAACACCCAGTGATGCCAATTCAATAAGCGCGTAAGAGTGAACGGCTGCGCGAATTGCTCGGTGGCGTCCATCATCAGTTCGGCGAGGCCTTCACTGCGTCGACTCACCTGGCCGTCCTGCATCGCCTCCAGGCCCAAGCGCCGCGCCAGAGAGGAACGCACGGAGCCGACATTCAGCTGCTCGCCCTCGATTGCCGAGGAGGTCAGAATATTTTGCAGCAACGCATCCAGCTCATTCTGCGCACTGACTGTCTGGCTGACGGAGCCAAGCATGCCCAGCAGCTTGCCTTGGGCTTGCCCGCACTCGCGCAGCAAGACCGCCAGCTGTCCGGGCTGCCAATGAAAGTGGGGCCAATCGGTGTGTTGCCAGATCCAGTACGGATGATCCATGGGGCATGCCTGGGTGCGTGAGCCGAATAAAAACTTTATTCGGCTCATTTTGTGAGCCGATTGTGCATCCTATTCGGCTCATCGTCCACCAGACACCGAGCCAGACGGCGGCGTCGTCCGGGAAAGTCAGTCACTGTCAGCGGTTAAATAACACTGCCCCTGCGCGTCCTTAAGCTGTGCTTCAAACGCGATCAACCCCGCCTGCATCTGCTGCAACCCGGCAATCTGTCCGGCCAGTTCGCGCTTCTTACTGGCGATGGCCTGCTCTGCCCGTGCCCAAGGCAGGGCATCGCCTTGGTGCCCGTGCAAAATCCCCTGCAACTCCTTGAGCTTGAAACCCAACTGCTGGGCGCACTTGATCAATGCCAACAGCTCGACACTGTGCGCGGAATAGACCCGATAGCGCCCCTCCCGCTGCGGTACTGGCAACAAACCTATCGCCTCATAGTGACGAATCGCCTTGATGGTCGTGCCCGATAACTGCGCGGCTTTGCCGATGTACATGAAAACTCCCTTTTCCCATTAGTCCGCCCGCCTGTGTCAGCCACTTTGCGCGGTGCGCTGGCGTAGATCCCAGCACCGGCCCGAACAGCAACGTCTTGGTCGGCCGGATGCCGCAAAACGCCAGGGTCGCGCTGCGCAGTTGATGAATGCCCGGCATGCGGTAGAACCAGCGGTAATACCACGGCGGCGTGTCCAGGGTCACCAACAAGTGCGCGGTTCGGCCGAGCAGTAGCTTGTCAGGAAACAACTTGCCTTCGCGGTATTTAAAGGCAAAGCCGGGTAGGAAAATACGGTCGATAAACCCCTTCAACACCGCCGGAATACCGCCCCACCAGATCGGGAAAACGAAAGCCAGGTGGGTGGCCCAGAGGATGTCGGACTGGGCGCTGAGCAAATCGGGCTCCAACGCCTGGATCTGCGTGTAGCCGTGGTGAAGCACGGGGTCGAAAGTCAGATCGCCCAGGGATAGCACGCGTACCTGGTGACCGGCGACTTTTGCGCTGTGGATGTAGGCTTCGGCCAAGGCTGAACACAGGCTCGTGGTGGAAGGGTGGCCGAGGATGACCAGGATGCGTTGGTGCATGGGGTGAGGTCCTGAACGTCGAGGCGTTCAGGGTAGGGTGTGCCGTATAGGGGAGAGTCAAGGGCCGCCCGGTTAAGCGAACCCAATACTCAAAGCAGCAGAGATCAAAGGTGCGAGCGGGCTTGCTCGCGAAGACGTCGGCCCAGCAAACATTGAGGTTGACTGAACCACCGCTTTCGCGAGCAAGCCCCCTCCCACCGGGATCTGCACTTAACAGAACAGCAGGGGCTTGCCTGAAAAATGCCTACGCAACATCAGGCCGTGTGCTTGCTCCCTGTGTCCATGTCCGTGCTGCCCCAAGGCCGCCAATCATCAGTATGCCGCTCACTGCCATGTGGCCCGCTGGAGCTGGTCCCGCCTGCCAGGAATTTTTCCCACAGGTTCTTGCTGTCGGGGTCGCTGTCTTTGTGCAGGTAGGGCGCCAGCCGCGCCAGGGAGCTGCCTTTTTTGTCTTCGGTTTCCTTGAAGTGTTTCCACTCGTCGGACTGGTACTCGAACATCGACTTGTCGTCCGGCGTGTCCCGGCCGCCATACATATAGGTGGCATAACGCGCGTATTCGAGCTTGTCGCCCCAGTCGTCCTTGGTTACGCCGGCAGCGGCGAGGTCCTTGAAGAACTTGCCCTGGGAATCGGTGAGCTTTTGCAGCTTGGCATGCTCGACCGCTTCGGCGATCAGGGTGCCTGCGACCCCGAAGATCACCCCGGCCACGGCGAAAATCGGGCCCGCCACACGGGCGCCGATGGCGAGCCCGCGAATAACCGTCGCGGCCACATCACCGGCCAGTTTGCCGGCCAGGTGCGCGCCTTTGGGGGCGAACATCGCGATGGTATTGGCAATCGCCATACCGGTGCCGGACGCACCGCCGCCCAGCGTGAAGGCCGCGTCGGTTTTTTCCAGTGCGGTCTTGGCGTTTTTCAGTTTGCGCGCGCCGGAAACGATGTCCATCACGCCGCCGGTCAAATCCAGGCCGGCGCCGCCCATAAAGCGCAGGAACGAGCGCCCGGAGGCGATCGCAATTTCAGATTTCGAAGCCGGGGCGCCTTTGCCGGGAATGTCCTTGACGCCCATGTGTTCGCCAAGGGATTTGGCGGCGTTGTCATACTCCTTGACCTCATCGGCCGACAGGTTGCCCACGTCGAGCTGCTTGAGGGTTTCGGAAGACTCTTTGACGCGGCTGCTGATGGATGCGGCCAGCGCGTCAGATTGTTCAGTGGCTTTCTTGCCCCAGATATCCGGCAGGTTCTCATCGATCAGGCCGAGCCATTCGGTGGCTTTGATTTTAGGCGGGCCTTTGCCGTCTTTGTCCACGGCAGGGTCATAGGTTTTAGTGCCACCCAGGGTTTCCACAATGTTCGAGCCGAACTTGAGGAAGTCGTTGGTAAAGCTCAAGCCGGCGACCAGGTCTTTCGCGGCGGCGATTTTCTGGTCGTCGGTCATGTTGCCGCCGCCATTGGCGAGTTGCAGGGCGCCGCTGACCAGGTTCATGGTGCCCGCCATCGCACTCAGCCCGCCGGTGGAGCTGGCGGTGTGCAGCACCGTCTTCAAGGAACCGGCCGCCGCTTCGCGATTGGCGCCCAGGCCCTTCAATTGGGTGTCGACCACCTTGTCGATGGCTTTCGGGTCGCCGCTGGCAGCCGCCAGACGAATGGCCGCAGCGATCTGTTTGTTTTCTGCCGGGGTCAGCCCTTTGATATGGCCGTCGAGGATGTCGATCTCATCCTTCATTTTTTTGTACATGTCGTAGGCTTTGTCGCCCTTGTCCAGCCCACCCAGGGCGGCGTTGATGCCGCCCTTGATCATGGTGAACGAGGCCTTCAGCCCACTTTCGGCATTCTCCGGCGAGACCTTGTCGGGGTTTTCCATGTAGGTGTTGAGTTGGTGCGTCATCATGTTCTGGTCGAAGGTCTGACGGCGCGCGGTGAAGCTGTCCGGTTCGAGAATGCGCAGCGACTCGAAATAGCGGTCCACGTCCAACTCGGCCATTTCCGATTTTTTCGGATCGCCCGAGTCATTCATGGCGATTACATATTCTTCGAAGTTCAAGTTGGCATCACGGCTGCCATCTTTAAACAGCGCCGGGAACACTTGTTCGCGCACTTCATTCAAGCGGTCTTGCGACAAACTACCGACACTTTTCTTTAGTTCGGCGTCGTAACGATCTTTAATCCCTTCCTTGCCCATCAACGTGGAAATTTCTTTGGCGAGTTTGTCTTCGTCGACCATCTCCTTCACATCGTTGCCGTTGAGCTTGGTCGGGGTCTTGTCCGTTTCCCGGTAAGTGCCGCTGCCCAGGTTGATGCTCTCGGCATAGCCGTACAGGTCGTAGCCACTGTCCAGTGCGGCCTGGGCGTCCATCAGCTTGACGATCTTGGCTTCATCCGAGTCTTCGCTCAGCTTGCCGCTCTTGATGTCATCGCGAATGCCCTGCACAAAGTTCTCGGCCGTCTGGCCGCCCACGGTCTTGTCGTTGGGCAACTCCATGTCCATTAACCCTTCGGCGCCGAAGGTGGGGATGTTGTAGGTGTCGCGCAGGGCCTGCACGTCCTGCGGCTCATCGGGTGGCGCGGCCTTGTCGGTATGGGTCGCGTCTTTGACGTGCATCAGGTCACCCTTGAGGCTTGAGTAGCCGTACTTGCCGAAATCCTGCAAGCGGCCGGCCTCGGTGCCGTGGCGGGCTTCTTTGTCTTTGGTGAAGCCATCAATGCTGTCGTTGTCTTTGTTGCGGGCGTCATAACCGGTCAGCAACTTGCCGTTTTCATCGATACTGACCACGTGCTCCAGCACCTGGGTGGCGCGGTACGCGGCGTCGGCATCGTGGTCGAAATCCCCCACCTGTTTCTTGAGGTTCTCCTTCACATCGCTCTGGTTACCGAGGTTTTTCAGCAGCGGTGTGGCGTCGATAATCTCCTTGGCCGAGCGCGTGTCACCGTCGGGGCGCTTCTGCTGGTCGCCCAAGTCCGACTTCACCACCTCGCCGCGCAGGCTCGAATAGCCGTACTTGCCGAAATCCTGCAGGCGGCCGGCCTCGGTGCCGTGCCGAGCGTCGCCGTCCTTGGTGAACCCGTCGATGCTGTTGTTGCCGACATTTTCGCCAGCAGTCAACTTGCCACTCTCATCGATGTACTCGACATGTTCGAGCACTTTGGAGGCGCGATAGGCCGCGTCCGCGTCCTTCTCAAAATCGCCGACCTGCTTTTTAAGGTTGTCCTTGACCCCACTTTGATTGCCCAGTTGGGCGAGCAGTGGCGTGTCATCAATGATTTGCTGGGCCGAGCGGGTATCACCGTCAGGGCGTTTCTGGCCCTTGCCCAACTCATCCTTGGGCGCAGAGGCTTTTTTGACGGATTTTTCCCAGGCAGCGACGGAGCTTTTAGGGGTGACCGCGGCGTCCTTTGGGGTCGTTTCTACCTTCGCTACCATGGTTCTTCTCCTGATGTAATTATTGCCCCGGCGTCTTTTAAGACGCGCAGGGGCGCCCAACTTCCTGGATAACTACCCGAGGCTGTTTATTGAATAACAAGAGGGCGGCCTTAGTGGCGCGGCCGCTGTGCATGAGTGCTGCCAATAACACTGTCACGCAACTTAGCATGATGAATTAGCCGACTAGCCCAGCCTTCACAACAATTCACAACGCCACGGCTAATGTGGAACATTCAGGGCGTAGTGCCGGCCCCTGCAAAAAAAGCGCGCCATTCAGGGCAGGCTTATCCTAGAGCGCGGCAAGCGACGTGTTGAGGCGCTGTCAGCGCCGCATAACCGTTCATCAGATTGCGATGCAGTCGTGTCAACCTTGGCCAAGGGGGGCTTTTGGCTGGGGCGCAAACGCCAGGTAAAAAATCTCACGCGTGAGCTATTGAGCATGCCGAGCATTACCTGTAGATTTTCTCACGCGTGAGTTTTTCACAACGAGGTCAGTACCATGAAAAGCAGCTCTCCATCGAGCCCGCCAGCAGGGCCCGATACCGATTCAACAAGCCGCAAGGGAGAGCGCTTGAAATCGCCTGCGAAAAAGCCATCGAGCTTTTACATGAAGCAGATGCGCGCGGGCTTGGCGGCCGCCGGTTATGTGAAACACGAGACTTGGGTGCTTCCCGAAAACCGAAGCCTGCTCAAGCAGATGGAGAAACAGCTTCGCCAGCCGATTCTGGCTGGCTCATTCATGTCGGAGAATTTCATGAGCGCAGGTACTAACTGGAATATCGATCGCCTCTTCACGGCTTTTCAGGCGTTGGACGAAGTGGTGTCCAACGACATTACGCTTTCTCTGGTTCAAGGCTCCGAGTCCAGCATCAAGCTGGAAATGAACGACTTCGGGGGCTTGCCGATTTATATCGCGGTAGTGGGCGAGCAGATCATCGTGGACACCGTGCTGGTCGACGTCGAGTCCATCAACGACGTAACCGCCTTCAATGACGCAGTGCTGCGCAGCCGGGAAATGTTCCCGTTGTCTTCGATCGGTATCGAGTCCATGCCTAACGGGCAAGTTGTTTACAACATGTTCGGCGCACTGAGTTCCGACTCCAGCCTGACTAACATCGTGACCGAGGTGAAAACCCTGGTTGATAACGTGCAGCGCGCCAGCGAAGCCTTCGAACGTTTCTTCAATTAATTATTCGGGAGTATCCAATGACTCAGTCCATCTGGAGCAAATTGTTCACCGCGCTGCGTGGCGGTGCCAGCGAAGTCGGCGAATCGATCGTTGACCAACAAGCCCTGCGCATCCTCGACCAGGAAATTCGCGACGCCGACACGGCGCTGGCCAACGCCAAGCGTGAGCTGGTCAGCATCATGGCCAAGCACAAGCTGGCGTCTGATCGCGTGGGCGAGTACGACGCCAAGATCAAGGACCTGGAGTCCAAAGCGATGGCGGCTATCCAGGCCAATCGCGAAGACCTCGCCCTGGAAGTCGCCGAAGCCATTTCGACCCTGACCAACGAGCGTGACGTCGAGCAAAAGCAGACCACCGAGTTCGGCGGGTACGCTGAGAGCATGCGCAAAGACATCACCAAAGCCGAAAGCCGGATCAAAAGCCTGCGCCAGCAAGTGGACATGGCCAAGGCGCGTGAAAGCGTACAAAAGGCCCAGGTCAGCGCGTCCATCGCCAGTGGCGGTGCCAACGGCAAGCTGGAAACCGCCGTCGGTACGCTGAACCGCTTGCAAGTCAAGCAGCAGCAACGTGCCGCTGAACTGCAAGCCCAGGATCAACTGGCTGAGGCCTCCACGGGCAACGACCTGGAGCGCAAGCTGCGCGAAGCCGGCATTACGCCGGACACAGGCAGCGCCAACGCGATTCTGGAACGCCTGAAGCAAAAGTCGGCTGAGTAAAAAGCGCCGAAGCAGGCCGGGCAGGTCAGTTAAGTGAACGAAATGCTCAAAGCAGCGGCGCTCCCACAGAGGCCTTGCACTTAACTGACCGGCATTCAGGTCTGCCCTTCCTTTTTTTACCTCGAGGTCAGGATGAATACCCTCAAGGGTTTCAAGACAATCGCCGGCCTGGCCGTTTTTATGGTCGCGCTGCAACTGCTCAATGTCGCCACCGGTTACAGCCTCATGGCATTCGGCCTGATCCCGAGAACCGTGCAGGGGCTGTTCGGCATCCTCGCCTCACCTTTTTTACACGCGTCCTTCGCTCACCTGAGCGCCAACCTGATTGCCTTTTTGGTGCTGGGCAGCCTGGTCATTGTCGAAGGGCTCAAGCGGTTCATTGCCGTCAGCGCGATCATCATTCTGCTGGGCGGCTCGCTGGTCTGGCTGTTCGGTTTCAGCGGCGTGCACGTCGGCGCCAGCGGCTGGGTATTCGGCCTATGGGCCTACCTGCTGTCTCGCGCCTGGTTCCACCGCAGCTGGAGCAACCTGATCATCGCCGGTGTGGTGGCGGTGCTGTATGGCGGCCTGATCCTTGGCTTTCTGCCGCGCCAGGGGATTTCTTTCGAAGGTCATCTGTTTGGTGCGCTCGCCGGGTTTATTGCGGCCAAGGTACTTCTCTCTACGCCGCGCAGCAGGTTTAATGCCGGGTGAATGCCGAGGCGATGACGTCATCAGGAATCAAGTACCCAGGGAATCGGGACGACATGTCGATTTTTCTTTTATTGCGCCTATACGCGGCCTGCCGCTTTCACCGCTTCGGTTACCGCGCCAACGCGGCTCGACACCCCTCAATCAACCCGCCTGGCGCCACGCGCGTTGAAGGCGGCGAACGCTTCTACATCGCCTCCACCCGCCTCAAGGAAATCTCCAATGGGATGGTTTAAACAGTTGATGGGGCTTGAGGCCCCGCAAGCGAATACAGAATCGAAATGGACCGCAGGCCAAACCCTGCCGGCCACGGGCCCGTTGGGCCTGGCGCCGGGCAAAGGCGTGATGTTCGACACGAGCCTGAAATTGCTGCTCGATGAGAAAACCACGGTGGTGATCCCCGGCTCCCAGGAAATCTGGGCCAACGGCAGCGTTGACCTCGGGCAATCGACCTGGCTGTCGCGCTACTACATGAACGACGAAGATTACTGGCTGCAGGTGCACACCACCGGCGAGATCGCCGGGCAGGTCGAGTCGGTGATCCTGTTCAACTACCTGAGCGTCGTCACTATCAGCAGTGAAGCGGAACTGCGTCGGCTGGCCGGGCCACAAAGCCTGATCGGGCTGCCGACCTACACCCACGACGGCGTCGAATACGCCCGCGTGTGGGGCAGCGAGCCTGGCCAGACAGAACTGGTGGCGATGACCGAACAGGTGATCAACCCCGAGACGGCCTACACCGTCGAGCACCGTTCGATGCTGTACGCCCGCGACACAGGCCTGACCGATCGCCGAGAGTTTTTGCTGTTTTCCGTCGAAGAAGACGCCGAAGGCACCATCAGCCTGAGCACCTCGCTGGGCATTTCGCTGTACACAACCGACCTGACTGCGCTCTAAAAAAGGAACACGTCCATGCTAGAAGCTCTCTCCATCTCTCTGAACAAGGCGGCTGTGTTCGGGTTTGTCACCTATATCCTCGGGGCTGCGATCATTTTCGCGCTGTTCCAGTTCATCTATACCCGCGTCACCCCGCACAAGGAGTTCGAACTGATCCGTGCCGGCAACGTGTCGGCGGCGGTCGCCCTGGGCGGTGCCATCATCGGTTTCGCCATTCCGGCCAGCAACGTGATTGCCTACTCGATCAGCATCCTCGACTTCGTCGTCTGGGCGGTGATCGCCGCCGGCGTCCAACTGTTGGCCTTTCTGCTGACCAGCCTGGTGCTCAAAGGCACGTCCGAGCGCATCAAGAACGGCGAACTCGCGGCCGGTATCTACGTGGCCGCCGTGGCCATCAGCGTCGGCATGTTGAATGCCGCGTGCATGACGCCCACCCAGTACTGATTGCGCACGGAGCTCTCGATGAAACGAAGCAAATACGTCCAGCTGTCGCTGGCAGCGTCGGTCGCCATGGCGATATCCGGTTGTGGGCCGACGGAAAAAACCTACGATTTGCAGAAGAAGTACAACTTCCAGTCGGTTCAGCAATGCGCCGATGAAAAGCTGCCGGTCGACGTGTGCTCGGACGCCTACATGACGGCCATGGCCGAGCATCGCCGCATTGCCCCGGTGTACGACAGCCAGACCGATTGCGATGCCGACTTTGTCGCCGGCTGGTGCCAGCAGGATTCCACCGGCAAGTTCATCCCCAAACTCGGCGGTTTTGAACTGACCGCCGCCGGCCAGGTGACCCAATCCCAGGTCGATGCGGCCAATGCGCAAGCCGGTGGTTCCCAAGCGAACAGTGGCGGCTCAGGCTTCTCCACCAGCAGCCTGCTGACCGGCCTGCTGATCGGCAACATGCTCAGCAACAATCGCAACAGCTACCGCTCCGAGCCGGTGTATCGCTATCGCGATGATCGCGGCAATTACGGCAACTCGACGCTCAACCAGCGGGTCTCGAATGGGGCGACATTCGGCCGTTCGAATCAGTCCCGGTACGGCAGCAGCAATTACACCAACACGCTGCGCTCCTCCAGCAAGCCGGTGTCCGTGGCGTCCTCTACCTCGCGTGGCGGCTTCGGCAGCAAAGCCAGCGCCCGCAGCGGCTGGGGCGGCGGTGGGTCGAGCAGTTAAGGAAACCGGGCCATGAAGAAAATCCACTGCGCAGAACGTCCTGACTGGCAACAGACTGCCGAGAGTCTCGGCTTTCTGTTCCACACCATCGACGGCGAACCCTACTGGGACGAGCGCGCGTACTACCAATTCACGCTCGAGCAAATCGAGCGCGACCTCGAAGACCCGACCACCGAGCTCCATGACATGTGCATGGACCTCGTCGCCCGCGTGGTCCACAGCGAAGAGCTGCTTGAACGCCTGAGCATTCCTGCGCCGTTCTTCGACATGATTCGAACCTCATGGCTCGAAGGCCACCCGCACCTGTACGGGCGCATGGACTTCTCCTACAACGGCACTGGGCCCGCCAAACTGCTCGAACTCAACTACGACACGCCGACCAGCCTCTACGAGGCGGCGGCGTTTCAATGGGGCTGGCTGGAACAATGCATCGAACGCGGCCTGCTGCCCAAGCATGCCGACCAGTTCAACAGCATCGACACCAAACTGCACCAGGCCTTCGCCCAATTGCAGGTCAACCAGCCGTTCTACTTCGCCTCGATGAAAGACTCGGTCGAAGACAAAGGCACCACCGACTACCTGCGCCTCGTCGCGGAAAAGGTCGGTATCGAATCACGCCACATCGACATCGAAGACATCGGCCTGACCAGCGACGGCCGTTTCGTCGACCTCGAAGATCGCTGGATTCCCCACCTGTTCAAATTGCACGCCTGGGAATTCATCTTCCACGAGCCCTTCGGCACCGCGATTGCCCAGTGCGATACGCAGTTTTTCGAGCCTGCGTGGAAAGCCATCCTCTCCAACAAAGGCATCCTGCCGCTGTTGTGGGAATTCAATAAAGGCCACCCGAACCTGCTCGCGTCCCACCTGGATACCGACCCCGGCAAAGCCGTGCCAAAAGGCTGGGTGCGCAAACCGTTCTTCTCCCGCGAAGGCGCCAACATCGAACTGCAAACCGCCGACGGCCTGATCGTAAAAGAAGACGGCCCCTACACCGATGCGCCGTTCATCCTCCAGGAGTTCGCGCCGCTGCCGCGCTTTGGCGACAGCTACACGCTGATCGGGTCGTGGGTGATTGGCGATCAAGCCGCTGGCATCGGCGTGCGCGAAGACAATAGTTTGATTACCAAGGATTCCAGCCGGTTTTTGCCGCACCTGATCCTCGACTGAGTAAGGGCAAACACCGCGTCTGTGGTGAGTGGGCTTGCCCCAATACTCAAAGCAGCGAAGATCAAATGTGGGAGCGGCGGTGCGACGATTCGACTTGCTCGCGAAGACGGTGTATCAGTCACCGAATTTATCGACTGATTCACAGCCATCGCGAGCAAGCACACTCCCACAGTTTTTTGAGGGCCGCCCCTCAACCTCAGCCCTGACGCGCCGTCACCGCCGCGTACCCATTCATCAAATTCCGATAGTTAGGAATCCGCTGAGACAACAAATTCCCCAACCCTTCCATGTCATTGCGCCAGTCACCCTGTAACTCACACGCCACCGAAAACCAATTCATCAACTGCGCCCCCGCCTGGGTCATCCGGCTCCACGCCGCCTGCTGCACCGTGGTATTGAACGTGCCCGACGCATCCGTCACCACAAACACCTCAAACCCTTCCGCCAGCGCCGACAACGTCGGGAACGCCACACACACATCCGTCACCACACCCGCAATGATGATCTGCTTACGCCCAGTCGCCTTGACCGCCTTAACGAAATCCTCGTTATCCCACGCATTAATCTGACCAGGGCGCGCGATATACGGCGCCTGCGGGAACATCTCCTTCAACTCCGGCACCAACGGGCCATTAGGGCCTTGCTCGAAACTGGTGGTGAGGATGGTCGGCAAGTTGAAGAACTTGGCCAGGTCCGCCAGGGCCAGCACGTTGTTCTTGAACTCGTTGGGGGAGAAGTCCTGCACCAGCGAGATCAGCCCGGTTTGGTGGTCGACCAGCAGGACTACGGCGTCGTCTTTGTTCAAACGGCTAAGGGTTGGCGTGCTCATGGTTGAATCCTTTTTTTGTTTAGGTTGGGTTGGCGTTGCGTTCAACATGGGCACAGATTAATGGGTGAGTTAGCAGTGATAAATCGGCTGGCGCGTGTCTTACCGTCAACTCAAAAAGGACAATCAAACCGATGGAACAAACACGGGGACTTTTTGGCCGTTCGGCGTGGGCGCAAACGCCACCTTGAGCCGTTGCCCGATGCGCACGCGGTGCGCAGCGTCACACTGGATGACCGACAACACCGTTGGCCCTTCGTCGAGCGTCACGTAGGCAATGCAATGCACGTCGTCTGCGCGCCCGCTATAGCTGAAGCTGTACAACGTGGCGCCACCGCTGGCGACGATCCAATCGGTTGCGGTGCTGCCGGTGAAGGGGCTGTGATCGCGGGGGTAGTAGTAGGCCTTGCCGGTGTCCAGGCAGCGGCGTAGCAACAGTTGGTCTTGATTGGCCGCGGCCCAGAAGGGCGCACTTTCCGGGGTGATGTGCGGTGAGGTCAGTGGCATATCAGAGGCGCTCCAGTATGAGTGTGGCGCTGCCGTGGCGTGAACCCAGCAGGCCGCCGGTGCCGTGGGCCAGAGCCAGTGCGCAATGCGGCCGTTGAACGGCCGGGTGTGCTTCGCCGCGCAACTGGCGCACGGCCTCGATCAGTCTGGCCATGCCGCCGCGATGGCCCGGGTGGTTATTGCACAGGCCGCCGCCGTCAGTGTTTACCGCCAAGGGGCCGACACCGCTGATCAACTTGCCGTCGGCGACAAAGGCGCCGCCTTGGCCAGGGGCGCAAAAACCGAGGTTTTCCAACTGGATCAATACGGTGATGGTGAAGCTGTCGTACAGCGAGGCGTAGTCAATATCGCCCGGTGTCAGGCGCGCCTCGCTGAATGCGTCGGCGCCGGATTGCGCGCCGCCCGAGGTCAGCAGGTCGAAGTAACCACCGTTCAGATGGTTAATCGCATAGCCCGAACCGATAGGCGTAATCAGCGGCCGTTTGAGCGAGCGTGCAATGGCCGGATGGACCAGCACCAGCGCGCCGCCGCCGTCGCTGATCACACAGCAGTCCAAGCGCCGCAAAGGGGCGGCGATCAAGGGTGAACTCAGTACGTCTTCCACCGTCACCACATTGCGCAACATCGCCTGTGGGTTGTGTTGGGCATGGTGCGACGCCGCGACTTTTATCCAGGCCAGTTGCTCGGCCGTGGTGCCGTGTTCGTACTGATGGCGCATGGCGCACATCGCGTAGAGGTTGACCACGGCAGCGCCATAGGGCGTTTCAAACGGCGCTTCACACGCGCTGTACGCAGGGGCTGATGCGCTGCTTTGCGGACGTTGGCGCTCAGCACGCGGGCGCCCGGCCTGGGTGATCAAGGCGACGCGGCAGCGCCCATCGGCGATGGCGCGTGCAGCCTGGGCGACTTGATGCATGTAGGACGAGCCCCAACTTTCCGTCGTATCCAAATGGCGTGGCTGGATGCCCAGGTACTCGACCATGGAGAACGGCCCTACGCCTGGCGCCCCCCAGCCCGGCACATCACTGGCGCAGAAATAGCCGTCGACATCACCGAGGCTCAGCCCTGCATCCTCCAGGGCGCCGCGTGCCACATCGGCATGCAACTGCGCCAGGGAGCGGTCCGTGGCGTGACGGGTAGGGTGTTCATAGGCTCCCGCGATATAAGCTTTACCCCTCATGGCTGGCAGCTCCGGGCGGCGTATTCGATAAAGAACTCAAGCGCCTGCGGGTCACGCATGGCGCTGGGGTTGGCGACTTTCTGCGGGTCGTGCCCCATCAGGATCCGGCGTACCGGCACTTCCATTTTTTTCCCGGTGAGGGTGGTGGGAATCAGCGGTACAGCCAGGATGCAGTCCGGCACATGCCGAGGTGTGCACGCCAGGCGCAGGCAATCATTCACGCGTTGCTGCAAAGGCTCATCCAACACCGCGTCGGCACGCAGCTGGACAAACAGCGGCATAAAGAAACCGCCCTGGGGCAAATCAAGGTTAACGATCAGTGCATCCTCGATTTCTGCGATGTGCTCCAGCGCCCGATAAATCTCCGCCGTGCCGATCCGCACGCCAAAGCGGTTCAGCGTCGCATCGGAACGCCCCAGCACCTGGCAGCCGCCGCGTGCATTGAGTAAAAAGAAATCCCCATGGCGCCATACGCCGGGCCACGGCTGAAAGTAGCTGTCGCGATAGCGCTCGCCCGTGGGGTCATTCCAGAAATACACCGGCATCGACGGCATGGGCGACCTCACCACCAGCTCGCCGACTTGATCGATCACCGGCTGGCCGTGCGCATCAAATGCATGGGCATCCACCCCCAGGGCGCGCGCCTGGATCTCGCCGGCATACACCGGCAAGGTCGGTACGCCACTGAGCAACCCGGTGCAGATATCCGTACCGCCGCTGCCCGTGTTGACCCACACCGCCGCGTTCAGGTTGCGATAAAACCATGCATTACACTGCGGTGAAACCGGCGACCCCACCGGCATTACCGTGCGCAGTGCGTGCAGGTCAAAACGCTCGCCGGGCACTATGCCCTCGCGCTGCATCAGCTCTATGTAGGTGGGGCTGGTGCCGAAAAAACTCGCCCGGCTGTCTTGCAGGATTTGCCACAGCGCATCGGTGCCTGGCCAGGTGGGATGGCCGTCGTAAAGCACCGGGCGAACACCGCAGAGCAAGGCGCTGAACAAGGTGTTCCACATCATCCAGCCGGTGGTGGTGAAAATAAAGGCGGTGTCACCCGGACGAAAATCCAGGTGCAGATGCAGTGCTTTGAGCTGCTCCAGCAGAACCCCGCCATGGCTGTGAACGATGGCTTTGGGCACCCCCGTGGTGCCGGACGAGAACAGTACCCACAACGGATGATCAAAGGGGACTTGCGCGCACTGGAAATCGGCGGCGGGCACACTGGGGCGCCGGCGCAAACTGTGCCAGTCGATGGCGTTAGCCAGCGTCAATGGCTCATCAGCAAACAGCGTCGGCAGCACAATCACCTGCTGGATACTGCCTAACTCGTCGACGATCTGGCGGACCTGGTCACGCCGGTCAAACGCCTTGCCGCCATACCGGTAGCCGTCCACCGCCAACAACACTTTCGGCGCTAATTGCCGCACCCGATCCAGCACACCCTCACTGCCGAAATCCGGCGAGCAACTGGCCCAGATCGCACCGATGGTTGCGCAGGCACACAGCGCAATCATCGCCTCGGGGATGTTTGGCAGGTAAGCCACCACGCGATCACCGGGCACTACGCCGAGCTCTTGCAGATAGCTGGCGAGCGTGCGTACTTGCTCGGAGAACTCAGCCCAGGGCAAGCCCTGCAAGGCGGCGGATTCGCTCAGGTAGAGCAGCGCATCGCCTTGCCGTTCGTTGCGCAAAATGTGTTCGGCAAAATTCAGCTGCGCGCCGGGAAACCACTCAGTACCCGGCATCCTGCGATCACCCAGCACCGCGTGGTATGGGCTACTGGCCTGCACCCTAAAGTGATCCCAGATCGATTGCCAGAAAGCGTCCAGATCATCGACCGACCACTGCCATAGCCCGTGGTAGTCGACAAAGCTCAGCCCGCGCTCGCGTTTGAGCCAAGCCAGGTAATGCGTGAGGCGGGTAGGTTGGATATGTTCAGGGGAGGGCTGCCAAAGCCGTTGGCCCTGGACCACGTCGTTGAATGCAGTCGCCACGATTAAAGACCTCTGACGTTTTTGTTTTTAGGGTCATGGGGTATTCATACGTGGCGGACTGTAACGCCAAATTGTACGTCGTACAATTAACAGGCTTTCTGATTGTGTTGTGCGATTTTTCAGTGACGCGCCGCCAGGGTTTCCAGGCCGCAGAGGAAGGTCTCGACATAAAACGCAAAGCTCTCATGCAGCGGCGCGTGCACACCATTTTGCCAGCGCAGGCTGAAACCGCGGTTGCTCAGTTGGTTCATGTTCTGCGCAAGGGTCGGGTGCTGCTCGGCGTCAATGGCCTGCAGGCTTTCTTGTACTTGGTGCTGCCACGCCTCGGTGTCCTCCGGCAGCGGGGCGAACTCCAAGGTGGTGAAACCGGCAAGGGCGGCGATAAAGGTGTTGTAGGCGCCAGCCAATGAAGGCCCGCTGAAACCCGCTTGCTGCAATGCCGCCAATACGCCTTCCACCAACTTGAAGTCGGTGCGGGTGTTGGAGACCAGTTGCGCACCAAGCAACGGCGCTACATTCGGGTGCTGGTGCACAGCGTTATGGCAATTAACCAGGGTGGCGCGAAGGTAGTCCTGCCAGCGTTCCTGAGGCTGCGGTGCGACCTGTTCGAGGACTTTGGCCAACACTTCGCTCAACAGCAATTCACGTGACGAGACGTACCAGTAAATGGCCGTGGGGTACACGCCCAGGCTATTTGCCAAGTTGCGCAGGCTGCATTTTTCCAGGCCTTCGCGGTCGATCAACGCCAATGCAGCGGCGATAATCGTGTCTTTATTCAGTTGGTTTTGCGGGTCTTCGCCAACGGTTTTTTTACGCCTGCCTCGTGGGTTTGCGGTTTTGCTGGTCATGGACGTTGTTCCGGTTGAGCGACGGCGAAAGGATAGCCGGTCGTCGATTCGCTGTCGCTCTTCCAGGTAGGGCGTCAGTCGCCGGTCAACATGCCGCCATAGCGTTCGACAAAAGCCTGTGTAGCGTTAACCAGCCGATTCATTTCGTGCTCGGTCAGCGGCAGGCTCAACGCAAACAGCCCGCGCCGCGCACTGTAGATCCCACCTTCAAGCAGGTGGAAAAAGAACAGGTCCCGTAGGCTGTTTCGGTCTGTCGGGATATCCGTGGGCCGCAGGATCGGCCTGCCCGTGGGATGCAGGTTCATCACTGAACCCTGCCCGGTAAACTGCATCGGCATGCAGGCGAGCACCTCGTTCAGTTGCTCGCGTAACCGGTCGCCCCTCGCATTCAACGCAAGGGCTTGCTCACGGGTATACACCTGCTCCAATCCAGCGATACCCGCCGCCATGGTCAGTACGTTGTTGTTGAAGGTGCCTGCGTGAGAGAGGCGGCCATGGCGCGGATCGAACTGCGCCATGATGTCTCGTCGGCCACCCAACATGCCACAGGGCATCCCGCCGCCGAGGTATTTGCCCAGGGTCATCAGGTCCGGCTTTATACCGAGCTTTTCCTGTAAACCGCCTGGGCCAAGGCGTGAAGTCATCACCTCATCGAACACCAGCAATATCCCGTGTGCACGGCTCAACGCGCGCAAACCCTCGAGAAAGCCCGGCGCGGCGCAGATACAGCCACCGGCGCCCAACATCGGCTCCACGAGGATCGCCGCACACGCGCCAGGGTGCTCAAACAGCAAACGCTCGACACTGCGTAGATCGTTGTAATCCGCCAGGTACACGCGGTGGGGCACATTCATCGGCGTGCCTGGCCCGGCAAAACTCAGCACGCCGCCGTGATAAGCGCCGTTAAACGCGATGACGCCGTCGCGCCCGGTGTAGGCCCGTGCCGCCGCCAGCGCGAGCAGATTCGCCTCGGTACCGGAATTGGTAAAGCGCACCTGTTCGATACAACCGAAGCGCTCCACGATCAGCGTTGCCAACCGCGCTTCCAGTTGCGTGTGGGCGCTGAGGTTCAGCCCATTCGCCATCGCCGTCGTCAGCGCCTGGATGATCGCCGGGTGAGAGTGCCCATACAGCGCTGCGGTGTATTCGGCGAGAAAGTCGACATAACGATGCCCGTCCAGGTCATCAAGAAAACAGCCCGTCCCGCCCGACATCACCAACGGAAACGGCTCATAAAACAGCACTGAGCGGGTATTGCCGCCCGGCATTACCCGCGCGGCCAAGTCCAGTTGCCGGGCGCTGTTGGGGTTGGCGTGGGTGTAGCGGTTGATGCAGTGCTGCAACACGGACTTATCAGGCGCTGTGAACATCGCTCACCTCCTTGGATGCGTTGCGCTTCGGATACACCAGCAGCAACAGCGCAAACCAGGCCGCCGCCACATAAAACGCCGTGCGCGTCTCCGGGTCGCGAATCACCAGCACCGTCAACCCAGCCAAAAACAACAGTACCAACACGCTGCTGCCCCGAGCCCACGGCAAGCGATACGCCATCAGCGGCAACTCACCGCGCTGCACCTTGCGTCGATACGCCATATGCGTGGCGATGATCACCGCCCACACCCAAATCAACAGGCCCAAAATACCGGTGATCAATAGGTTGAAAATACGTTCCGGCATCAGATAGTTCAGCAAGACCCCCACCAGCAAAATCGCAGTCGACACCATCAAACAACGCGCCGGCACCTGGCGCGGGCTCAACACCTGCAATTGACGGGGTGCTTGCTGAATATGCGACAGCGCAAACAACATCCGGCTGGTGGCAAACAACCCGGTATTGCACGACGACGCCAGCGCACTGATCACCACAAAATTGATCAACCCGGCCGCAACCCCCAGGCCAATGCTGTCGAACACCCTCACAAACGGGCTTTGCGAGGTATCGATCTGGTTCCAGGGGTAAAGGGCCATGATCACCGCGATCGACCCGATATAAAAAATTGCCATCCGCCAGATGATGCTATTGATCGCTCGCGGCAATGTGCGCTCCGGGTTGGCCGTTTCCGCCGCGACCAAGCCAATCACCTCGACCCCGGCAAAGGTAAACGCCGCCAACGGTATCGCGTACCAAAAGCCACTCCAGCCATTCGGGAAAAACCCGCCGTGCCGCCACAGGTGGGTGATTGAAGGGGTGGTTTGCGACGATGTATCCAGCCCGAAAATCAGAATCGCCAAGCCTGCGGCAATCAACCCGACAATCGTCACCACCTTGATCAACGCCAGCCAGAACTCCACTTCGCCAAACGTCTTCACCGCAAACAAATTGATCACCATCAACACCACCGTGGTGACCAACGCCGGAATCCACTGCGCCAACTCTGGGAACCAATATTTCATCAACAAGCCGATCCCCGTAACCTCCAGCACCCCCACCAGAATCCAGATCAACCAATACGACCACCCGGTGATAAACGCCACCCGCGGCCCCAAAAACTCCTCTGCATACGTTGCAAACGACCCGCTACCGGGCCGGTACAACGACAACTCCCCCAGCGCCCGCGCAATCAAATAAACCATCCCCCCACACAACGCATACGCCAGCAACAACGCCGGTCCCGCCGTAGCAATTGCCTTACCCGAACCCAGAAACAAACCGGCCCCAATAATGCCGCCGATAGCAATCAACATCACATGACGCTCCTTGAGCGACCGCGCCAAGCCATGGTTGGAAGAGTGAAGCGGTGGTGTGGACATCAGCATTCCCCGAGCTGTATTGCACAGCAGTAGTGAGGTGGCCCGGCTCAGACCGGATTTTATTGTACGGTGTGCAATAAGCAGGTTTTAGGCCAAATGCCAAACGTGGCGGCGAGCGGTTTTTAAAGGGGCTGTTTAGCTATGTTTGTAGGAAGGATTCTTGGGGTGATGTTGATTCGGGGGAGGAGGCAAACGTGTCACCTGGGGAAACAGATGGGTGGGGGGGATACGGTCGAGTATTGGGGCGATTTTCAAAGGCCAGCAGGGCGGATCCCTTTCATTTGCAGGACGTTTCCTAGAGAATTCCAGTCGCTTGCGCCAGCTAAACTCCGCGACTAGGCTGCGTTCCGTCACTGCCTATTCAGTGATCGGGTTTAGTCGCCCGGACTTCGCTAGGCGCACGCGCCATCCCAAAGCCAGGTGTTTCCTCACCTGCACTTTATGGTGGCTGTGCGCAGGGCACCTTCGGGTGCGCCGGTGCCTAGCGGCCGGTCGACTAACCTGCGTACAGCCGCCACCTCTGCTCGTTTAGTCGCGAAAGGACGGTGGTATTCACTTACCGCTAGAGGTTTTCTATGGATAACGTTATTTCGGATTCGCCGTCATCGGCCGCGACTCAGCCATTTACTGTCAATGAAGAGCTGAGCTTTGAAGATGCCTGGGTGCGTGTGGCCGAGTTGCTGCAGTGTGCGGTGGCTACATCGCAGGCGCTTGGTGAACCGCTGGGTGCGCCGCATCGGGCGGTAATGCATTTGGTGGAGATGGCGAAGATGGTGGCGGATCGGGCTGTGGAGTGTTTGCAGGCTAAGTAAGAATAGTCGCCTGTTCTCGTGCTTGAGGTGCAGGCGACGCACCCTTTCTATAATTCATACACGCTTGTCGTTTCGTGATCGGGGAATGAAGCACCCGACCAGTATCTCCACTCGCTATGTTTATGTCGTCATTTATCGTTTTTTGCGACACGTCTTGCCATCATGTCTTTAACAGCGACATATCTATTCATTCCTGCCAAATTTAGGAAGCAGCCTGCTGCCCAATTGCGCTTGCTGCCAGAATGGCGTGCGACGGTGATAGAGTCGTAAAAAGCTATTAATCAAGGATGCAGTAATTGCCTATAAAAACGGATGTTTGGACCGTCGGTATTGCCCCGAGCAAGCTACCTTTGAGCCAATTGGTCAGCGAGCAGTTGCTTGAAAATATGATCCTTAACTCGCCTGGCATTCTCTCGGACGAGTGGATGCTCATAGGCAAGCAAGAAAAAACCAACTCAGGTGGACGCATTGACTTGTTGGCAATCGCTCCAGACGGAAACCTCGTGCTGGTCGAGCTCAAACGCAACCGCACCCCTCGTGACGTCGTCGCCCAGACGCTCGATTACGCGGCTTGGGTTCAAGATTTACAGCCCAATGAGATCGGCGCAATTTATGAGCGATTCAAGCCCGGGAGCACTCTCTACGCGGACTTTCTAGCTCGTTTTGGACGCGTCCTGGACGACGATGAGCTTAATCAAAGCCACCAGTTGGTCATCGTTGCAACAGAGCTAGATGCAAGCAGCGAGCGGATTGTTGAATACCTCAGCAAACGAGATATTCCGATCAACGTGCTGTGCTTTCAGATCTTCCAAATGGGTGAGCAGCAATTGCTTAGCCGGTCCTGGCTGCTCGACCCTATTCAGACGCAAGTGAATGCGGTGTCAACGAGTGAAGGGCATGTCGAACCTTGGAACGGCGAGTTCTATTGCTCGTTTGGAGACTCAAAGTCGCGCTCATGGGAAGATGCCAGGGAGTATGGATTTATCTCAGGAGGTGGTGGCGCTTGGTACAGCAGAACTTTGCAGCTGCTTTCCCCAGGTGATCGGGTGTGGGTGAATATCCCCCAGCAAGGTTATGTTGGTGTCGGAAGGGTTCGCGGTAAATCGACGCCTGCGAGTGAATTCACCGTGAGTGTCGGAGGGGAGGAGCGCCCGGTGCTCGACGTGGCCAAGCGCGCCAGCTATCACGCTGACTTCATAGATGATGCTGAACGATGTGATTACTTTGTGTCAGTCGAATGGTTGGATACTGTGCCGATTGACCAGGCTGTGCGGGAAACGGGGATGTTTGGTAATCAAAATACGATTTGTCGACCAAGGACGCAGAAGTGGCGGTGGACTGTCGAAAAGTTGAAAGAGGAATTTAGTGATTTTGATGAGGTGGTTGCGAGCATGCTGTAGGGGGCATTGCGCCGCTAAAGGCGTTTCTCTAGCGGATTAAAATTTAAAAAGCCGGCTTGTGGCCGGCTTCTCGGGGACTGCCTCAGCTTGTTTTTGACAAACCTCACCAGCCTTCAAATCGCTCAGCCAACTTACCGTCTGGCTGAATAGTAGGGGCATCAGCGGGAACTCCTCCGCATCGCCAAGCAGGGTGGATAGCGCAAAGCCACCCCCTGCCAAATGTGGGCGGCATGATACCCACATTCATTTCAAATGCCTACCTCCGGGTCCGATTTAGAGCCTTCCCAGCCCAGCAGGTGTTCGTCCAGTGGCACCGGTCGGCGGTTGTTGAGGGTGGACCACCAGAACACCCAGCCGACGATCTCGAAGTTCTGTTCAAAGCGTTGTTCGTGGGTGAGGTATTCATCGGGGTGTTCGCTGGCGTTGTGGCTGCGCATGCGCAGGCCGCCGCCGGGGCGGTTGTAGAGGTATTTGATGCGCAGCATGCCGTCGTGTTCGACGGCGTAGATTTCGCCGTCGGTGATTTGCGTGCGGCCGCGGTCGATGGCGAGGGTGGCGCCTTGTTGGATGATGTCGATCATGCTGTTGTCGACCATGTAGGCGCCTACCGCGCGGTCGGGGTTTACGTTGAGGGTTTCGAGGGTGTGCAGGGAGACGCGGAGGCGTTCGCTGGAGGTGAAGGTGGGGTGGAGAGGAATCTCCACGTCGATTTTTTCCGGGAGGCAGGCGGGGCCTGTGAGGTATTTGCCGCTGTCTTCGCGGGTGCGCAATCCTTTGGCGGTGTCCGGGCCTTCCAGCAGGAAGTTGGCCGGTGGGTGTTTGAGGCCTTCGCCGGTGCGTAGCCAACGGCTGGAGACGCAGAGCAGTTCTGCGATCTCGTTGAGTCGGGCCATGGGCACGCCGCGTTTGAACCAGTTGTTCACGTGTTGAGGCGTGACACCGCGGTTCTTGGCGAAGTCGGAGGCGGAAAGATGAACTTCCCGCAGTAGTGCTTTTAGTCGATCACCTGATGTATTCATAAACGCAGAGTTTACTGGCCGAAAAAATACATCAAATAAACTATGCGTTGAATTGCGCGTGTAGGGATTTGCTTAGTTGTAGTCCGATATTTCAGAGTTCTAACTTGGTTAAACGCTGCGCATTAAAAATTGAACTTTGAGTTTAAATTTTTCCCACAAAAAAAGCCCCGAATCGTCGGGGCTTTTTTGATTGCCAGGGCAATGAGGAGCGGGTATCAGCCTTTGTAGGCAGCGACCGACTTCATGATCTCGGCGCGGGCGGCGTCTGCGTTGCCCCAACCGTCGATTTTCACCCATTTGCCTTTTTCGAGGTCTTTGTAGTTCTCGAAGAAGTGCTTGATCTGTTCCAGCAGCAGTGGCGGCAGGTCAGTGTATTCCTTCACGTCCACGTACAGCTGGGACAGCTTGTCGTGGGGTACCGCGATAACTTTGGCATCGCCCCCGCCGTCGTCGGTCATGTTCAGGATGCCGACTGGGCGTGCGCGGATCACCGAGCCTGGGGTTACCGGGTAAGGGGTTACCACCAGCACGTCGAGGGGGTCACCGTCGTCAGCCAGGGTGTTCGGGATGAAACCGTAGTTGGCCGGGTAGAACATCGGGGTGGCCATGAAACGGTCAACGAACAGGCAGTCGCTGTCTTTGTCGATTTCGTATTTGATCGGCGCGTGGTTGGCCGGAATCTCGATGGCGACGTAGATGTCGTTCGGCAGGTCTTTGCCAGCCGGAATCTTGCTGTAGCTCATTGGGCGTTGCCCCCGTAGTTGGCCATATGACATGGCCGGATTGGCCTAAAAGTGGCGGCGATTATAGGCATATTCTGACGCCGACGCTATGCGTCAGACGTCGTGTGGCGCGTGGCGTTCAGTCTGATAGCGGGTGTCGCTGGCTTGCAGCTGGGTCAGGCGGGCCAACGGGTCCTGGCGATAGAAGCGACTCAGTTGCGCGTACACCTGGGGATAAGTGCTGACCAGTAAATCCGGTGCGCTGAAAAAATATTCGCTGGTGACCGCAAAGAACTCTGCCGGGTTTTCGGCGGCGTAGGGGTCGATCTCGGTGTCGGCGTGCGGGTTGGCGTCCAGCTGGCGGTTGAGGTCGTCAAAGGCGCTTTGCATCACGCTGGCCCATTCCTGCACGCGCATGTCGTGGTGCAGCGGCGGCAGGCCGTTGGCGTCGCCGTTGAGCATGTCGAGCTTGTGCGCCAGTTCGTGGATCACCAGGTTGTAGCCTTCCCACTGGCCGCTGGCCAATACGCCGGGCCAGGCGAGGATCACCGGGCCTTGTTGCCAGGCTTCGCCGCTGTGTTCGCCGTCCCACTCATGCTCGACGCCGCTGGCATCGCGATGGCGCTGGGGGCTGAGGAAATCGTCGGGGTACAGCACGATTTCGTGGAAACCTTGGTACCAATCGAGGTCGCCGAGGTTCATCAGCGGTAATTGCGCCTGGGCGGCGAGCAGCAGGCGTTGTTCCTGGTGCAGGTCGACGCCGGGCAGGGCGGTGAGGTGTTTTTCGGCGAGGAACACCACGCAGGCTTCGCGTAACCACTGGTCTTGCTCGGCGCTGATGCCGTCGAGGAAGGTCAGGTGGTGCCGCACCCGTTGCCAGGTGTCATCGGCAATCGGGTGCTTGGCCAGCAGGCGCCGGCGACGCCAGGCGCTGAGGGACCACATTGCCGGTCAGTGCGGGTTGGCTTCGGAGGACGTGCGGCCAAAGCGGCTGCGCACCACGCCAATGATCATCGGCACCAGCGACAGCAGGATGATGAACACCACCAGCAGCGAGAGGTTTTTCTTGATAAACGGCACGTTGCCGAAGAAGTAACCCAGGGTCACCAGGCCACCGACCCAGATGATGGTGCCGAACACGCTGAAGCCGAAGAAGCGCGGGTAGGGCATTTTGGCGATGCCGGCGACGAACGGCGCAAAGGTGCGCAGGATCGGCAGGAAGCGCGCCAGGGTCACGGTTTTGCCGCCGTGCTTGTCGTAGAAGTCGTGGGTTTTTTGCAGGTAGTCGCGGCGGAAGATTTTCGAGTTCGGGTTGCTGAACAAGCGTTCCCCGGCCGTTCGTCCGATCACGTAGTTGGTACTGTCGCCGAGGATAGCTGCGAGCATTAACAGGCCGCCCAGCAGTACCGGGTCCATGCCGCCGCCTGCGGCGATGGCGCCGGCAATAAACAGCAAGGAGTCACCGGGCAGGAAAGGCATGACCACCAAACCGGTTTCGCAAAAGATAACCAGGAACAGAATGGCGTAGATCCACACTCCGTAGTTTCTTACCAGCATGTCGAGGTACACGTCGAGATGCAGGATAAGGTCGAGCGGGTTGAAATCCATGGATGGCACCTGTGTGAATGGCCCGGCTCAGCAGGCCTGTGCGGAAGCTACGGGTAAGTTAGGCTACAAGCTTATGTCGCGATTCTTACAGCTCTGAGAGGTCCGCATTATACGGATTGAGAGGTGAAAAGCGTGTTGGTTTTGTAGCGGGGAGTGTCGCTGGTAGCAAGGCTTTACACCGATCTAAATGTTGCTCAGATGTAAATGTGGGAGCGGGCTTGTTCGCGAAAGCGGTGGGTCAGTCGAATCTTTATTAACTGATACACCGCTTTCGCGAGCATGCCCGCTCCCACAGGGGGATCTATGGTGATTGGGCTAACAGCGTCAGTCCTCACTGATCGGCAACACGTAGTTCTTGAACTCCGTATCTTCCCGAAACCCCATCGACTCGTACGTCTTCTGCGCCACGTCATTGTTGCTGCTGGTCGACACCCGCAGCCGCACCGCGTGAGTTTCCTTGGCCATTTTTTTCGCCGTGCGCATCAGGTTATCCGCCACCAACTGCCGGCGGGCGTCTTCAGCCACGTAGATGTCGTTGAGGATCCATACCCGTTTCAGCGACAGCGACGAAAAGCTCGGGTACAGCTGGCAAAACCCAAGCAGCCTCTTGTCGTCGTCATCGGCCAGGGCCAGGTAGATCACCGACTCCTTTCGGCGCAGGCGCTTTTCCAGAAAGGCTCGCGACGAGTCCGGGAAGGGCAAAGCCCCGTAGAACTCGCGGTATTTGACGAACAGAGGCGTCAACAGGTCCAGGTGTTCCAGGGTCGCTTGAGTAATCCGCATGCCAGGCCTCAACTTCCAAAGGGGTATGACCACACACGCGGCCGTGACTGGATGCTGCCTAATGGTGAAAAAAAGTGCAATCGCGCTGCTATTGGTCATCCGGTGGGCTGAGTAGGAAATTGCCTTTCATCAGGTCGGGATCATCGGATTCGAGGGTCATAACTTGCGCCTCGTCCTTGAGATTGACCCCCGACAGCTGCCGACGGCACGCCTCTTTCATCAAGTACAGCAAGCGATGCGCGGCCATGCCGTAGCTCAACCCCTCAAGCCGTACGTTGGAGATGCAGTTGCGATAGGCGTCGGTCAGGCCGACCTTGGGGTTATACGTGAAATACAGGCCCAGGCTGTCCGGCGAACTGAGCCCCGGGCGTTCACCAATCAAAATCACCACCATCTTGGCGCCGAGTAACTGGGCGACTTCATCGGCGACCGCCACACGGCCTTGTTCCACCAGGATCACGGGCGACAAGGACCAGCCTTCGGCGTGGGTCTGTTCTTCCATGCGCGTAAGAAACGGCAACGTATGTTTATGCACGGCCAGCGCCGACAGACCATCGGCCACCACGATGGCCAGGTCTACGCCGCCAGGGTTGGCCGCCGCGTAGTCGCGCAGGCGTTGCGCCGACTCATCACTCAAGCGCCGCCCCAGGTCCGGGCGTTGCAGGTACATATGGCGGTCAACCGCAGCGCTGTGCAGCAACAGGCTGTCGCGCCCACGCTCGGCCATCTGGCTGCTCAGGCCCGCGGCGTCGAAGGGCAGGTGCACTGCGTCGCGCGCCTGGGCGTGGGCGAACTGGAAGTCCAGCTGCGCGCCGGTGGGGATGCTGGTGCCGGTGCGGCCCAGGGCAATGCGCGCCGGGGTCAGGCGGCGCAGTTCCAGCCACGGATTATCAGGCAGTTCTACTTGCACGGGCGGCTCCTTCATCCCAATTGCTTCAAGGCGTGGCGAAACGCCGGTGGCAGGCTGTTGCCGAAGTGCACTTTGCCATCGGCTTGCGTGAAGATGCCCATTTTCGCCAGCCACTGTTCAAACTCCGGCGCCGGCTTTAAGCCCAGTGTCTGGCGGGCGTACAGGGCGTCGTGGAACGAGGTGGTCTGGTAGTTGAGCATGATGTCGTCGGAGCCGGGGATACCCATGATGAAGTTGATCCCGGCCACGCCCAGCAGGGTCAGCAGGGTGTCCATGTCGTCCTGGTCGGCTTCGGCGTGGTTGGTGTAGCAGATGTCGCACCCCATCGGCACGCCGAGCAGCTTGCCGCAGAAGTGGTCTTCGAGGCCGGCGCGGATAATTTGTTTGCCGTTGTACAGGTACTCGGGGCCGATAAACCCTACGACGGTGTTTACCAGGAACGGTTTGAAATGCCGCGCCACGGCGTAGGCACGGGTTTCACAGGTTTGCTGGTCAACGCCAAAGTGCGCGTTGGCCGACAAGGCGCTGCCCTGGCCGGTTTCGAAATACATCAGGTTCTGACCCAAGGTGCCGCGATTCAGGCTCAAGCCCGCCTCGTAACCTTCCTGCAGCACGCTGAGGCTGATGCCGAAACTGGCGTTGGCGGCCTCGGTGCCGGCAATTGACTGAAACACCAGGTCCAGCGGCACGCCACGGTTGATGGCCTCGATGGAGGTGGTGACGTGGGTCAGCACGCAGGCCTGGGTCGGGATTTCGTAGCGCTGGATGATCGCGTCGAGCATCTCCAGCATGGCGCAGATCGAGGCGATGCTGTCGGTGGCCGGGTTGATGCCGATCATGGCGTCGCCGTTGCCGTAGAGCAGGCCGTCGAGAATGCTTGCGGCGATGCCCGCCGGTTCGTCCGTAGGATGGTTGGGCTGCAGGCGCGTCGACAGGCGCCCGCGCAGGCCCATGGTGCCGCGAAATTGGGTGACCACGCGGATCTTCTGCGCGACCAATACCAGGTCCTGCACGCGCATGATCTTGGAGACGGCGGCGGCCATTTCCGGGGTCAGCCCCGGCGCCAGGGCGCGTAGGCTGTGTTCGTCGGCCGCGTCACTGAGCAGCCAGTCACGCAGGCCGCCGACGGTCAGGTGGCTGACCACGCTAAACGCCGGTTTATCGTGGGTGTCGATGATCAGCCGCGTGACTTCGTCGCTTTCGTAGGGGATCAGCGCTTCTTCCAGGAAGTGTTTCAACGGAATGTTCGCCAACGCCATCTGCGCGGCCACGCGCTCGCCGTCGTTCTGCGCGGCCACACCGGCGAGGAAGTCTCCGGAACGCGCGGGGCTGGCCTTGGCCATCACGTCCTTGAGGCTGTCGAAGCGGTAGGTTTGAGTACCCACCGCGTGGGAAAAGCTTGCCATACAGTGTCTCCTTGGCGACGCGGGCAGGCTGAGAGTAAAGCGCCCGCGTCGAGGTTTACGGCAGTTAGTGCAAGGCGGCCTCTGCGGCCTGGATCGCCGCGAATTCCTCCTCCGGCGTACCCGCTACCAAGTGATGCCGGCTGTAGAAAGCAAAGTAAGCAATTAATACTCCATAGATGATCGCCGCGCCAATCACCACCCGTGGATCCACCAGAAAGCCCGCCACGACGGCCACGCAGGCCAGCACCAGCGCAACGCCGGAGGTGAAAATGCCCCCCGGTGTGCGGTACGGACGGTCCATTTTGGGGCGACGGATGCGCAAGGTGATGTGCGCGGCCATCATCAGCACGTAGGAAATGGTCGCGCCAAATACGGCCACCAGGATCAGCAGGTCACCCTGGCCGGTCAGCGACAGGCCGAAACCGATGATGCCGGGGATCACCAATGCGAGCACTGGCGCCTTGCTTTTATTGGTCTGGGACAGTTTGCGCGGCAGGTAGCCGGCGCGGGACAAGGCGAAGATCTGCCGCGAATAGGCGTAGATAATCGAGAAAAAGCTCGCGATCAACCCCGCCAGGCCGACCAGATTGACGAAGCCGCCCATCCAGGTTGAACCGCCGTAGGAGAGTGCCAGTGCTTCCACCAGCGGGTTGCCGGATTTGATCAGCGCGTAAGTGCCGGCGCCGCCCGGTGCGATCACCAGAATCAGCAGGGCAAAACTGGTCAGCACCACAATGGCGCCAATCAGGCCGCGAGGCAGGTCGCGTTTAGGGTTTTTGGTTTCTTCAGCGGCCAGTGGCACGCCTTCAACGGCCAGGAAAAACCAGATTGCATAGGGAATTGCCGCCCATACGCCGACGTAGCCGAACGGCAGGAACGTGCTGGCGCCTTTGGCCTCCGTGACCGGGATGTCCAGCAAGTTGGCGACGTTGAAGTGCGGCACCATCGACACCAGGAATACACCCAGGGCAATCGCCGCGACAGCCGTAATCACAAACATCAGCTTCAAGGCTTCACCCACGCCAAAGATGTGGATGCCAATAAAGATGATGTAGAACGCCAGGTAAATCATCCAGCCGCCAATGCCGAACAGCGACTCGCAATAAGCGCCGATAAACACCGCGATGGCAGCGGGGGCGATGGCGTATTCGATCAGGATGGCGGTGCCCGTGAGGAACCCGCCCCAAGGCCCAAAGGCGCTGCGGGCAAAACCGTAGCCGCCGCCGGCGGTGGGGATCATCGAAGACAGTTCAGCCAGAGAAAAACACATGCACAGGTACATGGTGGCCATCAGTAAGGTGGCAAGGAACATGCCGCCCCAACCACCCTGGGCCAGGCCGAAGTTCCAGCCGGCATAGTCGCCGGAGATTACATAGGCAACGCCGAGGCCGACTAACAGCACCCAGCCGGCGGCACCTTTTTTTAATTCGCGTTGTTGGAAGTAGTCGCTGCCGACTTTTTCGAAGTCGACGGAAGAGCCAGTAGGTTCGCTAGGCATGGGAAGTACCGTCCGTTCTTATTGTTTTAGCTCGGCCTCTGGGTGCCGAATGCGAGTTGCAAGTACTTGCGAAGATCTAATGTGGGAGCTGGCTTGCCTGCGATAGCATCACCGCGCTGTGCCTGGCACACCGAGGTGCCTGCATCGCAGGCAAGCCAGCTCCCACACTTGATTGCATTTCAAATGGGGGAGCGGGTGTTAGTTAGAAAAAGCCCAGCGGATTAATGTCGTAGCTCACCAGCAAGTTTTTGGTCTGCTGGTAGTGGTCCAACATCATCTTGTGTGTCTCACGGCCCACGCCGGACTTCTTGTAACCGCCGAACGCGGCGTGCGCCGGGTACAGGTGGTAGCAGTTGGTCCACACGCGGCCCGCCTTGATCGCACGGCCCATGCGGTAGGCGCGGTTGATGTCGCGGGTCCACACGCCGGCGCCGAGGCCGAACTCCGTGTCGTTGGCAATCGCCAGGGCTTCGGCTTCGTCCTTGAAGGTGGTGATGCTCACCACCGGGCCAAAGATTTCTTCCTGGAACACGCGCATTTCGTTGGTGCCCTTGAGCAGGGTCGGCTGGATGTAATAACCACCGGCCATGTCGCCGCTGAGCTGCTCGACCTTGCCGCCGGTCAGCAGTTGCGCGCCTTCGCCTTTGGCGATTTCCAGGTAGGACAGGATCTTGTCGAACTGCTGCTCGGACGCCTGGGCGCCGACCATGGTGTCGGTGTCCAGCGGGTCGCCGCGTTTGATCTGCTCGACCTTCTTCATCACCACTTTCATGAAGTCGTCGTAGATCGACTCTTCTACCAGCGCGCGGGAAGGGCAGGTGCACACTTCGCCCTGGTTGAAGAATGCCAGCACCAGGCCTTCGGCGGCCTTTTCGATGAACGACGGCTCAGCCTTCATGATGTCAGCGAAGAAGATGTTCGGCGACTTGCCGCCCAGCTCGACGGTGGACGGAATAATGTTCTCGGCCGCCGCGTGCATGATGTGCGAGCCCACAGGCGTGGAGCCGGTGAAGGCGATCTTGGCGATGCGTTTGCTGGTGGCCAGGGCTTCGCCAGCTTCTTTGCCGAAACCGTGCACCACGTTCAGCACGCCTGGCGGCAGCAGGTCGCCGATCAACTCCATCAGCACGCTGATGCCCAGCGGGGTTTGTTCAGCGGGTTTGAGCACCACGCAGTTACCGGCGGCCAGGGCCGGCGCCAGTTTCCACGCGGCCATCAGCAGTGGGAAGTTCCACGGGATGATCTGGCCGACCACGCCCAGCGGTTCGTGGAAGTGGTACGACGCGGTCAGTTCGTTGATCTCGGCGCTGGTGCCTTCCTGGGCGCGGATGCAACCGGCGAAGTAGCGGAAGTGGTCAGCGGCCAGCGGGATGTCGGCGTTGAGGGTTTCCCGCACGGCCTTGCCGTTGTCCCAGGTTTCGGTGATGGCCAGCAGTTCGAGGTTCTGTTCGATGCGGTCGGCAATTTTCAGCAGCACCAGCGAACGGTCCTGAGCCGAGGTCTTGCCCCAGGCATCTGCGGCGGCATGGGCGGCGTCGAGGGCTTTGTCGATGTCTTTGGCAGTGGAGCGCGGGAATTCGGCGATGGGCTTGCCGTTGACCGGCGAGGTGTTGGAGAAGTAGTTGCCATCCACCGGCGCAACGAATTCGCCGCCGATGTAGTTACCGTACTTGGCCTTGAACGAAACGATCGCGCCTTCAGTACCGGGATGTGCATAACGCATGGTGGGTATCTCCTGACTTTTATGTTTATTGGAGTTCAGCGGTGTTGCGCTTGATAAAGCGTAGAGCAAAGGTTGGGCCACTGCGTTGCAGGCCAGGTAAATCAAGGGCTTGGGGTTTGTTGCAAGGCGTTGCTGTGACAGGCGTGGTACAGGTGGGGTGACAGTTTGTGCCATAAACGGTACAGCCTGTGACCGGTGGGTCTGCCCGGGATTGCAATGGCCGGATGGCTGGGGGATGCTGGCTGCTCTCCCGCAGAGAGAATAATAAGAACATGCACAACGATCATTTCAGTCGCCATGCCCAGCAAGTCCTGACCGTCACCCGTGGGCAAGACCTTGCCCAAGGCCCCGGCAGCGACCCGTCCATCGCCCGCTCCTGGCTGCGCTGCCTGGAGGATTACCACCTCGACCCCGCGTTGAGCATCGCCCCCACCGTGCTTGAGCATGGCCGCCTGCTGGAAAGCCGCGAACGCCTGCAACAGGTGCTGAGCATCGCCGGCAGTGAGATGAACAGCCTGCATCAACAGCTCTCCGGCGCAGGCCATGCGGTGCTGCTCACCGATGCGCGCGGGGTGATCCTCAACTGTGTCACCGCGCCGTCCGAGCGCAAGATTTTCGAGCGCGCCGGGCTGTGGCTGGGGGCGGACTGGAGCGAGGCGTGCGAAGGCACCAATGGCATCGGCACCTGCCTGGTGGAGCGCCAGTCCCTGACGATTCACCGCGATGAGCACTTTCGCGGCCGCCATACGGGGCTGACCTGTTCGGCGAGCCCGGTGTTCGATCCCCAGGGTGAGTTGCTGGCGGTGCTGGACGTGTCGTCGGCGCGCGAGGCGGTGTCGCGTCAGAGCCAGTTTCACACCATGGCACTGGTGAACTTGTCGGCGAAGATGATCGAGAGCTGTTACTTCCTGCGCCATTTTGAGAACCACTGGCTGCTGCGCTTTCACTTGCAGGCAGAATCGGTGGGGTTGTTCAGCGAAGGACTGCTGGCGTTCGACGGTGAAGGGCGTATCTGTGCGGTCAACCAGAGCGCGCTGAACCTGCTGGGGCAAGCGCGTGGCGGTTTGCTGGGGCAGCCGGTGGAGGCGTTTTTTGAATGCACCCTCGACCAGTTGCTCGGCCGCGCCAGCGCCAACGCTACCGCCAGCTGGCCGCTGCGAACGCGAGATGGCCGGTCTTTGTTCGCCGTATTGCGCGGGCAGGCGCGCCGCGCGCCGCCGCTCATGGCCAAGCCCGAAGCGCCACGCCTGCCGGGCATCTGCCTGGGCGACCCTGCGTTGCAGAGTGATTTTAACAAGGCGCTGAGGGTGTTCGAGCGTGACGTGCCGCTGCTGATCAACGGCGAAACCGGCTGCGGTAAAGAGGCGTTCGCCAAGGCCGTGCATCAGGCCAGTTCGCGTGCCAATAACGCCTTCGTCGCTCTCAACTGTGCCGCCATCCCGGAAAACCTGATTGAAAGCGAGTTGTTCGGTTACCGCGGCGGCAGCTTTACCGGCGCGTTGAAAGAAGGCATGCGTGGCAAATTGCAGCAAGCCGACGGCGGCACGCTGTTTCTCGATGAGATTGGCGACATGCCTTTCGCGTTGCAAACCCGTCTTTTAAGGGTACTGGAAGATCGCGTGGTGGTGCCCATCGGCGGTGCGCCGCAGGCGGTAGACGTCAGAATCATCAGCGCCACCCATCGTGACCTGTTAGCACGTGTTGCGAACGGTAGCTTCCGCGAAGATCTTTACTATCGTCTCAACGGTCTTGAAATAGCCGTGCCGCCCCTGCGTGAGCGGAGTGATAAAGCGCAATTACTGGCGTTTTTGCTGGCGGAAGAGGCAGCAGGACAGGTTGTGTTGCTTGATGAGAAGGCGCGCCACGCGTTGCTCGACTACGCCTGGCCGGGCAACGTTCGGCAATTGCGCAACGTACTTCGCACCTTGGCGGCCTTGTGCGAGAACGGGCGAATCAGGTTAGACGATTTGCCGCCCCTCATTCGCCAGGCGCGAGCGGCGATGGTTGTCGAGCCCCGGCAGGGGGGCGCTCTGGACGATGCAGAGCGCGTAGTGTTGCTCAACGCACTGAAGCAGCAACATTGGCACATGTCCCACGCAGCAGAAAGTTTGGGAGTGAGCCGGAATACGCTTTACCGCAAGTTACGCAAGCATGGAATCGAACGGTGTCCACAAGTGTGATCTGCACGTTGTTAGCGCAGCACGTATGAAGCGTGATTATTAGGCGCTGATGAGGGCACTATTTAGAGCTGAAATATCTGGATAAATTTTCTCGAATTTTTTTTGTATGATTTGTAAGACATTGCACCACTCAGCGTACGAAGAGTTATTCATTTGAATCGTACGCGGGTGTGGAAATGACAAATTTTCAAGACGTTAGAGTAACGCCTACCTTATCAGGCAGCGTGGTTGGCGAACCTCCTGCGGCGGCCATCAATAGTGCAGTCGTTCACAGCAACACACACGCGCAAATGCCTGACACTCCCGAAACGCGTGCAATGGCTGACGCTCAGTTGGCGAAGCCCTATGCGATCGCATTAGCGACGCGCTCCTATCACACCTCAATAGGGCCGCCTGACGTTCAAGTTACCCCTGAGTCCACACTCGGGCGTTGGCGCACCCTATTGGACAGTGCTTTCAAAAGCCCTGGATTTTTATCGTGGGCGAAAGTACAGGGGCTTGATACCAGGAGCCTCAAACTGGATCCCTTCCTCGGGGAGTTGACCGGCATTGTAAATGGCAAGATGCAAACGTTTTCCCTAAAAGATGATTCGGGCTGGGCAGATGTTTCTCGTGTGCTGTTGTCGATTGCCAGGGGCATCGCTCCAATGCCCGGGCAGGCGTTCAATTACCCCTGGCCGGACGGTAAGGTGCCGTTTTACACGGTGGGGCGATTTTACGGAGAGCCTATCGACCTCTCCCCTTCGCAAGCTGCCTCGCACATTAAGAAATTGAAAGAAGGCGCCGCGTTTGAGTTTGCACCTGTGGGGCATGCGGCGCAGCGATCGGTAGAAGCATTAGCGGAGCAGGGCAAGGCGCAGGGTGATGACGCTAACCGTCATGCACTTATCGCTGCACTGAGGTCCCAGGTAGACGATGCTGAAGGGAAGATCGATCTGAATAACGTTATGGTCCCGATTGACCGACGTTCAAGTTTATTTCTTACCGAACAGCGCCGGGAGATAAGTGTTGCACAACTGCTCGAAAGGCAAGGGCATAAACTACCCGTCGACAGCACGCAGGCGCATGGCCTGGCTAACGCACTGACCTTTGACCTTGCGCATAGGGTGCCCGGGGTTGACGCTGGGGGCGTCAGGCATATTGGTGGGCTGCTGAACAGAACTGAACTACGCAAGATGAAAGCGGTGGTGGATCAGTGGAAGTTGAAGCATGCAAGCCAGGCACCTGATCCGCAGACAGGGGGTGGGGCAGGCAGTTTGTTACGCGGCCTGATCAGCACACTTACGACGTCTACAAAGAAGGTGATTGCGGACAACCCTTCATTTGCTTTTGACCAACTCATCCGGTCGCCCGAGGCGCAGGCGTTGGGCAAAACCATACAAGGTAGAATCAAATTAGCAGCGTCGCCGACCGGTGCAACTGAGGCCTTGACTGCGGCGCTTGTGCAAGAGCTTGACCCTAATCCAGGAAAGTCACGTTTCAACGTGGCGGGTTATAACCTCTATAAAAGCGAAAATGTAGGTGCCACCGCTGCTGAAATCGTCAAGCGTTTTACCGCTTACCTTGAAACTAAGGTGGGTGTTGAAGCGGCGCCTCTTGCTGCGCAACTATTACTGTCAGCCGTCGCCCCTGAACTGCTGGTAAAAAACATTCCACCTGAACTTGTTTATGGGACTCATACGTGGGTGGATTTTTCTATAGCCGTTGCACTGGTAGAGCAAGAAGCGCCTGGCGCATCGGGGAACATGACGCTCAGTCAAGTCATGAACTATGCGGAAGCGCAACTTAGTATTCTTGACGGTGGGGATGAGTTAGCTGCCGCATCAACCGATGCGCTTATTGCGTGGGGCCTCGCTAATAAGGTGATTAAAAACAAACCCCAGGGTCACTATACGTTCGAAGACGTTGAGCAATCATTAACGGTGTTAAAAAAGCAGAAAAAGGAATTGGCGTGGGCACGCGCTGAGCTGATGAAGCCAGCGCCCACTCGGGAGGCGTTGGCGCTGGCTGAGTTCCAGCGGGTGTTCCCGGGGGTTGACCCGACGAAGATAACATTACGAAGTAAAATGGATGACAAGTATCGTGTCTCGCCACTTGATGTCTTCATGACGAAGCCTCTTAATCTGGACTGGTGGGAGCCGATAAATAAAGAGAAACTACCTTGGGAAACGATTAAGTCTCGCTTTTCCGAGCTTGGTCCAGACATCAATAAAACATTTTCTGAAGCGTTTGAAGACTATACAAAGACTCAAGCGGCGGCCTGGGCTATCCAGTTCAAGTACCAGGTTTCTCTGCTGCCTATAGCCGTACAAGAGCGTATAAACCAAGCGGATGTCACGTTCATGGGCGTGTCTCGCCCTTTTTTGGGTACAGAAGAAACGAACAACCACCGACTGTACCCCGGGCGCCGACCACGAACGCCGACCCCTAATGAACTCAAAGAGTTGGAAGGGCGGCAAGGTGTACTTATGAAAGTGCAGGGAGCTGATGGCAAGGTCGAGTACTATAGTTACTACCCAGGCCTGGGAAAAATCGTTAAGGAAAAGGGTAATCCGGGAGAACAGTCAAATTTTGACGACAGCAAGTATTTCGCCCCGAAGTACAGAGCCCGCGTACGCGGCACATATGATGTTTTTACGAAATTTGATGCCACCAATCAGGACCGTGATTTGCCTGAGGTAACCGGTGAAGGACGAGTTCCTTATTTTTCTCGACGAAACGGTTCGCTGGCTACCGTGGTGGGTAAGTTTTTTACAAAAGATTATGGGTATTTGAAAGCACTGTATGCCGGTCAAACGAGGATTGAAAAAAATACAGCAAGTATTCAAGCTGTCAATAATTTTTTGCTTTCGCTTATTCCTTTTTATGACGGTATTAAAGATGCGATAAAGGGTAATGTTGCGGGCGCAGTGTTTAATATCGGGTTCGATATTTTGGGGTTCTTTCTTCCCGGGGCAAGTGCCGCGAGCAAGGCGATGAAACTGGGCAAGTCAGCAGGTAAAGTACTCAGACGCTCTTTTTTTGCTGGTCTCGGCGCTTCGGCGGGCGTTACCGATGCTATTAACCTGCCGAGGAATATTAAGCGGGGGGTGGTGGCTGTCGGTAAGGATATGACGAAGGTGTACAAACACGCCGATGAGGTGCTTTCTCGACTCAAAGGCAACTATAGGTCTTATGAAGTAACACGGACTTATAAGGACGGTGATATCGTCAAGGGCTTCTATCAAGTGGAATCAGATGGTGTGCGTAGGCCAATCGTCGCTGTCTTAAATAAGGGGGTTTGGTATGCGTACAGTTCCCTCATGAATACACCCTTTGGTCCTCAGTTAGCGCAATTTGGTGTGCTGAACGCACTGACGCCGTCGAATAAAACGTAATGATGTTCAGGCGGGTGGATTGACGAGCGCTCACCGCATTAGTGTGAGTGCTTTATAAGCGATGCGCATCGATGAGCGATTTAGCTGGCTGATGAGTTTCAGGCTGGCTGTTGAAGTGTACCTGCGCGCCTGGAAAGTATTCTCCAGGATTGTTGCGTATTTGTCATAGGGCTAAACTATTTGTTTTGTAGCTTGGAACTGCTTGCGGCCTGTCTGTTACACAGTAAGTGGAAGAAATGGATGGCTTTCTAATGCAAATCAATCATTAGGTAGATCATTATGATGTTTTCAAATGCAGCCGCAAGGCCGGTAGTATTCTCAAAGATTGGGGAGTTTTTCAGTGGTGGATTCACCAGAACCGAAACGCCTAGTTCTATAAAGGTAGGTGAAGCACCTAAGGTAGAAGGCCCGGGAGGGTCCAAGCCGGCAGACGGTAGCAATAACGATTTTGATCAGGGTTTTGTTGATAAAAAGGTGGGCTTCGACGGGCCGGGTCAAGCCACGGGTCATCGCCAGACTGGGAATGCCCCTGATACAGAGGCCCCAGTTACTCCGGAAGTGGCTCAATACAGAGAAGCCAACAGGAAGAAGTGGCAAGCTCAAAAAGATGCTGGCTCCCGGGATAAGCTATTTGCTCAGCCGACGGCAGGTCGAGTAGACGGAAAGGAGGTGGAGCCTTTTTCACAGAGTAAGCTGGAAGAAAGCGCCCAGGCGGTCGTGAATGCTAAAGCTGCGAAGGCGGATCGAGCACTCCCGCTTGAAAGGCGAAATATTGTCAAGGTCGCCGCAATTACGGCAGCGATCACAGTACCCTTAACAGTTGCCGGGACATTTGCCGCCAACGTCCTTCTTGAATTTCTCAAGCCCAAAATCAATCCAGCGCAAAAACCGGCCACAGAGCAACATGTTATGGAGTCGCGGTTGGTTGATGAATCTCAAAGGGGTGTATTCCTATTAGCCAATACGTTGGGTAGCCTTCGTACAGAATATGGTGTCACCCCAAGTATTGAATGGTTGGCAAAGACAAATGAAGAGCGGATGGACTATCTTGATGAAATACTTGACTTCCTCGAAGTAGAATTTGCTAAAGAAGCGGAAAAGCTGAAGATTAAAGTTGAGGCCCCGAAACCCGGTGCGCAGGAAGATGATATCAAGAGCCGGGCTATTGGCATGGAATCCAGAATGGCATACATCACCGAGCTGATGAAAGCTATCACCGCCAAGCAATAGTTAATCCCAGCGTTGTACACGTTGTAGTGGGTTGTTTCGACGGATCCACTGCTTAAGCAGTTGCTCACGTAACAGGGGCAACTGCTGACGCTGTTTTCATACAATAACCTCTGGTCACGCTGTCTCAAGGCGATCAGCCCGCATCACATGCACACCTCGCCTGTACCCATCCTTGGCCCGTACCTGCGCATCCCCGCACGCGTAAGTTTCCTCGCCGTGCAGCAACTGATCGTCGCATCCACCAGCGTGCCGTGACGCCGCAGCAAACCACGATCACCCAGATAGCCATTGGGGTAGGCTGTATGCAGTTGTTAGTTATATTAATCGACATAATTGTCTCGTGGCTTAGTTGTTCTGGGACTTATTGGGTGGTGTGGGCCAATTAATGTTTGAGTGCCGGGGAAGCCGCTCTTCAATGTCAAACACTGTCTGGTTGGCTTTCTGGTCAGTGGGTCTGCGCTCAGGGTATAGGGAATTAAAATAGCTCGCCAATTTGGACTGTTCGAATGATTCCCTTTGAAGGTTGGCGCTTATCAAGTAAGCCTTAAACTTGGTTGACCTTATAAAAATTTTTCGCAATTCGCGCTGTTGATTCAGGTGCGCTGGAAAAAAATGCTCGGGGTTTCAGAGCAACATCTAAAGAAAGCCGCTCGGCAGAACGGCATCGTTTATAAGCCGCATAAACCCGGCGAACAAATCCCTGCCGATGCAAAAGGGCGCCTTGGCCTGATTGAAAGGAAATTCGAACGCATGGTCGAGTCTTATGAAAACCTGCGCTGGCTGGCTGCGATAAAAGCCAGCCAGCGCGAAACCGGGGCCTCTGCCACCGCGTGAACGAGGCGCCATCGAGCGAGGTGCCTGGCGCATTTCGCTCGCGCTGCAACCGTTTAAAAGGTGCGATTTCCTACTCCCTGCGCTAACCTGCCTCGATGTTTACGAGGTCAACTATGCACATTCATATTCTAGGTATTTGCGGCACATTCATGGGTTCGATGGCGGTTCTGGCCAAAGAGCTGGGCCATCACGTCACGGGTTCCGACGCCAACGTCTACCCGCCCATGAGCACCCAGCTGCAGGCCCAGGGTATTGAACTGACCCAAGGTTACGACCCCGCGCAATTCGACCCGGTGCCGGACCTGGTGGTGATCGGCAACGCCATGTCCCGTGGCAACCCGGCGGTCGAATATGTACTCAACAAAGGTTTGCCGTATGTGTCCGGCCCGCAGTGGCTGGCCGACCATGTGCTGCAAGGCCGTTGGGTACTGGCGGTGGCGGGCACCCATGGCAAGACCACCACCAGCAGCATGCTGGCCTGGGTGTTGGAACACGCGGGCATGAGCCCGGGCTTTTTGATTGGTGGGGTGCCGCAAAACTTCTCGGTGTCGGCGCGCCTGGGCGATACGCCGTTTTTTGTGATTGAGGCCGATGAGTACGACAGCGCCTTCTTCGACAAACGCTCCAAATTCGTCCACTACCGCCCGCGCACCGCGATCCTCAACAACCTCGAGTTCGATCACGCAGACATTTTCCCCGATCTGGCCGCCATCGAGCGCCAGTTTCACCATTTGGTGCGCACCATCCCAAGCGAAGGCCTGGTGATCCACCCGACCACCGAACCGGCCTTGCAGCGCGTGATCGACATGGGCTGCTGGACGCCGGTGCAAACCACCGGTGTGGGTGGGCAATGGCAGGTTAACTTGCTCAGTGAAGACGGCTCGCGTTTTGAAGTGCTGTTCGAAGGTCAGGCCCAAGGCATCGTCGACTGGGGCATGACCGGCCAGCACAATGTCGCCAACGCTTTGGTCACCCTGGCAGCCGCTCGGCATGTGGGCGTGGTGCCTGCCATGGGCATCGCGGCATTGAGCGCGTTCAAGAGCGTGAAGCGCCGCATGGAAAAAGTCGCCGACGTGAATGGGATCACCATCTACGACGACTTTGCCCACCACCCGACGGCCATTGCCACCACGCTGGATGGCCTGCGCAAGCGAGTCGGTGATGCCAATATCATTGCCATTATCGAGCCGCGCTCCAATTCCATGAAGCTCGGCGCGCACCGCGATGGTTTGCCGGAAAGCGTCAACGACGCCGACCAAGTGGTCTGGTACGCCCCGGCCAACCTCGGCTGGGACCTGCCGGCGATTGCGGCGCTGTGCACAGTGCCTTCGATCGTGTGTGACTCCATTGAGTCGATCATCGAACACGTCAAACACCAGGCCAAGCCCGGCACCCATGTGGTGGTCATGAGCAACGGCGGCTTCGGCGGCCTGCACGGCAAGCTGGCCGAGGCGCTCAAATGAGTGGCCCGGAACGCATTACCCTGGCGATGACGGGCGCATCCGGTGCGCCTTATGGCCTGCGCCTGCTGGACTGTCTGGTACGTGAAGATCGCGAAGTGCACTTTCTGATTTCCAAGGCCGCGCAACTGGTACTGGCCACCGAGACGGATGTGCAACTGCCGGCCAAGGTGCAGATGATGCAAGCCTTCCTCACCGAGTACACCGGGGCGGCGGCGGGGCAGATCAAGGTTTACGGCAAAGAGGACTGGATGTCGCCAGTGGCCTCCGGCTCCGGTGCGCCGGCGGCGATGGTGGTGGTGCCGTGCTCCACCGGCACCTTGTCGGCGATTGCCACGGGCGCCTGCAACAACCTGATCGAGCGGGCGGCGGACGTGACCCTGAAGGAGCGCCGCCAGTTGATCCTGGTGCCGCGCGAGGCGCCGTATTCGAGTATCCACCTGGAGCACATGCTCAAGTTGTCGAACATGGGCGTGACCATCTTGCCGGCCTCGCCGGGTTTCTATCACCAGCCGCAAACCATCGATGACCTGGTGGACTTCGTCGTCGCACGGGTCCTCAACCTGCTGAACATTCCCCAGGACATGCTGCCGCGTTGGGGCGAGCACCATTTGAGCAGTGATGAATAAGGCGCTGCTGGTGGTGTTGGCGTTGCAGCTGACGGGCTGCGCCACGGCGCGCACGCTGGATGCGGCGCAACCTGGGGCGCCGGTGGTGTATGCCGGCACGCGGCTGGATTTGTATGCGATCAACGGCGGCTGTTGTGCCAAAGACCGCTTTGGCGCTGAGGCGCCGAGCTATCCGCTTGTGGATCTGCCGGCCAGTGCGGTGCTCGATACCTTGTTGTTGCCGTTGTCATTATTGACGGTGTTGGGCGTGGGGTTTAATGCCACCGGCGGGCTTTAACCCCAGACTTATAAGCGACCTGAATCTATTGTGGGAGCGTATTACTTGCGAATGCGGCGTGTCAGTCAGCTTAAGCATCGACTGAAACACCACATTCGCGAGCAAGCCCGCTCCCACATTTTTAGAGCGTATTACTTGCCGAGCTTGCGCAACTCATCCGACTCCACCACCCGCACGCCATCTTGCTCTTCCAGCGCCAGGCGCCACATGGCGCGGGCCAGTTCGCAAACTTCGATACCGTGGTATTTGCCCGGAATCAACCGCGACAACGGCCCGGCAATCTTCTCGGCCAGGCGCGATTCCAGACGCTCCCCCAGCAGCAAAGAAGGCCGCACGATGGTCAGTTGCGGCCAGTCCTGAGCCCTCAACGCCTGTTCCATCTCGCCTTTGACCCGGTTGTAGAAGATTGAGGATTTCGGGTCGGCGCCAATCGCGCTGATGACGATCAGGTGCCGTGCGCCCAATTCCCGTGCGCGCTTGGCGAAGGCCACTACCATGTCCAGGTCGACAGCTTTGAAGGCGGCCTCGGAACCCGCCTGCTTGATGGTTGTACCCAGGCAGCAGAAGGCGATATCCACCTGGCCGCTCAATTGCGGCAGGAACACTGCCGGGTCACCCACGGGATTTTCCAGGCGTGGGTGTTCGGCCAGTGGTTTGCGACTCGGCGCCAGTACGCGGGTCACCGTCGGCTCGTTGAGCAGGCGGTCCAGCAGGTGCTCGCCAGTCAGGCCGGAGGCGCCGGCAAGCAAAATATGCTGAGGTGTCAGGTACATGGTGTTTCCCCCTTGTTACACGTTACAGCTTAGTTGCCTTTGGCTTCCTTGCTATTCATTGAGACGCTTTCGAGCGCCTTTCGTGCCTGCTGTTTACGTAATAGTTGCCAATGGGCGATCACGCCTTTGGGCGCCCAGATCTGCGGTTCGGAGGCTTCGAAGTTGTCCGCCTGTTCGCGTTCGGCGACATGCAGTTGCGCCAGTTTGAAGGCTTGTTGCAAGTCATCGGTCTGGTTGAAGGCTTGTGCGAAAAGGGCATCGCCGAAGTAGGTGAAGTCTGCCTCTTCTGAGCAACCGAACGACACGCGGTCGGCGCGGGAGGCGGTCATGATCAGCGTGCGCTCGTCCTTCAGTGCCGGGATAAAACCGCCCGAGTAGCAGGCGGAAATCACGATGATCTTGTCGCGGTTTTTCAGCGGCGCGAGCACGGCGGCCAGTTCATCGGCAGGCAGGTCGGCCAGTTCCATGCGCGGTTGGTCCAGCACCAATTCGTGTTCGTGGGTGCCGTGGCTGGTCATGTAGATAAACACCAGGTCTTGCGGCCCGGTGCGTTCGGCGAGGGTTTGCACGGCGCGGCGCAGGCTTTCGCGGGTGGCCAGGGGGCGGTCGGCGATGTGGTCGCGGTGGTTGACCAGGCGAATCTGCCCGCGCGCCCCGAAGCGGGTGGCGAGCAGGTTGCTGACGTAATCGGCCTCACGCAGGAACACGCTTTGCTTGCCATCACCGGCCAGCGCGAGGGTGTACAACTCGACGGCGCCCGTTGAGGGTGGCACGGCAGCGAGGGCGGCATCGAGCAGGCGGCCTTGGGCCAGTACGCCGATTTCCAGCGGGTCGGGCAGTAGCTTGCCGTCGGCATCGCGCACGCGCATGCCATTGACCCAGGTGCCGGCCTGCACGGTGCCGTCGGTGAGGACGAGGGTGCCGGTGCCTTGATAGCTGTCGCTGTCGAAGCCGCCGATGTAGAAGCTGCCATCCGTGAGGTTCAGGCGGCCTTGACCGGAGAAGCGCCATTCACTGAACTGGCCGACATAGTGGCTGCCATCAACGCCGATCAGCTCGCCTTTGCCACTGAGTGCGCCTTCCTTGAACTGACCGATCCACACGTCGCCGTCGGCGTTTTCATAACGGCCTTTGCCATTGAGCTGGTTCTGTTTGAACTGGCCGACATAGATATCGCCGTCGGCGCTGTTGAAGGTGCCGTTGCCTTCGAGCTGGCCGTCGACAAAGTGGCCGCTGAACTGGTTGCCACTGTCGTCGTTGCGCTGGCCTTCGCCATTCGGTTTGCCGTGGGCGAACTGGCCCTGGTACTGGCTGCCGTCGGGCAGTTCCAGGCGGCCGAGGCCGGAGTACTGATCGTCCTTGAATTCGCCGCGGTAGGTCATTTGCCCCTCTTTGAGGGTGCCTTCGCCGTTGCGTCGACCGTTCTTGAAACCGCCGACGTAGCTGCTGCCCGCCGTGGTCAGGCTGCCCTGGCCGTCGAACAGGCCTTGCTGGAACTGGCCTTTATAGACCTCGCCGTTGCTGCCATGCCATTCGCCCTGGCCATGCCACTGGCCTTTGTCGAACTGGCCGGCGTACCAACTGCCGTTGGGGTAGTCCACGCGACCCTGGCCTTGCAGTAAGCCATTGACCACATCGCCACGGTAGCGGCCGCCGTCGGGCAGGCGCGCATCGGGCGGCAACAGCGATTCGCCGTCTCCGCAAGCGGTGAGCAACAGGGCAAGGGCAAGGGGAGCGAGTGGGCGCATAGCGGGATCCGGATAATTGAGCGCCGAGTATGCCGCAGCTGCGAGTTTCATACATAAATTTACATACACTGTGGCAAGGTTTATCCCCTCACCACAGGCAAGGCCTTACACGAAGCAGAGTGATAGCGACTCAGCGATGTAAGCAGGTTTTTCCTGGCCTTCGATTTCCAGCGTGGCGGTGGCCTTAAATAGCCATTGGCCAGGTTTTTTCTCGTTGACGTCGGTGAGCGTGACGTTCAGGCGGACCTTGGAGTCAACCTTCACGGGCTGGATGAAACGCACGCTGTCCAGGCCATAGTTGACGGCCATCTTCAGGCCTTCGGGCATGATCAGGATGTCTTCCATGAGCTTGGGCATCAACGACAGCGACAGGAAACCATGTGCGATGGTGCTGCCGAATGGCGTCTTGGCCGCTTTGACCGGGTCGACGTGGATGAACTGATGATCGCCAGTGGCCTCTGCGAACAGGTTGATACGCGCCTGGTCGATGGTGAGCCATTCGGAACGTCCCAGTTCCTTGCCGACATAATCTTTGAGTTGCGCTACAGGTACATAGGGCATTGCGACTCTCCTTGGTTCATCGTTTTTTTAGATGTGCGAATTCCATCTTAGATCATCATGGGCAACCAGCCCGGTCAACCCACCATGCTTTTGGCGAATGCCGGCGCATAGAGCGGGCGTGCTTATAATGCGGGCGAGCGTCGAGGGGGAGAGAACGCATGCTGTTACGTGGCCTGACATGGCTGGTGCTGTTTCAATTGATGGGCACCGCCATCAATCATTTGCTGTTGCCGGTGCTGCCGGGGCCGATCATCGGCTTGCTGTTGATGCTGGGGTTTCTGATCTGGCGCGGTGAAGTCGGCGAACCCTTGAGCCTGGCCGCCAGCAGTCTGTTGCGTTATTTGCCGTTGCTGCTGGTGCCGCCGGCGGTGGGCGTGATGGTGTATGCCAAGGACATTGCCGCAGACTTCTGGGCCATCATCGGCGCACTGGTGTTGTCGCTGGTGATTGCCATGGGCGTTGTCGGCGTACTCATGCAGTCCATGGTCAAGCGCAAGGAGGAGGATCAATGACCGTCGACTGGCACGGCGCATGGACGGCAGTGATTCATCACCCGCTGTTCGGCATCGGTATCACCCTTGGCGCCTATCAACTGGTGCTGGCGGCGTTCGAGAAAACCCGCTGGATCTTCCTGCAACCGGTCCTGGTGTCCATGCTGCTGGTCATCGGCGTGTTGCTCTCCTGCGGCCTGACTTACGCCGAGTACCGCAAGAGCACCGAGATCATGGGCATCCTGCTCGGTCCTGCAACCGTGGCCCTGGCGGTGCCGCTCTTTTTGAACCTGCGCAGGATTCGCCAATTGTTCTGGCCGATTTTTACTACGCTGGTGATAGGCGGTGTGTTGGCCACCGGTTTGTGCGTCTTGCTGGGCTGGGGGTTTGGCGCCGAACATCGGATGCTGATGACCATGGCGCCCAAGTCGGTCACCTCACCGATAGCCATGCTGGTGGCCGAGCAGATCGGCGGCGTGGCCGCGCTGGCCGCCGTGTTCGTGCTGATTACCGGCGTGATCGGCGCGATGATCGGCCCGGCGTACCTGTCACGGTTGGGCGTGCACAGCCCTGAGGCGCGCGGCATGGCCCTGGGCATGACCGCCCACGCCGTCGGCACGTCGGTGGCCTTGCAGGAAAGCGAAGAGTGCGGCGCCTTTGCGGCGCTGGCCATGAGTCTGATGGGTGTGGCCACGGCGGTTTTTCTGCCGCTCGCCGTGTCCGTGATCGTTTAAACCGGGTTTAAGGAAACCTTTATGAGTCTGGCGCTGTTCCCGCTCAATACCGTGCTGTTCCCTGGCTGCACCCTCGATTTGCAACTGTTCGAGGCGCGCTACCTGGACATGATCAGCCGCTGCATGAAAAAGGGCGAAAGCTTTGGCGTGGTGTGCATCCTCGACGGCAGGGAAGTGGGCGTGGCCCCGGACGGCTATGCACTGATCGGCTGTGAAGCGCTGATCCGCGATTTCAAACAACAGGATAATGGCCTGCTGGGGATTCGCGTTGAAGGTGGGCGCCGGTTTCGTGTGCGTGACGCGGGGGTGCAGAAGGACCAGTTGCTGGTGGCCGAGGTGCAATGGCTCGAAGAAGTGCCAGACCAGCCTTTGGAAGAAGAGGATGCCGACCTGTTGGCGTTGCTTCAGGCCCTGGCCGAGCATCCGATGGTCGCCTCGCTGGACATGGGCACCCACGCCGACGGCCAGCAAGCCCTGGGCAATCAGCTCGCGTACCTGCTGCCGTTCACCGAGGCCGACAAGATCGACCTGCTGCAACTCGATGATCCGCAGCAACGGCTGGATGCGATCCAGATGTTGCTCGACGAATTGCAGGGCGAACTGTTCACTCAATAGGCGTAGCGCAACAAGGCGTGCGGGGTGCCGGTGAGGGCGATAAAGCTCAGCACTGCCAGCAGCACCGGAAGCAGCAGCCACCAGGTTTTCTGCGGCATGGCCGGCAGCGGGCTGCGATACTGGATGACGGCCAGGCTGAACGCGCACACCGTCATCGCCAGCAGCGTGCCAGCGAGGATGTCCGTCGGCCAATGCGCGCCCAGGTAAACCCGCGACAGCGCAATGAAGGCGGCCGGAATACAGCCCAGCAGCATCCAGGTCAGGCGCAACCGCGTGGGTTGGCCGCGACCGGCCAGCACCGCCAGCGCCAGGAAAAACGCAAAGGCGCCGGAGGCGTGGCCGCTGGGCATGCTGAAGCTGGTCAGTGGGTCCGTGAGGATTTCCGGTCGACCACGGGCAAAAAACAGTTTGGTGCAGGTGTTGATCACCGCCGCCCCCGCCAAGGTGGCGCCGACGAACACGGCATGCCGCCATTGCCGCGCCACCAGCAGCAGGCCAGTGAAAATCGCGCTGGCGATAAACATCTTCCTGAACTCACCCAGTTGGGTAATCCGCACCATCACCTCGTCCAGCCACGGGCTGCGGTGCTCCTGCACCAGCGCACTGAGGCCCTGGTCGAAGTGGTTGAGGTGGGGATAACCGATAAACAGGGCGATCAACAAGGTCAGGCTGGCGCCACCGACCCACACAGTGGCGCGACGATGGCCGCGCAGGCTGCTGTTCAAGCTCAAACCCAGCAACACCGCGATACACCCGGCCATAATCCCGGCTTCCAGCCAGAAACCTTCCGGCAGCGGCAGGCGGAACGCGGCGCCGGTGGCCCAGCCTGGCAGCAGGTAGGCCACCGACCAACCGGCGGCGGCCAGCACGCTGACGGCGGCAAACCGTGGGAACGGCATATCGCACATGCCCGCCACCATCGGCAGCATGGGGCGCAGCGGGCCGATGAAACGCCCGACCAGCAGGCTGGCGATGCCGTACTTGTGGAAATAGGTTTCGGCGCCGTTCATCCATTCCGGGTGGTGGCGTAAACCGGGCAAACGCCGGATGTTCTGATGGAAGTGTCGGCCCAGGTAGTAGGAAACCCCGTCGCCAAGCAAACCGCCGAGAAAGCCCAGCAGCAAGGTTTCACTCAGCGACAGCGCGCCGCTGCCGGCCAGGGCCGCAATGGCAAACAGCAAGACGGTGCCTGGCACGATCAGACCGGCGATGGCCAGGCATTCAACGCACGCGACGATAAATACCGCCACCGCCAGCCATTCGGGGTTCAGTGTGAGCCAGCCGGTAATGCTATCGAGCCATTGGCCCATAAAACGTCACTCCATTTATGCAAGACATAACCTGAGTCAGTGGACCCGTTGCGCGGCCGGTCTCACTGTTCAATTCAAATCAAAAAATAATCACGACCTTCGACCTGGCCCCGGCGCAGTGGGTTCCGGGTGCAATAAGGCGCATAGCCAGCATCGACGAAGCGGTACATCAGGTGTTCATCGCGCCCGCTGGGGATGCCCAGGCGGGTGGTCTGGATGATCTGTGTCGGGGTTTGGCCTACGTCTTCAACAAACAGCCGTTCCTGATCGAAGCGCTTGGCATCCCACACCGGCACTTTCAGGCCCAGGGCTTTGCACAGCAGCGTTTGGCCGGCGCAGAGCTTTTGCGATGGGCGCGGGTGGCCATTGGCGTCCGGGTTGTTGAGCAGCATCTGCGCCAGGCTGGCCGGGCCGGACACTTCATCGACCCACGGATAAGCCGATTTGATCAGCACCGCATTGCCGGGGCCGTGAGCGCTGAAGTTCAGCGAATCACCACCACGGGCGTAGTACATGTAGATGTGACCGCCATCCAGAAACAAAGCCTTACGCTTTTCTGTGTAGCCAAGCGATGCATGGCTGCCTTTTTCGGCCACGTAATAGGCTTCGGTTTCAATAATTCGCGCGCAAAGCCAGATATCGCCGACGCGATGACGTATGACTTTTCCGAGTAGTTCTCGCGCAAGAACTTGCGCGTCACGGTCGAAGAAACGGTCGGGCAGGGCGCTGGCGGTGGGCTGCGGAGCAAAACTGGGCATGGCTGTCTGGGGTTAATACGGCTAAATGTGACGGAATAATAACAACTCCCGCCTTAATTACGGCTGAACCCCAGGTTTTTACAGTTCATTTCGACCATCCGCCCCTCACCGCTGTCAGTCAGGCGGCGTCACAGCTATAATCTGCCGCTTTCCTCTTTGCCAAGACTCCCTGACCATGACTGAGTCCGTTCTTGACTACATGACCCGCCTGGGTCGCGCTGCCCGGCAGGCCTCGCGGTTGATCGCCCGTGCGAGCACTGCGCAGAAGAACCGCGCCCTGTTGGCCGCCGCCGATGCTCTGGATGCTTCGCGCTCCGAGTTGGCGGTCGCTAACGAACGGGACCTGGCCAATGGCCGCGCCAATGGCCTCGAGCCAGCCCTGCTGGACCGCCTGGCGCTGACGCCGGCGCGTATCGACGACATGATCGAAGGCCTGCGTCAGGTGGCCAAGCTGCCTGACCCCATCGGTGAAATCCGCGATATGCGCTACCTGCCATCCGGCATTCAGGTGGGCAAAATGCGCGTGCCCCTGGGCGTGATCGGCATTATTTATGAGTCGCGCCCGAATGTGACCATCGACGCTGCGAGCCTGTGCCTCAAGTCGGGCAACGCGACCATCTTGCGTGGCGGTTCCGAGGCGATCAATTCCAACCGCGCCATTGCCGCGTGCATTCAGCAGGGCCTGGCCGTGGCCGAGTTGCCGGCCGAAGTGGTGCAGGTGGTGGAAACCACCGATCGCGCCGCCGTAGGCGCGCTGATCACCATGCCGGAATTTGTCGACGTGATCGTGCCACGCGGTGGCAAGGGCCTGATTGAGCGCGTCAGCCGTGATGCCAAAGTGCCGGTGATCAAGCACCTCGACGGCGTGTGCCACGTGTTCATCGACGTCGCCGCCGATATCGACAAGGCGATCCGCATCGCCGACAACGCCAAGACCCACCGCTATGCCCCCTGCAACACCATGGAAACCCTGCTGGTGCACGTCGGCATTGCCGATCGCGTGCTGCCGCCGCTGGCTGCCATCTACCGGGACAAGGGTGTGGAATTGCGCGGTTGTGAGCGTACCCGGGCGCTGCTCGGTGCGGACGTGATCGAGGCGACCGAAGAAGACTGGTACACCGAGTACACGGCGCCGATCCTGTCGATCAAGATCGTCGACGATCTGGACCAGGCCATCGAACACATCAACACGTACGGCTCCAAGCACACCGACGCTATTGTTTCCGAGCATTTCAGCGACGCCCGGCGTTTCCTCAACGAAGTGGATTCCGCTTCGGTGATGGTCAACGCCTCGACGCGGTTTGCCGACGGCTTCGAGTATGGCCTGGGGGCGGAGATCGGCATCTCCACCGACAAGCTTCACGCACGCGGCCCGGTTGGCCTGGAAGGCCTGACCAGCGAGAAGTACGTGGTGTTCGGCGACGGTCATGTGCGCACTTGATGGCTAAACGCATCGGGCTGCTCGGCGGTACCTTCGACCCCGTGCACATCGGCCATTTGCGCAGTGCCCTGGAAGTCGCGGATGCCCTCGCGCTGGATGAGCTGCGCCTGGCACCCAATGCACGGCCGCCGCATCGCGATACGCCGCAGGTGTCCGCGCAGCAGCGCCTGGAAATGGTGCGCCTCGCCGTAGACGGGATTGCGCCGCTGGTGGTGGACGACCGCGAGCTCAAACGCGATAAACCGTCCTACACTGTCGATACCCTGGAACTGATGCGTGCCGAGTTGGCCGCGGATGACCAGTTGTTTCTGCTTTTGGGCTGGGACGCATTTTGCGGCCTGCCCTCTT